>Ga0247814_10001640_pt1 | contig 12954 bp, 7 predicted proteins | sample UWRJL179409R1_FD_179947 | JGI IMG/M metagenome (GOLD analysis project Ga0247814, IMG submission 179947) | Plant litter microbial communities from Arlington Agricultural Research Station in Wisconsin, United States - UWRJ-L179-409R-1 | ecosystem: Environmental > Terrestrial > Plant litter >...
CGGGTCGTTATTACGAAGGCTGTTTTCTGAATAAAAACGGTCTACATCCACCCTGAAGTTTATTGCACTTGGCATCAGGCTAAAATTGATATCCTTTAACAGTGCCAGTGTATTTGCTTTGATGATCTTATCAAAAGGACGGTAATTTCTTGCAGGTGCAGCGTAATTGTAGGCAAAAGAGCCATGGTAGTTTTTTTGCACTGTATTTTCATTAATAAAATCGTGGTGCAAAAATTTGGAATAGGAATAGGTTGCACTTAAGTTTTCTACATCCCACAATTGTGGCTTTTTATCAAGATTAGTGCGCTCTTTATGTACATTGGTCAGGTTGATACTGTTACGGGTAGTTACGTCCTGGGCATAATCTAATATTTCCTTTTTCTCCTCTTTAGTGGCCCCCTGCATGGAAGTTTTCAATTCTACATCGGGCATCCGCGGATCATATTGCGGGGTGCTTACCTGACTGGAGTAACTAACATACACAGGTATTTTTAAACCTGTTTTCTGAGGGAAGAACTTACCAAGTTCGAGACTGGACGATAAATCGAAAAACAAATTATCTGCCCTGTTTCTTTCGCTCACCCTGCTGTCTAATGAGCCAAAGCCAATGGTAGATTTGCTGCCGGATACATTAATCTCCCCAAAATCTGCCAGCTGTGCATTCATTCTCGCTGCCGCTGCCCATCCGCCACGTTCGTCAAATTCAGTAAGCCGGAATTCGTTAAACCAGATTTGTGCACTTTTTTCCAGCCCATCGTCATCACTGCCCGAAGCGGCGTTTTTTAATGAATTCTTTACACCCAGCATATATACCTTCACCTGGCTCATATCTGGCTGCCCCTTAATGGTGATGGTTCTGTTACCGTCTACCACATAAGAAAATGGTCTGCTGATGTCCCATATTTCTCCATTGGCACCCCTTGCACGGTTACGTGCTATTTTAGCATTCTGAAATAAGTCGAGCTGGATATCCAGGATATTGGCATCTGGCCAGATTGCATTAGGATCACTTGTGTTTGGCTGGGTAACTGTTAATGGCTGCAGGTACTCATAGTAGTTATCCTGGTTATCGGAACCGATGCGGATAAATGCACTCAGATCACCATTATTTACCACCGTATTGCCAAGGGCCTCCAGATGGACAAACATTTTCAACCTTTTATATGACCTGAAATCGTTCAGGGCAGTTTTAAAAGTAGCCCTGCCATATCCGTCACGCAAGTTCCTTATCGTCAGGGCAAGCGACTGTTCATTGAGCCTGGTATCAGTTCTGTAATTGTTAAAATCAAGTTCACGCTGAATTCCGGGTGGCACTACATATGGAATTGGTGAGCGCTTGCCGTTCTCTTCTATATTTACCGTAGTAATGTCTATAGTAGAATTATCCGGTGTAACCGTATTTAACCCCGGGTCGGTAATAATTTGTGAGCTTACATTTTCACTGTTATATTTTCTCCAGTCACCGCGAACCAGCTGGATTTTCGCAAATCTTAAAATGGAAGTATCTGCAAAATTGGTCATGAACATCCTGAAAAAGCGGATCGATTTAAAATCCTGTATGTTACCAACTTTTTGTTCATAATCTGCTAAAGGGATACGAATCTGGTACCATGTTACAGGCTGGGTTTGTCCGTTTGCCAGTTTTACCTGCGAGGTAACGGCGTCTGTCACATAATTTTTCCCTACTTCCAGGTCACCTCTGCGCATAGAAACTTTATACTGGAAATATTCATCAGACTGCGTCATATTGTTATCCCTGTTCACATCTTCGCCGTCGGGCAGCGATGTAGATGCAGAGTTATCCAGTCCCAGTTCATCTGTAGATTGCTGTGATGTTTTCGAGTTGCCCTCTGTACCATTATAATTCTCATATCTCTTCAGTATGCCAGCATTAACCTGGTCTAACGCCGCCCCCTTAAAATAAGAGTAATCATCAGAACTGGGGTCGTTGTCTATTCCTGCAGCTGCTGTAGAATTTAGCTGTGCTTTGATCTGCGTGATGGCTGCTGCAAATTTGGTACGCTCATCTGTATTCGCTAATCCATCCAGACCAACATCCTGCGCCCGGCGTGCTGCAGGGTCGTTATCAAATGCCTGTACAACCGGCTGTAGTTTTGGTACCCTGCCCCAGTTGGTTTCATCGAATTTTGTTGCATCGCCATCGGGTGGCAAACCATTTTCGAGCGACTTCCTTCCATCTTTTAAAATATCTTCAGAGATATTTCCTATATTAAAATACAGGTCGCCCCCCGCAGAATTAGGTTTATATATATTTGGGTCCATCACCCAAAGTTCAATATATTCAATGTTCAGTGCCTGGAAATCGTTGGTCTCAATCCGTCTGAACATCCCCCCCCAGCGCGAACGCGGGTTTAACAAATCTCCATTGGCATTAAAACCACTCGTTGCAAAATTATATGGGCCACGTTTGTTTGGATAAAAAGCAACATTAAGCGTTGGAAGAGCTACTGCTTGTCCTGTGGGTGTTTCCTTCAGAGGAAAAACTTCCTGTTCTATTACCTCACGAACATAGTGGTTAGATAACTCCTGCCTGTTGTTTCTTAAACTGGCAGGAATATTTACCCCTGTACTATTATAAAAAGTGGGGTCGATATTATAAAATGCAAGTTTTGCACGGTTGTAGCCATATCCCAGGTCGTCAATCAATTGAGACTCTGCAAATAATTGCGGCGTACCGGATAGTTGCCAGGAGATTGCACTTTTTAAATCTATTACAGAACGGGAAGCCTCAAAGTCATCCAGGTAACTTACCCCTCCTTTGTCGCCCGCACTGTTCAATGCCTTCGGATGTCCCGGAACTAACTTTGCAAACTCACCGGAAAAGCTAAACTTTGAAGGTGCCTTTGTAGAAATAAAAGGCAGGCGGTCTACCATCTTGGTTAAAAACCGGGAAGATGTACTGTAATTAAGATCCATTCCCCAGATACTGTTAGAAATAGGCTCCTCTCCAAAATTCACCTTGGGCGTAAGCGGTTTCTCGGTGAGGCTTAAAAATGTACCGCCAATATTCAGCTTGTTGTTTACACGGTAATCCATCCGGGTACCAAACAGCGATCGTTGCTGTAGGCCAAACAGTTCGCTGTTTTCTGTAGTGATCCGGATGGCCTGACCAGAAATAAGGATTCCTGTGTTGATAATAGTAACCCTTCCCCCCTGGTAATCCACCGTAAAATCTACCCCTTCCTGCAGGGGGATTGTTCCGGAAAAAACCTTTACAGACCCTTCGGGTACATTAATCGAGTTCAGACTAAATTCGGAGGCTACTGCCGATTGGTATGCGCCTTTTATTACATACCTGTTTTGTCTTGTAAATAGTTGCTGAGCAACTACCTTAGTAGAATCGTATAATGCGGTATAAGTATATTTATCAATTAGGTTCTGCTCTCCCGCAGTAAATTGCGAAGCAAGGTCCTGTCCAAAAGGTTCAACTACGGGAAAAATAATCCTGCCGTTTAGCGGATCGATCGTAATATAACCTGTACTGGCATTGTTAAAAAATGTAGCCAGAGGATTGGCTGAGCCATTGGCACTAATATTACCAATCGATGTAGAACCGCTGGTTGTGCTGGAGAATGGCCTGTCTTCTGCTTCAAAATCAAATACTCCATCGGGCTTCCGCTCCTTTTGCTGATTGAGCCTGTCTAGCCCCAGCAGATTAATCCACAGCTTACTGTTGGTATTTACCCCCTCGATCATTACCGGCTTTTCGATTCCGGTTTCGTTGTCCAGACGATAAACATCCAGTTTAAAATTCTGCTGGCTGATCTGGTATCCGCCAATAGAATAAATATTTTTCATCATCAGGTCCCACGTAGGCAGGTTTGTCTTAGTGGTTTCATTCTTGAGCAACTTGGCAAATAACACCCTTGGAGAATTTGGATCAAAACTAACATCTGTAGAAAATTCACCTACCTGGTACTCGGCCCCGTTAAAGGTATAACGGAAAACTACCGACAAAATCTCGTCGGCATTCAGCGCATTGTTCAATGATATATAACCCAGCTGCGCGTGCAGCGTATACTCCTTTTCAGACAGTTTACGTGCGTATATCATTTTCGCAAAGTTGTCCGTACCGCCAGAGCCCTGGAAATAAGAGATCACATCGTTAGAGTTGGTAGCCCTAACACCTGCGGGAAGTTTTGAAAGCAAATCGTTAGACTGTCTTGTCCCCTGTAAAGCGAAACCGGATGGCAGGGCAGAAAAGGCAGCGCCCCCTACTATCTGAGCAGTGTTGTAAGGTGTGTTTTCCCCCAGGTCTATCAGACCTAATACATCCCTGGAGTCGGTTGTATTTCCTGTTTTATTAGTAATCCAGACTTCAACCTTTGTGATATTAACACCCGATAATAAAGTGGGTGGCGTAGCAAGGGATCTGTTATAAGTATTCCTGAAATATTCTGCCAGAAAATAATGTTTATTAGCCTCATAATTGTCGGCACCCAGTCTGAACTCATTTTGCTGTGCCCCATTATTAATCCTGATTTCCCTGGATTGTGATTTTTGCTGCGAAAAAACTGATGTTACATTCAGCTTTCCAAACTGCAATTGTGTTTTTACCCCAAAAAGTGCCTGTGTTCCGGTAATCAGCGAAGTACTGAGGGGAAAGCTTACATTTCCTGCCTCAATTTTTTTAATAATATCGTCTTCACCTCCTGTATAATCCAGCTTCAGCTGATTCTCAAAGTCAAACTGGGCTTCCGTATTATAGTTCATCCTCAAGGCAAGGTTATTCCCTATATTACCTACCACATCCATCTGGATACGCTGGTTGAAATCAAAGTTACTTTGTACCCGCTGTCTTTCGTTAAATAATGGATTGGCGTTTTTATTGATCCTTCCCAGGAAGGTCAGCTCTGCCTCTCCCCTCGGCTGGATACTAATTACATTGCCACCAAATATGCGTTCAAACGATTTGTTGTTAACGATTACATTGGGAATAACACCTGTTCTTCTTGCCTCTTCAGATTCTGCGTTGGAAATCACCCGCCAGTTTTGCCTTTTCAGTTCACTGTTTACTAAACGCTGGTATTCATCAATAGTAAGATACTGGGGCGGATTAAAAAACCTTCCGCCCACTCGCTCCCTAATGATGTAGCGTTTGTTTACCGCATCAAATTCCACCTCCCTTTTAACATTGTCTGGCAATGGTTCAAAAGAATTGAAAGGCTGTCGAATACCGAGACGCTGCTTCTCCTTCAGCCCAAAAGTATTTTTAAGCGTATCCTGTTTGCGGGACGACGGCCTGATTTGTGATAACGCCTGTTGCCCGTAAAAAGAAAAAATCAGAAGTACAATTAAAGTAAAGGTTTTTTTCAAGGGCAAAAGTATTATAGATTCTTTAAGGCTATTTTAATCATTTGCTCAACCGTAAGATCTGGTCCCCCATTCTTAACGGCAAGATCCAGTGATTTCTCTGCCGGTGCCTTGGCGAAACCAAGCATCATTAGGGCAGACAGAGATTCTTCACGAACGGTATTATTCAACGGTGCAGCAATCAATGATCCTGTACCTTCTTTTTTAAGTTTATCCTGAAGTTCCAGTACCAGGCGCTGTGCAGATTTGACACCAATTCCTTTGATCCGCTGAATTAGCGGAAGATCGGCATTCACAATTGCGGTCTGTATTTCCGCAGGTGTAATAGATGATAGCATCATACGACCTGTATTGGGGCCAATACCTGAAACAGAAATCAGATGCAGGAACAAACGGCGTTCGCCTTCATCCATAAATCCGTACAGCGTATGGGCATCCTCTTTGATGTGAAGCCATACATATATTTTACAACGCTCCGAGGTACCCAGGCTGCTGTAAGTATTTAATGAAATATTAATGTGATATCCTACACCACCAGCTTCTACCACGATATAAGCAGGACATTTAAACGTAAGCCTGCCATCTATATAATCAAACATATTTTAATTTATCTATTCCGTTAAATGCATTTCCTTTCAAGATTTTAGAAATGCCAGCTAATCTGCTGCAACACTGCTAATCTACTAAAAGGAATTTATCTTTAATATTAAATAATCACAATCAAATCTGCATAAATACCGCTTTAGACCAGCTGTGCTGAATCTTAAGCTAATAGAAAACAAAAAAGTTGTGAGAGTTAATTATTATCAGATACCAAGACGAATATGATAAAATAATTTATAAAATTTAGAGCCAGATCAGGAATGAACAAAAAGAACAGCGGCAGTTACAACCTTTCGGATGCACCAGCACGCGTGCTTGATTTTCCTTTGTAAGAAATGTATTTCTTACCAGAAATAGTTTCTGCGGGTTTACTGCCGGCAGCCTTTTTGGAGATAATTAATTTTTGGCCGGGCATCAGTTGCGAACCTTTCAGATGATTCCAAACTTTCAGGTCCTGCACTTCTACATGATATTGATCCGCAATCGAACTGAGGCTTTGTCCGGCGCCCACCTTATGGTAAGCTGATGCAGCAGGTTTATGTGCTGAAACTTCCTTATGGCGTTTATGAATCCTCCTGTCATCATTTGATGCAAGAATTACACGGGCTTCACTATTTACTGTACTATTATTAAGCACTTCATAAATACTCGCAAAACTGGCAAGGCTTACTTTAGGCATAATAATGCGCTTCGGTGATTCCGGCGAGCCGTTAACTATCTTTTTCTTGTAAGAAGGGTTCAGCGTAAAAAGATCGTCCTCCTCCATATTCATTGCCTGTGATAGTTCTGTCAGTGATACATACCTGTTCACCTGTATCGTATCTGTCTTGATAGCAAAGATAGATTTTTGTACTTTGATCTGGTGTTTATCAGGACAGTTCATTACATATACCGCAGCAATAAAGGCAGGTACATAGTTTCGTGTTTCTATTGGCAGAAAGGGTCTGATCGCCCAGAAATCCCTTGAGTGTGCTTTGGCTATTGCCCTGTTTACGTTCCCCGTTCCGCAATTATATGCAGCGATAGCCAGCAGCCAGTCGCCCAGCTCATTAAAAGCATCTTTAAAATATGCCGCTGCCGCATAGCTCGCCTGGATAGGGTCTTTCCGTTCGTCTACATAATTATCCATGTTTAAGCCATAACCTTTGGCTGTGGTAAACATAAATTGCCACAAGCCAGTTGCGCCTACACGGGATATGGCATGTGAATTCATCGAAGACTCAATGATCGGCAGGTATTTTAATTCTGCAGGTACATCATACGCTTTGAGCGCGTTTTCAAAAATGGGGAAGTAATATTCTGAAAGGCCGAGCATTTTACCCATCATTTCTTTCCTGCTGCTGTAAACATCAATGTACTTTTGTACAGATTCGTTATAGCTCAGCGGGATTTCATGCTGTATAGAATCCAGTCGCTTCTTATAGGTGAAATTATAATTATAGAATACCGGGCTTTCCATTACCAATGGTACTGCCGCTGTATCCGGGGATATAGTAGCAGATAAGAAGGCAACAGGGGATATAGAATCTAGTGTGTTAATTTTTTGTTGTGCAGCCCCGGTAAAAGCAGCTGTAATCAGTAAACCAAAAGAAAGGATAAGTATATTTAGTTTCATAGGCGGTTTCTTGCGATACGCAACAACATTTGTTTATGATTAACTTAGCTGGAAGCTTCCAGCTTAAAACTATTGGACAGCGAAAGCAAAGAAGTTTCGTCAAAGTGCTTGGCCATCAGCTGCATACTTAACGGCAAACCTGCAGAATTATTGCCCAGCGGAACTGCAATTGCAGGCACCCCTGTTAAAGAAGGTAAAACCGTAAAGATATCAGCCATATACATAACCAGCGGGTCTTCAATATTTTCCCCTATTTTGAATGCTGGTGTAGGTGCTACGGGTGTTAAAAGAATATCATAATCTAAAAATAAGGCTTCTGTTTTATCCCTGATCAATCGCCTTACCTGCTGTGCTTTCTGATAATAAGCATCATAATAACCGGCACTTAAAACAAAAGTGCCTAACAAAATCCTTCTTTTAACTTCTTCGCCAAAGCCTTCTGCCCTGGATGTTTTATAGAGGCTGTTCAGGTTTTTTGCTTCAAGATTCCGATAACCAAAATGGACGCCATCGTATCTCGACAGGTTAGAAGAAGCTTCTGCGGCCGTCAGCACATAATATGCAGGTACAAGGTAGTCGAGCAAATCAAAAGATACATATTCTACTGTATGCCCTTGTGTTTTAAAAGCTTCAATGGCATTAAGAATAACCGATTTAGTATCCGGATCCAGCACTTCGCTTTCCAGCATTTCCCTGATTACTGCAATCTTTTTTGGGTTGCTGTCATTAAGCGTAGCAAGATATGAGGGTACTGGCAGGCGCGAAACGGTACTGTCATGCTCATCTGCACCAGCAAGCACTTCCATTAATAAAGCGGCATCACTTACAGAAGAGGTCAGCGTTCCCACCTGGTCAAAAGAAGACGCATAAGCGATCACACCAAACCTGGAAATTCGTCCATACGTTGGTTTTAGACCATAGCAACCGCAAAATGCAGCAGGCTGTCTTACCGAGCCGCCCGTATCGGTACCCAAAGCTGCAAGACACAGGTCTGCCTGTACGGCTACTGCCGAACCGCCAGAAGAACCACCGGCAACTCTTTCCGGATCTGCTGCGTTACGCACCGGCCCATAGTAAGAAGTTTCATTGGAACCACCCATAGCAAATTCATCGCAGTTTAACCGGCCTATGATGATTGCATCTTCAGCAATTAACCTGCTCGCTACAGTAGAAGAGTATGGAGAGATAAACCCTTCCAGCATTTTGGAAGAAGCAGTACTCGAATGGTCTTTGTAAAGAATATTATCTTTAATACCGATAACCATTCCTGCAAGTTTCCCCGCTGTACCATTATCAATTTTCTCCTGTACCAGTAATGCCTGGGCTTTTGCAGAATTAAAAAAAACCTCATTAAATGCATTGAGGTTTTCATGTTTTTCGATCTGCGTAAGATAATAAGCTAAAAGATCTGACAGATCAAGCTTTTTTTGGGCAATAAGGATTTGTATCTCCGATAAAGAGTTATACTTCTTCAAACTATAAAAGCGAAATAAAGGGTGGAAAAAATAGGTTTTCTAAACCTTATAAAGGTTTGTGTGTGTTTGTATGAGTAGGTTCTACCGGCTCATCAGCACCATCTTTACCGTCTTTGAATTCTTTAACACCTTTACCAAGCCCGCGCATCAGTTCAGGAATTTTTTTACCTCCGAAAAGTAGCAGAACGATTACTAAAATGATAACAATTTCCTGTCCTCCCATTCCGAAGATGCCTAATATTGTTGTGTTTAACATAGTATTTAAGTTAAATGTTGGTTTTTAATTATACTTTTTCTGAAGTTGATAGTGGTTCCTCTTTGGTCAGATTTACCGGCTCTGTCGCTTCTGTTGCTGTTTTAGGGTACATTTGTTCCTCTAAAGACTGAGATGCTGTTTTTACAGGTTCTTCCTGTTTAGTTTCAAAACTGCGGGTATTTGGGTCTTCATCAAGATCTATGGCATTGATATTACGGTGAATCTCTCTTTTCACTCCTTCAGAAGCATCTTTGAAATCCCTGATGCCTTTACCAAGTCCCCTGGCCAGCTCGGGCAATTTCTTACCTCCAAATAACAGTAAAACTACAACCATGATCAACATGATTTCGCCCCCGCCCATATTTAAAAATTCTAATAACACTCCTGAATACATATCAATTCGATTTATAACTTATTAACAAATATAAACATTTTAGATCCAATTCTTACCTGGCAATCCAGGCTTCCGGGTTGAGCCTCGACTGCCCCCTCCATATTTCCAGGTGCAGCAGCGGTCCGTCATTCCTTGTTGCAACAACACCTAAAGACTCTCCGGTAGATACCTTATCACCTCCGGATACGTTAACCGATTTAAGGTTCTGGTAAACGGTAAAATAATCACCATGCCTCAAACCCACTACATAGATCCCCTGTATCATCTTCACAAATCTTACCTCTCCGCCAAAGATCGCCTTCACCGTTGCACCTTCACTGGTCATAATATCAACGCCGTCATTCGAATAGGATGCCTGACCTTCCATATGCTGACCAAAATGCTCAGTAATAGAACCTTGGCCTACCGGCCAGGGTAAACGGCCCCTGTTACTTTCAAATCCGTTCGATAGTTTTGCCGCTTCTGGCGTAGCCGTAAGGTAACCGCTAGACGTTTTTGCTTTTTCAGACACTACCGCCGCAGGTTTGTTTGCCGCTCTAGCTTTTGCAGCTGCAATTCTTTCACGCTCCTCTGCTTCTTTCCGTGCTTTCGCAATTTCGTAAGCAATTGCAGCCCTCACTTGTCTGTCTACTACCGCCTGCATTTTTTTACGCCTCGCAATATCATTGCTTAGCTGCCTCTCCTGCTTGCTGTATTTACTCAATACAGAACTTTGTTCATTCTTATTTTTTGCCAGCTTATTCTGCTCATTTTCCTGCTCGCGCAGCAAATTGCTTTTTGCTTTTAAACTTTTATCTAAGATAACGATTTTATAGTTCAGGTTCTTTTCCGTACCCTGTATATAATCCGCTTGTTTTTTTCGGTACTGCCCAAATTGCTGCAGGTATTTTATACGTTTATACGCCTGGTTAAAATCTCTGGCGGCAAAAACAAACATCATTTTGTCGTAAGAATTTTTGTTCCGCTGCGCAAACCGGATCATTCCGGCATATTCTTTTTTCAGCTGCGCCAGCTGGCCCTGTAATGAATGTACGGTATTCGTATTTTCATGGATTTCATTATCCAGGTTTTTTATTTCTGAGTTGATCACAGAGATTTTACTCTGCATCAGGCTGATCTTCGTATTTAATGCACGTATTTCACTTATAGTAAGCTTCTTACCTTGTGCAGCCTTCTTCAGGTTTTTCTGTAATAATTCGATTTCCCGTTGTATGGCTTCTTTTTTTCTTTTCAGCTGGGCGCTGCTCTGTGCAAAAGATGTTGACGCAAATGCAACAAATAAAAGGAACAAAAGTAATTTGTGTAGCTTCATTGCATCAAAAGTATAAAAAATTAGTTTATTATCTCAAACCTATTAGGAACACTAAACGGAAAATCAAGAGGAACATTGCGCTCTATTTTTGAAAAATCAAAAGCAATATTCGTCTTTTTCTTACCTGATAAGGCATTGATTTTCATTACGGAAGGGATCAGTACATCCGTCAGCTGCTGATAATCGGAATATACCACTACCAGAGACTGCCCTGCTTTCGCATCAACCATATCAATTTTAGCAGTTTTCATCAGGGTATTAAACGTATTACGGTAACTCAGATCGCCATTATTTCCAGCCAGTGTAAAAACTCCGCCTATGAGCTCAAGCGTGGCTTTATCAGTCATAAAATCACCAACAGTATTACCAGACAATATAGCTTGCAACATTTTAAATGTAACTTGTTTACTGGAGAATCTGCTCAGGTAAGAAAATGGCTTCCTGGTGGCTAATGATTGCAGGTTGTTTCTTACCAGTACGCTATCGGGTGTAATCAGCGCACGGGCTACTTCAATTCCTGCGATAGCTGTGATGCTCACCCATATTTTCTCATCCCTTTTCATCCGGATGGTTGCGGTAACATTTCGTTCCGTACCGTCCATATCAAGATTAACTTTACCTTTCATAGACAGCGTATTAAAAGGCACATCTTTGCCTTTCAGCAACCTGAAATTTTCTGCTTTTTTATTATCAGCAGCAGGCGTTACTGTAGCAGCAACCGGGGCTTTAACAACAGCTTTTTTTGTTTTACAGGATACTATACCGGTTAACAATAAGCCAGCAAGCAGGCTATTTAAAATATTTCTTTTCATTAATTTTACGTTTTAAAAGCGTTGAATTGTTGCCTGCATCTCTGGCTTTTTTCCAGAGTGCGATACCCATTTCCTGGGTGCCGCTTAAGAACATGATATCGCCATAATGTTCTAAATAAACATTATTCTCTGCCTCTTTGTTTTCGAGCGCTTTCTCTATCCAGGTTTTTGCTTCAGCGTATCGTCCGCCTTTCAGCAGGATCAGCGCATAAGTGTCAGCTATGGACGCATCCTCTGGCAATGCCCTGGCTGCTTTATCAATTAATAACACCGCTTTATCCAGGTTCTCATTTCTCAACGCCAGGTAATATGCATAATTGTTCATAATCTGGTAATTATGCGGATCCAGCTGTACAGCCCGTTCAAAGGCCCGATCAGCTTCTGCAGGTTTACGCTCATCAATCAGTATTTCTGCCTGCAGCGCTGTAATCAGTGCCTGCAATTCTTTATTATCTCCATCTATTGCCAGGGCAGATTTAATATTTGACAATGCCTCTGTATTTTGTTTTTCACGATGTAATGCAAAGGCCATATAGTAATAAAGGATTGCCTGGTTAGGATAAATTGACAGTGCATCCCCGCCCATTATCACCATCTCTTTATACTGCCCTAACAAAATATGGAGGTTTAGTACCTTTTCCCACACACCATAAAGCTGGTTGGAGATCTTCAATGCTTTTTTGTAATAGGTAAGCGCAGCCGGCAGATTACCTGTTTCGTATAGAACGTCGCCATACAGCGTCATATAGAGTGGATCATCCTGATGCACTGCCTCATCTTTTTTTAGCACTGCAGCTGCAGCAGTGTAATTTCTTTTTGCAATGTAAGCTCTTACTGTTGCCATTACGTCGTCCGGCCTTACCGCTACAGGCACCTCTGTCAGCTGCTGATCGGCTGCTATTCTTTCCCTTGCACGGGTTAGCGAAATTGAAGAGCCAAACTTTTGCTCCAGCACATCATACGCAGCCAGAGCCTCTTTTGTCTTACCATAAATGTACAAGGCATTGGCACGGTCAAAGTAATAACTTTGCTGATCAGGGGAGAGTCTGATGAGATGATCAAAAACAGGTATAAGGCTCGCCATATTACCGGAAGTCTTATATAATTCTGCGAGTAACTTATAGAACCATGGATTATTACCGTCAATACTTAC
>Ga0247814_10001641_pt1 | contig 12952 bp, 11 predicted proteins | sample UWRJL179409R1_FD_179947 | JGI IMG/M metagenome (GOLD analysis project Ga0247814, IMG submission 179947) | Plant litter microbial communities from Arlington Agricultural Research Station in Wisconsin, United States - UWRJ-L179-409R-1 | ecosystem: Environmental > Terrestrial > Plant litter >...
AAAATTGTTGAAAACATACTTTCCGACTACGAACTTGTTATAAGCGAAAAACAGGCGGTTATAAATAAAGATAACTTACCTGTTATTAAAGCTATACCGCAGCAAATGCATCAGCTGTTCTCTAACCTTATAAGTAATTCGTTAAAGTATAATGATGGTAAGCCTGTTATAAACATAAGCAGTAAATTGCTAAACGGCAACCCAAATATGGCAGAAATTACATTAAGCGATAATGGTATTGGTTTTGATCAGCAATACAGCGACCAGATATTTACTTTATTTAAGCGCCTGCACGGCAAGTCTGAATATAGCGGTACAGGTATTGGGCTAAGTATCTGCAAAAAAATTGTAGAGCAGCACAATGGCACAATAACAGCAAAGTCTAATATTGGCAACGGAGCTCTATTTACCATACAGCTTCCTGCGTAATATCTTCTTTTAAATATAAATAAATCGTAAATTTGTGCTTCATTAAACACATAAAAATGCAGCACATAATAGACCGTTTTATTAGCTATGTTACTGTTGATACGGAATCTGACGCAAACTCTCAAACTACTCCCAGCACTGCAAAACAGTGGGATCTTGCCAATAAACTTGTAGACGAACTTAAAGCCATTGGACTTACAGAAGTTACCATAGATGAAAATGCCTATATCATGGCAACGATACCATCTAATGTAGATCATGAAGTGCCCGTAATAGGCTTTATTTCGCATTTTGATACTTCTCCTGATTTTAGTGGTGCCAATGTTAAGCCGCAAATAGTTGCTAATTATGATGGTGGCGATATTGTGCTTAATGCTGAGCAAAACATTATACTTTCTCCAAACTATTTTAAAGACCTGTTGCAATACAAAGGTCAGACGCTCATAACAACAGATGGTACTACCTTGCTTGGCGCCGATGATAAAGCCGGTATTACAGAGATAGTTACTGCGGCGGATTACCTTATACAGCACCCTGAAATTAAGCATGGGAAAATACGAATAGGCTTTACACCCGATGAAGAAATAGGCCGTGGAGCCCATAAGTTTGACGTTGCCGCCTTTGGTGCCGACTGGGCGTACACCATGGATGGAAGCCAGATAGGCGAGCTTGAATATGAGAATTTTAATGCTGCCGGAGCCAAACTAACCTTTAAAGGCAAAAGTGTTCACCCGGGCTATGCTAAAGGTAAAATGATAAACTCTATGCTTATTGCCAATAAGTTTATTTCTAAACTGCCTAAAGAAGAAGTGCCGGAAATGACAACCGGTTACGAAGGCTTCTTTCACGTAACGGGTATTACGGGAAGTATTGAGGAAAGTACTGTACAACTTATAATCAGGGATCACGACAGTAAAAAATTCGCCAAGCGTAAAAAACTGGTTAAGAAAATTGCCGACAAATTAAACCGCAACTATAGCAAGCAATTTGGCGGTGATATTGTGGAATATGAAATAAAAGACCAGTACTATAATATGAAAGAAAAGGTAGAGCCTGTATTTCACATTATTGATATTGCAGAAGAGGCCATGAAGGAGCTGGATATAAAACCGCTTATAAAAGCAATTCGTGGCGGCACCGATGGCTGCCAGCTTTCTTACATGGGGCTGCCGTGCCCTAATATATTTGCCGGCGGGCACAACTTTCATGGTAAATATGAGTATGTACCTGTAGAGAGCATGCAAAAAGCAGTAGATGTTATTGTAAAAATTGCAGAACTTACGGCGAAAAGAAAATAAATGGAACCTGAAAGAAAAGTTTGGGACAAAACCAATCAATGGAAAGCAGAGCTTGAAACGCTGAAAACTATTATTGCCCAAACCGATCTTACAGAAACCACCAAATGGGGTGGCACTACCTATACCTATAACAACAGGAATGTTATAGGTATAGGTGGTTTTAAAAACTTTTTTACCATTTGGTTTTACAAAGGCGTGTTCCTTAAAGATGGAAGCTAAAGTACTGGTAAATGCTAATGAAGGCAATACAAAATCGTTACGGCAATGGCGGTTTACATCTACAAGTGATATTGATGAAAAATCTATACTGACCTATGTAAATGAAGCTATTGAAGTAGAGAGAGCCGGACTCGCAATTCCGCCCGAAAAGAAAGAAATAAATATTCCTGAATATCTTAAAAAAGAGCTTGATAGCAATATTAACCTTGCTAATAGCTTTAATACATTTTCAACTTACAAGCAAAAGGAGTTTTGCGAATTTATAGCCGAAGCCAAGCAGGAAAAAACAAAAGTTACCAGGCTCGAAAAGATAAAACCCATGATACTTGCAGGTGTTGGTTTACATGATAAATACAGAAGTTAGTCATTAGTTACAATCACGGTTTACAGTTCTACTGCGCTACGACCTGAGTGGAAAACTTTGCGACACTTAAGTTTATTAATTTAACTTAATCCTGACAATCTTTTTTTGCCCTGCAGCAATAATGGTTTTGTTATTTGCAAACTGCACAGTGTGAAAAATTTTACTATTTACAATCTGCTTCCATGTTGCCCCCCGGTCAAATGAATAATAAATACCCGATGGCCCTGTGGTAACCAGTTCATCTCCGTCACTTCCGGGCAAAAATTGCACGCATGAAGCGTAACCAAAACCAGTGTTCTCCCCTACCGGCTTCCATGTTTTTCCGCCATCTGTGGTTAATATTTTATTGCCACTGTTTTTTGTTGGCTTTTCATAATCGCCACCTACGGCAAAGCCTGTGTTTTCATCGTAAAAGTCAATAGAAAAAGCACCGGACATTTCCGTTCCCTGTGCTATGGGCATGTTGTATGATTCCCAAGTTTTACCCTTATCCTCCGAATAAAATACACGTGATTTTTTTCCACCGGAAATAATCCAGGTTTTATTTCCTTTAATGACCAAATTAGTATTGCTGGCTGCAAAAGCGGCTTCGCCTTCAATTGTTTTGGGCATAGTACCGCATGGCTGTTTAACCCATGTTTCGCCACCATCTTTAGTAGTTATTACAGACAGGCACCCATCTGTTGGGTCGCCCATCGCAATACCTTCCTTATCATTATAAAAGCGCATGCAATCGTAAAAAACTTTCTCACCGGTTTCTGTATAAACCTCTTTATTGCGCTTACCATCTTTAGATATTTTATGCAGTAATGCAGGAGAAGCTACATTAATTATAAAAATATCGGTATCCGTTTGGGCTATAGCCCTAAACTCGGGCAGAAATGTATCTTTAGCCACAACGCCATTAAAATTTTTACCGCCGCTTAACGATACCCAACCAAATTTACCTTTGCTCCCGGCATACCATGCTTTATCGCCATCTATCAAAAGGGCGCGGATGCTTATATCATCTGTTAACAAAGTATCTACAGTTACCGTAGAAAAAGATGGTTTATACTCTCTCTTTTCTTCTTTTTTACAGGCCGTAAAAACAAGGGTGCAGAGTACGGGCAACAGGTATTTTTTCATGATAGCATATTTAAAAAGCTAAGATACTATTCTAAAACTTTTTAGCAGAATAGGCATGTGATTTTTGTAATATATTTATAAAAACATTTCTAATTTAGAGTCAGCATCTAAGGATAAAACGTATTAGACTGAAGGTAATATCGCACAAGTTAACGAACTCTATTACCCCTATACGCTCGCTAACGCAAAACCTAAATAGGCTTATACAGCAGGATGAACTCTCTAAAGAGGATATGGAAGATATTAAGCAAAGTGTTACCACCATGATACACCGCAGCGACCACCTTCAAAATTTTATTGAAAGTTACCGTAAGCTTGCTATGCTGCCTTCTCCAAAAAAGAAAAGACAGAACTTACAGCACTAATTAATGATGTGCTTTGGTTAATTAATCCGTTGCTTAAAAATGAAGGTATCATTATTACAAACAACATAAACTTTAACCGATGGTTAATGATAGATGCGCTACAAATAGAACAGGCACTTATTAACCTGCTTACAAACAGCCTGTATGCATTGCAAAATACCGGCACAAAGCATATTGAGATTAGTGCCGAAATTAAAAATGACAGGCTTTTTATACTAATTAGCGATAGCGGACCGGGTATTGATAAAGCAATTGAAGATAAAATTTTCCTGCCGTTCTTTACCACACGTAATGATGGTGCCGGTATTGGGCTCACCCTTTCAAGAAATATTATAGAAGCCATGGCGGCTACCTTAATTATATCGTACAGGATAATAAAACTGTATTTACCATATGCCTTTTGCAATAACAAGATTAGCAACAATGAGAAGAAAAAATTTATAAGCCACCTCAATTAAAACAAAAAGCCTTCGGAGTTGTTCCGAAGGCTTTGGTATTTATAACAATTGATGTTTAGTTCCATCCACCGCCAAGTGCGCGGTATACATTAACCATAGCGCTCATTTGCTGCATTTTGGTTTCTATAAGGTCAAACCTTGATTCCAGTGCGTCACGCTGGGTTAACAATACCTCCATATAATCTGCCCTTGCCGACATAAACAGGTCGTTAGAAATGTCAATAGATCGTGTAAGTGCAGCAACCTCCTGCGCTTTAAAATCATAACTTTGCTTTAAGTTATTAATTTTAGCAAGCTGGTTTGCCACTTCAACATAAGCATTCAGTATTGTTTTTTGGTAATTATACAAAGACTGTATTTGCTTGTTGTTAGCACTGTAATAGGTTGCCTTTATACCGTTCCTGTTAATTAAAGGAGCAGTAAGGTCGCCTGCAAGCGAGTATATAAGCGATTGAGGTGTTTTAATTAAATAAGCAGCATTAAAAGCCTGGTAACCTATACCTGCCGAGATACCCAGCGAAGGGTAAAACCTTGCTTTGGCAACTTTTACATCAAGTTTTGCAGCCACAAGGTCAAGCTCAGCCTGTTTAATATCGGGCCTGTTTGCTAACAGTTGCGCAGGTAAACCTGCCTGCACCGCTTGCGGCACCATATCTACAAAAGATTCCTGGCTCCTTTCTACATGTTTCGGAAAACGGCCTGCAAGAAAATTAAGCCTGTTTTCGGTCTCGGTTATCTTTTGCTGAATGTCGTATTGCAGGCTTTTGGTATTTAATACCTGAGCTTCAAATCGTTTAACAGCAAGTTCAGTAACACGTGTAGACTCTTTTTGAAGCTTCACGATCTCTAATGCATTGGTTTGTATACCAATATTTTGCTTAACAATAGCAAGCTGGCTGTCTAATGCAAGAAGCTCATAATAAGCATCTGCAATTTCAGATATAAGGTTGGTCACCATAAAGTTTTTACCTTCTACAGAAGATAAATACCTGCTTACGGCTGCCCTTTTAGCATTATGCAATTTACCCCAAATATCTGCCTCCCAGCTGGCAAATGCGCCAAACTGAAGATCTCCCAGTGGCTCCGGGTTTTCCTTACCCGGAACAATATCAATGTTATGCTCTAAAGCACCGGCAGGTGTGTTGCGCGAAACTTTATCAAAACCGGCACCACCCCTAAGGCCCAATAACGGAAGGTACTCCCCTTTACGGGCACGTATCTCATTTCTTGATACCTCAATTTCCTGTAGCGTTATGTTAAGTTCCTGGTTATTTACCAGGGCTGTATCTATAATAGCAGCGAGATAAGGGTCTTTAAAGTACTGCTTCCATTTTACTTTTGCCGAGTTTATACTATCCTGAGACGCATTTGCATACATTCCGGGAACGTTTTGTTTTGCATTATTTTGCACTACCGCAGGCAGTTTACATGCTGTAAAAGCAAGTGCTACGCATGCCGCTGCTATATATTTATTTGCTCTGTTGTTAAGCATCATGATCGTCGGTTTTTGAAAAGTTATCTATTTGATGCACCAGTTCTTCCGATAAAGAACTATCATCTTCAAACTGTATTAATTTCCTGCCGTTTGCCAGCGTACCAAATATGTAATATAATCCCGGTACAATAATTACCCCGAAAACGGTTCCGAAAAGCATACCGCCTAATGCAGCAGATCCCAGTGTTTTATTTCCAATGGCCCCTGCTCCTGTAGCAAGCATTAACGGTATAAGCCCTGCAATAAAGGCAAATGATGTCATTAAGATAGGACGGAAACGCACTTTAGCACCTTCTATAGCGGCTTCCAGTATGGTGGCACCTTCATGGTGCTTCTGGACCGCAAATTCTACTATCAGTACTGCGTTCTTACCTAACAAACCTACGAGCATTATGAGCCCTATCTGAGCATATATGTCATTTTCAAGGCCCATTATTTCAAGCAATAGGAATGATCCGAAAATACCAACAGGCAGCGAGAATATTACCGCTAAGGGAATGATGAAGCTTTCATACTGTGCTGCTAACACGAAGTAAACGAACGCTGTTACAATAAGGAAGATGTATATCGATTCGTTCCCCCTGTTAGACTCATCATAAGATAAGCCTTCCCATGCAATGTCATACCCTTTTGGCAGTGACTGTTTAGCCACTTCACGAACAGCCTCAATAGCATCGGCGGTCGTATAGCCTTTTGCAGGAAGCCCCTGTATTGCAGCCGAGTTATACATGTTATAACGCGTGATCTCGTTAGGCCCCTGTGTTTTTTTAAGCTTCATGAATGCTGAATACGGAACCATATCACCGTGGTCGTTCTTCACAAAAAGGTTCAGTACATCTGATGGTAACCTCCTGAATTTAGGATCGGATTGAACGTATACTTTAAAGAAACGGTCAAACTTAATGAAGCCCTGTTCGTAGGTACTACCAATTAAGATATCAAGGTTTTCCATTGCTTTGCCAATAGTTACCCCTTTTTGCATGGCCAGGTTGTTGTCTATCTGCAATTCATATTGCGGATAGTTAGCGGCAAAGAAGGTAAACAGGCCGGAAAGCTCTTTACGTTTGCCCAGCGCCTCCATGAAACTTTTGTTTATCTTATCAAATTCCTGGTAGTCTGTAGTGGTATTTTTATCCAGCAAACGCAGTGAGAAACCACCAGACGAACCAAAGCCCGGAATTGCAGGCGGTTCAAAAAACTCAACCTTTGCACCAAGCCCTTTTGATTTTTCTTCAAGCTCTTCCATTACTTCGGTTACTTTATGTTTCCTGTCGTCCCACGGCTTAAGGTTTATCATACATGTACCCGCGTTAGAACCCCTGCCTTCGGTCATGATTTCGTAACCTGCAAGGGAGGATACCGATTCTACACCTTCAACTTTTTCTGCAATTTTTTGTAGTTTTTGCGAAACCTGGTTGGTCGTTTCCAGCGTAGATCCCGGAGGTGTCTGGATAATTGCGTAGATGGTACCTTGGTCTTCACTTGGTATAAAGCCTGAAGGAAGTATCTGGTTTACAAAGAACGTACCGGCACAAAAGGCAATTAATATCCCAAATGTTACCACCCGGCGGCTAACGATTACTTTAAGCAGCCTTTCATACCTTCCGGTAAGAACGTCAAACTTGCTGTTGAATTTATCCAGCCCTTTAGTAAGTATATTTTTTTTCTTAACTTGGCCGTGTGTGTTTTTAAGCAACATGGCACACAATACCGGTGTTAGTGTAAGCGCTATAATGGCCGAAATTACAATAGAACTCGCCATGGTAATAGAGAACTGTCGGTAGAAGGTTCCTACCGGGCCGCTCATAAACGAGATGGGTAAGAATACCGATACCATTACCGCAGTAATTGCTATAATAGCACCGCTGATTTCGCCCAATACTTTTTTAACGGCCAGGTATGGGGAGATATGCGGAAACTCTTCAAACTTGGCATGCACCGCCTCGACGACGACAATAGCATCATCTACCACAATACCAATAGCAAGTACCAGTGCAAACATGGTAACCATGTTAATAGAGATGCCAAAGAACTGGATCACGAAGAATGCTCCTACCAGCGATACCGGTACGGCTAATATTGGGATTAATGTAGACCTCCAGTCGCCAAGGAAGATAAATACCACTAAGGCAACCAATATAAATGCATCTCTTAAAGTATCTATTACCTGCTCTATAGAGGCATCAAGGAATTTAGATACGTCATAACTTACTTTATAATCCATTCCCGGAGGGAATGTTTGTTTCATTTCCTCAAGTTTGGCTTTTACACTTGCAATTACATCGCTGGCGTTACTGCCGTAGTTTTGCTTAAGCATTATAGATGCCGATGGGTGCCCGTCTAAGTTAGAGTAAATATCAAAAAACTCACTGCCTAATTCGGCGCGGCCAATATCTTTTAAGCGTATAGCCTGGCCATCTGCATTAGCACGAACAATAATATTTTCATATTCTGCCGGCTCGCTAAAACGGCCTTTATACGTAAGTACATATTCTAATGACTGTGCATTAATACCCGAACTTTGGCCTATACGACCCGGACGGCCTACAATACTCTGCTCGCCAAGTGCGCTCATAACTTCGTCTACAGATACTTTATAAGCCCTCATACGGTCAGGGTTTAGCCAGATACGCATAGCATAAGTACGGCTACCTAATATTTGCGACCTTGCAACACCTTTTATCCTGTTAATTTCAGGAAGCATTTTTACGTTAGCATAGTTGTACAGGAACTTTTCGTCCATGTCTTTACCTTTGGCATAAAGGTTAACATACATAAGCATACTGGGCTGAATAGGTGTAATAACAACACCTTCACGCTGAACCAGTTCGGGCAAAAGCGGCATAACCTGGTCTACCCTTGTTTTAACGCGTATAACGGCTTGGTTAGGGTCGGTACCAGGTTCAAAAATTATCCTTAATGTTGCTTCTCCGGCACTTGTAGCATCGGTTGCCATATACCTCATATCCTGAACACCGTTAATGGCATTCTCTAATGTTATAAGGGTAGATTTTACCAATACGTCTGCACTCGCTCCCGGGTAAGCTATAAATATATTTACTGTAGTAGGCGCAATATCGGGGAATTGCGATGTTGGCAATTGTTTGATTGCCAGGGTGCCCATAAATACGATCATAATAGAAATTACGATTGCAAACACAGGCCTGTGTATGAATTTACTAAACATCTTTTATCTTTTTAAGTTATTCGTTCTACTCTGCATAAAGCTCTAAGTGCGATATAACATATTCCGGCTTCTCTAATTTGTATTCAATTTTCTCGTTTTCTTTTACAAGGCGAATACCTTCCAAAAGAATTTTATCACCTGTAGATAAGCCTTTGCTTATTATAAAAATATGAGGTAATTCTCCGGCAATTGTAACTTCTCTTGATCGTATAATGTTGTTTTTATCAACTACATAAACATACTTTTTGTCCAGTACTTCAAAAGTTGTTTTTTGTGGTATAAGCATAGCATTTTTAAACGGTACTGCCATCTCTATGTTACCGGTTTCTCCGTGCCTTAGTAAGCCTTCCGGGTTAGGGAATGTAGCCCTGAACGATATGTTACCGGTCTCATTATCAAAATCGGCTTCTATGGTAGATACTATACCTTCGTGTTTAAATATCTCGTTATTAGCCATTAACAGGTTTACCCTTGGCTGCTCTTTACTTTGTATTTTTTGTTTAAAATCAAGGTATTCAGCTTCAGGTACATTGTAGTAAACCCACATTTTGCTGTTATCGGCAAGTTCTGTAAGCAAATCGCCTTCATCTACAAGGCTTCCTTCCCTTACATGAAAACGGTCTATAATACCATCAAACGGTGCACGTATTTCTGTAAACTGCAGGTGAACCTGTGTTAACGAAAGTTCTGCCTTAGCTTTGTCCCATTTGGCTTTAGCCATAGCAAGTTCATTAGGAGCTACAACTTTGCTGTCGGCCAGCCTCTTAGTATTTTTAAATTCAATTTCGGCAAAATCAGCTTCGGCTTTAGCCCTTTGCTGCTCTGCTTCATATAGTTTAGGCATGATCTGGAATAGCAATTGGCCTTTTTTAACCGCCTGGCCTTCATCAACATATATTTTTTGCAGGTAACCTCTCTCCTGTGCCCTTAGTTCTATATGTTGTATAGATTTTATTTGAGACACATACTCTTTAGTAATAGTAGTATCTTTTACTACCGGGCTGGTTACTAAAAATTTAGTTTCTTCTTTCTTTTCTTCTTCTTTTTTTGCGCAGCTTGTGCTTAACAATAAGGCACACAGACTCATGAGCATTACAATTCTCTTCATAATAAAATGCTTTTAAAAGCTAAACTTTCTTAATAAATTTTTAAAGGGGAGTGTGTATAAGGAACAGGTAATCATTCCCGGATAGCATAAGGAGCTAAGCGGATGATTTGTCTAACAAATAATACACAAATGAAATAGGGTAAATTGTGTAATTTACCTTGAATGGATTTTAAATCAAATCCTGAAAACCCTGAATATAATATGCAGCTTTTGTGATGGGAAATTAAAAATGTGCTTGCAAACAGGCAGGCTTACTTTAACTATATCGCAAAAATATCCGGGTGTGTTAGTAAAAAGAGAGTGGGTAAAGTAATGACTGCTTAAGCCATTTAATTTTTTTAGAGGGGCTAATTTTAATGATGCCTCTTCCTCTTCATTTTCGTTATCTGTAAGCTCAGTTTTATCATTTTGTTTTAACGCAAAAGAGTCGGCAGATTTAATTGTCGAATCAAAATCGCTGCTTACTTTCTCTAAACTTGAATGTATTTTTTCTAAGCCGGAAATATCCTGTTCGTCAGAATTTTGAAATGCAGAAAAAGCATAAGAATTTACATGCGCATCTATATTACTATATCCGCTTAAAAGGGTAATACATACCCACATGCAAATTTTAAATAACAACTTTTTCATCAACCGCAAAATTACATAAAAATGATTAAACGCAATCTTTAAACTACAAAAAAAATAAATTTATTATTATTCAGTAATTTCAGACATTACAGCAAGTAAAACAGAATCATTATGTGCCAAATGCAAATAATCAATTAGCGTGCCAGTTAAGGTTTTAGTTTTAAAAATCTAAACCGGCACTGCGCATAAAAGATCAGGTTATAACCGCTACTCAACTACTGTGTCGTCAAGCTGTAGGTTATTAAGGAAAGCAATTGTGTTCTCTATATCATAATGCAGTATCCGGTCTTCGGTAACCAATGGCACTTCTTCACGGTAGGATTTAATGAACATCTCTATAAACTCACCCGACTTTAATGGCCTGCGAAATTCTAAAGCCTGGCTGGCATTCATAAGTTCTATAGCAAGTATGCGCTCCAGGTTCTCCATGATACGCAGCGCTTTGGTAGCAGCATTGGCGCCCATGCTTACGTGGTCTTCCTGCCCGTTGCTGCTCACTATGCTGTCTATACTGGCAGGTGTAGCCAGTTGTTTGTTCTGGCTTACAATGCTTGCGGCTGTGTATTGCGGAATCATAAAGCCTGAATTTAATCCCGGATTGCTCACTAAAAATGGCGGCAAACCGCGCAGCCCCGATATCAGCTGGTACGTTCGCCTTTCAGAGATACTCCCTAATTCGGCAAGAGCAATACCTAAAAAGTCGAGTGCCAACGCTAACGGCTGCCCATGGAAATTTCCACCGGAAATGATCTCGTCGCTCTCTATAAATATATTGGGATTATCAGTAACCGAATTAATTTCGGTCTTAAATACTTTCTTTACATAATCTATGGTGTCTTTTGTAGCTCCATGAACCTGAGGTATACAACGAAAAGAGTACGGATCCTGAACATGCTGCTTAGGCTGTGCTATAATCTCGCTGTCTTCCAAAAGATCATTAAATCTGCGTGCCGTAACTATCTGCCCCTTGTGTGGGCGTATCATGTGTATATGCTCGTTAAAAGGCTCTATCCTGCCGTCAAAACCTTCTAAAGATATGGCGCCAATTACATCGGCCAGGTACGAATATTTAACGGCTTTAAGCAGCACATGCACACCATAAGCCCCCATAAACTGTGTACCGTTAAGCAACGCAAGCCCCTCTTTAGACTGTAGCACTATAGGCTCCCACCCCATTTTATCTAAAACTTTTTTCGCCGGCTGCCGAAAACCATCAAAGTAAACTTCGCCCTCACCCAGTAATGGCAAAGATAAATGTGCCAGTGGTGCAAGGTCGCCCGAGGCACCTAATGAACCTAACTGGTAAATAACGGGAAGGATATCATTGTTATAAAAATCAATAAGCCTGTCTACAGTTTCAAGCTGCACACCGCTATGCCCGTAACTAAGCGACTGTATTTTAAGCAGCAGCATTATCTTTACAACAGCTTCGGGAACTTCATCTCCCGTACCGCAGGCATGCGATTTTACAAGGTTTTCCTGTAATTTAGACAAATCATTATTAGATATCCTGATATTATACAGCGACCCAAAACCGGTATTAATACCATATATGGGCTTTTCATTATCCAGCATTTTGTTATCAAGATAAGCGCGGCACTTTATAATGTTTGCCCTTGCCTCTTCAGAGAGTGCCAGTTTTTTATCCTGAGACAGGATATCGTTCACGGTTTCAAGGGTTAAAATGTCGCTGCTGATATAATGTATAGTATCCATGTATTGCGGTAAGGTTTAAAACACCAAAATTCACTAAACTGCAATTAAAAAACAACATTTTTAGCAACTTTTCATTTTTTACTGCTTTCTGCTTCAATTTTTAGGTAAGCTTTCCCCAGATATTTAATAACATCCGATGCTGTAAAAGCCTGGTAACCTGTCTCTGAAACGGCAACGTCAGCCGTCATTCCGTGCAGGTATACACCAAAAACAGCCGCATTAACAGGGTTATATCCCTGGGCTAATAGCCCTGTTATAATCCCTGTAAGCGTATCGCCGGTGCCGCCCGTGGCCAATGCGGCATTACCTGTTGAATTTACATACACACTATTACCATCAATAATCATGGTGTGCGCATCTTTGGCAACAATAATTATCTTGTATTGTGTTGAGAATGATTTTATTTTTTCAAGCTTATCAAAATCATTCTCCCATTTCCCAATTAACCGTTCCAGTTCTTTAGGATGTGGGGTAAGGATTGTATGCTCCGGCAGCAACATAAGCCATTCTTTATTATATGACAGTATATTAAGTGCATCGGCATCTATAACCAGC
>Ga0247814_10001642_pt1 | contig 12947 bp, 13 predicted proteins | sample UWRJL179409R1_FD_179947 | JGI IMG/M metagenome (GOLD analysis project Ga0247814, IMG submission 179947) | Plant litter microbial communities from Arlington Agricultural Research Station in Wisconsin, United States - UWRJ-L179-409R-1 | ecosystem: Environmental > Terrestrial > Plant litter >...
AAGTGCGCATTTACAATTTTAATTCAGAAAAAGCCGAACCACTACAGCCCTCACCCCAGCCGTTTACTAAGGCTGTTTCAGGAAGCGGGCCGAGGCACTTAACGTTTCACCCTAATGGAAAATTCGCCTATTACATAGAAGAAATGGGTGGGGCCGTAAGCGCTTACGCCTATAACAACGGCAGGTTAGACAGCATCCAGCGGATATATACGCATCCCGAAACGCTTACCGATGGTTTTGAAAGTAGCGACATCCATATTTCTCCCGACGGTAAATTCCTGTACGCCTCTAACAGGGGTAAAGAAAATAATATCGCGATATTTTCTGTTGCCCAAAACGGCACTTTAACGCCTGTAGGCTACCAGTCTACTCTGGGTAACCACCCGCGCATATTCGCTATTACTCCCAATGGTAAATTTTTAATTGCGACTAATGTTAACAGCAGCAGCGTGGTTGTTTTTAAACGCAATGCCTTAACGGGACTGCTTACAAAAACGGGCAAAGAAGTTACGATAGAGCACGTATCTTGTGTGCAAATCGCGGAGTATTAAATAATACTATTACACAAAGATGCGCAAAGGGAACGCAAAGTTTCGCAAAGAGATATTGCTTAACAACTTAGATTGTACCGAATATGCGAGAGCTCAAAGCTGTATAAGAATATTCCGGATTGGTTATTATTAGTTTCTCTAAGCCGCCTCCGCTCTGTACTCTCGAGCCACAGGCGCCATCTCGTAAATTTCTTTGTGCATCTTTGCGTTCCCTTTGCGCATCTTTGCGATATAGCTACATCGGGTTGAAACTCTCAATTTCCAAACAATCCGTTAAAACTTATATTTTTCTTAGGGCGTAAACTTTTCCTGCTTACCTTTGCAGCCATGAAAAGAAAGTTCGCATTATTCAACTTGGCCTTAATGGCAATAGTTCAAATGGCTATTGCTTACCAGTCTTTTCATGCCTTTAGCCATTCGCATTATGCTTTAGAGCATTCGCAAACCGAGCTAAAAAAAGAGTCGAAACACACTGTAGCCCAAAGTCACGTTCATGATGATGAAAGCTGTTCGGTATGTGATTTCCATTTTGATTTCTTTGTTGCCCCACAGCAGTTTTGCCTAACGCTTAACTTTGATTTTACCCCAATTCCTTACAGCTACAGCAGTACCGAAAGCAATGCTTTCTTTGCCGGCAGCCTCTTTGCCCTCAGGGCGCCTCCTGTAGTTTAGGCTACACTATTTGCCTCACCCCTAACCCCTCTCCAAAGGAGAGGGGAGCAGCTACACTCATAATCTACAATAGTATGTGCTTTGAATATTGATTCACGTCATTATGCGAAGGACAGTATAACTACATAGCACGTTTGAGTTGCCCTCTCCTTTGGGAGGGGTTAGGGGTGAGGCCTGCAAATTTACCTCACTTATCCACATTCACCATGCGAATTTATTTCACGCTCCTGCTTATTATAGCAGGCAGCTGGTGTGCACATTCTCAAAGTATTTTGGGCGGAACCGTGTATACCTCCCAAAACCAGCCTTTAGACGGCGCACACATACATTTAGAAGATTTTCATGCCACCACCCTGCCCGATGGCACCTATACCCTGCCCGGAATTCCCGCAGGCAGCCACCGTGTTGTGGTGTCTTATATTGGTTATAAAAGCCTGGATACCGTTATAGATATTTACCATAACCGTACGCTTAATGCCGTGCTTAAACCCATAAGTACCCAACTACAGGAAGTGGTGCTTACCGAGAATGTGTCGGCTAAAAGCACCACGCATGAGCAGCGGTTAAAAACAGAGGCTATAGACAAATACAGCAATGCTACACTGGGCGATGCCCTTAAAGAAATTGCCGGGGTAAGTTCACTTAAAACGGGAAGCGCCATTGTAAAGCCGGTTATTAACGGATTGCACAGCAGCCGTGTTCCCATTATAAGCAATAACGTAAGGCTGGAAGACCAGCAGTGGGGAACAGAACACGCACCTAATTTAGATATAAATTCGGCAGGGCGGGTATCGGTTATAAAAGGCGCGTCGGCATTGCAGTATAGCGGCGATGCCGTGGGTGGGCTGGTTTTAATAGAGCCGGTTACGGTTTTAAAAGATACGCTTTTTGGCCGCACCATACTTACCGGCGACAGCAATGGCCGTGGCGGGAGCATAACCACCAGCCTGCACCAAGGGGCGGAAAAAGGTTGGGCGTGGAATGCAGGTGGCACCTTTAAATATATGGGTGACCGCGAAACTCCCAATTATGTGCTATCGAACAGCGGGAACCGTGAGGCCAACTTTAGCGGCGATGTAAAATACATAGGCAATGATTATGACCTGGCAGCTTCCTACAGTTTCTATAATGCTACCATTGGTATTGCAGCTGCTACGCACATAGGCAGCGTGGCCGATTTGGTACGCGCCATAAACAGCCGACAACCTGACGTTATAAATCCTTTCACGTATACCATAAATAACCCCAAGCAGGAAGTTCAGCATCATTTGGCGAAATTAAATTTTAATAGAAAACTTAGTGATAATTCGTCGCTGGCATTGCAATACGCTTTTCAGCACAACAAAAGGGAAGAGTATGATATAAGGAGAGGGAGCCTTACCAACAAACCGGCACTCGACCTTACGCTTAACACCCATTCGGCGAATGCCGACTGGAAAAACATAAACGGAAGCGCCACTATTAAGGCCGGCATAAGCGGAAGCATGCAGCGTAACGAGGCAAGCCCCGATACCGGTGTGCGCCCGCTTATACCTACTTACAATAAATATGATGCGGGCACTTATGGCATTTACAGCTACGCTTTTAGCAATACCCTTAGTGCCGAGGGTGGTGTTCGTTACGATTTTTCGCATGTAGATGCCACCAAGTTTTACCAGGTAACACGTTGGAACGAAATGGGCTACAATAACGGCGATTTTGACGATATTATTACAGGCGATTTTGGTTCGCAATACCGTACTAATCCTAAATTCACCTACCATAATATTTCGGCAAGCGTTGGGGTGCGCAAAGGGCTGGGCAATAATTACAGCCTGTTGGCTAATGCCGGGCTGGCCATGCGTAACCCTAATCCGTCAGAATTATTTAGCGACGGGCTGCACCACAGCAATGCCACTATAGAACTGGGCGACCTGCGCACCCAAAAGGAGAAATCGCTTAAGGTTTCCGGAACGCTATTAAAGTCGGGGGACGTTTTTAGTTTTGAGGCCACTCCTTATATAAACAGCATTAGCAATTTTATTTATTTGCAGCCTACAGGAGTAGAATATACTATTCGCCGCAGCTTCCCGGTGTACCGTTACAAACAAACCAATGCTCTTATGGCAGGGATGGACGTACATGCCGACTGGAATATTACTTCCCGCTTTAAATACAGCTTTAACGGCGCGTATGTATATGGGCAAAACACATCGGACGATGTTGCACTTATAGATATGCCGCCGTTGAATATGACTAACACCATTCGCTATACCAAAACCGAATGGCACAGCTTTTTTGCCGAACTGCGCAGCGAGGCCGTGTTTACCCGAACCCGTTACCCTGACTATAATTTTACCACCACGGTTCTGGTTAATGGCGAATTAGTAGAGACTCTTGTAGATGTAAGCACTCCGCCACCAGGGTACCAGCTGCTGCATTTTACATCGGGCATGCAGTTTACAATGGGCAAAACACTGACATCGGTAAACCTATCGGTCAATAATATTTTTAACACCTCATACCGCGATTACCTTAACCGTCAGCGGTTATATACTGACGAGGTAGGCCGCAATTTTCAATTACAATTAAAACTCAATTATTAATTTTTTTAAATACTTTCAACATGAAAAATTTCAGGATCCTTGCCGTAGCGCTAATCAGTTTTGTATCATTCACTTCGTGCAGCGACGATGACAACAATGCACAACCCGTTAACGAAGAAGAAGTTATTACAACGGTTACCGCTACCTTTACCCCGGCCGGCGGAGGTACGGCTATTACACTAACATCGCGCGACCTCGATGGCGATGGCCCTACAGCACCGGTAATTTCCGTATCGGCACCGTTTACAGCAGGCACTACTTACAACGGTACTGTTACTTTTTTAAATGAACTGGCTACACCGGCAGAAAACATTACAGAGGAAATATTCGAAGAAGGTGAAGACCACCAGATCTTTTTTCAGCAAACCTCATTAGGTGAATTCACCTACACTGATACCGATGGAAACAACAAGCCCATAGGTTTGACATTCAGATATGACGCATTGCCTACAGCTGCAACAGGAAACCTTACTATTACATTAAGGCACTTACCTAACAAAAATGCACCAGGCGTTGAAATAGGTAATATTACCAGTGCAGGTGGTGGTACCGATGCCGAAGTTACTTTCCCGGTTGTAGTACAATAATTTTACAAGTTGCCTTATTCTAAAAATTAAAATAAGCATCTAAATTACTGACACTAATTGCATAAATCGACGCTTTAACAAGTAGCTGAATTTGTGCAATTAGTGTCTTTTGCTTTTGCAAAAAACGCATTAAGATCAAGGCAATTTAAGATGGGCAATTTAAAAAATAATTAAGGTTTAATCGACTACAAATCAGCAAGAACAGCTATTCTAACCTTATTTCATGAAATTTAATAATTTCTGTAACGATACCGCAACGAATATTACAGATATGAACCCTCTATTACATTTTGCATAAAAATTACACAATTGCAGTATTATTAAATTTAACCTAAAATATTTACTAATAATTCATTAACTTAGATAAAACTATTACACAAACCTCTTAAAGCTTTATCTATGAATTCAAAATTTACTAAAATCATCAGGATAGTATTAGGCCTTATTTTAATTGTTTTTGGAGCCAATAAAATTTACTCTTTTATTCCCTTGCCACAACCACCCGCCGAGGCCGCAAGTTTTATGAACTCCCTTGCCGATACAGGTTATGTACTCACAGTTATTGCTATTTTAGAGATCATCATCGGGCTCATGCTTGTATTAAAGCTTTATGTACCCTTTGCCCTGCTCATATTAGTACCCATTTCTCTTAATATCCTGATGTTCCACTTATTTTTAGATGTTCCGGCTATAGGAGCCGCATTACTTGTAGCTGCCTTAAATGGCGTACTGCTTTACAAGCACAGGCGCAAATACAAACCGCTATTTATAGAATAAAACGCTTATTTTTTGTTATTTTTGTTTTAATCAACATTACGTTAAATGAAAAAAACAATAGTAACCCTGGCTATGGTTTCCGGCCTTAGCATGGCAGCACAAATGAACGATAAAATAACCTACCCAAAAACAACAAAAGGCCCTGTAAACGATAACTATTTTGGCACCACAGTACCCGATCCTTACCGCTGGCTGGAAGACGACCGCAGTGCCGAAACAGCTGCATGGGTAAAAGCAGAGAACGAGGTTACCTTTAATTACCTTAAAAAGATACCCTTTCGCGATGCTATAAAAACGCGAATGGAAAAACTATGGAACTACGAGCGCATCTCTGCACCATTTACAGAGGGCAGCTATACGTATTACTTTAAAAACGATGGCTTACAAAACCAGTCAGTACTATACCGTAAAGATAAAAGCGGCAAAGAAGAAGTGTTTTTAGACCCTAATACTTTTAGCAAAGACGGCACCACATCGTTATCTACCGTTCAGTTTACAAAAAAAGGCGAACTGCTTGCCTATATGATATCTGAAGGCGGCAGCGACTGGGGTAAGATCATCCTTATGGATGCCATTACAAAAAAACCTCTTGGCGAAACTATAGAGAATGTAAAATTTAGCGGTGTAGCCTGGAAAGGCAGCGAAGGCTTTTACTATTCTACTTACGACAAGCCCGATGGCAGCCTGTTATCGGCCAAGACAGACGAGCACAAATTGTACTATCATAAGCTGGGCACACCTCAAAAAGACGACAAGGTAATATTTGGCAACACCCAAAAAAGACGCTATGTGGGCGGCGGCCTTACCGAAGATGAACGCTTTCTTATAATATCGGCAGCCAATTCTACATCGGGGAGCGAACTGTACCTACAGGACCTAAGCAAGCCGGGAAGCCCCATAATTACCATAGCAGATAATTTTGACAGCGACAGTAACATTATAGATAATGTGGGCAGTACACTGTATATATCTACCAACTATAAAGCGCCTAATACCCGTGTGGTAAGCGTAGATGCTGCAAACCCGCAACAGGCCAACTGGAAAGATTTTATCCCGGAAACAGATGATGTACTTTCAGCTACATCCGGTAGTGGCTATATTTTTGCACAGTACATGAAAGATGCCATAAGCGCTATTAAACAGTACAACCATAGTGGTAAGCTGGTACGCGATATTGCATTGCCGGGCATAGGCACAGCCGGCGGTTTTAGCGGTAAAAAAGATGAGAAGGTTTTATACTACTCTTTTACCAACTACATTACGCCGGGAACCATTTTTTCATTCGACCCTAAAACGGGAAAATCTACCGTTTACAAAAAACCTAACGTAGATTTTAAATCGGATGATTACACATCCGAACAGGTATTTTACACCAGCAAAGACGGTACAAAAGTACCCATGATCATTACCTACAAAAAAGGCACAAAGCTTAACGGTACCAACCCTGCCATACTTTATGGCTACGGTGGCTTTAACGTAAGCCTTACGCCAAGCTTTAGCATTGCCAATGCCGTATGGTTAGAGAACGGTGGTATTTATGCCGTAGCAAACATGCGCGGCGGTGGCGAATATGGTAAAAAATGGCACAATGCCGGAACCAAGCTGCAAAAGCAAAACGTGTTTGACGACTTTATTGCTGCTGCCGAATTCCTTATTGCAAAGAAGTACACATCGAGCGATTACCTTGCCATAAAAGGAGGGTCTAATGGCGGGCTTTTGGTGGGTGCTGCATCTACACAACGCCCGGACCTGTTTAAGGTGGCACTGCCTGCCGTAGGGGTTATGGATATGCTGCGTTACCATACCTTTACTGCGGGAGCAGGATGGGCGTATGATTATGGCACATCTGAAGACAGTAAGGAAATGTTTGAGTATATAAAAGGTTACTCACCGGTACACAGCATTAAAAAAGGGATTAAATATCCGGCAACACTGGTTACTACCGGCGATCATGACGACCGCGTAGTGCCTGCACACAGCTTTAAGTATGCTGCTACATTGCAGGAATACCAGGCAGGCCCGGCACCTGTGCTTATACGTATAGAAGTGAATGCAGGCCATGGCGCAGGAAAATCGGTAGCGCAAACCATTGCCGAAGCCGCCGATTTGCAGGCATTTACTTTGTATAATATGGGGGTTAGCCCGAAGCCTTCTAAATAAGTTTGCAGTCTCAGTCGTAGTTTTCAGTGTAGGAACTAAGAAGTTTTTAGTCACAGTCCCAGTTTGCAGGTAATTTAGAACCGAGACGAAGGCTGTGACTGTAAACTGAGACTGCGACTGCGACTGTAAACTAAATTATAGCCTGTAACTAAGCACTATCGACCCGTAGTAATAGCTGGTAATTACCCGGTTGGTAAGCTCTTTGCCACGATAGTTAAACGAATAAGAATACGTCCAGTTATTGTAACGGTACTTAACGCCAACTTCGGCATTAAACCTGAAAGTTATAAGCGGGAATGTAACGGGAGGCGGGGTGTTGCTAAACATACTGCCCTCTATTGTAGCATCATAACGCTGGTAATTAACCATGGGGTTTATGTATAAAAACAATTCGCGCTGTTCTTTATACAAGTCTTTATTATGGTTAAGCGCAGCGCCGTGCAAGGCACTGTCATACACGGGCAACAGCAGCCCTTTAAGGCTTATCCGTGCCATAGGCCCAACCGATGCCCCCATCCATACCGTACCAACATTTAGCTCTCCCTGAAGATGCAAATCTACTTTTTCATGGTATTGCTTAGAGAAAATTTTATGTGAGTATACCGCCTGTGCCTGTAGGGCAAGCAGTGTAGGTATCTGGTATTGCCAGCCCCTCACGGTAGGGTAGCCAAAAACTTTATGCAGCCCTTTTTGGAATTCCTCAGCATACGATTCGGGGCCTACCACACCACCCTGAATGTTAACTTTCAGTACGCTTTCATTCTTGTAAAAGGTATTAATTCCTGCTTCGGCAAAAAGGTAGCCTGCAAAAGGGCGGTCGTGAACATTAATATCTTCCGCACGAACAGATTGCGGATTATAGATATACTGCCCGAACCGGAATTCGGTTATTTTCTTCGCTACTTTTTCGTTAGATGAATTGCCAAGATAGCGGTAAATAAGCTCGATGCCATTAGTATAATACTGGTCGTTTATAGGCGATGTGTACAGGTCGTTATCGCTTATAATGCTTATTTCGGCAGGCTTTTGGGCAGCGCACAAAACACTGCACAACAAGGCCATGAGCAACCGGAACCGGGATTTCATCTTTAATAATCAAGCTTTACGTAACGCATTAACTTTACTATCCTTGCCTTACGCCTAAGCGTGTAAGCCGATGAGTTTACTGCTTTAAACTTTAAAGGATTAGGCAATATGGCAGCAATACCCGCCGCTTCATTTTTAGTAAGGCTGGCACAATCTTTATGGTACCAGTGCTGCGTAGCCGCCTGGGCGCCATACACGCCATCGCCCATTTCTATGCTGTTAAGGTACACCTCCATTATGCGCTCCTTGCTCCACAGTAGCTCTATAAGTACAGTAAAGTATGCTTCTAATATTTTACGCACATAGCTCCTGCCCTGCCATAAAAAAACATTTTTAGCGGTTTGCTGGCTAATGGTGCTCCCCCCTTTTATACGTTTGCCCTTACTGTTATTTTTAAATGCCTTAAACATTGCATCAAAGTTAAAGCCGTGATGCATTAAAAAAAGGTCGTCTTCGCTGGCAATAACGGCCTTTTGTAAATTGGGCGAAATTTGCTCTATAGGCACCCAGTCATGGCTGCTGTGCATTTCTTTGCCATCGGCTTTCTGTTCGAAAGCACGGGTAACCATAAGCCATGTAAACGGCACCGGAACAAAGCGGAATACCACAACTCCTAATACCGACACTACCACAAACCACATTAAAACTTTATAAAAAAAGCCAAGTATTTTTTTAAACATACAAAGGGGGTTAACAAATGCGAAATTACAAATTTAGAGGTTACTAAAAAGTGATTTTGCAGTAAAAACTATTCTTCCTCCCCGTCTTCATCGTCTTCGTCATCCTCATGTTCGCCTTCATAATCAGAAACAAGTTCTAATAACTGCTCCAGCTCTTCCTCTTCGGCAGTACCGGGTTCGGCATTAAACAATTCGATTATACGTGCTGTTGCTTTTTGGTATTCTTCTTCGTTGGTTATTGGCTGAAGGCTCATAGATACGTGTTTTAATTTTACACAAAGTTATGGCTAACATTTTAAATATGGTGTGATGTTGTGTAAAAGGGAAAAAGAAATTTGAGGTGATGTATAGATCAAAGAACATCATTGCTATGATATAACTTTATTATCTATAAATCCTGCCTATAGCTTTATGATAGAACATTATGAAAACTATCAAGCCTATAATAGCATTATACAAGCCATTCAGCATATCAAGCTGCGATGCAAGATAGGTGTATAATAGATATTCTACAATAAATATTGCCATTAGCAACAAGATAAAACCTGTTACATTATTCACTTTAAAAGAAAAATATAGCGGCACGGTAAGGACTATACTCATAACAACAGGCAGAAATAAAAAAATAAACAGGTAATAAAAAACATCTGACCCTGTATGCAGCTCATTGATACGGATTAAAGCATAATTGTCATTTTTAAACATCATCAAAATATAGAGCAACAAGTACTTAAAAAAGAAGTAACCAACTATATTCCTTACATTAGGTTTAAGCATAAGCCTGTTATTGTATTAGCAACAGTGTAATAATCCAAGTCGAAAATCCCGTCCCAAGGCAAGCATAACACTAAAAAGCACCAACGTTACTTTCCACCAGTGCATAACGATTATTGTATATCAATACCAAACGGCTATTGCTTAAATTATTAAAAAAGGCAAGCTTGTATCCTTTAGATGTTTTCACAAACTCATATATAAAAGTGCCTCCTGATTTTATTTTTTTGCCTTCGGAATTTACATCAATTGTAAATTTAGCATTTACAATTGAGATTGATTTACCACAGTTTAAAACAATTACAGGACATGCATTAAAATATTTGGTCCCGTTATAGAGAGTATCTGTATCTTTTTTACCGATACATAACTGCCCGAATTTTATAAATTCATCGCTTTGTATTGCCTTATGTAATAACTCACAATCATTTAAAGGTTTTACACTGCTACAACCAGCACACACTATAAGCAACAACAAAGACACTATTGAATATGTTTTCATAGTATAAGTTTAAACATTTCAAATTTGCATTTCCATTAACTAACCAAACCCCCAAGCTCCTGCCCTATTATACTGCCAATAGCAATGCCCATACCGCCCAGGCGAACCCCACAGTAAACATGCTCACTTAATTGCTTTACAATAGGGTATTTACTATCGCCCATACCCATTATACCGCTCCAGCGGTGGGCAACGGTAAAAGGGGTATGAGGTAAAATAACTTCGCGCAATAATTTTTCAAGCTGGTTCTGTATAACATCGGTGTTACCAAAAGCAGTTGTATTCTCCCCCTCAAAATCAAGGTTGCGCGCCCCACCAAAAAGTATGCGGTTGCCAATATTCCTAAAGTAATAATAGCCCCTGTCTATATGAAAGGTTCCGCGAATATTCAGGCTGGGTATAGGTTCGGTAATTAGAACCTGCGCGCGCGCGGGTTTTACGGCATCATTGGTTAGCTGTGCAGCAAAACCATTAGTGGCAAATAAAAGTTTTTTGGTAACAAAGGTAAAATCACCTAAAGCTACTTCTACACCATCGCTTTTTTCACGATAGGCGGTTACCGTCTGGCTGTTTAATATCAGGATATTATTAGCCACGGCTTCTTTAAGCAATGCCTGCATCATGCTGCCGGTATCTATCTGCCCTTCAAACGGATTAAATATTAAGTAATCCTGAGTGCCTTTAAACCCAAACCTGTCGGTTTCTTTAGCAAACACATCGGCTTTAAAAAGTGGACGCAATACATCGTTAACAAAAGGCAGGCGGCGCAGGCAGGTTTCAAAACCGGCAGTATCGTCCTTAAAAAAAAGCTCATAGCCGCCGTAGGGCTTAAAATCTATTACGGTATCGCCCAGGCGCTTTCGCAGTAAATTTAATCCTTCCCATCGCTTTTGTATAAGCGAAATAACATCTTCTTCGGTGTGGTAGTTAAGGTCGTCTATAATTTCCGACAGGCTGCCAAAACAGGCAAAGCCGGCATTCTTGGTGCTGGCTCCCTGTGGCAACGGGCCTTTTTCTATAATAAGTATTTTGCTTGTGGGAAAGCGTTCGCGCAGGCGCAGTGCCGTGTGCAGCCCGGTAATGCCGCTACCCACAATGGTATAGTCTACATTAGTAAACCAGCTGTTTATTTCCCACCAGCTAAGCTGCATTTAGCGGGGCATAATGTTGGTTTCATCATCATTAGCTTCTTCCACTGCCTCTTCTTCTGTTACCTTATTACCTTTTAAGGCATTAAGTATAAGCGGCACGGTAGTCATTAAAACAATAGCAATAATGATTATCTCGATGTGTTTTTTAAGGTCGATACCAAATTCCTTAAGGAACAATGCAGAAAGGTAATGCCCCGCATAAATAAGTGCAAACGACCAAAGGAATGAGCTTATAACATTGTAAAGCATGAATTTTTTCTTTTCCATACCCACTACACCTGCAATAATGGGTGCGAACGTGCGGATGATAGGCAGGAAACGCGCAAAGATAATGGCGCGGCCTCCGTGCTTTTCAAAAAATTCCTGAGACTGTATAAGGTATTTTTTCTTGAACCAGAATGAGTCTTTCCTTGTGTACAGGTAGGTTCCGCTTTTAGAGCCAAACCAGTACCCAAAGGTGTTCCCCACAATACCGGCTAATGCTACCAGTACTGAAAGAAGGGTTACGTTAATAAAATCGCCCTCTAAGGTAAATATAGTAGCCATTAGCGACTCGCTGTAAATACCTGCTAAAAACAACAGGCTGTCGCCCGGTAAAAAGAAACCTGCAAAAAGCCCGGTCTCGGCAAACACGATGAACAGTACTACATAAATTCCTATAGGTACTGCTCCTATTTTAAGGTTAATATAAAATTCCGGATTAAGTAAGTCGGTCCATTGAAAACCCATTTTGTATTTATTTTAGTTAAGTCAATTTTTTTGTTTCCCATTTATCTACCGCACTGGTAGCAAGGGCATTTCCTAATACATTTGTCATGCTGCGGGCCATATCGCAAAAGTGGTCTATGGGCAGTATAAGTGCTATCCCCTCGGCAGGAATATCAAACATGGCACAGGTAGCCACCACCACTATAAGCGATGCGCGGGGCACACCGGCAACACCTTTACTGGTAAGCATTAATACTAAAAGCATAAGCAGTTGCTTTTCTATAGGCATATCTATACCATACACCTGTGCTATAAACAGCGAGGCAAATGTCATGTACATCATGCTGCCATCCAGGTTAAACGAGTAACCCAAGGGCAGTGTGAACGACACTATTTTAGGGTCGCAGCCAAAACGTTCAAGCTCTTCGGTAAGTTTAGGGAATACCGCTTCGCTGCTTGTTGTGCTAAAAGCTATAAGCAAAGGGCTTGCCAGCCTTTTAAGAAGTATAAATAATCTTTTACCAAGTATAAGATAACCCACCGCAAGCAATAACACCCATAGCAGTGCAATACCTAACGCAAAATCCAGCAGGTAATTGTAGTATAATTTCCAGATATCAAAACCGTAAATTGCTACCGCACCGGCCACAGCGCCAAAAACGCCCAGCGGAGCCACCCACATAATGTATGATACCATTTTAAGCACCACGTGCG
>Ga0247814_10001643_pt1 | contig 12946 bp, 21 predicted proteins | sample UWRJL179409R1_FD_179947 | JGI IMG/M metagenome (GOLD analysis project Ga0247814, IMG submission 179947) | Plant litter microbial communities from Arlington Agricultural Research Station in Wisconsin, United States - UWRJ-L179-409R-1 | ecosystem: Environmental > Terrestrial > Plant litter >...
GGATGCCGTCGTGACACAGATCCGCAAAGAACATATCGAGAAACTCGAAAGTCTCTTCAAAGAGCATTTGCCTTCAAACTGGCAACTCGCGAGTGCCTTCTTCGTCGGCCACTGCGTCCCTGACGCAGAAGTGTATTGGGTTCTGGAGGCCCGGTGTATCTCGGTACCCACGCAAGACAAACGAAAAGGTTACTGCGGACGCTGGAAAAAGACCGCCTCAAGGTACATGCACTTCCGGGCCGAAAACCCTATGCAGGTTGTAGATTTCGCCTGCTCGCACCTGGAAAACGCTTTCTGTGGCTTCGGGTCTTTTCGGAGAGACACATGACCTGGTGGTACCTAGAAGAGTCTCAGGTCTTCAAAATCAAAGTCCGAGAACTGATTCAGTTTCGTGCGCCAGGGGCCAAGGTTCTCTTCCCTTGCGACGAGAGGGCCGAGGTTCGCAATACCTGGGACGGAAAGACACTGGCGCCTTTTATTGACGATCGGGTAGGCTTTCTCCACGATGTGGCACATATCCTCGTTGCCACAAATAGCCGCCTACGTAAGGTGAACTGTGGTCTGGGTCACGATCCTGCTGAGGAGCGCGACAGCCCAGCTTGCTACCGCCAAGTATCAGAGAGATACGCAGATCGCGAAGAGGTTTTCGCCTGCGTCTTGCAATTGGCATTGGCCGCCTACCTAGACTGCGAAGACCCCCGCATTCAATCAGAAGGGCGTTTTTTGAATACCAGTTTCCCTTCAAAAAAAGAGTTGGCGTCCGTTCAAAAGTACCGCCCGCAGGCGCTATCCGAAGAGAACTGGACACATGTGGAAAAGGCCAGAGCGGCTTACGAAATGAGGAATCAATGAGAGTTTTCGCTCTAAAAAGCGGCACTGTGCTTCTTATCGTTGAAGAAGCGGATGGTATGATTGAGGTGTCGGTATCGCGACACAAGAACGGGCTCGCGTTTACGCCCGAGATGGCGGCTAAAATTGGGGCTGACCTCATCGCCTGTGCAGCCGAAGCTGCAGAGGTACCTGCAACACAAAACGTGAACGAACTTGCTGTCCTACGCACTGCTCTTGTCGACGCGTTTGCATGCCTAGCGTCCGAGACGGACAGCGACACCATCGAAAGCCTCATTGAAGGCGCGGCAGAGAAGAGTGTGAATCCTGCCCAGGCGCGAGATCTACTCACGACCCTGTGGGCTAAGGCCGCGGCTATTTCTGGACATGAAAAAGATCATGACTGACAAGTTCATTGGCGAACCGGGCGTCGAATACGTACGCATACACGGGAACTCCTACCCCGTGCGTGACTCCTTGAAGCAGCTTCGAGGTCGGTGGAGCCCTCACGATAGATGCTGGATGGTCCCCGCCGAGAATGCAGAGCGTGCGAATTATCTCGTGAACGGGGACGGGGAGTCTACCGTTGGCGGAGGTTCGGGTGACGACAACGGCTACAGTGAAGAACGTGAATCTCCAGAGCGCGGCGTGACAAGTCTCGCGGACTCGTTCAGTGCGCGGCACCGCGTTGATGTACCTGCGTTTATCACTGACGAGAGCATCGCAAGGTTCGGAGCTGGGCATCTCGCAGCGAGTCCGGATGGAGCGGCCAGATTGGAACTCAATGAGCACTTTGCGGATGTCGCTGATCGGTATCATGGCCCTTCGGCGCTGGTGGACTCATACTACGAAGATGCAGATTGAACGAGCGTCAAGAGTGGACCTGATCTAGACAAACGATATGACCACCAAAATTTCATCGGCTGTAGCCATCGAGATGCTCGGCCTCACGATCAAGAGGACAGATTTCGGACATCAATATGCTCACTACACCTGCGAAGTCGAGGGTGTACGTATTGAGGTGTCTCAGTCGTCCGGGGCCTGGGCCCTCTTTTGTAGGTTCGGTCCGGGTCTAGGTTTTGATGTACGAACAAAGACGCTCCCTGCATTGCGTCAGGCCGCGAGGAAGATGGTTGCGAGCACCACTCGGACGCTAGAGTGTCTTGATATCCTGGCGAACATGGTTGATGAGGATGGTACTACTTTAGCGGGCTTCCACGCTGAGTATTTCACAGTGGCCTGCACTCGGCTTGATGTGCCTCGAAAGAGCCGGAGCACCTACGACCTGTACGTGCACCAATTCAACGGCATCCGACTTTTGGGATCGTCGTTTGATGCTGAGGACGGGAGCCTGGACCGCCTTGCACAGGGCTACATGCAAGCCCACGAGAGTCAGATTCTCAGCCCCGAGGGTCTCTTCTACATTTCGGTGAACGAGAACCTGGATAAGCCAGACGAGGGCGCCCGGTACCCGAACTATCTGCGCTACACACGGATTTCAGTGCCTTTCACGGTGGGCTCAAAGATCGTGGCCTACGGTCACGAGTATGAGGACGCGTTGAAAATCGTCCGCAAAGACTTGAAGAGGTACCTGAAGTCCTTTAAGGCACTGCAAGGGGTTTCATGAGCCAAGACGCAACTGGAATCTATTCCCAGAGAGCCGTTGTCCTAACAACGTGCCCCACGTGCAAAGCCAAAAAGGGTGAACCTTGCAACATGGCAGTTGAAGGATACCGGGAGCACAACACTCACTTTGCGCGGACCGAGCAACCGATCAGTAATGCCAAATACCGTGCGTACCATTTCCCCGATGACAAGTACAAGAAGAGCCTGGTTGCAGTGGGTGCGCTTGGTGTCCTAGAGGGGCGGACTCCTGCTTACGTCGAAGCGGTGGCCGTAGATACTATTGGGCGTCGCTGGGCCTGGGGTGAGTACGGTTACGAATGGCCCATCGACTACGATCCGTCCGACGTGGTCATGGTACCACTCCCTAGTTTGCCTACAAACCACAAGAAGCACGTACTGCTTCTCGGAACAGAGGACCTTGAAACGCTGTCTGGATGGGATAAACCAACTACAAAAACACTGGCTAAGTTCGTGTCCTGGTTGCGAAGTGGTAGTGAAAAAGACTTGACCTTGGGCGCCTGCCGACTTGAGGGTGGGACGGCTTGGCTAGCTACCTCGGCCCAAAGCGAAGCTGTGTTGAAGTACCTGGCCCGAGAGACACTGAAGCAGCTTCAAAACGAGGATCTGACTTCCGAGGAGGTCGAACGTCTTGCGTGGCACCTGCAGCGATGCGCGCGGGGCGCCACGGCTTACATGGCGCATGCTGCCGTTGCTTTTGAGTCCATCGAGCGTCGAGATCTTTCCGAGGCAATGGAGCGGGCTTGTACTGCCGCTCCGGAAGCGTGGAAGAAGGCTAAGAGGCGTGCTTATGGCCGGTCTAAGAGGTACCTAGACATGGTACGTAAAGCCGCCCGCAAAATGAGCCTTACGACGATTATGGGAACGCATCACTTTTTCGGTCCGGACAGCGTCACGTTGAAGTGCTACCTAGGAGATTAGGCATGTTGCAGATCCATGAAGGGTTCCTAACGCATGACGAGCAACACAGCATCACTACCTGCCCTGCGTACGGCACGAGAGCCGTCCCTAGCTGGCTCGGTACTTTTAAGTTCAAACCCTACTACAAGAGCACCTACGTCAAACATCCTGTTTTGGGAGATATCGCTGCTCGGCTCGCGACACTGGTACCCTCTCAGGTGTTCAACACCGCTTTTCTTCAGAAGTACGAGGCCGGATCTTTCGTGCGCCCGCATAGAGATCCGCGAAACAACGTCGGTTTCACGATCATTGCCATAGCTGGCGAGTTCACGGGCGCGGAGACGCGATTGGACTGCTCTCCAGGTCGTTTCTACTTGAAGTCGGGAGACGTCCTCGTCATGCCTTGCACAGTTGACGGTGCCCAAGGCCCTCTACACGAAGTCTCGCCAGTTCTCTCTGGAACGCGCTACGCATTGATTCTGAACACGATTGTCTAGGAAGATCATCATGGAACACGGACTCCCCACCATCGGCACCCCTATCCCATTCAACACAGTCTCGCTCACATGGGTCCGCGACATCGAGTACTTTGAAGGACGTATTCTCACGGAGTTCGTCGGCAACGATGGCATTACGTACCTAGAGAAATGGTGTACTTGCGCCAACTCGCAACGTGTTCAACGGTATTTACAGGTTGCAAGTACTCCGCTCGCTATCCAGGAATACATGGCAGGACGAATGTCGATGTTGGATCTGGTCACAAAGCCCAATGCGAACATCGGTGTTCTGACAGACTACGTCGGAGGCGAGATTGTGGGCTCTACCTTGGTAACCGTATCGGAGTTGGCCCCAACCAAGTATCTGCCTGAACCTGACGCCATGTACGATGAAACGCTGCAGGCGGGTTATTGAGTTCCTAGCCCGTGGCAATCAAAATCCATAGCCCGCTTCGAACTGCCTGGTTCAAATTGATGAGTGTTCGTGTTGACATGAGATTCTCGCTGATGCGCATGTGGAACCACGTACGAGGCCAAACACCCGTGACTTTGGCAGAACTCGATGCACACAACAGAAAGGTGGGAGAGGTAGGCGTCGCTTTCATCGGGTGGCTGTGCACAGACCCTTGTGAGAAGTACATAGCCGAAAAGCGAGAGGTCCAGATGAAGGCCGAGAAGTGGGCCGAGAAAAAGACCGCCTTGGCTGCGAGGAGGGCGGAACGGAAGAGACAGCAGCGTCGCGTGTCTAGGAGAAAGATGGCCCTTGACAAGGTCTCAACCAAGTCCTAGGCTCCGGTTCCTCCTTTCTTCGTATCTCCAAGAAACCCCTCTTCGGTCGTCGCAGAGGGGTTTCCTCTTTTGGGTCTTGACACCCGCTGCCAAACGACTTAGGTTCGGGGTGTTCACAACGCAATCTCGAAGCGGTGTGAATTTTCGGTTTGTTTCTTTGGTCATTTCCTCTCCAGTTCTTGTCGGAACCTAGAAACCCCCTACATCTCCAGTGTAGGGGGTTTCCTCTTTGTACTTAGCGTGCTATCAGGAAGCATGAACAAGTCGACCAGCGCAGGAGTTCCTCTGATACTTGAACGGACCATTTCGATTCGGTGGCCGTTGACCAGGAGTCTAATGATCCGCTACGACTGGAAGCGAGAGTCTCAGGCGCTGGCAAACAGAACCGCGAATCTGAAAGCCGAAGGTAGATACCCTTCGGTGTCCACTGAGGCGAGCACATGATCAAGTACCTCGGTTCAAAGCGTCTTCTGATTCCTACTATCCTAGGGAAAATCCAAGCCAAGCAGGGCGTTGACCATGTCCTCGACCTTTTTTCTGGCACATCTCGGGTAGGCCATGCTTTGAAGTCTGCAGGCTACCAGGTCACTGCGAACGACCACAACGCGTATGCCGAGACGATCGCTCGCTGCTATATCCAAACGGACAAAGAGGCCGTGTGGGAAGAGGCGAAGCATATCTTGGAGCACCTCTCAAACCTTCAAGGTCGACCGGGTTACTTCACCGAGACCTTCTGCGTCAAGTCGCGCTTCTTCCAGCCGTTCAATGGAGAACGCATCGACGCCATTCGAAGCGCCATCGCCGAGATGACCTTGAGCCCTGAGCTTGAGTCCGTGCTGCTCGTCTCACTCATGGAGGCGGCCGACCGAGTCGACTCTACTACCGGCGTGCAGATGGCGTATCTGAAGCAGTGGGCGCAAAGGTCATACAACCCTCTGGAACTCCGGATGCCTGACCTTGTACCTCGCACCCTCAAAGGTCGTGGCCGCGCGCTGTCCCTAGATGCAGAAGAGGCTGCGAAGACTTCCTGCGACCTTGCCTACCTCGATCCGCCGTACAACCAACACAAGTACCTCGGCAACTACCATGTTTGGGAGACGCTAGTGCGCTGGGACGCCCCTGAAGTGTACGGCGTGGCCTGCAAACGAGTGGACTGCCGCGAGCGCGGCTCCGAGTTCAACTCAAAACCGAAGTTCGAAGCGGCCTTCACACGACTCGTCAGTAACGTGGTGGCAAAAAGAATGCTGGTGTCGTTCAACGACGAGGGTTTTTTGAATAGAGACGACCTGGTCCGCGTCTTGTCCACCAGAGGCGAAGTGACAGTGACCGAAATCGACTACAAGCGGTACGTGGGTGCACAGATTGGCATTCACAACCCTGAAGGACAGAAGGTAGGCACTGTGAGCCACACCCGAAACACCGAGTACCTTTTTGACGTGGATGGTAGGTAATGAGAGACAACCAACTGGCCGCGATGCCGCAACGATATATCAATCTCCTGAAGAAGAGATTCCCTATGAAGAAAGCGTTCCTTAGCGCAGACCTCTTGGGTTTTGGTGCGAAGAGCGCGGCTCAAGTACTATCCATCATCGATGCGAACTCACGAACGGAGCTTAACCTAGCGGGGCTCCGAAGACTGCTGGGTGACAAGGTCTACTTTCTCCATAAGATCGAAGTGGCAGATGTAGACTCTAGTACCCACGGGGACGTAGAGCCGAGCGGACGGGAGGACCTGAACAAGCCGATTGTAGTGGCAAGCGATGGCACTGTGATTGACGGCAGGCACCGCGTTGAACTGGCGCGCCACCTAGGCGTGAATACGCTTTCGGCGTACCTCCCTGCGGACCTATTCTACTCCCGCGAGATGTCATGACGGAATGCTTTCAAAGACAAGCCGCGCTTTTGCGCCAAGCCCGCATCCGAGAGCAATACAAAGAGGACGATCGTGCGCGTCGTACGGGTCGAGCCCCTCGAATTCTGCCTCCTAGTATTACAGCAGCGCAGATTCAGCGGCAAATTTTCAAGTTGCGTACTTTCGGCCTTCGCCACGGCTATGTTGCCTTCTATGACGCCCCTTGGAACGAGTACCCTTCGAATCAAATCGCTACCCTTCGCAACCAATGGATGGAGACTTTCAAGTGAATCACGCCCTACTGCCCACTCTCGCTCTTGTCGCATCGATGGACTTCGCACCAGCTTCATCCAGCCCCGAGCCGACACCATCAACGCCTTACAGTGTCTCCTGGGGTCGGTACGCGGCGATCCCTGTAGATCGCTCTCGTTGTGGAGTAGAAGGACCTCCTCGCATGCCAGAGAAGACGCCTTCAAAAGCCCGCAAAAAGACTCAGGCGGCTCGCAAAGCACGCCGTAAATCGAGGGGCAAGTGAAACTCACAACACAACGAATCCAGGATATGCAGTTGGAGGTGGAAGCTCTTCTTCAAAGACAGAAGGAGACGGGCTACCGTCTTGGTGAGCTTCAGGCAAAGCTATCGGATCCTGAGAAGACTGCCGAAGTAGACCAACAAGTGGACCTTGTGATGTCGTGTCTGGAGGCTGTTGAAGCAGCGCAAAGCAAGATCAATCGAGACCAAGAAGAATCAAACTCCTATCTTGGCGGCTCATGCTGGCAGTCCCCTCGGCGTCTCACTGAAGAGGAGAAACGCCAGATCGTAGAAAACGTCTTGCTGAGAGCAGAAAGATGCCGTGATGTCTGACACCAATTCGGATAAGAACTTCGACCTGACTGCAAAAGACGTAGTCCTGATATGCGCCGGTTCAGCAGCTATTCACATGACGAACTGGTTGTATGACAGACTGGATGAGCTTGGAGCACGTTTGTTCGGGCATCTGACAGAGCAGATGACGGGAGAGGAACAAGAGTTGCCACAGGCAAAGAAGCCCCCGGCTCTGTTCAAAGTCTACGTCCTTCAAACCAACAACGGCGTCTATTTCGGCACATTCAGTACCCGAGCTAGCGCAGAAAAGCGGCGAGATGACCTCTTTGCAGGAGATGAAGAGTCTCTGAGCCGCATCGAGATTGAAGAGTTGGAAGTATCACCCTGAAAGGCGGACTCAATGGGCCGAAGCTTCACGAATTCGACTCGAAAATCATTCAACTCCCAAAAGCGAGATGAGCATGTTGCGAGAGCCCGCTGGGCTGTCGAGAACGAAGGTATTCGACTTAGGTCTCTGGCTAGCGATCTCCGCTGGTTCGAAGAGTTGAAGGAGCCCGAGGCTCCGAAACCGACCCTCATCCGGGAGAAATTGGAGCTTGCTAATGTGGTCGGACTTTCGGCGGATGAACTCCGACTTAGTCGGAAGCAAATCCTTCGAGACATGAAGGCAATTGGCAAAAAACTGACTGTCTCTGTCAACTCGCAGGAGAAGAAAAATTCTCTCATAGAAGACCTTCGGTTGCTGACTGCAAACGGCACGCTCTTGAAGCAGGTCTTGATCGACCGAGAAGAGCCTCTGACGAAACCGATTGCAGAGAGGTTGACGCGCGCCGATGTGTCGGGGCTCTCCGCTGACGAGCTTCGCCTCAAGCGGAACCAGATGTGTCGAAGTATGGGGAAAATTGGCAAACTACTGCATATCTCGGGCGACGTGGAGCGAGCTGAACTACAAGAAGAGTTCCGACTGCACAGTATGAACTGCTCGCTCTTGACTCAGATTTTAATTGACCTCAAAGAGCCACTGACGAAACCGAAGGAACTTCCATGATTTCAAGAGAATCCGCCCAAGTGTTGGGCCTCCTTGTGTGCTTCTGCTTCCTGGCCTGGTCCTATCTTCAAGCAGAGACATGGTGGAAAGAGAGGACGGCGTCCGACCGTGAGAAGAGGGCAGAAGCTGACATGGTGAAAGAGCCCGCCCTCTTGGATACGCCAGATCGGCAACTACTAGAGGCCTTAGAACAGCGCCAGGAAGAGTTGGGTATCGCAGTTGCTGTTATTCACAACTTGAACGATCGGCTGCACCCTGTCACACGAACAGATTCAGAGCGTGAAGAGGACGCAAAACAGGTGAAAGTGGCTCTGCAAGCTTTCGAGGAAAAGTACGATGCGACTGTCGTCGAACGAGACCTACCGATGCTGGCGGCGGAGGTGTCTATCCTGTTTCGCTTGGTGCCCGATTTGGCCACCGCCGAGTTCATCGCGACTGCGTTGCAGTGCGATGTACCCACTGCTGTTAGGGCGATGGGTCTGAGTGCCGAGAACGATGCTAAGGGGTTGCCATGATTTCAAGTGAATGGGTAGAATACATTGTTGTCGCTGTGTTCATCGTTGTCATGTCCGTGGCCTATGGCTTCTTTGAAAACTGGCTGACAAAGAAGTTAGGTATGCGGCGACGGTCTCCGTTCGTCCACATTGCTGACCTGGAGAAAGACCCTGGCCCTCTGGATGCCCCAGAGAAGCTTCGTTCCGCGCTGGTGAGTTCCAACCTCACCGCCAGCAAGCACGTAGACCGTATCCAAGATGCGTTTTCTCGTCTACTTGAGGAAAATGAGGTCGCAACTCTGGCCATCAGAAGTCAGCATCGGGAACTTGAGTGGCTGGGCTATCAATTCGGAGCCGCACGTAGCACTGCAACGGACGAGGAGTCGCAAAAGTTGTTGGACCAGCAATTGGACGAGCTGATGGACAAATACTGTGCCCATCAGAAATGGGATATCGATACCTTGGCTAGCAAGGTCTCCGTTTTGGCCCGTATCACACCCGACCTAGTCGACACTGAGATGGTCATGAACGTGTTTCGTGTCGACCACATCACAGCTTCGAAGGCTATCGGTATGAGCGCTGAGAACGATGCGAAGAGGATCATCAATGCCCGCCACGAATGAAACGTCCGACGAACTGGACATGCTCATGCGGAAGTACGCAATGAAGCTGGCTTTCAGCGTGCTATACGGAGCCTACGTCGCCTCTGGACTTGACCACCTACACGGCTTTGTTTGGGTTGAACATGTGGACCTTACGCCCCTTGCTGCAGTACGCGGGGTGGCTGCCAAGATCGAAGGCTCCTGATGCTGCTCTCAATGCCCAAAGACACCCAAGCTCTCTACTACGCCAACGGAGAGGTTTGCTCGCCGCGAGACCTGGCGGCTCTATGTCGAGACCGCCTGGGGTGGGAGAAGGGTCAACATGACGCCGCCGCTCAGAGCCTTGGCTGGATCTTGTACCACACCTTTCGCAACACCCACGAATGGGCGCGTCACTCTCTCGACGGAGTGCCCTTGCGAGATGACACCCGTGGAGTACAACTCACGCAATTTGATTCCTTGGTCACGTTGCATGTTTTCGACTCTGGCCCTGGCCTTGTGCGCCGTATTCTCGACCGAGAGAACCTCGAAGACATTTCGTGGAACGAGGAGATCGACGCCTGTCTGTCCTGTTTTGAGCACGGCACCACCTCATCCACCCGCATGCCGCACAAAGGCACAGGACTCTCGGACGTCGTGAAGCAACTGCAGAAGTGGGAGTCTGCCATGCAGATCCATACAGGACGGGTCCGCATCCACCAAAACCCTTCGACTCCCAAGGACCGAGGCACGGTTCTGGTGAAGACTGAGCCCGTCGTCGGCACCTCTCTGACCTTCCACATCCGAATTCCGTGAATAGCCTCTCCGCAGCCCCGTCTGACCCGTATCAACCACCCCTTGGGTGTACAACGAAAGTACCGTAGCACATGGATAGTTTCTCGACATTCGCACACATCGTCGCTAAGAATTTCCAAGACATCGTCAAGAGCCCTACCGTTTTCGTCTCGGACGTGGACGGAGACGTTCTCTGGGCAGCGTACCTGGCGGCCTTCCCAGAGGGCACTGACCCCATCTTCAAGAAGCGCACCTGGCACGACTGTTCCTGCTGCAAGCAGTTCATTCGCCGCGCTGGCAGTGTGGTCTCCATCTCGGAGAACGGCACCTTGCGTACTGTCTGGGACAAGGCATCCGAGGATGCGCCCGAGTTCTACAAGGACGTCGCGCATGCACTACGTATGGAAGTGCTCTTCGCCGGAATTCGCGACATCTTCCGCGTCTCCAAGAATGAGACGCACCTCGGCGCTCAGCAGACGCGCTCTTTTGATGCAGAGACAAAGGCTGCGTTGACTTGGGATCACTTCTACACCGGAGAGATTCCGGTCCGCTTTCGTGTTGCGCAGCCAGACACTGAGCGTGGTGACTACCGAACAACCGTCCAAGTCTTCGAGCGAGGCTTGCTTGAACTCAAGCCGGACGCCATCGACACTGTCCTCTCGCTCATTGAGAGCAAAAACCTGTACCGAGGTGAGGAGCACCTGCGCTCGGTGACAGGGTTCCAGCGGATGCAGCGAGAGTTCTTGGGATTCTCTGTTGTTCAAAGCCGGAAGCACTTTGTCTGGTCCAACGCCAGCAGCCCTGCAGCGCGCTTTCGCAACACCGTCATCGGCACGTTGGTGCAGGACCTCTCTGACGGCCAGGACCTTGAGACGGCAGTACGCAGTTTTGAGACGAAGGTCGCGCCCCAGAACTACAAGAGGACCACGGCACTCATCACACCGATGATGATCAAGAAGGCCATGGACACCATTCAAGAGCTGGGACTTGAGCCTGCGCTTGAGCGTCGATACGCCGTCATCGGTGACGTGTCGGTGAATGATGTGAAGTGGGTCGATGGCGCAGCGCGCCCTCTGATGAAGGGTGGCATTGGTGATGTGCTACTGAAGCACGCTGCAGTTACGGCGCCGAAGGCTACCGTTGATGACGATCGTGCTGAGCATGTTTCGATTGAAGAGTTCATGTCTCAGGTGCTTCCGACCACGCAGAGCATGGAGGTCTTCTTCACAGGCAAGCATGTCGGCAATCTCATGGCTCTGACGGCTCCCGTTCATCCCGAGCCGAAGCAACTGTTTCGCTGGAACAACGACTACGCCTGGTCCTACTGCGGCAACGTCGCGGACTCTCTCATCAAGGAGCGTGTCAAGAAGGCTGGAGGCAAGGTCGAAGGTGCGGTGCTCCGAGTTTCGCTGTCTTGGACCAACTTCGATGACCTCGACTTGCACATCCATCAGCCGCCATCCAAGAGTTGGCGACTTGACGCTAGAGAGATCGACTTCCGCAACAAGCACGGTTGGACGGGAGGCATTCTTGATGTCGACATGAACGCAGGTAGCGGCCAAACGCGCGAGCCTGTTGAAAACATCGTCTGGGCATCTAGCCCGCCAGATGGACCTTACAAGGTCGTCGTGAACAACTACAGCATGAGGGAGAGTCGCGATCCTGGCTTCGTTATCGAGATTGAGAACGCGGGCAAGGTCACTCACTTCTCATACAACAAGGGCGTCCGCAATCAGCAAGACATCCATGTTGCTACCTTGCACATGAAGAACGGCGTCATCGAGCGTGTGGAGCCTGGAGACGCTGGCGTTTCGGCCACAAACATCTCGCAAGAGAAGTGGGGATTGACGACAGAGCAGTTCGTCAAGGTCAGCACAGTGATGCTCAGCCCGAACCATTGGGGTACCAATGCATTCGGAAACAAGCACACGTTCTTCGTTCTCGACGGCGCAAAGAGCGACGAGGACATGAGGGGATTCTACAACGAGTTCCTCCACCCACGCCTTGAGCCGCATCGCAAGGTGTTTGAGATCATCGGAGACAAGACAAAGTGTCGCCCAACCGAAAACCACTTGTCGGGACTTGGTTTCTCCTCTACAAAGAAGGATTCGTTTCTCGTCCGTGTTCAACAGGGCAAGAAGCAGAAGCTTCTCAACGTGCACGTTGGAGTCACACCATGAGCATGTCAATGCACGTCAAAGGTTTCCGGCCTGGTGACGCGAAGTGGCATCGTATGAAGGACGCCTACGATTCTTGTATCGCGGCGGGAGTGCCCGTGCCCGCCGAAGTCAACGAGTTCTTCAACTTCGAAACACCCGATGAAAAGGGTGTCGAGATTGAACTCGGCGCTCCGTATGGTAAGAACCACGAGTGCTGTACTCCATACAGCAGTGGCGGTGACGGCGGATTTGAGATCGACATCGCCAAAGTGCCCGAGGGTGTGAAGATGATTCGGTTCTATTGCTCGTGGTAACCAAATTCGCCTAACGTCGGCGTCCGAGCCGTCATAGCAACCCACAACAGAAAGAGAAAGAGACAGAGACATGGACAATATCAACCTTTTCGAATACGCCGCCCGCAACAAGGTCCGCTTCGCATCCGCGCGTGGCGAAATCTCCGCTGAGCAACTTTGGGACGTACCCCTGAAGTCAAAGGACGACTTCGACCTCAACGACATCGCCCGTCGCGCGAAC
>Ga0247814_10001644_pt1 | contig 12944 bp, 14 predicted proteins | sample UWRJL179409R1_FD_179947 | JGI IMG/M metagenome (GOLD analysis project Ga0247814, IMG submission 179947) | Plant litter microbial communities from Arlington Agricultural Research Station in Wisconsin, United States - UWRJ-L179-409R-1 | ecosystem: Environmental > Terrestrial > Plant litter >...
CTAGGAATTGAGTTAACTTCGATTTCTTGCATCTAGTGGTAATGCAAACTTAATTGAGATTTGTGCTGCGGTGACAAGTCTTTTAACTAAGTATGGAGCTCTGGAACGGACGATTATTCCTAGCGTTGGCATGACCGAGACATATGCTGTGTTAATCTTCAACGCCAATTTTCCAACTTACGACATTATAAATGCCTTCGAATTTGCTTTGTGGGTTATTGTATGCCTGGCGTGGGAACGCGGATCACCTCTGATCAAGAATCTTTAGGTATAATAAGGTCGGGGATCTTGAAGTCACCGGCCGGGTCGTGTTTAAATAATACTTCAACAATGGCGCGGCAATAGAAGAAGCATTTACGAAAGACGGATAGTTTAGAATTGGCGACGGTGCTTCTATCCATTCATTAGGACATTTGTTTCTTATAGGACAAATAAAAGATACACTTATTGTCAATGGGGTAAAATACAGCCCGAATTAAATTGAATGCGCAATTGAGGAGGCCCAAATCCCCAGCGCACAAGTGATTTTACAGTTTGCTTTCCTCGCTGCGTTTTAACGTGAAAACGGAAAAGATTTACGTGATATTCCTCCCAGCGTATGATTCTCAAAATCTAAACTGCGCATCTTGACACTCTGAATGCAACTATCACGATCGTGATGATGCAAACAGGTGCACGACCGGAAGTCCTACCTCTTGATGGTACAGTAATATACTTCAAAAGTCCACCATAGGCAAGCTTTCACGAAAAAATCAAGCAGGCTTTAAACAGGGGCGATTATGCTGTACAAGAAGAACTTAGTAAGAAGGGGACATCACTTCCCATGACATTACACAACCATAAAGGAAAAGAATTCGGTGATTTTTCCAATGCTCTCCAGTTAGAAGATGAGCGTTTCAATGTCCCAACACCACTCTTCACAACAGGCATAACTTCCATCAAGCTAATCCACCTGAAACGTAATATCGAAGAGTATTTAAAGTTGAGCTCTACAATACCAATAATTACTCTCATGACTAATCCGACTATCCGCTCCTTGGTTACAGCGATATTTGAGCGGCATAAAGATCACATTGGATTCATTGGATTATGTAAGACAAGAAGGCTTTCATGACTTTAAATTGCTTATATAAGTTTCTTATTTATATATTAATTTATTCCTAATATCACCTACATACAGCATCTATCTGCAAATACATCACGATAGCATGCTCCACCCAGCTGCCTTATCGGAAGTGGGCGGAAATGTCAACGGGCGTGCGCTCTCCACAGCTACAGCTACAGCTACATGTACAGTACAGTACAGTATAGTAAAGTACAGTATTAAAATGCACATCTATGTTGGCGTGCCCACCAAAGACAATATGCATACATGTAATGACATATATCAAAGATAGGGCTCCCAGCAAGCTAGCAAGATGCTCTCTTATACAACTCACCGAGTAACGAGACATGGCCTTCACTCCTCCCCTCACCTTGACATCCTAGTCAGGCTCGTCAGTAACCTTATTATTATTCGCTCGTGACTCGTTCCGGAGAACCAATCCAGTACTGTTTTGCCTGAGGCCACTATACTGCAACTGCATAGTTTCGTTATTCCCCCATACCGAAATGCCGAATAACGAACTCTTTCAACTATATTCATTCATTCATTAGAATCAACTCAAATTCACATTGATAGTGATTTGCCCCCTTCCAGCATGCTTCTGAAGTCATTATAAATCATTCCTTGCGTTGTAAACAGGTGCAGGCTACTTTATTATACATTGCGTGGAACACTCCGGAGCGCCACTCACTCTAGCTTACGCTCAGTGCTGCCTTGAGCTCGATAAGACCCCCTCATCCACTTGCGTCTCCGACGACCTTCTTCCAACAACACCTCAAACCCCATTTCCATTTCATCTCATACCGCTCCCTAACATAAGGGATCACGCATTCCACCATTCAATCCTAGTTGTCCTAGGGACCGACTCAGAATATATCAACTATAGTTCGGTCGATTCACTCGATAACGCCTCGTCACCGCTTGGTCGGCATAGCTAACTCAACTCTACAACCGCCTCCCTACATCAACCATGGCGTCGACATCAGCAACCAACCCTGACACGCTCGTTGTCCTCAAGGTTAATATCGACGGTAGCAATCGAAAATTCAAGCTCCCTCTTCGTGATCTTGGAGCCAGCACTCTCCCGGATAAGGTATGCCGAGCTCGATCTACATGCCTCAGATGAGGCTGCCAGCCTGATGACAAAGGCATTGCCCTCATCTGAGCCTTTTATCTTACTGTATATAACCATGAGGCTCGTTGCTGACCTATCCTGTTATTATAGCTTCGGTTCCTGCTAAGCATCCCTCCTAACTCCGAAGCCACCTTCGAACGTTTCTCAGACAGTGCAGCGGCCTTCGTTGTCCTCGACCCAAACAATGCTTCCGTCTACAAACAGCTCTATCGTGCAGCTAAGGCCAAGCTAAAGCTCCGAATCAAGGTTACGCTCAAGGAAAAGGAGCCTACTACCCCAAAACCTGCAACGGTGGAAGACGAGGAGCCAAGCCCAGTTAGTCCTGTCTCGTTGCCGGCTGTTGAACAAAGCTACGCCGACATGCCACTTGAGGCTGCTACAGAGGCACCATCTGTTATTGAGCAGACCCAATTCTCTACCTCAGTCAACGAGCTCCAAGGCAGATTTGAGGAACTCCTGATCAACCACCACCCTCGATTCTACCAAGGCACCACCACTCCAATTGCTAGCACCCACTCATTTGCCAATCAATTACAGAGAGAGCATCCACGACCACAGGTGCTAGAGCCTCCAAAGATGACTTGCTGCACCAGCACTGAAATCCCGGTTACCCATGGTTCCGCTGCTCGAGAAAGATGGTATGCAGAGCTCGCTGCTGTCTCGGATCAACGCCAAAGTGCTATCCGCAACAGCGCCGCCCCTGGATCATGCACAAGAAGCATTTTCTCGGTTTTCTGCAATAACTGCAGCCAACCTATCCCAGACGAGCACTTCCATTGCAGCACCTGTGATGATGGTGATTTTGATCTTTGCACAGCCTGTGTAAAGGATGGCGTTCTTTGCGGTAGCCAGGATCACTGGATGATCAAGCGTGTTGTTCAAAACGGCAGTGTCATCAGTAGCACAACTGAGAAGCTACCTCCCAAGTCCCTGGCTTCCGAATCAAAGACCACTCTTGTACAGCCGGAGGAAGAAACAGAGGTTGCAACTCGTACTTGCAATGCTTGCATCGCTGGTAAGCCATCCAACCTCGATGGGCTCAAATAAAGCTAACGTTGTTACAGAACTTCCGGAGGCAAGCTTCGTTACTTGCCAATCCTGTGAGGACTATGACCTTTGCATTCCATGCCATCGCTCCGCTAAGCATGGCCATCACCCAAAGCACGCTTTCCTTCCTGCAGTCGCAAACACAACCCTCGATGCGGTTTCTAAGGCTATGCTCGGCCCAGGCCGCAATACTGGACACAATGCTATCTGTGATGGATGTGATAAGGTACTCTTCCTACAGTTTCTTTTCTTAACCATAACTAATCATATTAGTACATCTATGGTGTTCGCAACAAGTGCCTTGATTGCCCAGATTGGGACTACTGCTCGGCCTGCATTGGCAATGCTAGCTTCATCCATCCTCGTCATAGATTTGTACCAATATATGAACCTCTGAATGACCTAGCTATTGTATCAAGTTCATTCCACAGTAAGGCTCGCCACCATGGTATCTATTGCGATGGACCACTCTGCACCCAGGGCAGCGGTTCTCAGTCATATATTAAGGGAGACCGATATAAGTGTGCTGTTTGCCACGACACCGACTTCTGTGCAAGCTGTGAGGCTAATCCATCAAACCCACACAACAAGACACATCCCCTTATCAAATTCAAGACCCCTGTCCGCAATGTGTCCGTTACTACATTGGGAGATCATGAGGATGGTAGACCTATGCCAGTAATGGGTGACCAACACATCCGAACCACATCCAAGTCTACAGAGACCAACCCCGCACAGTCTGCTAACGCTGCAACTCAAGTCCAAACTGTTGCCGAGGTTACACCTACCGAAGCAATCAAGGTTGAACCTGCTGCAGAGCTAAGGGCCGAGGAGACTCCCGTTGTCAAGGAGGAAGCCAAGGAACTGCCAGCTGCTGTTATCGAGGAGGAACATGTCAAGGAGGAACTTGTTGCTCACTTTGTCAGTGACGCCATCCCAGACGGAACTGTCCTCCCAGCAAGCTGCGTTTTTGAGCAGACTTGGAATCTCAAGAACAGTGGCAACAATCCTTGGCCCGCTGGATGCACTGTCAAGTTCGTCGGTGGTGACAACATGTGCGCAGTTGATCCCGAACATCCAGCTAGTGTTCACGAGCTCGTCTCTGCTGCTGAGAGCACAACCTGTTATACTGAGGTGGCTCCTGGACAACAGCATGGCTTTACGGTCCTGATGAGAACTCCAGCCCGTGCTGGCAACTTCATATCTTATTGGCGCCTAACTGGCCCTGACGGAAATAAGTTTGGCCATAGACTGTGGTGCGACGTCAACGTCAAGCCCGTTCCAGCCGTGAAAGAGGAGCCAACGGCCGAGTCTGAGGGCAGCCAGATGATCTTCCCTAAGCTCGAGAAGGAGTCTCCCTCAACTAGCGTTCATGAGGCAACTGTCGCTGCCCCAGAGGTTAAGGACGAGGTCAACGAATTTGACGACTTTGTTGATGAGCCATTGGACGAGGACGAATCTGATGATGGTTTCATGACTGACGAGGAGTACGATATTTTGGATGCTTCTGACGAGGAGTATCTTGCGGAGCAAGAGAAGATTGCCAAGAAGTAGGCGCTCTCGATACATACATTGATTAAGAGAAACTGGATGACCGGAGTATCTCAGGCGTAAGATTGTTAACTCTGGATAAGCGGATGGGAGGGGTTTTACGGTTTATTTTACTTTCATTACTTTTCCTATCGCATGTGTGTAATTGTTGCGTATGGCGTTTGTCCTTCACATTCAACTCAGCACACAAGTCCCAAAAACTCTTCTATCTTTTTCGCAGGCCCGCTTTGCTCCGGAGAGAGTCGAAACAAAACACATTTCGGATGTCATTCCAAATTTGCTATTCGGTAGTTTATTAGGAGCAATGCACATGAATAGTATTATTCCAACTTCTCAAGTGTGATTTTCTGATTGTGAACGTTCGCAAATAAGAGCACAATGTTAATGAAATTGGGGGTTAACATAAGGAAGAATTAGTAATCCGGGGTGCTTTAAAATATCGCAGAAACAATCTGGATAACATCAACTACTCCCAGAGGAGACTCTTCTATAGACCTCACAGTTTAGCTCTGTTTGCAGCTGGTGTTATGGGCTGTGATTCTGAAGTTCTACTTGAAGGTTATTGTATCAAGCCGAGTGTCCACTCCAAAGAGTCAATGTTAAACCATACTGGGTAGCCAGGAAGTCTCACAACCAAGAAGGTGAAGAAATCTAACAAAAGCAACTCCAAAGGTACAGTATGAAAGCTGATCTGGCCAGAACTATGCATTTCTGTATCTCTTGAATTCAACGTAATAGCGTGTGAACGAAGACGGGGAGCCCATTATGGGGAAAGAAAGATGCTTCTAGGAAATTAATGTATTTCTTGTGTGACATATTTATCAATGGACTATAGATTTAAGTTTTCGACCGATTCTGGTTGCCAGGCCAGGAGCATCACATTTCTACCCTAAATAGTGCATATTTTCTCTGGTGGATTTTCTCGTTTGTAATATAAATTTGATTGTCTCTACACGGTCTGATACAATATATAGATAGAGAATTTAGATTTGGCAAAAGCTTTTAGCCTTTTCCTAGCCACATATATATATCTTTACAACTTCGCAGCCACTAAAGTTCCCCCATCTAAAGCAATCGTAGCACCGTTCACATACGCCCCAGCCCTGCTACTCAAAAACAAGCACGCTCCCGCCACATCCTCCGGGCTTCCAATCCTCCCCAATGGAATCCCGCTCTTAATTACATCCCCGAACTCCTTCAATGTGGCAGCCATCATCTTACTCTCAAAAGGCCCACAGGCCAACACATTACTTGTAATATTCCTCTTTCCAAGATGGTTGGCTAACGTTCTGCTCAAATGGTGTAAGCCGGCTTTACTGGCACTGTAGGAAAAGGTTTCGAGAGAAGGGACGCGGAGACCGTCCACGGAGCCGATATTGATAATCCGAGCGGGGTCCGAGGGAGTTGCGGCGGCTTCTAGGAGGGGGGTAACGAGCTGCGTTATTGAAAAGACTCTTGTGAGGTTGAGGGTCAAGACGCGAGTCCATGCGGACTCGGGAAACTCATCAAAGGGGGCTCCCCAGTTGCTACCAGAGTTGTTGACCAGGATGTGCAGTTTCGACTCACGCTTCTTGAGCTCTTCAACCATTCGGACACAGTCTTCGTGTTTGTAGAAATCGGCAGGAATGGCGTGCGCAGTGCCTTTGCCTGATGAGGGAGAACATGTTAGGTTTTGGTCATTGGTTATTGCAGCAGGAGGGGTTAGGTATGTGGTGGAGAGGTGGTATACCGAGTGCATTCAACTCCTGGCACGCCTTTTCGCATGCCTTCACATCTCTAGAGGAAATGTATACTTTTGCTCCGTTGGTAACGAAGCCTTCTGAGATCATACGGCCCACGCCCTTAGCACCTCCTGTTACAAGCACTACTTTGTCCTGGGTGATTGTTAGTTGTCTGTTGGTAGGGAGTTTGGCAGATAATCTACTTTGACATTGAACAGACTTGCGGAATCCATCTTGCAGTAGTATCGGTTTGTGGTTTAAATGAAGGAGTAGGAAGAGAGATCAGAAGTAGGTAAACAGGGAAAGTGAATTGTAGTCGACAGGTTGAAGGAGGCACAGCCAAGTTCCCCAGATTTATTATACCGAGGCATGCAGGCATGATGCCGCTTAAGAGAAGCTGATCCCTGTCCTGTATCAGAATTTCACAATGCCAAGAGTGAACTGTCCAAGGAAGCTAATGGTGCTATTTGGGCCGGTTTGATGACTTCAAGATTGGTCAGAAGAAATTGGTTTCTAGCAACCCCCATTGTTCCGAACTGTCCGAGGCCATCAACTCAAATTCAAAAGTGAACGACCGGTAGGAGAATTGGTTGCTTGGGAATGACCAGATTATACTATTTACATGATATATTTTGGTCTTCGACATGACGGATCCAATCGATAAACCTACAGATGCACGCAGCCAACTCAGTGCACATTTTTCAGCAAGAGATGTTTCTGCTCATCCAGAGGGATGGAATGAACTCTGGGTCGATGGGTTTATTCCGTGGGACAAAGGCTTCCCCAATCCAGCACTCGTTGATCTGCTTGAAGAACGTAAAGATCTCTTACCTTCAAAACTTGGACGTAAGAAAGCTTTGATTCCTGGATGTGGCAAAGGATATGATGCTCTACTGTTGAGCGCTTGGGGATATGACGCCTATGGCCTTGACTTCTCAACTTATGCACTGGAAAGTGCTAAGAAAGTGGAAGCGGAAATGGATGGGAAGGGTGTTTATGAAACAAGACAAGGGGTGACGAAGGGGAAGGTTACTTGGATTGCTGGAGATTTCTTCAAAGATGAGTTTTTGAAAGCTGTGGAGGGGGAAGCCAAGTTTGATTTGATATATGACTATACGGTATGGAACCTAGCATTTTCTCGGGCATAACTCTGATAATTGTAGTTCTTGTCCGCCCTTCCTCCGTCACTGAGACCTGCTTGGGCAAGTCGTTTAGTAGATCTGCTTGCTCCTGGTGGTCGACTTGTTTGCATCGAGGTATGTCAATCTCAGTAAATAGCTAAAGAGACTTGATCCAATTAAAGCACTGCCCAGAATTACTGACTTGGCTTTTGCATAGTTTCCTACATATAAGCCGCCCTCAACTGGAGGTCCACCTTGGGCTCTTCCTCCTAAGATCTACATGGCCCATCTTCCTCGCCCCGGCAAAGAATTGCCGTATGCTGAGGATGGAGACCTATTGGAATCGGAGATAGGCGAAGCTACCAAAGATGGCTTGCAACGTATAGATCATTTTCAGCCAGAAAGGACTCACGAGATGGGTTATGCTGAGAATGGAACAATAACTGACTGGATTAGCGTTTGGTCACATGGTATATGACATCCAAATAGTTATGTTCTTTGACAATAATATCCTTTCTGCAATCATTCTCAGGGTGATTTTCGTAGTGAGTTGTAGTGCTCCCCCAAGCCAAAACCGTGTCGATAGTATGCCAAAGTTATCTTATCCGAGCCTTCGGATCCTGGATCTATAGTTTCGGGCTCTCCATTTTGTATAACGCATATTTGAACATTGTATGCCTTTGCCAAAGCAAGAAGCTCAAGATGACCTCCCCATTCAGCGGTATCCCGAATCTTTTCTACGTACTGATCTAGAGGTTCATCTAGCCACGCCACAAATTCGTCTGGGTGACCTTCCATATATCTAGCAGCAGCGTGCCTCACTATTTTATAACGTTGATCCTCTTTCACAGCCTCAGAATCCACACCGATCGGTATTCCAACCTGCGAAAGCTGGTCTGCAATTGCGGAAAATAAACAATGTCCATCTGGACGTATTGCTTTCTCTGTCAATTCCCTAATTTTGAATTGCTCAACCATTTTCTTTCGCTCAATCTCTTTCGGATTTGGCTGGTTGGCAGCCTCCTTTTTGGCTTGCTCAATCGCCGCCTCCTGCTCTGCTGCTCGTCGTGCCAACCGCTCTTTTTGTCGGTTTCGTTTCTTTGGCAGCCCGTCTTCGGATGGCGATGGCTCAGAGATAGAGGTGTTGTCAAGTGACTTTGTGACACCGTTCAAAGGATCGATAGCGGGGTTCTCGCTCCCAGACTCCTCGTCGGCGTCTGGTACGTCCACAGCACCTGGTATTGATTCTCCTAGCAAGACGGCTCGCTCTGCTTCGTGTTTTCCCTTTAGCTGTCGTTCCAGCTCTTCGCATTCAGAGTTGACGCCCTTTCTTGTTTTCTTGGATGCGCCTTTTTTCTTTTGCATTATGCGCGATTGTATATCTTTTTGCTCCCTGCGATGCCTGCTCTGCATGTCTTCGAGAGACTCCATTGTGTTTGGGGTATTTGTTCTGGGCGGAATTAATGCCAACTGAACTGTATAAAGTTCTCGCTAGGTTGCCACAATCAGAGCATGGAGTTTTTGTTTTGTTTCGTTTTGTTTGCCAGCTAGCCTTTATTTTATGTCACTACCATTTTGCTAGGCCATTCCAAAATCTTGTCCCTCTTTCGGCTCGTCCCGGAGTCGCTTGTTTGACCAATTACTGTCCTTTCGGTACTCTGTTTCCTTGCCCCACTCCCCAGACTTCCCGTGCCGAACAGCCGATTCAAGTCGAGATATTTGGGACAGAGCGTCGCCAAAGTGGGATGCTCAAACATCAAATTAGCGTTGTTCCCATATCCTCCTCTCCGCTAAAATACAATATGGATAGATGCTTCCGTCTGTTGGGCTTGCTTGTCCCTATTTCTTGTTGCCCAGAAACTCTCTTAAGACATCCCATCCGTTGGCTAGACGTTATTAAGTAGTAATTTTCTCTATAATTATTAGTCTTAAAAACGACTCCTTACTATATATTGTTCCTGTGTTGCCCAGACCGCCACTGGATTTAGACTATAACGTGAGAATGGTTCATGATTCAGAGAAAGTTGAGCTACAAGATGCCACTCATGCTTCAGATTGCTCAGACTCAGTACCACAAGCCCCAGAAAACACAAAAGAGATACCTAGACAAATCAACAGAGACTCATGTTCAAATCATACACATTCGTCAGGAGGTACTATAGCACCTATTCCTGTTGAAGGAGACGGGGAATCTCCCCCAAAGTCCAAATCAAGCGGTTCTTCAACGAGGTCTCGTCCATTATCTATAGTACCACGTTCACAGCGACGAGGACTATTGGGGAGGCTATCAATTATACCAGAAGTAGATCGACCACACGAATATAAGAACAAGACCAAATGGCTTCTCACGGCAATTACTGCTTGCTCTGCAGCAGCAGCTCCTCTTGGCAGTGCAATATTCTTTCGTAAGTTCAAATGTTAGTATCTATTAGGAGACACAAATCTAATCTGCTACAACAGCGGCACTTCCTCAGTTATCAGCAGACTTCAATGTCTCGCCTACCGTCGGTAATCTTACAGTTGCGCTCTATATGCTTAGCATGTCAATTTTCCCACTCTGGTGGTCTTCCTTCTCCGAGACCTTAGGGCGGCGGACAATTTATTTAGTTTCATTCGCCTTGTTCATGATATGGAATATCGCCGCCGCTCTTTCTACCTCCATAGGTATGCTCATTGTCATGCGTGTGCTTGGAGGCGGCGCCGCAGCTTCAGTTCAAGCTGTGGGAGCTGGCACTATTGCTGACATCTGGGAGCCGAAGGAGCGAGGCCGGGCTATGGGGATGTTTTATCTTGGGCCTCTCATGGGGCCGTTGCTAGCTCCAATTATTGGAGGTCTCTTGTCTCAAGCATGGGGTTGGAGAAGTACACAGTGGTTTCAAGCCATTTATGGAGGTGTATTACTTATTATATTAACATTTTGTCTTCCAGAGACATTAGAAAGAAGGAAGCCGGCTGTTCAGCCACAGGGAGTGATTGACGACAATTATGAGGGCCGGCCACCTCTGAGTCGGGTATCAACTACAAAATCAGTCCGGGACAATACAAAGAAAGCCATAATGGTTTTCAAGAGGTGCATTATCGATCCTTTGAGTGTTTTGGGATATCTCCGATTCCCAGCTGTGTGCACTACAGTCTATATCTCTAGTGTCGCCTTTGGTTGTCTCTACATCCTGAATGTCTCTTTGCAAAAAACATTCTCCCAACCGCCATACAGTTTCTCGGTTTCTATAGTGGGACTTCTCTATATCCCGCCATCCGCTGGATATGTGGTTGCTTCCATTTTCGGGGGACGATGGAGCGACTCCATTATGCATAGAGAAGCTCGAGCGGCTGGCCGTTTCGACGAAGCTGGCAAACTAATTCTGCAGCCTGAAGATAGATTGAGAGAGAACGCATGGTTGGGAGCAATCATCTTCCCCGGTGCCCTCATCTGGTATGGATGGTCTGCAGACAAAGGTATTCATTTTATGGTGCCTATGGTTGCCAATTTCTTCTTTGGGCTAGGCTCTATGATTATATTCGCGACCGCGACAACTATGCTAACGGAGTTCTTGTCGAAGCGGAGCAGTAGTGGGGTTGCTGTCAATAATTTTGTGAGAAATATCTTCAGTTGCGTGGGAGGCATTGTCGCAGAACCCGTTATTTCGGCTATCGGTGATGGCTGGCTGTTCACGATCTTGGGTATTTGGGCGTGGATTAGTAGTGTGGTTGTCATTTGGGCCATGAGAAAATATGGACCGAGGTGGCGAGCCGATATGAATAAGAATCTTACTTATAGATAAGATATCACCTAGATACAAATGGTCATATAAACTGGTGTTCAGTATCCGTTTTGCTGTGTGATGCAGAGACCAAGAGATCCCGATGCCCTCTCCGTGTTTTCTTTAACAGCGCAGGATCTATGGAAACTGTCGATTTCGAATCTGCATCAATCCATAATTGTAACGCCGGTGCATATGGTGTAACGGCCAGCATTCTGGCCTCTTTGGCAAGTTCTTGGGGTGTTCCCTCGTGAAATTCCAATTTGCGCTTTAAGACTTCTGCATCTTTTACAGACCAGCTTATATGTCGATCTCGGCTTGGTACTTGACCCACAAGCTCATTCCATGCTTCGGCAATATTGAATTTGTTGTAATGACACTGTTTCAGTAACCCTTTGACTACCAAGTTTAATGACCACTGTGCTGTGAAGTGTGATTCGCCTTCGTAGTGTTCAGCAATATGACTGAGGCGACCTGTTATACACCTGGTCAGCCACAGAACCAAGAAAGGAGAAAAACCACAGAAGTATATATGGGACATTTCATAGACATACCTTCCCAAGTGAATAAACAGACTCCACAGTATCCGCATCCCCATGCAGCTTTTTGGACGGCTGGATATTGCCAGGCTTTCCAGTGTATTGCAGTCTCTGATAGAGCATGAACCTGTTGCAAATGCTGCTTCAGTTTATCTTCTCTTGTCCAAGTTTTATTGGCTGACGGCTTGCTAGTACATAGACCGATTTTATGCTGCCTCGCTAAATGTGCTGCCATTTCACCACGATCTGAAAATGTAGTGTCGCAAAAAGCACACACCCAGCCTGTCATTGTTTGTATGGCTGGCTCACCTAGCATGCATATCCAGTATGTTTGCGGGTCATGTTGGGAATCTTCGTGTCGCTTCCATTCCCACTTCCTAGAAAACGAGGCGGGACAAGCAGTGCATCGATATATCGCAGGCCCTTTGTCAGCCTTTGGTGGAAGCTTACTTGGTAGCTTCGGTGGTTTGGAATCATCATGAACAGCAGCTGTTGAACTTGATCTTGTTTGAGACTTGGGGCAAGAGCATGAAGTCTCTTCCTCTGGAATAGTACTGAAATCAAAGGAAGAAGAATGTTTGTGGCGACTAGATGCTTTTGACGATCGCCTTGAGAAGCAAGGTTGATCTGGTTTGCGAAGAAGGCTCTGGTCTTCATTACTGTCGGAGTAAACATCCAAGAATGAAGCGACAGTAGAGGTAGTTTCCCATGTCCTCGAAGAAGCGAATGATATTCCAGATGATCGGTCCGAGTCGCTCATATAATTCCAGTGGTTGCTGAACAATTCAGAAGTAGCGGTTTTGTCTTCCATAGGGGACGGATCGCCAGACAAATTCAGCCCTTGCTGATGATATGATTCTACAGATGGCCAGAATTGGTTATGCTGCGATATACTAGCTACATTTGCAGATGGGTAGTTGTCTTGGAGTTGTTCAACTGGCGACCAGTTGTGTGCTGCGTTGCC
>Ga0247814_10001645_pt1 | contig 12938 bp, 14 predicted proteins | sample UWRJL179409R1_FD_179947 | JGI IMG/M metagenome (GOLD analysis project Ga0247814, IMG submission 179947) | Plant litter microbial communities from Arlington Agricultural Research Station in Wisconsin, United States - UWRJ-L179-409R-1 | ecosystem: Environmental > Terrestrial > Plant litter >...
CAGCCATAGGTCGCATAGGCGATCAGCACTGCGAGCAGGGCAAGGTCGAACAGCCAGGTTTGGATCACGGGTGCCTCCGCCATCGAGACTAGGTCACACTTGAACTATGACGAACCCCACCTTCACGCTCAATGACGGCGCCGCGCTTCCCGCGGTTGGACTCGGCACCTATGGCCTCCGAGGTGAGGAGGGCGTGCAGGCGATCACCGCGGCCATCGACGCCGGCTACACGCTGCTCGACACCGCTCTCAACTACGAGAACGAGAAGGAGGTCGGTGAGGCAATTCGTCGCTCCGGTCGCGACGACCTGCTGGTCACCAGCAAGCTGCCCGGACGCCACCACGGCTACGACCAGACCCTCGCCAGCTTCGACGAGACCACCGCCAACCTCGGCCTCGACCATGTCGACCTGTACCTGATTCACTGGCCGCTGCCGCAGGTCGACAAGTATGTCGAAACGTGGACGGCGATGATCGAGCTGCAGAAGCAGGGGCGTGTCACGAGCATTGGCGTGAGCAACTTCACCATCGAGTACCTGCAGCGTCTCGAGGCCGAGACCGGCGTGCTGCCCGCCGTCAACCAGATTGAGCTGCACCCGCGGTTTAGCCAGCCGGAGCTGCGGGCTTTTCACGCATCCGTCGGCATTGTGACCGAGAGCTGGAGCCCCCTCGCGCGCCGCAAAGAGGTGACCGATGAGCCGGTGATCACCGCCATCGCCGCCACGCACGGCAAGACGCCGACGCAGATTGTGCTGCGTTGGCACCACCAGCTCGGGGCGCTGCCGATTCCGAAGTCGGGCAACCCGGAGCGCCAGCGCGAGAACCTCGGATTCTTCGACTTCGAGCTCTCTGCCGACGAGCTGGCGCAGATCGGCACGCTGCAGTCCGAGCGGCTCTGGGGCGGCGACCCGGTGACGCACGAAGAGTTCTAGGCGCTGCTGCCAGCCAACGCGCACGCCGCGCGGAGGGTTCACCCAGCCCGGCGAGTAACAGTTGGTGCATGGTCAGCGACACGGGTAACGGCATCGAGCGTGCCGCCGTTTCGCGCACCGCTCGCATCGAGCTGGTTGGGCAGGCATCGCTCATCGTCGGGTTCGTTGCCCTCGCTGCAACGCTGGTCGAGCAGACTCGCGAGATGGCTTGGATTCCGGCGCTGCCAGCGATCCTGCTCGCCATCGCCGCGCTCAACATCGGCGACTGCCGCAAGCGCTATGCGACCGCCGGTCTCATGCTCGGTTGGTTCGCTTTCGCGTACTCCTTTGCCCTCATGCTCTGGGGCTGAGCGAGGCTTCGAGTCACCCGGGAATTCTCGCGGCCGCCTCACTGGTTGCACCTAAGAGGGGCACAGGCTGGCAAGCTTGGCTGTACGCAGCATCGCCTGCCGCCGCAACCGGAGACCCGAATGACCATCGAACCGCCCTCGGGCCTTGTGCCGCCGGAGCCGCGCCCGCAGTTCGTGCCGCACCCGCAGGTGGTCGTTCCCGAGCCGCCGCGCCCGATGCGCCGTCGCACGATTGTGGCGCTCGCCGCCGGTGCTGCCCTCCTGCTTACCGGCTCCGGCATTCTCGGGCAGGCCCTCTGGGTCATCAACGACAGCAGCCGGGCCCGCTCGAGCGAGGTCGACCTTGGTCGCCCCGGCCACAGCCTCCCGCTGCCGCAGGTGGCGGCAGAGAACGACCTCGACGTCACCGCGGCGACCCCGACCGAGACCATCGGCGTTGTCACCGTGCTGACCGACCTCTACTACGACGGCCAGGCGCAGGCCGCAGGCACCGGCTCGGTACTCAGCAGCGATGGCCGGGTGCTCACCAACAACCACGTCATCGAGGGTTCCACCTCGATCGAGGTGACCGTCGAGTCGACCGGTGAAACCTACGACGCCATCGTGCTCGGCACCGACAAGACCAAGGATGTCGCCCTGCTGCAGCTGGTCGACGCGACCGATCTCGACACGGTCGAGCTCGACTACGACCTGCCAGACATCGGTGACGAGGTGCGCTCGATCGGCAACGCTCTCGGCACCGGAGATCTGGTGACGGCAACGGGAGACGTCGTGTCGCTGGGGGAGTCCCTGTCGATCACCGACAGCTACGGCAACCCCTACGAAGACCTGGAGAACCTCATCGAGGTCGACGCCGACGTGGTCAGTGGCGACTCAGGTGGGCCGCTGGTTGACGCGGAAGGCGAGGTCATCGGCATGGTGACCGCGGCATCCAGCGGTGGAAGCAACATCACCGGCTTCGCCGTTCCGACGGCGGATGCGATGGAGGTCGTCGAGCAAATTCTCGACGGCGATGAGTCGGGCACCGTCAACATCGGGCCCACCGCCTTCATGGGAGTGACGCTCGCCGAGCAGCAGGAGCCCGGCGGAGTGACCATCAACGGCACCTTCCCCGACACCCCAGCCGACAAGGCCGGCCTCGAGGAGGGCGACACCATCACGGCGGTCGACGGCGTGCCCGTTGCGACCGTCGACGAGCTCAAGGCCGAGATCGCGAAGAACGAGCCGGGCGATGTCATCGAGATCACCTACACGGATGCCGGTGGCGCCACCCACGTGGCCGAGCTGACGCTGACCGAGGGGCCGGCGTAGGAGCCGCTCAAGCTCCGTGGGTAGTCCTGCCCATCGCTGCCCACCGCCGCGCCGGGCATACTGACGCGCATGGCAATCATTCTTCAGCAGCCCGTGACCGTATTCGATGGCGTGACCCAGTTCAGCGCCAAGAAGGCGGTGATTGAGCTGCACGACGACGACCACTTCGTGCTCTACAAGATCGACGAGGCCACCGGCGCAATCACCGAAACGGTGATGAACGTCTGGTTGAAAGACCTCGTGGTTGGCGGCAGCCAGGCCATGCTTACCTTCACGTCGGCCGGTGTGAAGAAGCGCGTCGACTTCTCGTTCGGCAGCCGCGCAGCGCTGGCCATGGGCGGCGTCGCCGGCATCGCTGTCTCGGGCGCACTGGCTAAGAACTCGGGTATCGGCGCGTGGGTTGAGGCGTTCAAATCGCGTGGAGTGCCGGTGAAGTTCATCTCGTTCGGCAAGGTAATGGGGATCAGTCTCGCAATCACGGGAGCGCTGCTCGTCGTGGTGGTTGTGATAGCCGTCGCCTCCTCGATGTAGTTCCTCTGCTAAACTCACAAGGTTGCCGTCTAACGGCCGCGGATAAATAGAGCTCACGCACCAGGCGCCGGGCACCGCGCAACGAAGAGGAAGGGGCCGTCTATGCCACTCGCACCAGACGCCAAGAAAGCGATCATCGACGAGTACGCAACCCACCCGGGTGATACCGGTAGCCCCGAGGTACAGGTCGCAATGCTGACCGCACGTATCAAGGACCTCACCGAGCACCTCAAAGAGCACAAGCACGACCACCACTCACGTCGTGGCCTGCTTCTGCTGGTTGGCCAGCGTCGTCGTCTTCTCGGCTACCTGTCTGACGTCGACATCAACCGCTACCGCGCGTTGATCGAGCGTCTCGGACTGCGTCGCTAATTAGATACGCGAAGTCTTGAAATCGGGCCGTCACCTTTGGGTGGCGGCCCGTTTTTTGTTCCGTGGGGGCGGGAATACTGGGAGCGCCCATCCAGTTTGCTAAAGTACATGCAAACGCATTGAACCTGAGCAGTATCAGGCACAAGAAGGAGCGGGAGAACCCCATGCAGTTCGGCATCTTCACCGTCAGCGACGTCACCACTGACCCGACGGATAACACCACCCCCACCGAGGGTGAGCGCATCAAGGCGATCGTCACGATCGCCAAGAAGGCGGAGGAGGTCGGCCTCGACGTCTTCGCTCTTGGCGAGCACCACAACCCGCCCTTCTTCTCATCGAGCCCCACCACGACGCTCGCCTACATCGCGGCGCAGACTGAGAAGCTCATTCTGAGCACGAGCACGACGCTCATCACCACGAACGACCCGGTGAAAATCGCCGAGGACTACGCGATGCTGCAGCACCTGGCCGACGGCCGCACCGACCTCATGATGGGCCGTGGCAACACTGGCCCCGTCTACCCCTGGTTCGGCAAGGACATCCGCGACGGCATCGAGCTCGCCATCGAGAACTACGCCCTGCTGCACCGCCTCTGGACGGAAGACTTCGTCGACTGGAAGGGCAAGTTCCGCACGCCTCTGCAGGGCTTCCAGTCCACCCCGCGCCCGCTGGATGGCGTCGCGCCCTTCGTCTGGCACGGCAGCATCCGCAGCCCCGAAATCGCCGAGCAGGCCGCGTTCTATGGCGACGGCTTCTTCGCGAACAACATCTTCTGGCCGAAGGAGCACTACATGCGCCTCATCGGCTACTACCGCCAGCGCTTCGAGCACTACGGGCACGGCACCGCAGAGCAGGCGATCGTCGGCCTTGGCGGCCAGGCCTTCATGCGCAAGAACTCGCAGGATGCCGTCGCCGAGTTCCGCCCGTACTTCGACAACGCCCCGGTATACGGCCACGGCCCCTCGATGGAGGACTTCACCGACCAGACGCCGCTGACCGTCGGCAGCCCGCAGGAGGTCATCGACAAGTACGCCGGCATGCGTGAGCACTTCGGCGACTACCAGCGCCAGCTCTTTCTCATGGACCACGCCGGCCTGCCGCTGAAGACCGTGCTCGAGCAACTCGACATTCTCGGTGAGGAGGTCGTTCCGGTGCTGCGCAAGGAGTTCGCGAAGAACCGCCCGGCATCCGTGCCCGACGGCCCGACGCACGCTGCCCGTGTGGCCGCGCGCGACGCCGCGGCCCTGACGGAGGTGAAGTGATGCGCAAGATTGCCGTCATCTCGGCCGGTCTCAGCCAGCCCTCATCGACCCGTTTGCTCGCTGAGCGCCTCGCCACGGCGACGCAGCGAGGTGTGGATGACGCAACCGTCGAGTTCGTCGAACTGCGTGACGTCGCCAGCGACATCATGAACAACATGCTCACCGGCTTCGCGAGCCCCAAGCTCGAGAAGGTCATCGAGACGGTGACAACCGCGGATGCCGTGATCGCCGTCACCCCGATCTTCACCACCAGCTACTCGGGTCTGTTCAAGTCGTTCATCGATATTCTCGACCCGGCCTCGCTGACGGGCATGCCCGTGCTCATCGCCGCGACCGGGGGAACCGAGCGCCACTCGCTCGCCCTCGACTACGCGATGCGCCCGCTGTTCACCTACCTGCACGCGGTCGTGTCGCCGACCGCCGTTTACGCGGCGTCGAGCGACTGGGGCGACGCCGAGTCCGCTCTGGGTGAGCGCATCGACCGGGCGGGGGCGGAGTTCGCGTCTCTGGTGCGCGACAGTGACCGGTCGAATCTCGTGCGGGATCCGTTCGCTTTGCCGGCCGGATTCTCGCCGGTGGGGGCCTTCGGGGCGCAGTAGCCGCGATACTGGTGCGATGAACGCACGCGCCGCAGCACTCGTTGCTGCGGCGTTCGTGTTGGTGGGCTGCGCTGCGGTGCCACCGCCCGGGCCGACCGACGCAGATGCGGTCGACTATCGGCAGCGCATCCTTGAGCGGAGCTGGCAGAACACCGGGCTCGCGGGGGAGGCGCCGCAAATCGATGCGACCGTGGCGCCGACCTACGATCTCGCGATGCAGGCCGTCTCCACCTGCGTGAGCAGTGCGGTTTCAGGGGGATTCTCGTGGGGGTTCGGCCCGGCCGACGGGTTCGAGCTCATGGGGGCCTCGGGAGGTGATCTCGACGATCCCGCTGTGCAGAGGGCGTTCTACCTGTGTGTGGCTGCAACCACGTACCCGCCCGATCTCTCTGACGTACTGACGTCTGCCCAGCTCGACTACATCTACGACTACTTGGCTGAATGGCTGGTGCCCTGCATCATCACCGAGGGATATCGCATCGAGGCGGTGCCAACGCGTGATGAGTTTCACGACCTCTACGGCCAGTGGTCGCCGTACGCATCGGTGACGCCGAGCGTGCCTCAACGCGACTACGAGAGGCTCGCCGCTGCGTGCGGGCCCGAAGTTCCCGCCTACTGAGATTCAGCGCGATACTGGTGCCATGCCCGCACGACTCGCAGCACTCGTCGCGATGGCGTTGCTGCTCGGCGGCTGCGTCGCCGTGCCACCGCCCGGCCCCTCCGAGGCTGAGATTGCCGAGTACAACGCCGAGCTGCTCGATCTGACCTGGGCGGCGACCGGCCTCGAAGGTGTCGTAGACCGGCCCGCCACGGGATCAGGGCGCCCGCTGCAGAGTGCGGCCTGGTTCGACGCGACCTTCGCATGCATGAGCGCGCAGGGCATCGGCAACCTGGCGATCACCTCAAGCTCAGAGAGCGGCTTCGAGCTCTATGGTGCGTGGACCGATGCCGACGACCAGCTCGCGTTCTATCGCTGCGCTGCGGCAAACCCGATCGACCCCGCCGGCTCTCTCGAGGTACTCACCGACGACCAGCTCGACTACATCTACGACTACTACCTGCAGTCGCTCGTGCCGTGCATGGTGCTCAACGGCTTCGCACCGACGAGCGCGCCGACCAGGGTCGAGTTTCACGCCCTGGCGGGGCAGTGGAGCCCCTATTACTCTGTCGATGTCGGTCTCGGGCGTGTGCAGTACGAAGAGATCGAAAGCATCTGCGGTGCAGAGCGTCCCCTACTGTACTGAGACACGACACCGGAGTGTTGCGACCCGTTCAACGGGCGAACCTAGCTTCAAACCATGCGGATATCTGTCATTGGATGCGGCTACCTCGGTGCGGTTCACGCGGCGGCCATGGCAAGTCTCGGTCACGATGTCGTGGGAATCGACCTCGATGAACGCAAGATCGACCTGCTGCAGCGCGGCGAGTCGCCCTTCTACGAACCCGGCCTACCCGAGCTGCTGACCGACGGAATCGCCTCCGGGCGCCTGCGCTTCAGCGACTCGATCGAGGCGGCGCGCGGTGCCCGCGTGCATTTTCTCGCTCTTGGCACCCCGCAGAGCTCCAGCGGCTCGGCCGACCTCAGCCACCTTGTTACCGCCGTCGCTGACCTGCTGCTCATTCTGCAGCCGGGCGACCTCGTCGTTGGCAAGTCGACCGTGCCGGTCGGCACCGCAGCACACCTTGCCGCGACGATCGAGGCGGCGGGCGCGACGCTCGCGTGGAATCCTGAGTTTCTGCGCGAAGGGCACGCGATTGCCGACACGATCAGCCCGGATCGGCTGGTGTACGGGGTCAACGAGCATTCCGCATCCGTCGTTCTCGACGAGCTGTACGCGACGATTCTCGCCGCGGGCACGCCGCGCATGGTCACCGACTTCGCCACCGCGGAGCTCGTCAAGGTTGCCGCGAACGCCTTTCTCGCCACCAAGATCTCGTTCATCAACGCCATGGCAGAGATCGCCGAGGTTGCTGGGGCCGACGTCACCCAGCTGGCGGATGCCCTCGGTCAAGACGACCGCATCGGCCGCCGCTTTCTCAACAGCGGCCTCGGCTTCGGTGGTGGATGCCTTCCGAAGGACATCCGCGGATTCATCGCCCGTGCAGAGGAGCTCGGCGTCGGCGAATCGCTCAGTTTTCTTCGCGAGGTCGACAAGGTCAACCTTCGGCGCCGCGATCGCGTCGTCACCCTGGTGCGCCAGGAGCTCGGCGGCTCGGTCGCTGGGCGGCGGGTTGCGGTGCTTGGGCTGTCGTTCAAGCCGGAGTCCGATGACATTCGTGACTCGCCGGCACTCGACGTCGCCTGCCGCCTCATTCTCGAGGGCGCGCTCGTGGCCGTGACCGACCCGCAGGCGATCGAAACCTCTCGGCGGGCCATGCCGTCGCTTGACTACCGCGCAGAGATGCTCGACGCGGCGACCGACGCGGACGTGCTTCTGGTGCTCACCGAGTGGAAGGAGTACCGGGAGGTCGATCCGGCCCTTCTTGCCACCCGCGTGCACACTCGAACGGTCATCGACGCCCGCAACTGCCTCGACGTCGAGCGCTGGAAGGCGGCGGGCTGGCGTGTGATCAGCCTTGGCCGGCCTGTCGCTGCGCCGCGCGTTCTGAGCGCCGTCTGACCACGAAGTCGACGGTGATGCCGAGGGCGATCGCCACGACGACAGAGATCGCGATCGCGAGCAGGGGAGTGGATGCCAACAGGCTTCCGAAGAACAGCCCGATCACGCAGTTGTAGACCGCCCAACCGAGCCCCGCGGCCGCGCTCAGCGGAAGGTAGCGGCGGTAGGGCATACCCGCCGCACCCGCCGAGAGATTGACGGCGATGCGGGCGAACGGAATGTAGCGCGCGGTGAAGATGAGCGCCGCTGGCCGGCTGAGCACCGTCTGCCGCGCTCGGCCAATCGCCGCGCCGAGACGGCCGCGGCTCTGCCAGGCCCAGCGGTCGTGCCCCACGGCCCGCCCGATGAGGTAGCACAGCGAGTCCCCGACGATCGCCCCCGCCGCCGCGACCGGAATGAGCAGCCAGAGGGATGGCGTGCCCGTCGCCCCCGACAGCGCCGCCAGCGCGACAACGACCGTCTCACTCGGCAGCACCACAAGAAAGGCGTCGCCGATGACCAGGGCGAACAGCAGAGGGAACAGCCACGGGGACTCGGCGAGCGCGAGCATCCAAGTCTCTGACACCCCCTTGTTATAGCTGTCTCGGGTAAACAGCCGGGGCTGACGGTGACCGCTGAGCGAACTCTCGGTGAAACGGCACGCCGTCGCGTGTCGATTGCTCGACGGGGTGCGAACCTGAGGGCGTGAAGATCGTGATCGTCGCAGAAACCTTCCTTCCCCAGATGAATGGCGTCGTGAACTCGGTGCTGCAGATGGTGCGGCACCTGCAGTCGACCGGGCACGAGGTGCTGGTCATCGCGCCAGGCACCGCTCACCACACCCCCGACAGTGAGCACCTGCACGGGGCGGAGCTCGCGTTGCTGCGCTCCGTGCCCTTGCCCACCTACCCGGATGTGCGCATCACCTTCGCGAGCGCCCTTCGGCTCAGCGGAATCCTCAAGAGCTTCCAACCCGACGTGGTGCACCTCGCCTCGCCCTTCGTTCTCGGCTGGCAGGCGCTGCGGGCTGCGGATGCCCTCGGAATTCCCACGGTCGCGATCTACCAGACCGACATTCCCGGCTACGCGCAGCGCTACGGCATCGCCGCCGCGACGACCGCACTCTCTGCCCACGTCACCCGCCTGCACAACCGGGCCACCATGACGCTCGCGCCGTCGAGCGCGTCGATCGCCGAGCTGCGCTCGATCGGGGTGGAGCGCGTGCGGCTCTGGGCCCGCGGGGTTGACGGTGAGCGTTTTCACCCGGCCAAGCGGGATGAAGCCTGGCGGGCATCCGTTGCTGCGAAGGGCGAGCTGCTCATCGGCTACGTCGGCAGGCTCGCGCCAGAGAAGCAGGTGGACGACCTGCGAGTGCTCGCTGACATTCCGGGCACGCGCATCGTCATCGTCGGCGACGGGCCGAGCCGTGCCTCGCTCGAGGCTGCACTGCCCAACGCGGTTTTTCTCGGCTTTCAGAACGGCGAAGCACTCGCCACATACGCGGCGAGCTTCGACGTGTTCGTGCACCCGGGCGAGAACGAGACCTTCTGCCAGACCGTGCAGGAGGCCCTCGCCAGCGGTGTGCCGGTGGTCGCAACCGGCAAGGGTGGACCCCTGGATCTCGTGCAGAACAGCCGCACCGGCTGGCTCTATGAGCCCGGCAACCTCGCCGACCTGCGTGCGCGGGTGATCGACCTCGTCGGGGATGCCGCCAAGCGCCGGGCCTTCGCCGTCGCCGCCCGCGAGTCGGTCGCCCATCGCACCTGGGCGAGCCTCGGAGACGAGCTGCTCGGCCACTACCGCGACGCGACAGGAGTGCCGCACCCCGCCCTCGTCTCGACCACCTGGAAGCGCTACGTCGCCGTCGGCGACTCGCTCACCGAGGGGCTCTCTGACAGCTCGCGGCAGGCGAGTGGCGAGTTTCGCGGCTGGGCCGACCGCCTCGCCGAACTGCTCGCGCACAGCGGTCACCGCCGCGAGCCGCTGCTCTACGCCAACCTCGCCGTGCGCAGCCGGCGCATCGCCGACGTCGTCGACAACCAGCTGCCGCGGGCCCTCGAGCTCAAGGCAGACCTCGTCTCTGTTCTCGTCGGTGCGAACGATCTCGTGCAGTTGGGCGCGCGCTCCACCCGACTGGCCCACCGGCTCGGGCAGCAACTCGTGCAGCTGCGAGCCAGCGGGGCCGACGTGCTCGTGGTTGCACCCTTCGCGCCGCAGCGGGGCTATCTTGGTGCGCTGCAGCGCCGCATCCGTCGCTTCAATCTGGTGCTGCGCGACTACGCGGAGCGCTCGAGTTGCATGCTGCTCGACATCTCAGCCGACCCGGCCTGCGCCGACCCGCGCACCTGGGCCGAGGACCGCGTGCACCTCAGCTCGCACGGCCACCGCCTGCTTAGCTACCGCGCAGCCGCCGTGCTCGGGGTTCCCGGTGCCGACACCCTCGGCGACCTCGACCTCGCCATGCACGACGAGCCGGGTGCTGAAGACGAGTGGGTGTCGAACGCCCGCTGGCTGTGGGTGCACGTTCGGCCGTGGGCTGGTCGTCGCATGCTCGGCCGCACGGCTGGCGACGGCCGCGTCGCCAAGCACTCCGAACTCGTGCCGATCAGCCCGCCCGATCACAGAAAAGCCCGCACGAGCGCGCGCTGACCACGACCTATTCCCGGGTGTAGCCGCTGTCGAACAGCAGGGGCCCCGCTTGGAAGTCGCGGCCGTAGAACGCTAGCAACACAACCGCCAGCGCGGTCAGCTCCCAACCGAACAGAGCCGGAATCGCTCCGGAGGTGCCATTGCGCACGAGAGTGATCACAGTCAGCACGACCTGCATGAGTGCGATGCCGATGACAGCACTCCACTCGACAAACAGAAACACCACCGCGATAACCCACACCACAAGCAGGGCGTCCCGTGGAACAAGAAACGCCAGCTCGATGAAGCCGTGCTTGAGCCCAACGCAAACCATTGCGAGTACTCCAAGACCGAGCATGAGCGTAGGGATCGAGCTAGACGGCTTCTTTGCGAGCTCGTTGTCGGTCGTCATTATCTGAGCCTAGTGAGCACATACTTGCACTGTGAGCACTCGAGGCTGGGCTTCTGCGATTCTTGCAAGCTGCCTGCTTCTCACCGGCTGCAGCGCGCAACCGGCGGATGACCCTGCCGATGTCTCCCTGCACCTGCAGCAGCGCCTCGATGAGGCCTTCGCCGCGCGCTTCGACGGGGTCGATCGCCCGGTCGCAGTGCCCGTGCGCTTCGTGCTGCCCAACGGCTGGGCCGGACTTATGCGCAACTGCATGAACACCGCTGGCTTCACGGCTGTCGGCTTCGATCGCGAGCAGGGCTTCACCAACGTCGAGAAGACGGGGGAGGGCGCGCTTGCCTGGTACGAGTGCACGCAGAGGCTGCCGCGATACGACACCGTGTTCGCGCGTCTCAGCGACGAGCAGCTCGACCAGCTCTACGAGTACGACACCGAGGTGCTCGTGCCGTGCGCGGGCGCGATTGGCTTGCCGGTGCAGGAGGTGCCGAGCCGTGAAGACTTCGCCGACGGGGGAGAGGGGATCGCGGGGTGGTGGCATCCGTTCCTTGCGGTTGCGGTGCCGCCATCCAGAGCCGCCGTCGACCTGCTGTTCGCGAAATGCGACCCCTACCCCGCCACGGTGCGCCCCTAGGGTCTTTTCGGGCCTACCTGCTACCCTGAACGAAGCAATACCGGAGCAGGCTGGCAAGAAGCTGGTCCACGGTGGTGAATTTCTGAGTTGCTTGGCGTTTTCGAGAATCAGAGACTTTCTACTGTTGGCCAGACGTGTCCCCTCGGATTCGTACCTGTGCGTCCTCCTGTCCGCTTCGCTCCTTGAAGAGTCCTGCCCATTCGGGGCATGACGTAAAACAAAGAGGAGAAACCCCCCTATGGAGGGTCCAGAAATCAAGTTCGCCGAAGCCGTTATCGATAACGGCAAGTTCGGCACCCGCACGGTCCGTTTCGAGACTGGTCGACTCGCGCAGCAGGCACAGGGTGCCGTCGCCGCGTACCTCGACGAAGACACCATGATCCTGTCGGCGACGTCGGCAGGAAAGCACCCGCGCGACGGGTTCGACTTCTTCCCGTTGACGGTTGACGTCGAGGAGCGCTCCTACGCCGCAGGAAAGATCCCCGGATCCTTCTTCCGTCGCGAGGGCCGTCCCTCCACCGAGGCCATCCTCGTCTGCCGTCTCATCGACCGGCCGCTGCGCCCGACCTTCGTTGAGGGTCTGCGCAACGAGGTGCAGATCGTCATCACCGTCATGTCCATCGCCCCGGGCGAGTTCTACGACGCCCTCGCGATCAACGCCGCGTCGGCATCGACGCAGATCTCGGGTCTGCCGTTCTACGGACCGATCGGTGGCATCCGCCTCGCCCTCATCGGCGACCAGTGGGTTGCCTTCCCGAAGCACGAGCAGCTCGCTGAGGCTGTCTTCGATCTGACTGTCGCCGGTCGCCTCGTCACTGACGCCAACGGCGTCGAGGATGTCGCGATCATGATGGTCGAGGCCGAGGCCACCGAGGGCAGCTGGGACCTCATCCAGGCTGGCGCCACGAAGCCCGACGAGGCAGTTGTCTCGCAGGGTCTCGACGCTGCCAAGCCCTTCCTCAAGCAGCTCATCAAGGCGCAGCAGTCGATCGCTGACCAGGCAGCTAAGCCCATCAAGGACTTCCCGCTGTTCCCGCCCTACTCCGACGAGGCCTACAACGCTGTCAACGACATCGCTCACGCCGAGCTCGCCGCGGTCTACAAGATCGCTGACAAGCAGGAGCGCCAAGACGCCGACGACGAGCTCAAGGAGCGCGTCAAGCTCGCGATCAACGAGAAGGTTCTCGCCGGCGAGCTGAGCGGCGACGTTCCTCCCATGGTCAGCGCCGCCTACAAGTCGGTCAGCAAGAAGATCATGCGCACCCGCGTTCTGACCGAGGGTATCCGCATCGACGGCCGCCAGCTGTCCGACAT
>Ga0247814_10001646_pt1 | contig 12936 bp, 14 predicted proteins | sample UWRJL179409R1_FD_179947 | JGI IMG/M metagenome (GOLD analysis project Ga0247814, IMG submission 179947) | Plant litter microbial communities from Arlington Agricultural Research Station in Wisconsin, United States - UWRJ-L179-409R-1 | ecosystem: Environmental > Terrestrial > Plant litter >...
ACCGTGCGCGAATCGAGCACGCATTCCAGATAGGTCAGCCAGTGCCCGCGGTGGCGCAGCCGGGCCAATGGCGTGCCCGTCAATGCGTTGTAACTGCGCCGGCAGGCGAGGCAGCGAAAGCGCTGCAGGCCGCTGGCCTGGCCGCAACGATGGACGCGACTGCCGCCGCAGTGCGGACAGCCGCGCCCCTGCGCCGCTTCCTCGATCAGTGCCAGGCACTCGCCGGGATGGCGGATGCCGGCCACCCACGCACGCAGCTGCGCGAGCTCGTCGGTGGACAGTTCCGCAGCGGTCAACGCGGACAACAGTTGTGCAGAGGTGGGGCTGTTCATCGCCGCTCCTGAGGTAACTCGACAAGGAGTAAGACCTCAGCGGGGCAAACGAGTTCGTCTAATGAACGCGAACAGCGCCAAAATATTTTTCCCGCACTGCATCCAAAGCAATCCACCGTGGGTAGTACCTGTATCAGCGCCTTTGTGCGCTGTCCATCCACCACCGGAGACTTACCATGATGCCATCCCGCCTGCCCCTGATCCTCGTTGCCGCGTCCACCGCCTTGCTGGGTGCCTGCTCCACCATGCCTGGCACCAGCATGACCACCAGCACCTACTCGCAGGCCAGCTTGCCCGCCACGGTCCAGGTTCCCGCCGGCCATCAGGTGGCCATGGAAACCGTCGCCACCGGCGAGTTGACGTATGAATGCCGCGACAAGGTCGGCATGCCCGGTACCACCGAATGGTTTTTTGCTGGCCCGAAAGCCACGCTGGCTGACCGTGCCGGCAAGCAGGTCGGTACCTATTACGGCCCGCCAGCCACGTGGGAAGCGCGCGATGGCTCGAAGGTCACCGGCACCCAGGTCGCGGTCGCACCGTCGGGCGCGGGCAATATTCCATTCCAGCTCGTCAAAGCCAATCCGGCCATGGGGAGCGGCGCGATGATGGGCGTGAGCTACATCCAGCGCGTGGCACTGAAGGGTGGCGCGGCGCCGGCGACCGGTTGCTCGGCCGCCACCAAGGGCGCGCGTGTCGTGGTGCCGTACCAGGGCGATTATATTTTCTGGAAAGCCAGCTGATCGGCACAGGCGAACCGGAAAGTCCTGGCCGCTGTGCTACGATTTCGACCAGAGATCCGACCCACACTTTGCCATGACCAATCTTGCCTGATCAATTAGATGGATTCGACTACGACGCCGCACTGGCGGCCTGCGCGGCAGGCGACCAGTCGGCGCTGCGCCGCCTGTACGACCAGGAAGGTGCGCGCCTGCTCGGTGTGGCAAAACGGATCGTGCGCGATACGGCGCTGGCGGAGGATATCGTGCACGATGCATTCATCAAGATCTGGACCGGCGCCGGCAGTTTCGATCCCTTGCGCGGCGCGGCGCGCGGCTGGATGTACACCGTCACGCGCCACCTGGCGCTCAATACGGTGCGCGACAATGCGCGCGAAATCGGCGTCGACGACGCCACTTTCATTGCCATCGATGCCAGCGCATCGATGGAACAATGGCGCGATGTAACCGACAGCTTTGCCTGGCAAGGCAGCACCGGCCAGATCGCCACCTGCATGGAACAACTCGAACCGGTGCGCCGGAACTGCCTGCTGCACGCATATGTCGATGGCTTGTCCCACCGTGAAATCGCCGAGCGCGTCGATGCACCCGCCGGCACCGTCAAGTCGTGGATCAAGCGCAGCCTGGCTTCCTTGAAATTGTGCCTGTCATGAGCAACCTTCCCCTTTCCGACGAACTGCGCGCGCAAGCGGCCGAGTATGTGCTCGGCACGCTCGATGCCGGCGAGCGCCGCGCCATTGAACTGGAGTTGGGTTCGAATGCGGCGTTGCGCGCGGCCATCGTGCAGTGGGAAGCCGATTTGCTGCCGCTGGCCAGCCTGGCCGAACCGGTCACGCCGTCGGCGCAATTGTGGCGCCGCATCCAGCGCAGCGCCACGCCTGTACCGGCGCCGGCCAAGTCCGCCTGGCGCAGCCTGGCGCTGTGGCGCGGCCTGACCGGCGCGTCGGTGGCGCTGTCGGCGTTGCTGGCCGTGCTGCTGGTGGGGCGTTCCGATGTGGGTGTCAGCAAGCCGCAATACATGGTGGTGCTGGTGGCGCCGCAAGACAAGGCGCCCGGTTACGTCGTGCAGGCTTCCATGGGTCGCCAGCTGAGCCTGGTGCCGCTGCATCCGACCCCGGTCCCGGCCGATAAATCGCTGCAATTCTGGACCAAGGCCGACGGCTGGAGCGGGCCGGTCTCGCTGGGCCTGGTCAAACCGGGCCAGACCATCACGATTCCGCTCGATGCCTTGCCGAACGTGCAGCCGAACCAGCTGTTCGAGCTGACGCTGGAACCGGCCAAAGGGTCGCCCCTCAACAAGCCGACCGGACCGATCCAGTTCATCGGCCGCGCAGTCAAGGTCATGTAGTTAGCGCCTGCCCAGGCCGAAGACCTGGGTCCAGAACACGATGCCCGTCTCCGGATCGCCGCTTTGCGAAAAGCCGGACCCCATGTCCGTAAAGCCCGGATTCATCAGGTTGGCGCAGTGGCCCGGGCTGGCCACCCAGCCGGCCACGGCGTCCTCGGGCGCGCGCATGCCGGAGGCAATGTTCTCGCCGATGTGGCGCCAGGCATAGCCGGCCCGCGTGGCGCGCTCGCCTGCCTGGCTGCCGTCCTTGCCCTGGTGGCTGAAGTAGCGCAGCGCCGCCATCTCGGTGCTGTGTGCCAGTGCGGCGGTATTCAAAGCAGCGTTCGACGCCAGCGGCGGCGCGGCGGGAAAGTACTGGGCGCCGCAAGTGCGCCCCACTGCACGGGCGCGGTTGGTGGCCTCGAGGATCGCGCGTACGGAGGCGGCCTGCGCAGGCAGCGGCGGCACGATGTCTTCGCGCGCCAGGATGATCGACCAGCCGTCGCTGACGGGTACCACGCCGATGTCGGTCACGGCGCCATTGCGCAGGACGGCGCAGTGGCGCTGGCGCAGCAGTTGCATGGCGCCGCCCGGATCGGTGGCGCCATGTACGCCGATCGCTTCGGCTTGCCGTGCGCGGTAGCCGGTGCGCGCGAGCTCCTGCTGCAGGAAGCTGCCCGGGCCAAGGCGCACCTGTGCCAGCCTGGCATCGGCTTGCAGGGGCGGCACGGCAGGCGAGATCCGCCCTGCACATTCCGCCGGCGCGGCGCGGTAGGTGTTGATCAGCCTGGCAATGTCGGTCGCGTCCGACGCCTGCGCCGTACCGGCCAACAAAAAGCACGCGGCAAACATCCGGCGCATGTCAGTCGGCCTGCTTGGTGACGACCAGTTTGCTGGTATCGAAGCCCTTGGCCGCGAGCCGTTGCAGCAGCGCCGCATAGGCTTGCGGTTCGACCTTCGCGGAGCGCGCCAGGATCCACAGGTACTCCCGTTTCGGTTCGCTGACGGCCGCGAGCGTGTACGCCGGATCGAGGTCGATCACCCAGTAATCGCCCCACACGAACGGCAACACCGACAGCCATGCCGGGGCGAACCGCACTTCCAGTTTGGGCGAGCCGGCGCCGCCGATCTGGCGCGCCTGCCCGACAGCTTGCTCGACCTTGTCGCCTTCCTGCGTGCAGCGATTGTCGACGCGGATGGTGCCGTCCGGCTGGGCGCTGTAGTTGGCCACGGTGTTGGCCAGGCATTTGCGCTGGAAATAATTCGGATACTTGGCGATTTCGTACCAGGTGCCGGCGTAGCGGGCCGTGTCGAGCGCGGGGATCGTGGCCAGCGGCGCAGCGGCGCCACCCGTGGCCGCCAGCGCCAGCAGGCTCATTAGTGCGAGTTTTTTCATGCAGTCTCCATTGTCATGGGCGGATCATAGCTGCCCGCCCGCACAAAATCGATGAAGGCGCGCAGCGGTGCGGGCAGGTGGCGCCGGCCAGGGTAATACAGGAACGGTCCGGGGAACGACAGCCACCAGTCCGGCAGCACCGGCACCAGCGCACCGGAGGCGAGGTGCGGCGCCAGCCATTCCTCGAACAAATAGACGATGCCGTGGCCCGCGATGGCCGCGCCGACGGCCACGTCGGCCGACGTGGGCGTGACGATCAGCGGCCCGCGCGGGTCGACTGTCAGTGTTTGCCCATCGCGTTCGAACTCCCACGGATAGACGGCGCCGCTGAGGAAGCGGCCGCGCAGGCAGGCATGCTGCAGCAGGTCGCGCGGGTGGTCCGGCACGCCGCGCCGGGCCAGGTAGGCGGGCGCTGCCGCCACGGCAAAGCGCTCCGTGCGCGGGCCGATGGGCATGGCGATCATGTCCAGTTCGAGCCGTTCGCCATAGCGGATGCCGGCGTCGCAACCACTGGCGGCCAGGTCGACGAAATGATTGTCGACGACGAGTTCGAGCACGATGTCCGGATACAGCGTCATGAAGCGGTTTACCATGGCCGGCAGGAACAGCCGCGCGGCGCTGACCGGCACGTTCAGGCGCAGGGTGCCGCGCGGGCTGTCGCGCAGTTCGTTGAGGATATCGAGGGCGCTGGCGACGTCGTCGAGGGCCGGGCGCAGGCGCGTGAGCAGCAGGGCGCCCGCCTCGGTCGGCAGTACGCTGCGCGTCGTGCGCACCAGCAGGCGGATGCCCAGCTGCTGTTCGAGCCGGCGTACCGCTTCGCTCATTTTGGACGCCGACTGCCCGCTGGCGCGCGCGGCCTGGCGGAAACCGCTGTGTTGTGCGACGAGCGCAAAGGTGGACAGGTCGGCCATCGAGGCCAGGTCATGGTTCATGGTGTCGGCATTGTGCGGATTGGCGCACAGCCCGTGCGCGATTGACCGGATTATCACACAGCCGTTTGCGCCCTACGATGGACTCCTCATCCACTTGCCGGAGTTTTTCATGTCTAACCAATTCACCCCAGCGCACAGCGACATTTCCTTCAACCGCATCGGCTACGGCGCCATGCAACTGGCCGGGCCGCACGTGTTCGGTCCGCCAAAGGACCGCGCCGCTGCCGTTGCCGTGTTGCGCGCTGCCATCGAACTGGGCATCAACCACATCGACACCTCGGATTTTTATGGCCCGCACATCACCAACCAGATCATCCGCGAAGCGCTGCACCCGTACCGGGACGGGCTGACGCTGGTCACCAAGATCGGCTACAAGCGCGGCGCCGACGGGTCCTGGCTGCCGGCCGCATCGAGCGACGAACTGCGCGCCGCCGTGCATGACAACCTGCGCAACCTGGGCCTGGAACGCCTCGACGTGGTCAACCTGCGTGCGCCCGGCCTGGCCGGCCCGGACGGCTCATCGATCGGAGAATCGCTGGGCACGCTGGTGCGGCTGCAGGAGGAGGGGCTGGTGCGCCACATCGGCTTGTCGAATGTCGATGCGCAGCAACTGGCGGAAGGGCAGCAGATGGCGCAGATCGTCTGCGTGCAGAATTACTACAACCTGGCGCACCGGATGGATGATGCCATGATCGATGCCTTGGCCGCGCAGGGCGTCGCGTATGTCCCGTTCTTCCCGCTGGGTGGCTTTTCGCCGTTGCAATCGACGGCGCTCACCGAGGTCGCAGCCAGGTTGAACGCCACGCCGATGCAGGTGGCGCTGGCCTGGCTGCTGCAGCGCGCGCCGAACATCCTGGTCATTCCGGGCACCTCGTCCGTGGCGCACCTGCGCGAAAATGTCGCGGCCGGCAACGTGCAGCTCGATGCCGCCGCGCTGGCCGCGTTGAACGCGATGTGATCAGCGCTTGGTGAGGTCGACCTTGTCCTGGCCGTCGGCGTCGGCGATCGGGTACACGGGCGGCTTCTCGCGTTTGAAGAATTTGTAGACCACCGAACCGAAGCCGGCAACCAGCAGCAGGATGATTTTCTTGAACGCCACCAGCAGCGCCAGCAGCTTGCCGAACAGGCCCAGCTTGGCCGCCACGCCGCCGGCGACCAGTGCTGCCAGCCCGTACTCGGCCACCTTGTCGGTGCTGGCATTGAAATCGGTGTAGCGCTGGCCCGGATTGAAGTTGGTGAAGGCGGTAACCTTCTGCATCTCGCCTTTGACGGCGTCGAGCTGGTCGCGGCCGGCAACAGCGTTCAGGACCAGCACGCCTTCGCGGCCCAGCACGCGGATGTTGTAGTTCAGGCCGCTCTGCTGCGTGCCGTCGGTGCGCAATTCCTGGGCCCAGTACAGCTTGTGTTCGGCCTTGTCGTAGTGCGGACGTTCGGCCCAGCCCAGCAGGGTCATGGCCGGGTAACCCTTTTCCTTGCGCTCGGCGTTCGACGCGATGACGCTTTCCTGCATTTCCTTGAGCAGCTCGTCGTACTTGATGCTGTCGGCGTCGTCATCCTTGACGTGGCCATCCTTGTCGTAGGTGATGACGGCGCCCCAGCCGGCCTGGTCCAGCGGGCTGACGCCGGCCGGCACGATCATGCCCAGCGTGGTCGAACCGGGTGGATTGCCCCAGCCGTCCACCAGCAGGCGCTCGGTGTCGGCGGGCGGCAGGTAGCGAAAGGTTGGCGGCAGGGTCAGGGTGGCGATGTCGCCCGGCAGCTTGATCGTGCCCTGCTGGAAATGCAGCGACTGCAGGAATTTTGCCGCCTGTTCCGGGTCGTCGGCCGCCATGGCTGGCGTGTACAGCGCCAGGGAAAACAGTGCAGCCATTGCAAGTGTTACCAGCCGATTCAGCATGACGCCTCCAGAAATAAAAACTAGCTTACTGGAAATGATCTGCTGAAATCTCTCTCAAAGTAACACTTTGACAATTTTACCGATGCCTACAACGGTTTCGCAGCGCGGCCTGCGGCCGTGTGGCTGGCGTACTCGGCCAGCCAGCCCAGGAAGGCGATGGCGGGGAACGCCATGCCGGTCAGCAGCGCTGCGTGCCAGCCGTGCGTGGCATACATCCAGCCACCCAGTGCCGAGCCGACCGCGCCGCCGGCAAACGTCAGTGCAAAGTACAGGCCATTGAGGCGGCTGCGGATGTCGGCAGCGAGGGCGAAGATGGCGCGCTGGCCCAGCACCAGGTTGGCGGCCACGGCCATGTCGAGGATGATGGACGCTGCCACCAGGATCACGAGCGACACCATGTGCGACTGCGTGCTGATCAGCGGCAGCGCATAGCCGACGACGCCGAGCAGCAGCGCGCCGGCAGTGGCGGCCAGGGTGTGGCCGCTGTCGGCCAGGCGACCCGCCACCGGCGACGCAATGGCGCCCGCCATGCCCACCAGTGCGAAGATGGCGATGCCGGTTTGCGACAGGCCGAAGGCGGGGCTGGTCAATTCCAGCGGCACCACGGTCCAGAACAGGCTGAACGAACCGAACAGACCGGCCTGGTACAGCGCGCGGCGGCGCAGCACGGGCGTGTTGGCGACCAGGTGGAACAGCGAACCGATCAGTTTTGCATACGGCAGCGGCGCCTGTGGATGACGCTGCGGCAAATTTTTATAGAGCACCAGCGCCAGGCCCGCCATCAACACGGCCGCGCCGCCGAACACCACGTGCCAGTTGGCGTGGTCCGCCACCAGGCTGGCAACCGGACGCGCCAGCATGATCCCCAACAACAAGCCACTGACGACTTTGCCGACCGCCGCACCCCGGGTCGCTTCTTTCGACAGGTGGGCGGCAAACGGCACCAGCACCTGGGCCGCGACCGACCCCAGGCCAATCGCCAGCGCGGCAGCGAGGAACATCCCGCCGCTGGTGCTGAACGCGGCCGCGGCCAGGGCGCAGGAGGTGAACAGCAAGGCGGTGACAACCAGGCGCCGGTTTTCCAGCAAGTCGCCCAGCGGCACCAGGAACAGCAGGCCCAGGGCATAGCCGATTTGCGTCAGCGTGACGATCAAGCCCGCCACTTCGGCCGGCAAGCCGGTGGCGCGCGAAATTGGGCCGACCAGCGTTTGGGCATAGTAGATATTGGCGACGATCATGCCGCAGGCGGTGGCCAGCAGCAGGGTCATGCGGGGAGAGATATCGGTTTCGGTTTTCATGGGACAAGTCCGGTTAATCAGTACAGCCAGTGTAAAGAAATAAGTGCAGAAGATAATCAGCGCATAATCGACTATCACCTTTCGCTAAATATGAACAATGCGGTGCGTCCCGCACCGCGACAGCCGACAATGGACAAAATCAAAGCCATGCGCGCCTTTGTGCGCATCGTCGAAGCCAACAGTTTTTCGAAAGCGGCCGAGACGCTCAATGTGCCACGCGCGGCGCTCACTGCCACTATCCAGAAGTTAGAGGCGGCGCTGGGCGTGCAGCTCCTGCAGCGCACCACGCGGCGCCTGGCGCTCACGCCCGAAGGCGCGGACTACCTGCGCGACTGCCACGACATCCTGCATGCGCTCGACCTGGCCGAAGCGCGCTTCAAGGGGAAGGGTGCAGCCGGTCCCAGCGGCCGCCTGCGGGTCGCGCTGCCGGCCACCCTGGGTAAAAATGTCATCCTGCCGCAGCTGCCGCAATTTCTTGCCACGTATCCGGACCTGGAGCTCGTCGTGTCGTTTGCCGACCGCGTCGTCGACCTGACCGAGGAGGGCGCCGATTGTGCGGTGCGGGTCGGTGCACTGCAGGATTCGGCCATGATCGGGCGCCAGATCGGCACCATGCCGTGCACGTTGTGCGCCGCCCCGTCGTATGCGGCCCGCCATGGTTTGCCCCGGACCGTGGACGAATTATTGGCCCATCGCAGCGTGCAGCATTTTTCCGGGCGTACCGGCCGGGTGCTGGAGTGGGATTTGCTGGTCGATGGCACCTGGATGAAATTCGCGCTGGGTGGGCCGATTGCCGTCAACGATGCCGACGCCAACCTGCTGTGTGCGTTGCAGGGCCTGGGCCTGGCGCGCTGCGGGACCTACCAGGTGCGGCCCCATTTACTGGACGGCACCTTGCTGGCGGTGTTGCCCGACGCGCCCTTGCCGGCATTGCCCATTTCGCTGGTGTACCCGAAAGGCCGGATGGCCATGCCCAAGCTGCGCGTGTTCGCCGACTGGCTCACGGCTTTGCTCGACAATCACCCCGACCTGCGCCTGGCGCGGGCCTGAACCGCTTGAATCCTTGCTATGCTGGCGCCCTTGCGCAGATTAATGGAGGAGTAGCACATGGTTTCCTTGGCAGAGCAATTGCTCAAAGCGGGGCTGGTCGACAAGAACAAAGTCAAACTGGCCAACCAGGACAAGAGCAAGCAAAAGAAAGTCGAACGCCGCACCGGCGAGCAGTCAGTCGACGAAGTCAAACTGGCCGCGCAGGAAATCCAGCGCAAGAACGCCGAGCGTGCCCGCGAACTGAATCTGCAGCGCGACGCTGCCGCCAACCAGAAGGCGATTGCCGCGCAGATCACGCAGATGGTGAATAAAAATCGCCAGAACAAGGGCAATGGCGATATCGCGTATCACTACACCTACAACGGTAAAGTGGAACGGATGTACGTGTCGGCGGCGGTGCAGGGGCACTTGATGGCGGGGCGGCTGGTGATCGTGGTGCAGAACGGTGTCACGGAGCTGGTGCCGCGCGTCGTGGCCGACAAGATCGCCGAGCGCGATCCGAGCATGGTGGTGCGGGTGAATAAGACGGTGGCGGCGGTGGAAGAAGACGATCCGTATGCGGCGTTTGTGATTCCGGATGATTTGATGTGGTAGTTCGTCCCCGCGCAGGCGGGGATCCATACCACGTAAGCTGAATCGCTTCAGCATGCGCCATCGCGCGAGCACAGTCAACGATGTCTTTTCGCCTGCTATAGATCCCCGCCTTCGCGGGGAAAGCTCGTCTTATCCCCCGGACTCAACGGCAAGATTTTCGTTTTGCCTTTCCCCAACGCCGCAGCATATTCCTGCGGCGTGCCTTTCAACTGCGGCGTGGTCCCGTAGTGCATCGGTATCACATACCGCGGCCGCAGCCATTCGCGCGTTGCGTACGCAGCGTCCTTCGGGCTCATCACAAAATAACCGCCGATCGGCATCAAGGCCAGGTCCGGCTTGTAATAGTCGCCGATCAGCTTCATGTCGCCGAACAGCCCCGTATCGCCCATGTGGTAAATCTTGAACCCATTTTCCAGTTCGATGATGTAGCCCACCGGCTCGCCGCCGACGTGCACTTCGTCCTTGCCGGTGGCGGGGTTCTTCCAGCCCAGCTCGGAACTGTGCTCGGCGTGGACGGCGGTGATCTTGATGTCGGGTCCCAGCGGCGTGACGGTGCCGCTTTTGCCGAAGCGCACAGCCAACGTGGCAGGCAGGATCTCGAGCGCCACCACCGATTGCATCAGCCCGGCCGGGCCATACACGGGCGCGTTGTTCAGTCTGGCGAGGGCAGGGGCGTCGGCGAAGTGGTCGTTGTGGCCGTGGGTGACCAGGATCAGGTCGACTTTGCCTAACGCGTCGAGCTTTTTGTAGGTGTCGGGGGTCGTCGGGTTGGCAGTCACGTACGGGTCGATGACGATGACCTTGCCGCCGGGCGTAGTGATTTTGAAGGTCGACTGGCCCAGCCATTGCACGTCGGTCTTGTTCTGCGCAGAGGCGGACATGCTGGTCGCGAGCAGCACGGCTGCGCCAAGGGAATGCAAAAGGGAAGGGGGCATGACGGTTTTCCTGTGGCTGGGTAAGTTCAGCCAGCATACCTGTGCGCTGCCTTGGGCGGCACGCGCCTGGCGCGACCGCCGGGGCGGCCGCGCACCGTCAAGATTTACTGCGCGTTGTGCGCCTTGATTTGGTCCTGCAGTTGCTGCCCGGTGGAATGGGTGTAGTCCTTGCTGATTTCAAAACTCACCAGGGTTTTCAGCTGGGGATCGAGGACTGCGCGCAACTGGCCGAGGAATTTCGGCGAGGCGACCAGGGCCAGTTTCTGGAATTTGCCGTCGCGCTGGGCTTTCAACAGGAAGCCGGTGACGTCCTTGGCGAAAATTTCCGCGTTGTGCTGTTCGGGGGTCGTTTGCGGCTCATAATTGCTGCCGGGCAGGGCACCGCCGGTGCCGTGGCTGCTCTTGCCGGCCGACAGGGGACTCATGCCGTCGGTATTGATGTCGCTGTCGCGCAAGCGCGCGGCGCCATTGACCATGTCTTCCACTTCTTGCAGCGGTTTGTTCGGATGCGACTCTGCATAAATGCGGGCGCGTCCTGCGTCCGCTGAAACAATCCATGTTGTGTCCATACGATCTCCTGTTAAATGCAGCATTGATGGCGCACGCGTGCATCCTGGCGCGCGCGCCGAAAAACAAGTCTAGCCGATGTGAATTTTTCAGGCGGTACGGCTGGAAACACAATTCCGCGTAGCAAGCTCAGCGGGGGCGATGCATCCTGAACAGTTGCTCCGGGCCGACCGCAAAATAGTCGGCCGGGCCGCCGGCGCGCAGCACGTGGCCGGCATTGGCCGTGTCATAGACGCCGTCGACCAGCATGCTTGGCGCGATGTGCACGCCCACCACTTCGCCGAGCACCAACCACGTCGGCACCTGCACGCCATCGGCGCCATGCAGTTGCACGATCTGGGTACAGCGGCATTCGAATGCCACCTGGCTTTCGCCCACGCGTGGCACCTGGACGATGTTCGACGCCACCGGCGTCAGGCCGGCCAGGTCGAATTCGCTGACGCCGGGCGCGACGGGTGCGCAGGTCGCGTTCATCGCCTCGGCCAGCGGGCGTGTGACCAGGTTCCAGGTGAATTCGCGCGTCTGCTCGATATTGCGCAGCGTGTCCTTGGCGCCGATGCTGGCAAAACCGATGATCGGCGGCGTGTAGTTGAACGCGTTGAAGAAGCTGTAGGGCGCCAGGTTCACGGCGCCGTCGCTGCCACGCGATCCGATCCACCCGATCGGGCGCGGACCGACGATGGCGTTGAAGGGGTCGTGCGGCAGGCGGTGGCCGGCGCGCGGTTCGTAAAAGTGCATGGTGTCGGTCATGGCAAGAAATCCAGGTTTGGCAGGAAGGTCATGCATTTTGCCCCAAACCGTGAACCGCACGCTGAACCGGTGCCGTCGAATCGCTGGCACCTTGGTTGGAGTTGCCTTACAAAAACTATGTTAGCCTTCGTTTCCTCGAAGTAACTATGTTTCGAATTCTCACCTCATTTTGAGGCCTTCATTTCCGCATATTTGCGCCGTTATGAGTATGGGATGGTTTTTTGTACGGGATTATTGTGTCTTATCTAGCTGGTAGTTATCAATTTGGCTTAGTGCTGTTGTCCGTCTTCGTGGCGATGATGGCGTCGTATACCGCGCTCAGCCTGGCTGGCCGGGTGACCGAGACACAAGGCCGTGCCAGTACCTTGTGGCTGGTGGGCGGCGCCGTGGCCATGGGCTGCGGCATCTGGTCCATGCACTTCATCGGCATGCTGGCGTTTTCGCTGCCGATCCGCCTCAGTTACGACTTGCTGTGGACGCTGGTATCCCTGTTTGCGGCCATCGGCGTCTCGGCGTTTGCGCTGCGCATCGTCACGCGCCCGACCATACGCCGCCTCGATATCCTGCTCGGCGGCATCCTGATGGGAGGTGGCATTTGCAGCATGCACTACATGGGCATGCATGCGCTGAAAATGAATCCGGGCATCGATTACGATCCTGCCATTGTCGCGCTGTCGATCGTCATCGCCGTGGTGGCGTCGATCGTGGCCCTTTGGCTGGCATTCACGCTGCGCTCCGAATACGGCTGGCGCGCCCAGGTCAAGAAGGGCGGCGCGGCCGTCATCATGGGCCTGGCCGTTATCGCCATGCATTACGTCGGCATGGAAGCGGCCCGGTTTGGCCTGGGCAGCATCTGCTTGGCCAAGGGCGGCGTGAATGCCGACTGGCTGGCGGTGCTGGTCGGCCTGGCCGCGTTTTCGCTGCTGACGATCACGCTGCTGCTGTCGGTGGTCGATTCGCGCCTGGCCACCCGCACGGCCAGCCTGGTCGATTCGCTCAGCCAGGCCAACAGCCAGCTGCACCACCTGGCCCTGCACGACACCCTGACGCGCCTGCCGAACCGCAGCTTGCTGGAAGACCGCATCACCCATGCCATCACCTCGAGCGCACGTTCCGGCAAA
>Ga0247814_10001647_pt1 | contig 12935 bp, 9 predicted proteins | sample UWRJL179409R1_FD_179947 | JGI IMG/M metagenome (GOLD analysis project Ga0247814, IMG submission 179947) | Plant litter microbial communities from Arlington Agricultural Research Station in Wisconsin, United States - UWRJ-L179-409R-1 | ecosystem: Environmental > Terrestrial > Plant litter >...
CGGTTCCGATCACCGTGATCGTGTCGGTGTCAGTGTTGTCGGCTTCGGACCCGAGCGTGTTGTCCTGATGATCGGCATCGGCATCGGCATCGGCATCGGCATCGGCATCGGCATCGGCATCGGCATCGGCATCGGCAGGATCATCCGCGATATCTTCACTGTCTGAGTCCGACCGAGCGGAGCCCTCTGTCGAATCCTTAGCGATGGAGAGGCCTTCCGTGGGTTCCTGTTCGACCTCGACGGCAGGAGAATCGTTCTCCACGCCCTCGTCACGAGCCGTATCGGCTCCATCGCCGTCCGGATCGGCCGATGATTCGTCATTCAAGTCTGTGTCGACGTCGGAACGCGCGTCTTCGGGATGTTTCACGTGAAACCTTCTTGTAAATAGTGGCCGGAGGCCGTGCTCAGACGCTCGTGGAGCGCGGCATACGTTCAGTCAACTGTAGCCCGAAAGACGCGAGTCACTTCGGGGATGACACCCTCACCGAGGATAAGAACCTCGACATCGGTGAGATGTGAACGACGGATTATCTTCGCGGCGGCGTCAATCTCTGCCTGCACGCGCTCGCCCTTCATAAAGATCATTTCGCCACCATTGCGGAGCAGGGGAGCGGTGGCAGGAATGAGCTTGGAGAGCGCGGTTACAGCGCGAGCGGTCACCTGGTCGAGAGTGACTGTCTGCCACGACTCTTCGGCACGAGCTCGCACCACCGTGACATTGGTCAGCCCCAGATCGGCTGACTCGGCAATGAGCCAATCGACCCGGCGCTCCATCGGTTCAATGAGAACCAGTTCGACATCGGGACGAGCGATTGCAAGAACGATTCCCGGCAGACCCGCTCCACTGCCGACATCGCCGACCCGGCCCGGCTTGAGCAGGGGAGCGACAATGCCGCAGTTGAGAATGTGGCGAGACCATAGGCGGGGGAGTTCGAGGCGACCGATGAGCCCGAGCTCCTCACCGCGACGGGCAAGATCCGCGGTGTACTGACGAGCAACCTCGATGCGGTCGCCGAAAACGGCGACCGCCGAGGCGGGTTCTGGTTCGAGGTTGTCGTCAGTCAATGTTTCACGTGAAACTATGCGCGCGAGATGACGGTGTGGCGATCGCGGCCTTCACCCTCGGACTCGGAGACAAAGCCACGCTCCGACACGATGTCGTGAACGAGCTTGCGTTCGTATGACGACATTGCCGGCAGTGCGGCCGACGCGGAGCCGGCTTCGATGCGCTCCACTGCCTTGTCTACAAGCAGAGTGAGTTCCGCAACGCGAGCCTCGCGCGACCCGCCGACGTCGAGGATGAGACGCGAGAACGATCCGGTCTTGGTCTGGACCGCGATACGGGTCAGTTCCTGAAGCGCGTTCACGGTGTCCGGCTTGGACAGCACGCGGAGGTTCGTATCCTCACTCGAGTTGACTGAGACGTACGCGCGTCCACCACGGGTATCGATCTCGATGTCACCGTCGAGGTCAGTGATGTCCAGAAGCTCTTCGATGTAGTCAGCGGCGATCTCGCCCTCTTCCTCCAGCTGGCTCGGGGTCGCGACATCCGCTTCGGTCGACTCAGCGGCCTCGGTATCCGTCACTGTCGTGTCAGCCTGGACGTCGGTCGTATCGGTGTTGCTTACGTCGGTGTTGGTCACGTCGCTCACTTCTTGTTTCCGCTCTGCTTCTTGGCCCGGTTCTTACCCACGGGCTGTTGACGTTGGGGCTTCTTGATCTCTTCGACAGCCGGCTCATCCGAGAACTCGGTAACCGTGATGCCGCGACGCTGTGCCTTGCGGGCGAGACGAGCCTCGCGAGCAAGCGCTGCTTCACTGCCGGGTGTCGGCATATTCCGGATGACGAGGAACTGCTGCACCATCGTCCAAATGTTGGACGTCAGCCAGTAGAACATGACGCCAATGGGGAAGGCGAAGCCGGAGAACGCGAAAACGAGGGGAAGGATGTACAGCAGGATGCGCTGCTGGCGGTACATCGGGCTTGCCTTCATCTCAGCCGACTGGTTCTTCGACATGATCTGAAGCTGCGTGATGAACTGCGAGGCGGTCATGATGACGACCATGGTCACTGCGATGACGATGACGACGACCTGTACCGGGTCTTCCGCCGCAGCGGTCTGGATGCTCTGGTGCAGGGGAGCGATACCGAAGAGCGAGGCATCACCGAAGTTCTTCGACAACGATTCCGCGAGGAGACCGACACCCTGCTGGCCCTTGTTGGCTTCCTGCAGCACCGAGAACAGGCTGAAGAAGATAGGCATCTGGATGAGCAGCGGGAGGCAGCTCGCGAGGGGGTTGGTTCCCGTGTTCTTGTACAACGCCATCGTCTCGCGGGACATCGCCTCGCGGGAGAACTGGTCCTTCTTGCCCTTGTACTTGTCCTGGATCTTCTTGAGCTGGGGCGCTACCTCGAGCATGCGGCGCTGGCTCTTGATCTGTCGTACGAAGATCGGAATCAGCGCGGCGCGGACTACGAGCACCAGTCCGACAATCGACAGCACCCAGGTGAGGCCGGCGGTCGGGTCAAGCCCGAGCGCGCTGAGGAGGGTGTGGAAGCCAACGAGAATGGCCTCGATTACCCATTTGATGGGCCACAGTATGGTTCCGAGAAAATCTGGCATTGGAGCGGGTCAGCCCTTTCCGTGGCTAAGTGAGACGACAAAACCGAAGTGTGTGAGCGAATAGCGCTGGTTCGAACGAACCGGTACGTCGTCCACACCACCCGCTGCCCATGGATGGCACCGAGCAATTCGACGGATACCGAACCACGACCCGCGAACGACCCCGTAGTGCTGGATCGCCTGGAGCGTGTAGGAGGAACAGGATGGGTAGTACCGGCAGACATCGCCGTACAGCGGTGAAATCACTGCCCGGTACGCGCGAAGAATAACGACGCACACGTTGCGCGGCAGAAGAAGAACGAACGCCAACGTCCGGTTCATCGCTGGGCCACACCCCTGTCCACTGCTTGAGCTATCTCCAGGTGCAGGGTAGCCCACGCAACATCGTCACTACCTGGAAGGGCTCGGACAATAACGTCCGTCCCTACCGGACGGGACGGCAGGATTTCGTGACCGATCGCACGCAGGCGGCGCGTCATCCGATGACGGACGACGGAATTGCCCACGGACTTCGCGACGATAAACCCAAAACGGGTCGGCCCATCGTCCCGACGTGACACGAGGTACACGACGGAATGAGGGGTACCGACCCGGCGACCCGTCCGCACCGTGGTGCGGAAATCAGCTGCCCGGGCGATCCGGTTCACTCTGGAGAGCACCGTCTTCGAACAGGCAGTCGAGTCGAGAAGGACGAGCGAACTACGCGGAGAGTTCGGTACGACCCTTACGGCGACGAGCGCCGAGGATCGCGCGACCTGCACGGGTACGCATGCGAAGACGGAAGCCGTGCACCTTGGCGCGACGACGGTTGTTCGGCTGGAAAGTTCTCTTGCTCATAGTGATAGCTCCATAGCCCAGCTTTGTGGGCCGGAAAGACGAGGGAATGCCGTAAGGCAGTAGTCAACTGCTTAAAATTACGGCGTTAATCGCCTGCGGTCAAACGCGGGCCTGTGAACCGTTCATTATGCACAAGTGGATAACTCGCGGTTGGTAACGACGCGCTGTGAAGAACTAAGGTGATGTTCAGCCATTCTGCGGGGGTAGAGGCGGAATTCACAAGATCACAAGTCCCTCATACCGGTGGATAACTTTGTGAGTAACTTTGCACATCGACAGCACATCGAAAGGAGGCCTGGTGGACGAAACAACCGACACGACGCCCGAAATCTGGCAGGCAGTCCTCGCCCAGCTCACGAGCGACGAGCGAATCACACCACAGCTCCACGGCTTCATCAGTCTTATCGAGCCGCGCGGTGTCATGGCCGGAACCCTCTACCTCGAGGTCCCGAACGAACTGACCCGCGGAATGATCGAGCAGCGCATCCGACTGCCCCTCCTCAACGCCATCGCATCGCTCTCTGACGCGCAGGAGGTCGCGAACTTCGCGATCGTCGTCAATCCCGACATCCAGCAGGACTCCCTCGAGCAGGTCAACGACCTAAGTGACCAGTCGTATATCGAACCGACGGTCATTCCGACCCCGGTGGACTCGGCTATCGGCTCCCGCCGCTCGGACTCCCGCCTCAACCCGAAGTACAACTTCGACAACTTCGTCATCGGTGGCTCGAACAGGTTCGCCCACGCCGCAGCCGTCGCCGTCGCCGAGGCGCCGGCCAAGGCATATAACCCTCTCTTCATCTATGGAGACTCGGGACTCGGCAAGACGCACCTCCTCCACGCAATCGGCCACTATGCCGAGAGCCTGTATCCCGGCATTCGGGTCCGCTACGTCAGTAGTGAGGAGTTCACCAACGACTTCATCAACTCGATCGCGAACAACCGGGCTTCCGTCTTCCAATCCCGCTATCGCGAGATCGACATCCTTCTTATCGACGACATCCAGTTCCTCCAGGGAAAGGATTCGACGCAGGAGGCGTTCTTCCACACCTTCAATACGCTCCACGACCACAACAAGCAGGTGGTCATCACGAGCGACCTGCCGCCGAAACACCTCACCGGCTTCGAGGACCGCATGCGGTCCCGCTTCGAGTGGGGCCTCATCACCGACGTCCAGGCACCGGATCTCGAGACCCGCATCGCCATCCTTCGCAAGAAGGCACAGAGTGAACGACTCCAGGTCGACAACGAGATCCTCGAATACATGGCCTCCAAGGTCTCGTCGAATATCCGCGAACTCGAGGGAACTCTCATCCGCGTCACCGCGTTCGCGAGCCTCAATCGCACGCCGGTCGATCTCGCCCTCGTACAGACGGTGCTCAAGGACCTCATCACTCTCGATGAGGACAATGTCATCGCGCCGGTCGACATCATCAATCACACCGCCGACTACTTCAAGCTCACCGTCGACGACCTGTACGGGTCCTCCCGCTCGCAGGCCGTTGCCACTGCTCGCCAGATCGCGATGTACCTGTGCAGGGAAATGACGAACCTGTCCCTGCCCAAGATCGGGCAGCTCTTCGGCAACCGCGACCACACCACGGTCATGTACGCCAACAAGAAGATCACCGAGCTCATGAAGGAACGTCGGTCGATCTATAACCAGGTCACCGAGCTCACGAGCCGCATCAAACAGAACCACCGGTTCGGCAAAAATTGACTTTGCACAAGTTGTGCACAACTTGTGGATAACTTGGCCGACGCGCCGCTCAGCCTGTTGACGGAAAAATTCAAACTGTGGAAACCGGTTGTGCCATCGGGAATGACAACAAATTCGGTTCACGGGTTCCTCCCCAATCCATCAACATCTCACACGGTTGTAGTTCCCAATCGAATAACAGGATCGGCAGAGTTACTCACACTGCCAACAGCGGTTAAGAATGTTGTTCTTTAAAGAATTGAAATTGAGAAAGATAACCTTTGACCGGTGGCGCGGCTGGCACCGGCAACAGCTGTGCCAGTATTAACCGGCCAGCAGCCGAGTCGCCCGAGACTTCGTGTAATTCGACAGCGGTGCCTGCAAGCAGTGCAGTGCCGGTAAGAAATCCAGCAGCAACCATCGAAACGTCACGGCACACCAGACAAGTGACAGGGGAGTTTTTGTGAAGTTCCAGGTCAACCGCGACGTATTCAGCGAGGCTGTGTCGTTCGCCGTAAAACTGCTGCCCCAGCGAACCACCCTGCCGATCCTCAGCGGCGTGCTCATCGAGACTTCCGACACCGGACTGACGCTGTCGTCGTTCGACTACGAGGTCTCAGCCCAGACCGAGATCGCCGCCGAGGTCGAAGAGACCGGTCGCATCCTCGTGTCAGGCCGACTGCTCGCCGATATCGCCAGCCGACTGCCGAACGCTCCTGTCACCTTCGCGACCGAAGAGGGACGTATTGCCGTCTCCTGTGGCTCCGCTCACTTCACGCTGTTGAGCATGCCGGTCGAGGAATACCCCACGCTTCCCCAGGTATCCGAGCAGTCCGGCATCCTTTCCGCCGAGTCATTCTCGAATGCCATCTCCCAGGTGGCCGTCGCTGCATCCCGTGATGATGTCACCCCGGTCATCACCGGCGTGCAGCTCGAGATCTCCGAAGGCAGCCTGTCGCTCGTTGCCACCGACCGGTACCGTGTCGCGGTTCGTGAGATCGAGTGGACACCCGGCGAAACTGCTCCCGGAACCGCAACCGCACTCGTGCCGTCGAGAACTCTCACCGAGATTGGTAAGACGTTCGGGCACAGCGGTTCGATCTCCGTCGCCATCACGAGCACCGATGACCGCGAGCTCATCGCGTTCAAGGCCGACCGCAAGACCGTGACGTCGTTGCTGATCAAGGGCAACTTCCCTCCCGTCAAGCGACTCTTCCCCGAGGTCGTCGACAACTACGCCGTCATCAACACCGCGGAGCTCATCGAAGCCGTCCGCCGTGTTGCCCTCGTGCTCGAGCGCGAAGCCGCGCTGCGTTTCACGTTCACCATTGATGGATTGACACTGGAAGCCATCGGGTCCGAGCAGGCCCAGGCATCCGAAACCATCGATGCATTCCTTACCGGCGGAGACACGGTCGTCTCCCTCAAGCCGGCATTCCTCCTCGATGGCCTCGGTGCCGTGCATTCGGAGTTCGTGCGAATCTCGTTCACCAAGACTGACAACCCGAACAAGCCCGGGCCGGTGCTCATCACGAGCCAGTCGTCGAAGGACCAGCCAGGAGCTGACAACTACAAGTACCTCTTGCAGCCCAACCTCCTCCTGCGCTGACACCACCACTCACCACCAGCTAAAGGAATTCCCATGCACATTGGGCTCATTGGACTCGGCAAGATGGGCAACAACATGCGCGCCCGCCTGCGCAAGAACGACATCGAGGTAACGGGTTACGACCCCAACCCCGCGGTGACGGATGTTGCAACCCTCGCCGATCTCGCCGCAGCGTTGCCAGCTCCGCGAGTGGTCTGGGTGATGGTTCCGTCCGGAGCGATCACCACCGGTGTCATCACCGAACTCGCCGAGGTCCTCTCCGAGGGCGACCTCGTCATCGAGGGCGGCAACTCGCGCTTCACCGATGACTTCAAGCACTCCGCACTCCTCGCCGACAAGGGAATCCAGTACGTCGACGCCGGTGTGTCCGGTGGCGTCTGGGGTCTCGAGAACGGCTACGGCCTGATGGTCGGCGGCGAGGCTGCCGACGTCGAGCGCGCCATGCCCGTCTTCGATGCACTCCGTCCCGAGGGACCGCGCGCGGAAGGCTTCGTCCACGCGGGCGAAATCGGCGCAGGCCACTACGCGAAGATGGTGCACAACGGCATCGAGTACGCCCTCATGCAGGCATGGGCAGAGGGATACGAACTCCTTAACACCCGCAAGGACATCATCAAGGACGTCACGGGAACCTTCGAGGCATGGCAGCGCGGAACGGTCGTTCGCTCCTGGCTGCTCGAGCTCCTCGTCAAGGCGCTCAAGGAAGACCCGAAGTTCGAAGACATCGAGGGTTACGTCGAGGATTCCGGAGAGGGTCGCTGGACCGTCGAAGAAGCTCTCGCGAACGCCGTTCCGGTTCCGACGATCAGCGCGTCGATCTTCGCACGCTTCGTCTCCCGCCAGGATGACTCGCCGTCGATGAAGGCTGTTGCGGCTCTTCGCAAGCAGTTCGGTGGACACGCGGTCCGCAAGGCGTAACTGCCATGCAGCGCCGGTCGACGTTGTCGTAGGCCGGTGATAGAAAGTCGTTCGTGGGAGTGAGGTGTGCATGCTAGTCCGCCACCTCTCTCTCACGGATTTTCGTAATTACACGTCCGTCGAGGTCGACCTCATCGCCGGACCGAACGTCTTCGTCGGCAGCAACGGCCAGGGAAAGACGAATCTCGTCGAGGCCCTCGGCTACCTGAGCACTCTCGGGTCGCACCGCGTCTCGGTCGATCACGCGATGATCCGCCAGGGACAGGATTCCGCGATCGTGCGTGCCCGCCTCGAGCACGGCGAACGACAGGTTCTTGCCGAAGTGCAGATCAACCGGTCGGGAGCGAACCGCGCCCAGGTGAACCGCTCGCCGATCAAGACCCGCGAGCTCCCGCGCTATTTCTCGAGCATCCTGTTCGCTCCGGAGGACCTCGCGCTCGTTCGTGGGGAACCGTCCGGTCGCCGCAAGTTCCTCGACGAGCTGCTCGTGCTCCGCACTCCCCGCATGAGCGGCGTTATCGCCGACTACGAACGCGTGCTCAAGCAGCGCAACACCCTGCTGAAGTCGGCACGGGCAACAGGCATCCGGGGCGACAAGCTGTCGACGCTCGACATCTGGGACGAACGACTCGTCGCATTCGGCTCGGAGATCATCGAAGCCCGCGGCGCCCTCATCGCCGAGCTGCTCCCTGAGGTCAGTGCCGCGTACACGGCTATCGCCGGGGCCGAGCACTCGGCGACACTCGCGAGCTTCCTCAGCATCCGCTCGTCTTCTTCTGCGGATGACGCGGCCGAACCGACCGCGGATTCGACGAGTGACGCCCCGATCACGGCCGCAGAAGCTGCCCGCGATTTCGTGGCGTCCCTTGCGCGGCTCCGCCGCGCGGAACTGGACCGTGGACTCACGCTGTCCGGCCCGCACCGGGACGACCTCGTTCTCACTCTCAACGGCATGGGCGCGCGCGGGTATGCGAGCCACGGTGAATCCTGGTCGTTCGCGCTGTCGCTGAAGCTTGCCGCGGCGCACGTGCTGAAGCGAGAATCGACATCGGGTGACCCCGTGCTCGTTCTCGACGACGTGTTCGCTGAACTCGATGAGTCCCGCCGCGGTCGACTCGCCGCGGCGATCGACGGGTTCGAGCAGGTTCTCATCACGGCGGCTGTTCTCGACGACGTTCCCGAACCGCTCGCCGCTCACATCGTCCATATCAAGGCCGGCCATATCGTCGACGCGGCTGAGGAGGAGAAGACGGATGACTGACGTCGAACCTCCCGAGCGCACCGATGAGGCCCGGGCGGTGTACCAGCGATTCCGACAGATCTTCGGGGGAGCGGGCCCGCTGTCCCGCGACGCGAAGAAGCGCGCGATCAAGAAGGAGGGCGCATCCGTTCCCTTCGGAGGCGGGCGCGACCCGCACGGACTCGGCGACATCATCGACGGACTGACGTCGAAACTGGGCTGGGAATCGCCACTCGCGCAGGGCGATCTCATCGCCTCCTGGGTGGAGATCGCCGGCGTCGAGACCGCAGAGCACTCCACTCCGACGTCCATCGAGGACGGCGTTCTGCTCGTGCAGTGCGATTCGACAGCGTGGGCGACCCAGCTGCGTCTCATGCGGTCGCAGATCATGACGCACATCGCGACGAGATTTCCTCAGGCGGGAATTGCCGAAGTGCGGTTCCAGGGGCCGAACGCCCCGTCCTGGAAACGAGGCTCCAGATCAATTCCAGGCCGGGGTCCACGCGATACTTACGGCTGACAAGGCAAATCTGGTCACTGGCGTCCTGAAAATCCCGCAGCGGGGCGAATAGCAGGCGTGACCCTCCGCTTTTTGGTAGACTGGCCGTCGCTGTCGAACGCGTCTCATTCTCGGGACCATCCCTTCGAATGGCACGTGTTATCTATCGGCAGGAGCCCAATTTCAGATGTCATCGAAATCCGAACAGGACCTGCAGGAAGATGGCTACGGAGCCGACCAGATTCAGATCCTCGAGGGTCTCGAGGCGGTTCGCAAGCGGCCCGGTATGTACATCGGTTCGACCGGCCCCCGAGGACTTCACCACCTCGTCTATGAGGTAGTCGACAACTCCGTCGACGAGGCGCTTGCCGGCTTCTGCGACACCATCGATGTCTGGATCCGCAAGGACGGCTCGGTGCGCACGCGCGACAACGGTCGCGGCATCCCCGTCGACATCAACAAGCAGGAGAACAAGTCGACCGTAGAGGTCGTCATGACGATCCTGCACGCCGGCGGAAAGTTCGGCGGTGGCGGCTACTCGGTTTCCGGTGGACTCCACGGCGTCGGCATCTCCGTCGTCAACGCGCTCTCGAGCGAGGTCGACACCGAGGTACGCCGCCAGGGCCACGTCTGGCGGATGAGCTTCAAGAACGGCGTTCCCGTCGCGCCGCTCGAAAAGGGCGAGAGCACGACCGAGACCGGTACCCAGCAGACCTTCTACCCGAGCAAGGAGACGTTCGAGACCGTCGAGTTCGACTACGAGACGCTCCGCGCACGCTTCCAGCAGATGGCGTTCCTCAACAAGGGACTGCGCATCACAATCACCGACGAGCGCGGCGACGAGGACGTCACCGAGAGCTACATGTACGAGCGCGGACTCGAGGACTACGTCGAATACCTCAACAAGACCAAGAAGGCCGAGCTGATCCACCCGGACATCATCGCCTTCGAGTCCGAGGATACGGATCGCAAGATCTCGCTCGAGGTCGCGATGCAGTGGACCAACGCGTACACCGAGAGCGTCCATACATACGCGAACACGATCAACACGCACGAGGGTGGAACCCACGAAGAGGGCTTCCGCGCTGCGCTGACCACCCTCGTCAACCGATACGCCCGCGAGAAGAACATCATCAAGGAGAAGGACGAGAACCTCTCCGGTGACGACGTGCGCGAGGGACTCACCGCGGTCGTCTCGATCAAGCTCGCCGAACCGCAGTTCGAGGGCCAGACGAAGACCAAGCTCGGCAACACGGAGGCGAAGGCATTCGTGCAGCGCGTCGCGGGACAGCAGCTCGGCGACTGGTTCGACCGCAACCCCACACAGGCGCGCGACGTCATCCGCAAGGCCATCCAGGCATCGCAGGCCCGCATCGCCGCCCGCAAGGCGCGCGAGCAGACCCGCCGCAAGGGACTCCTCGAGAACAACAGCATGCCGGGCAAGCTCCGCGACTGCTCGAGCAAGGACCCGGCGCTGTCCGAGATCTTCCTCGTCGAGGGTGACTCCGCAGGCGGCTCGGCTGTCGCCGGCCGTAACCCGGAGTTCCAGGCGATCCTGCCCCTGCGCGGCAAGATCCTCAACGTCGAGAAGGCGCGTCTCGATCGCGCCCTCGCGAACAACGAGGTCCAGGCCATGATCACCGCGTTCGGCGCGGGCGTCGGCGAGGACTTCGATCCCGACAAGGCCCGGTACCACAAGATCGTGCTGATGGCCGATGCCGATGTCGACGGCCAGCACATCACGACACTCATCCTGACGCTGCTGTTCCGCTACATGCGGCCACTCATCGACCACGGCTACGTGTACCTTGCCCAGCCGCCGCTCTACCGCCTCAAGTGGACGAACGCCGAGCACCAGTTCGTGTACACCGACCGCGAGAAAGAGGTCGTTCAGGCGGACGGCCTCGCCTCGGGCAAGCGGATGCCGAAGGAGAACGGTATCCAGCGGTACAAGGGCCTCGGCGAGATGGACTACAGCGAACTGTGGGACACGACCATGAACCCCGCGACCCGCACGCTTCTGCAGGTGACGCTGGACGACGCAGCCGCCGCTGACGAGATCTTCTCCACCCTCATGGGCGACGACGTCGACGTGCGCAGGACCTTCATCCAGCGCAACGCCCGCGACGTCCGCTTCCTCGATATCTAACAATCCCGATGATCGAGCCCGTCGAGATCCCGACGTGCTCGAACTCCGGTTGCCTGTGCCAACGAAAGAGACATGATGGCTGACGAAGAAACCCCCACCGACGGCACCGAAGCCGCCGAACCGACATTCGAGAACGCCGTCGTCGACACGCGTCACGACAAGATCGACCAGGTCGACCTTCAGCTCGAGATGCAGCGGTCGTACCTCGACTACGCGATGAGCGTCATCGTCGGTCGTGCGCTTCCCGAGGTGCGTGACGGACTCAAGCCCGTTCACCGCCGGGTGATCTACGGCATGTACGACGGTGGCTACCGTCCCGACAAGGGCTTCAACAAGTGCACCCGTATCGTCGGCGACGTCATGGGACAGTTCCACCCCCACGGTGACTCGTCGATCTATGACGCGCTCGTGCGACTCGTGCAGCCATGGAGCCTGCGCTACCCGCTCGCGCTCGGCCAGGGCAACTTCGGTTCCGCCGGAAACGACGGCGCAGCGGCAATGCGGTACACCGAGACGAAGATGTCACCGCTCGCCATGGAGCTCGTGCGCGACATCGACGAGGAGACCGTCGACTTCCAGCCGAACTACGACGGCAAGACCAACGAGCCGGTCGTTCTTCCCGCCCGGTTCCCGAACCTGCTCGTCAACGGCTCGGTCGGTATCGCCGTCGGTATGGCGACGAACATCCCCCCGCACAACCTCCGCGAGGTCTCGGCCGGCGCCCTGTGGGCCCTCGAGAACCCGGACGCCTCCCGCGAAGAGCTGCTCGAAGCCCTCATCCAGCGCATCAAGGGACCGGATTTCCCCACCGGCGCGCAGATTCTCGGCATCAAGGGCATCCAGGATGCGTACCGCACCGGCCGCGGATCCATCACGATGCGCGCCGTCGTCAACGTCGAAGAGCTCCAGGGCCGTACCTGCCTCGTCGTCACGGCGCTCCCGTACCAGGTGAACCCCGACAACCTCGCGCTCAAGATCGCCGAGCTCGTCAAGGACGGCAAGCTCGCCGGTATCGCCGATATCCGTGATGAGACCTCCGGTCGCACCGGACAGCGGCTTGTCATCGTGCTCAAGCGCGACGCGGTCGCCAAGGTCGTTCTCAACAACCTCTACAAGCACACGCAGCTGCAGGAGAACTTCGGCGCGAACATGCTCGCGATCGTCGATGGTGTTCCTCGCACGCTTCCCGTCGACGGCTTCATCACGCACTGGATCGATCACCAGATCGAAGTCATCGTGCGCCGCACGCAGTACCGCCTCAAGAAGGCCGAAGAGCGCATGCACATCCTGCGCGCGTACCTCAAGGCTCTCGATGCCCTCGATGAGGTCATCGCGCTCATCCGTCGCAGTGCCGACACCGA
>Ga0247814_10001648_pt1 | contig 12925 bp, 10 predicted proteins | sample UWRJL179409R1_FD_179947 | JGI IMG/M metagenome (GOLD analysis project Ga0247814, IMG submission 179947) | Plant litter microbial communities from Arlington Agricultural Research Station in Wisconsin, United States - UWRJ-L179-409R-1 | ecosystem: Environmental > Terrestrial > Plant litter >...
TTTGTTAGATATTAGCCTGTCAAAGAACATTTTTACCTGTTTCACAGCACAGCGATACCACCTGGTGGATTTAGGTTAAACAAGTCGAAGATCACATTTGTAAACTCTATCCTTGATTTATTTTTGTATTTTTAATATAGAATTTAAAGATCAAAACCCTTTAGCACACAAATATGAAACACCCAAGAAAAATGGCTATGGCAGTTAACCACGTAAAAATGGACGACGAAGATCCGCTCGATATTTTATTTTGGATGAAAAAAGATGCAGCTGAACGGCTATCAGAGGTAACCCGATTATGAAGAAAGTATTTCACATGGAGAGACGGCAGTTTTCCAGAAAAAATAGAGCGGGTTGTCCATCAAAGAAAAATGTGATTTTCGAACAGGATTTTATAGACTTCATTGAAGTGTCTCATTTGCAAGAAGATGATCAAATGATTGTTGTTGCCCATTCGCTTGCTTATCATTGTTAACCACGTTAAAAATATGTTCACTAAATTTGCGCTCCTCACTTTTGTTCTCCTGGCTGGGTTGACCCAACAATGTCTCTCGCAGCAAAGCAGGCAAATGCTTCTCAACCAAATCAAAATCTCGCCACTGAGGTTGATCGATGAATTTAATCCTGGCCTTGAATTGAGCTATGAAAGAATATATGCCAATAAATTTTCGACACAAATAGCAATTGGCTATATGAAGCCGCTTGTGGGAATCTCGGCCAACACTGATTACAATGGATGGAGATACGGGATTGAGGAGAAATATTTTATTAATTTATCTACTAGAGAAAGGTCTTACTGGTCTTTTGACGCAGTGTATTTGAAAGTTAATTACAATAATGAAGGCATATTTCAACAGGATACAGCATTGAACTCTCCCGAGTATAAAGACACCTATCACATTAACAAACGGACGTTTGCGTTCAATATTAACCGCGGTATGCAAATCCCGCTAAATCATTTTGTGGTAGATTTAAGTTTGGGGATTGGTATAAAGTATAAGATGACAGAGAGAACCGGACTGGAAGATATCCATTCGATTGAATCGACATCCCGGCACCCTAATTTCTATGATATGGCAAACCGAGTCGGCAATTACTTCACAATCAGTATTCCACTGAATGTGAGAATTGGATATCAATTTTAACAGTAGCAATTATCTAGCTAAAATACTTTCAACAAATTTTGGTCAGCTATTGTGTAGTTAAATAACTACACATATATTTGAAGTCAAATGACTACGCAATGAATTTAAGAAGAGATGTATTTCAGGCAATAGCCGACCCGACCCGCAGAGCGATATTGTTGTTGGTGGCCTCACAAGCGATGACCGCAGGGGCGATCGCTTCGAACTTCGACACGGCCCGTCCAACGGTATCTAAGCATTTGCAAATTCTGACCGAGTGTGAGCTGCTCAAGCAATCTCAGAATGGGAGAGAGGTCTTTTATCAAACCAATCCGGCCAAGATTAAGAGCGTTGCGGAGTTCATTGAACCTTTCCGACAAATGTGGGACGAAAGATTTAACAAGTTAGAAGATATTATGAAGAACCACAAAGCTTAATACCATGGAACAAAAAACAAAAATTAACGCGGAGGACGATAAGCAAGAACTGACCATCACCAGAGAATTCGATTTGCCGGTTGAACTTCTCTTCAAAGCCTACGTAGAGCCGGGAATTGTTGAACAATGGATGGGAACTAAAGTGCTCAGGCTGGAAAGCAAACCCCTCGGCAGCTATCAATTTCAGACAACTGATCCCATGGGGAATAAACATGATTTCAGTGGGGTAATACATGAGTTCGTCCCTAATGAAAAAATTACCCGCACTTTCGAAATGCTGAATACCTCCTTTCCGGTACAGCTGGAGTATCTGGTTTTTGAAAGCGCAGGCGAAGGGAAAAGTAAGCTGCTGATGCATGTGGTCTATAAATCTGTTGAAATTAGAGATCAAATCTTGAAGTTACCTTTCGCACAAGGCATCAATTATGCACACAACCGGATCCAGCAAATTCTCTCCACATGAAAAAGGCGACTTATCTAGAAAATTTACTCATCCTTTAACCAGTATAAGCTAATATGAATACGACATTGATCAATACTTTAGAGACCCGGTTTGAGAAACATCCGCAACGCCACCCTAAGCTTAAATGGGAAGCTGTACTTGCTAAACTACAGGCAAATCCATCCAAACTAAAGGTCTTGGAAAAAATGGAAGAGACCGGAGGTGAACCAGATGTGGTAGGTTTTGATGCGGAAACAGGAGAATTCTTGTTCTTTGACTGTTCTCCAGAAAGCCCCGCCGGGCGTCGCAGCATTTGCTACGATCAGGCGGCTCTAGACGGAAGGAAAGAGAACAAACCAAAGGATAGCGCAATCAACATGGCAGAGCGGATGGGGGTAGAGGTACTCACCGAAGCGCAATATCGAGAATTACAAGCGTTAGGAAAGTTCGATCAGAAAACGTCCAGCTGGATCATTACCCCAGATCGCATTCGCGATTTAAAAGGTGCACTGTTTGCAGATTACCGCTACGGTACCATCTTCATTTACCACAATGGCGCGGAGTCTTATTATGCGGGAAGAGGTTTTCGCGCAGCACTTCGTGTTTAAACAGTGCGATAGAAAGTCAGGAACCTATACCGGACAAAAGCTTCAGCAGGCTTTCGATGTTGATGGGTTTAGCTAAATAGTCATCCATTCCAGCCATCAGGCACAATTCCCTATCTTCAGTCATCGCGTTTGCGGTCATCGCAACGATAGCTGGCTGCTGTAAATTGGTTGACCGGATCGATCTGGTGGCTTCTAATCCGTCCATTTCAGGCATCTGAATGTCCATCAATATCAGATCGAAATGATGGAGCTCCAGTAATGCAAGTACTTCCAACCCATTCTGGGCAAGCATCGGACTGTAGCCCAGTTTATTTAGGATCCTGATGATTAACTTCTGATTGATCTGATTGTCTTCCGCAATTAGAATGCGCAAGGGATTGTTGACTGCAAAATCTGCAGCTAACACAGCGGTTTTGACCGTTTCTTTTGACATTTCCGAAGAAACCTTCTGAAGGGCCGTTTGTATGTTTTTACAAAGTTGTTGCTGTTTCACCGGCTTTGTCAACACCGACGAAAATAGGTGTGGATACTGATTCCGAGCTTCGTCACCAATAGAACTCAAGAGGATTACAGGAAGTAGTGCATGCTGCTTTCTTATCCTGGCAGTCATTTCGACCCCATCCATATCCGGCATCTGCATGTCTGTTAAAACGAGGTCAAAGCCTTTTTTTTCCAACAAATCCAGTGCCTCCTCTGCGGAAGATGCCATTACGGGAATTAGTTGCCATTGCTTAAGCTGTATTTCCAGAATGGTCCTGTTGGTTTTATTGTCATCAACAACAAGGATGCTTTTGTCTTCCAGACCGGTCATCATGCAACGCGCCTGATGGCGAACTATTTGTTGACTTATTTTCGCTAGAATGCTAAAAGAAAAGGAGGCACCATGGCCAAAGTCGCTTTTCGCTTGTATTAGGCCTCCCATCAATGAAACTAAACGGGCACTGATTGCCAGTCCCAAGCCACTGCCGCCGTACTTTCTTGTGGTTGAGGAGTCAACTTGGGTGAAGGCTTGAAAGAGGTCGTCTATTTTGTGCTGAGGGATGCCGATACCTGTATCTCTCACTTCAAACTCTAGCTCCAAAGGCTGATCTCCCATTACTGGTTTCAACAAACTGATGCTTAGAAATATTTCTCCCTGTTTGGTAAATTTGAGGGCATTGCCAATTAAGTTTACCATGACTTGCTTGAGCCTGAGGCTGTCCGCCAATAATTGAGTCGGTACATCGCTGGCGATTTGGTAGACTAAATTTATCCCGTTAAGGGCAGCTTTCCCAGCAAAAAGGTCCATTACCTCTTCTACACATGCTCGTAAATCAAAATCATGGGGGTCTAATTCCAGCTTTCCTGATTCTATCTTTGAGAAATCAAGTACATCGTTAATCACATTCATCAGCATCTCACCACTGCTTCGAATGGTTTCTACGTACTCGGATTGTTCGTTATTTAATGCGGTGTCATGTAGCAATGCAGTCATTCCCAAGACACCATTCATGGGCGTCCTGATCTCATGGCTCATGGTAGCTAAAAAGACACTCTTAGCCTGGTTCGCTCGCTCGGCTTCCCTTCTTGCAGCGTGCTCCTGAGTTTGCTGCACCAGCAATTCTTCAGACTGGGTACGCAGTTCTTCCGACTGCATTTGGAGCTCTTCATTCAGTTCTTGTAACTGTTGAGTACGCTGACTTAGCTTTAATAAATAGTCCTTCAACGTAGACTTTAATAAGTCAAAGTCTTTGTAAAGTTGTTGTATTTCTACACTGCCCGGAATGAATTTCCTATCGGATTCTGTTTGTGGTACCACTTGAAAATCGGACTGGATAAATGCCGACATCCGTCTATTTAATATCTTGATGTCTTTGGTCAGGTATTTGGAAAGGAGCCAGCTAAGGAGGATGATGCTGAGCAATGAAATTGCGGTAATGATGATCATCAAGTTATTAAACCTGCTTTTGAGCATAGCTGTCTCTTGCTCTGTCCGCTGTTGCATGTTGTGGTACAACATCTCAAACTCCCTTGTTTTAGCGATAGTTTGTGGTACGATACCTACTGAGCCCTGGATACCCAGTTTTTCTGAATACGCCACCAATTGTAAAAAGCATTTTCGGTAGTTGTTCAATGCGATTCCGGTACGACTATTCTGGTCAATATTTCTGAATGTGGTTGCCATTTGATCAGTAAACATCTCGGAAAACTTTAACTCTCCGCGAAGCATATAGTCCTTTTCGTGCCTGCGAAGTTGTAGAATCTCAATTTTAGCCAAGGAGGTAGAGTCTTCCAGGTAATGTGCGTATTCACGCATCTTGCCTTCTAAACCCTCGTTTTGAAATCCTCTTTTGGAGTATAAATCCTTCAGGCCATTTCCTAGAAAGAGGGTTTGCCGACTAATCAGCTGTAGGCTATCCAGCGTTTCGCCAACGTCTATTTTGTGCCTGATAGCCAATTTCTTAAGGTTGGAAAGTCTTCTGGTAATCTGCCATTGAGAGTTAAGAAACTGGTCAATGTCTCGCTGTTTACCTGTTTTATAAAAATCTGCATCGTGGTAACCACTGAGCATAAACTGCTGAAGGTGACCGGTGCTTTCCAGATACCTTACCTGTATATCTGTTAAGGATAAAGAAAAGTTTTTAATGAGGTTTTGCTGCCTGTTTGAAGCTAGATAGCTGGTCGCCCAAACCAATATGACGATGATGAATGAAAAGAAGCTAAGGAGTAACCTTACTCTATAAGATTTTAAAAAAGGAGTTTCAGTGATGTGCACCCACAAAATTACATCAAGCAATCGCTGTCAATGTTAAGCTGAGGTTAAGTTTAAATACTTAAGCTAATTATTCGCTACAGTTGTTCTGTGCTTAACATTAATTTCACATGGTTGGAGTTGCTTTGCGGATAAATAAACCACAACAACAAACATGCATAAACGAGTATTGAGTCTAGTTGCGATATTGTCTTTAGGACTAGCATCTTGCAAGAAAAACAACAATGAAAATACCACAGCGGTTGTCAATTACCCTGATGTTGCTGAAGCGTCTGATCCAGCTATCCTATTTACTACCGCTGGCGGTGTGAACGTATACAATGGCGGTTATGGCTCTGCGGTAGCCGTAGACCCGAACGCACCGGACATTTTTTATATGCTTACGGATAGAGGATCTAACGTAGCTGGTCAGGCGGCCAATTCGATCATTATCGGTAAACCTGACTTCGCCCCTCAAATTGGTAAGTTCAGATTGAAAGATGGCAAGTTAATATTGGAACAAATCATTGAACTTAAAAACTCAGCTGGTGGCAAGTTAAACGGTCTACCGAATCCTGCGGGAATGGGTGCTTCCGGTGAAACTGCTTACGATCTGAACGGTCAGGTGATCACGCCAAGTGCTGATGGTATCGACTCAGAAGGGTTGGTACGCGCTGCAGATGGTACTTTCTGGATCAGTGATGAGTATGGTCCGCATATCGCTCACTTTGATGCTGCAGGTAAAACAATTGAACGTATCAATCCATTTGGAACTGGGACAGGAGGGCGAAGAATCCCTAGCGTGTTTGCTACCCGTCGTGCCAACCGTGGAATGGAAGGCCTTGCGATTACTCCAGACGGAAAAACGTTGGTTGGTATGATGCAATCGCCGATGTATAATCCCTCTAAAGCCGCTACAGCTAGCTCTGTGGTTTTAAGAATCCTGACGTTCGACATTGCTACAGGTGCAACTAAGCAATATGCTTATTTGATGGACAATGTAACACTTACAGGGGTCAGCGACATAGTTGCAGTCAATGCAACCACGTTCTTAACCTTAGAGCGTGATGGAAACTATGGAGGTTCAGAAACTGCTCCCGCATCGGTTAAAAAAGTGTATAAGATTGATATTTCTGCGGCAACTGACATCTCAGATCCGACAAACGGAGCAAACGGTAAACTTTATGGTGGTAAAACTGTAGAGGAACTCAACAATGCTGCGGGAATGACTGCGGCAGGAGTAGTACCCGTTACGAAAACTTTGACGCTAGATTTATTGAGAGATCTTCCTTCAGTTTATCCTCACGATAAAGCAGAAGGAATGGCTATACTTCCAGGCAACATTTTGGTAATTTCAAATGATGATGATTTTGGAGTAGTAGACAATGGTGCAAGTGGATTTGCTCAAAAAATCCTTCCCCTGACTAAATCTGTGGACAAAAACAGATTGTACTTCGTGAAACTTAAATAGTAATCTAACTAATCCCTGGTTTGTTCCAAATGGAGTTAAACCAGGGATTTAGGTTTAAATCTAGTAAAATAGTAGAATTAATTTGTTTTTGTGAAAAATGCGTCTACATTTGCGTTTGACAAACCAGTCAATCTTTACGCTAGAAAATATGAGAAGACCGCTACGCCACAAAAAAGACACCCTGTTTCCTACCTATTCTAAGTTGTTTCATTCAACTTATTGTTGTTGCTGTTTCTAGCATTAACAGATTCCAATTAAAACAATAAAGACAGGATAAAAATCCTGCCTTTACTCTGGCTCCAGTATGCAACGCCAATCACTTACTGGAATGCCATGGTTTCAATCAACGATTAATTCATTAAAACTTTTTAAAGTTATGCAAAATTTTAAAAAGGGGAGGCCTGTATTTTGCGCCCGCTCCTTTGTAATCGCACTGCGTCTTTGCGCTGCGTTAATGGCGCTTGTCCTTTCGCCATTTGGTTCCAGTTCTCAGACTCAACCACTCATCAACTCCACATTAAAAGGTCAGATTGTAGACTCTTTGACCAAGCAGGGAATACCCGGCGTGAATGTGTCCATCATAGGCACTACGCATGCGGTAGAGACCGACGGCAATGGTAGGTTTGATTTTGTGACCGGCCAGAAGTTTCCTTACACCTTAGAAATACGTCATGTTGCCTACCAGAAAAAAAAGTATGTGGTCAACGGAAGCCCGGTAGTCGTCAGTCTCAGCGAAATTACCAGCCAACTTAACGATGTGGTCATTGTGGGTTACGGAACAAGGACTAGAAAAGACCTCGTTGGTTCTGTAAGTAAGATAGATCCTAAATCTACTACCACCATTCCTGAAGGAAGTTTTGATGCCCAGTTGCAAGGTAAGGCACCTGGTGTACAGATCGCTACCAATGCCGGTATCCCCGGTCAGGATGTTTTTGTTCGCGTAAGGGGGGCGACTTCCATTAACGGAAATAATGGTCCGCTGTATATTATCGACGGTGTCTATATCAATAGCGCATCGCTTCAAAATATTACGCAGGATCGGACGCCTTCACCTATAGCAGATATCAATCCATCCGACATAGAGAGTGTGGAGATCTTGAAAGATGCTACGGCAACTGCGATCTATGGGTCCAGGGGCGCCAACGGGGTGATCATCGTGACCACCAAAAGCGGAAAGTTTGGAAGTAAAGCCAAAGTTAACCTATCGGCTTCCTCAGGTTTTGGTTACCAACCACCTGAACGTGCGAAGTATTGGGATCTGACAACAGGCGAAGAATTTGCAACCCTGATTAATGAATACAACGTTAACATGGGTCAGAAACCCTACTTCAGGCCTGTTGCGGATGGCGGTGCTGGCTTGCCTGCGGATCAGAAAACCTATGATCGGATGGCTTATGTTTGGAGAACAGCGCAGCTGGCAGATTACAACGCTTCGGTTGATGGGGGTTCTGAAAACTCCAATTACTACCTGGGCATTGGTCATAACCGTCAGGAAAGTATTTGGAATCCAATTGACTTTCAGCGGACGAGTGCTAAATTCAATTTAACGACCAAATTGACTAGCAAAGTGAATATTGGGAGCAACAATACGGTATCATCTGTTGTAAGAAATCCGGCTAAGGCCGCGAATGGGGCGGATGGAACGATCCTACAATCCTCATTAAACATCCCTACGAACCTTCCGGTTTTCGATGATAAGGGTACACCGTTAATTTGGGGCACGCCTGATAACATTTCAGTTATTACTGATGAATCTAACATTAAAAGCAAGACCGCCAGGTATATTGGTAATCTATTTGTCAATGTTGATTTCAGTGAACACCTTAAATTCAAGTCAAGCTGGGGAATAGACTACGCGAACTTTGATGAGTCGGAATATTGGGAAACAGATACAAAACTGGGAGCACCTCCGATTAATGGCAGGGCTAGTTCAAGTTTGACAAGGTCAACAAACTGGTTTAATGAGCAGACTTTGAACTATAGCAATACCTTTGGTAAACACAAGTTTGGTATCCTTCTAGGAAATACCATACAGGGAGAAACTTTGCAGAATACTCACGCGTACGGCAGCAACTTCCCGAATGATTCATTTAAATTGTTATCTGCCGCTGCTATACAGTCCAATCAGGAAACCTTCAATGAAGCCAGGCTGCTTTCTTTTTTCTCAGGCCTGAACTACAACTTTAATGATAAGTATTTATTGGAGTTCACTTACCGTGCGGATGGCTCCTCAAGGTTTGGTGCAAATAACAAATGGGGATTTTTTCCGTCTGTAGGTGGCGCCTGGCGCTTGAAGGAAGAGTCATTTCTGAAGGATGTTGATTTTATATCGGACCTGAAGCTAAGGACTGGTTATGGGATTACAGGTAACCAGGATGGGATCGGTTCCTATGCGTCGCCTGGCTTATGGGGTGCCGGAAGCGGTTATCCTGATGCTTATGGATCGGCAGAAGGGCCTGGGATTTCTCCACTACAGTCTCCCAATCCTGATTTGAAATGGGAAAAGACAGCGCAGTTTAATATAGGCTTTGACTTGGCGTTGATTAAAAATAGAATCAACCTGGAATTCAACTGGTACAACAAATACACGAAAGATGTATTGTTGGGCGTTGCCGTCGCGAGAGTAACAGGGTTTGAGTCTTACCTCGCCAATTATGGGGAAATTAGTAATAAAGGCTTTGAACTGGGAATTTCAAGCACGAATATTAAAACAGCAGATTTCTCCTGGACCAGCTCTTTCAATATCTCTCAAAACAAAAATAAGGTAGAGAAAATTGCTTCGCCTATGAACTATGGTACACGTGATGTGATCCGTATTGAGCAAGGAAAGCCTTTGTATTCGTTTTGGATGTACAACCAGCTAGGTGTAAACCCGCAGACAGGAGATATTATTTACGAAGACGTGGATAAAGATGGAGCCATTACCGTCTCGGACAGATACCTGGTTGGCGATACCTGGCCGGCTTATTTTGGCGGACTAACCAATGAAGTGAAGTACAAGAACTTTGATTTGGGGATCTTTCTAACCTATTCTCTTGGTAACGAATTGTATAACTTAAACAAAGTATTTGGAGAAAGAGGTGGAACCCTAGGCGCATTGAACAGATCGCTATGGAGCACACAACTGGATCGCTGGACGACACCAGGGCAAATTACTGATCTTCCTAAACTCACGGCAGCGAACTACAGTATTTATCAGAACAGCAGATATGTAGAAGATGGTTCCTTCTTAAGGCTTCGTCAGTTGTCTCTCGGTTATAATTTCAATAAGACATTCTTAGATAGGATCAAGGTGAGGTCATTGCGTGTGTTTGCTGTAGGCACAAATCTCTTCTTGATTACTCCATACACAGGATTGGATCCTGAGTCAAATCTTGGAGTGGGGGGTCAAAATACCCAGGGATACGACTACGGCTTACCTCCACAGCCAAGAACCTTTCAACTGGGATTAAACATTGGATTTTAAAGCTTAACACATGAAACAGAAAAAACATATGCTGATTGTTCTCGCCCTAGCGATGGGAATGATGAACATTTCTTGCGAGAAATTTTTAGAGGTTACCCCAAAGCATGCGATAGAAGACGAATTGGCCATTATAGATAAAAAATCTGCGGAGCAAGCGCTGAGGGGAGTATATCGTGCGGTGGGCAACTATCAGCAATCTTACATCACCGTAAACGTACTTGCCGGTGGTGACATCACTTTCAACAATGTTGGAGATCCTCACCTGATCATCAGTCATGATTTTCGGGCAGACAACTCCAATATTGGGGCTGCCTGGGCGGGAATCTATAAGATGATCAATCAGGCCAACTTATTGATCGATAAGGTACCTACACTTACCGATCCTCAATTTACTGAAGCTACTAAAAATCAGCTTCTGGGCGAAGCAATATTCTTCAGGGCACTTGGATATTTTGATTTGGTAAGGCTTTGGGGCGGAGTTCCGTTAAAACTAACTCCAACTGTCAATTTAAATCAACCGGTTGGCTTGCAAAGAAGCACTGTGGAACAAACTTACGCACAGGTTGAAGCAGATTTGACGAAAGCAAGTACATTGCTTAATGCTACCGGCGTGAATAGAATCAGGGCATCCAAAAGCTCCGTTCAAGCATTGTGGAGCAGGCTTTATCTCTACCAGAAGAAATGGGATTTAGCTGAACAGTCCGCCACGTTGTTAATAGGCAATACCAATTATGAATTGATTAAGCCATTCACGGCATGGTTTAAAGGAGATGTGGGAACAAAAGAGTCCATTTTAGAAATTGCTTATTCCAATCAGAATCCCAACGGATTGAGGGCGGCATTTCAGCACCAGACCAAAGGAGGATCGTATTCTCTAGCACCGAAAGTTGCAACTGCTACCCTGTTGAACGACCCTGCTATAGGTGGAGGTACCACAGGTAGGCGGGCATTGGTGGGGAGCATTACTCAGGCAGGAACTACAGTCTGGTACGGTGATCTTTATTTCAGAAATCCTGCCTCAGATCCCATCTATCTTCAACGGATCGCAGAGCAGTATTTGATCCGGGCAGAATCCAGGGTATACAAAAATAACCTCTCCGGAGCATTATCAGATATTAATGAAGTGCGCTCCCGCGCAAATCTAGGCGCCTTAACCGCTGCTAATTTTAGTGTAACTAGTTCTGAAGCCTTACTCAAAGCAATACAGGATGAGCGTCGCTTTGAATTCCTTTTTGAGGGAGACCGCTGGCCAGATCTGGTAAGGACAGGTGCAGCAAAAGCGCTATTTGCAATTGAGGACTATAAACTATTACTGCCGATCCCGTTGGACGAGGTAGTGATTGGAGGTATTGGTCAAAACCCAAGGTATAATTAATTCATACACTTATGAGCAATCATCAACACACTTACGCACTGAAGTTTCTTGTCCTCTTCTTTGCTCTGCTAACCATCCCGTTGGACTATAAATTTTACAGCTATCTTTTTTCAGGCGTATGGTTGGATTTTCACATCACTGATTTAATTAGGATCAGCAGTTATCTACCTAACTTTTTCAACGAAGTTGACACAGAAGCACACCTCGGCTTTGACGGTTTCTACAGCTGGATTTTAGTAGCAGGTTTCGCTATTATCGGCGTTTTTATCTGGAATTCATTAGGAAAGCGAAGAGCGGGACTGTGGTCCACCGATGTTATTTATTACTGGCTCCGTGTGGTGCTTCGTTATAAACTGGCATTTATTTTGATCGCCTATGGCTCAATTAAAGCCTTCCCTCTACAGTTTCCGTTCCCATCGCTGAGTAACCTCCACACGAATTATGGAGATTTTCTTCCCTGGAAGATTTGGGCTCATACGGTGGGAATTGCTTCTAACTATGAAGCATTTCTTGGAGGATTGGAGATCCTTGCGGGTTTGTTTTTGTTATACCGTCGCACGGTCACGTTCGGTGCCGCACTTGCAATCGGAATCATCGTAAACGTAGCTTTCTCCAGTTTTGCCTATGATATGGGAAATCAGACGCTATCAGTCTATAGCTTTGTGGTCGCACTTTTCCTTTTTGCCCATGATCTACCAAGATTATATGTGTTGTTGTTCAAGGAGGAGCCGACGACGGCAGAGCAAGATCCGGGCTATGTTTCGAGCCACATAGCTTTATTAGCTAAAGGTTTCAGCGCGGCATTGGTATTGGTTATTTTTCTTTCGGCCTTGTTCAATTATAAACAAGATCCATATTTGATCCCTAAAGGTGCGGGTTTGAAAGGTGCTTATGGATTTTACAATGTGAAGCAGTTTATTATCAATGGGGATACCATTGCTTATTCCAGAAGCGATACCAGCAGGTGGCAAAATGTTGTTTTTGAGACCTGGTCAACCATCAGTATCAAAACTGCGAAGCCGGTTAAACCAGACACCAGACTATACCTGACCCGTCAGCTGAGCGACATTGATCGTGTTTATGAATCTGCGGGAGTGGGAGACCGCCGCTATTTTAGGTATACAATAGATTCGGTTTCTAAAACACTGAACCTACATAATAAAAATGCGAACTATAAGGATGAGTCTTATCAGTTAATCTTCGAAAGACCTGATGCCAACACTATTGTACTAAAAGGAGTAAATGAGCGCAAGGATAGTGTTACTGCAGTC
>Ga0247814_10001650_pt1 | contig 12915 bp, 15 predicted proteins | sample UWRJL179409R1_FD_179947 | JGI IMG/M metagenome (GOLD analysis project Ga0247814, IMG submission 179947) | Plant litter microbial communities from Arlington Agricultural Research Station in Wisconsin, United States - UWRJ-L179-409R-1 | ecosystem: Environmental > Terrestrial > Plant litter >...
GATATAGCATTAACGAAGGTGACCAGTTTACTATCATCGACAACCTTCAAGCTGCAAACATTCCTATTAACGGCACATTTGCCGGACTCGACGAAGGATCACAATTCGTTGTCGAAGGAATTACATTTAGCATTTCATATGTTGGTGGTGACGGAAACGATGTAGTGATTACTGCCCTGAACGCTGGTACTGACCCAGATGCTCCAAACACTGGTGCTGCAAAGTTGCTTCTTGGTAACCCTGCACTCCTCGCTGGACTTGGTATAATTACAGCAGGACTTCTTGGTGCAATTGCACTACGACGCCGTAACGCAACACGATAGAACGAATTCATTAACAAGATAATAAGTGAGCGAGATCCAAGTGGTCTCGCTCACTGCAATAAAAAGCATGCAAGATATTACACCCTATAATCGATCACCTCAGAACCGTCGCCCGACGGTTTCTCCTCGTGATGCGCCAGCTCGACGTGAGGCAGAGCAGAGTGTGTTATATTCTCGATCAACAAAGGTGATTACCGACGTCATTGCTGCCACACCTGCAACTGCGACAGCACCGGCCGTTCCTGAAATTATCGAAACGGTTATGACCGAGACCGAAACGTACGCCCTTGAGCCTGTCGCGCCGATCCGATCAATCGAAACGTTATCACCTGATGCCAAGGCGCGAGCGATGGAGCGGGCTCTGGTGCACGCTCGAAAGTCTTTGAAATCAGAGCGTCGTAAGCAACGCGATATGAAACGATTTGGCCTTGTGTTTGTGGCGAGCGTCTTCGTGCTTGTTACTGGCTATGTCAGTATCGACACGTGGATGACAAATCAACGAGTAAAAGCAGGTGAATCTTCACAGGTAGCTGGATCTACTTCAACTGCAACATCTGCGCTTGAAGGTCAGGACGAAACAAAGCCCAGCGCTGATAGCCTAAAGAACTACAACGTCGCACCAAGCCTTCCAAGGGCTATCTATATCAACAAGATCAATGTCACTGCAAAGATCCTTCCGATGAGTGTGAACGACAAGGGAGCTATCCAGGCGCCATTAAACATCCATGATGCCGGGTGGTACAACGGAAGTGTGAAACCTGGTGACATCGGTGCGATGTTTATTGATGGACACGCCTCTGGTCCAACTCGTGAAGGGTTATTTGCCTACCTCGACAAGTTGGTTGAAGGAGATGAGATTGAGATTGAAAAGGGTGACAACACCCGATTGACTTATAAGGTTGTGCATACTGAAGTTGCGCCTTTGGAAGGTCTTGATATGAAGAAGATGCTCCTCCCTTACGGCAATGTATCACGTGGACTTAATCTGATGACCTGTACTGGTAAATGGTTAGAAGACCAAAAGACCTACGACCAACGTGTCCTTGTTTGGGCAGAGCAAGTCTAACATTGACTCTAGTACGGGGGTAAGGGTATAATATCATCTGTATTCCGACGTAGCTCAATGGTGGAGCAAGAAGCTGTTAACTTCGAGGTTGCTGGTTCGAGTCCAGCCGTCGGAGCCATAAAAAAAGCCTTAGATATTTAGATCTGGGGCTATTTTTATTATTTCAATGATTAGATTGTCCAGCCGTCAGGCCAAGATTGGAGTTAGATTCAATAGAGTTTAAAGCCTCGATACTTGGTATGGGTATATTAAATTTCAGTATATGGAGAGATGATCGTTTCGTCTAGAAGAAGTTTTTGGAATTCTATATAGCTTCCCTTATTGTTTGATAGTGTTGCAACCTCATCCAAAGATACCCATTTTGCGCTAGCGATTTCTTCATTTGGTACTGAAAGTAATATGTCCATATTAGTTACGTCTGTAATAAATGCGAAGTTAAATCGATCACGATCACCGTTTTTCGATGCAGTATAGACTACTTTGAGTAAACGACAGTCATCGCTGTTGACGACAATTCCTACTTCTTCGGCGGTCTCACGAATGGCTGCAGAGAGAGGGGATTCTTTGTCGTCGACTATTCCACTTGGAAAGGTCCAGTGGTCTTTGTATGTCGCTTTTACCATTAATACTTTGTTGGTTGATTTCAAGACAAGACAAGCGCTACACATTTTTCCTGGAAGTGTTTGTGACCATTCTTGGTTTTCTGCTTGTGTAAATATTTTCATAAAATATGTTTGTCGAGATTTATTCACTTATTATAGCAGATGCGACTATACTTGATTTTAATGCAAAAATATGTTAATAATATGCATTATGTATATAAGCGTTAGGTGAGTGTATGATTGAACGACTATCGATAGCTCAAGGACAGCCTCAAACCAATGAATCAGCCTTAATTATGGTCGGGTCATTCGCGCCGCTACACCCTGGTCACATTGATGCGATGGAGTCCGCTGAACGAGTACTATTATCAATTGGCGATAGTGCCGCTGGGGCCGTCTTTGCTCCAAATAGCGACTCATATGTATCAGTAAAGCTTAATGACACTGATGGGAAGTGGAGCTTTGATCGCAGGGTTTCTCATTTTCTCGGTAAAGATGCGAAGCTTGCAACACCTGTATATGTCGATGATATTACAGGTAAAACCCCACCCGAACGCTCGATAAGTGAAGAGGTTATTGATACTGTATCGAAACAATTAGGAACAAAAGCCTGCAATGCAGTTTTAGTAGTAGGGTCTGATCAAATACTAAGTATGAAAGCTCATATCGAGCGAAACCGTGTAATATGCGTACTGCGGCCAGGATACATTAATGCGTTGTATGAACACGAGAACGACGCATGGTTTAAAGACGCTGTCTATGAACATAGGTTTTTTATCACTACGCACATGGATATGGCTTCAAAGCTTAGTTCAACTGCTATTCGTGAGAATGTGCAGCAGTCATAGGAATGATCAGCGTTATTACCCCCAACTTTAACGGCGAGCGATGGCTCAATGAATGCCTTGAATCTGTTGCGTCACAATCTCTACCTCAAAATAAGGTGGAGATGCTGTTTATTGATGACGGCTCAACCGATGGATCTCGATCAATTGTCGATAGTTACCGTCATGATATTCCTGGATTGAAGACTGTGTGGCACGAACACACTGGAAATCCTGGTAGGCTGAGGAATATTGGACTTGAAAGAGCTATAGGAGATTATGTTTTGTTTCTTGACTCGGACGATTATCTGGGTGTTGAGTCGCTTGAGCGTCTCACGGAATTTAGTGAGACAGCACCGAGTGATGTCATTGCATTTCAGCTGGAGGGCTTGGATCGAAATGTTCCGAAATCAATGCTAAAGGAAACAGTAGTCGATGCCGATATTGTCACTTCCGGTATATATAAGAGCCTCGGCACCTGGAAGATGTGTAAACGGGAATATCTTAATAGTATCCCGCTACGATTCGAAATGAATCAAAGACGGGGCGAGGATGCATTATTTTTTAGCGAAGCCATGTTGCGCGCAAAGAGCATATCGATACTTAGTGGGTACCCATTTTATACACTGAGGGGACGTGAAGACGGGTCATCAATTACACAAAAAGAATGGGATCCTAAAGAGAGAATAAAATTAGCAGAAAAATTAGCAAAAATAGCCGTTAATTATGCGGCAAACGAAAATATTACCGATCATTTTCTCATAAGGGTATTTAATACGGAAGCGTTGGGCGTCATAGACAACAGTACAGTAACTTCTGATGACATTGTTGTATTGAAGCAAACCCTAAAACCCTACTGGAACGATCGTGTTAAGCGTTTGGTATATAGCGATGAGGCACGAGATAGACTTTCTGATTTCTTTGAGGGGTCATCAGTATGAATCCCGGTGAGATAATACCTAATTTGGTAGAGAAAGGTTTTCTGTACGAAGATACAACGATAATCTCAGAGCATAACAATTTAATTGTAGCGTCCGAAAATGAGAGAGTAGTGACACGTATAGGTAGGGCGTCGGCTATTCAAGCGGCAGAAAATCCAAATGACATACGATACGCACATAATTTGTCATATATTTTAGGAGCTAGGGCAGCGGTTCTGTCTCCACTACAGGAGCATCCAGTATTGGTTGACGACTTGATTCTATCATCATACCCGATGATAAATACCGTAGATTGGTCAAAAATTAGCGGACCTACATTGAACTCGTCAATAGAATTGTTCCAGGAATCATATCCTCGTGTAAAAAGAATTCCTGAATTGGCACGTTTAAATGTGCATGAGTATGCATTAGCAAGAATGAATAAGGTCGATGCTTTGGGTGATTTTGATCAACACTCTTTCCATCTTGCATCTGTTGCTCTAGACGCACTTAGTGACGCATATCCATTTTTACAGCTTGCTGACGATGATCCATCAATTGTTCATGGTGACCTGCATAGTGGCAATATTCTTATGGATGAAACTGGCGCATTAAATATCATAGATTTAGACTCGGTTGCGAGCGGACCTAGATTATATGATATTGCATCTTGGAGTGTGCGATCTAAAAGAGGCGATGATGCCCCTATAGATTCTTTGTTAGATACGGCAAGACGACGACAGGATTGGGATGAAGATGCGTATCAGGCATTAATGGGTTGGAAAATTATTTCATCAATGACGCATGCCCTTCGGTATGAAAGTAAGGAGTCGGCTACGAAAACAATCGCTACACTGGCAAAAATAGCCAAGTCTACAACTCGACTAGGTAGAGTTTTTGAAGGACGTAATGGATAAGCCTAGAATTGCAGTTATTGGATCTTGTGTATCACGAGATATTTTCAATCGGAGTTTTATACCAAGCTATAAAGAAGAATTTGAACTGGTAAGTGATGTCTATCAGTCGTCACTTCCGAGCCTGGCTAGGGAAGTCGCCGTCTCTTTTGAAGACCAAGAAAGCATTAAGCAAAACTACTTGAAAACCATATCTCGAGAGTTTGATGGTAGGAATCTGGAAAGAGTTATTGCATCGAAGCCAGATTTTATTCTTATGGATTTTTACTCAGATGTGCACTTTGGAGTTACGGAGTATAAGGATCATTATGTCACAAGAAACCACATGGCATTTACTGCTCTTGGCGGTGTAGATAGTTACTATAGCGACCAAGATAAAAAACTTCCTGCGAGAGGAAGATTTGAAGGATTTTCCGAGAGTATAGACAGCTATTCTGTACTCGCAAAGAATTCGATGGCTCACCTTATAACTCGCATCAGAGAAAGTGGCCTTGAGTCGAGGATTATCATTAACTCTGCCCGGTTCGCATTGAATTATACGACAAGCATTGATGGGGCTGAACTATTCAGCAATCCAAACCGATTGAGCGACAAAAACAAATACTGGGATGAGTTGGACGCCTTGGCTGTAAAAGAGTTAGGTGGTCAGGGAATCGAGTATCCAAGTGAATTGATTTTTGGAGACGAGCTTCATAAGTGGGGGCTTAACCCTGTTCATTATACCCAGGCTTATTACGATTATCTTTGGAATAGCTTGATGGAAATTACCCGTTAGTTAAAGATTTTGTCGATTTCAATAATTTACAAAAATCATAAAATATGGTATTTTATCTTTATGTCAAATTGGGAAAAATTGAGCTTTCCTGATTCTGGAACTCAGCCTTACACAATTCATTCCTCACGTGCTGAAGGTGAGGATTTTTTGAGTGAACTAGCGGGTACGGCTAAAAGAGAGTACAGCTGGGAATTTGTCGAGGAGCTTGAAGAATGGCGATACGTACCAGCAAAGACGATAATTCTACGGACAAAAAGACTCTTTGGTATTGGCATAACGACAGCTAACAAGATGGGGCTTGTGTTGTCTGAAGCCCAACTTATCCCGTCCAGTGGAACTTCTTCTTATTACCATATCCACCCTCGTGCAATATACGAAAACATGCCAGATAAACATCCTACGATACTCCCTATAAAAAACCAACTTCCATCGAGTGAGGATATTAGGCATTGTATCGAGATGACTAAAAATGGATACGAAACAGTAAGGATTGTATCAGAGCTTGGTGTTACTGCGTTGAAGTATGACGATACCCTCACAAGAATGAATGGAGGTAATATAGATATCCCTAGTTATTCTGCCGACGAGCAGTCGATCATGCGCTTAAGTGACGTATATGGTGTGCATGACGCAATCAGTGAAATCGTTGCTAATATAAACGATGTTTATGACGGCCAAATCACACTGGACTACAGAGAGATTAACTAGTTATAAGTTCCTCTATCATGCTGAGCTAAGTATAACCACTTTCTGTAAAAGGAAAGTGTTTTTGTTTGGTAAGATATATACATGATTAAGAACTCTCAAAAACAAACCGGAAGTGCACTTGTAGTAGCCATAATTATTTTAGTAGTGGCTCTTATCGGCGCACTTGGTTTTATCTTTTGGCAGAACCACATAAATAAAACAACAAACACCCCTGTGGCTCCGAACACAACAAATTCAACAACTCCAGATCCTTACAAAGATTGGGCGACATACGAATCGCCTATCAGTAAGTACAAGATTAAATACCCTAAGGATTGGCTGGCACTCAAAGAAACAGTTCAAGACGGTCCATATATCCGAAACTTTGATCCAACCTCAAATCAACCCCAAGGTGGGTATCCAGACGGATACATTAATTTGCGAGTATTGGTTGATGAAAACAATGCAAACTTCAAAGCAATGACAGGGTATACGACCACGGATTGGTTTGAAGCGCTAGGAAAGGCACAGGTTCAAAGTGGTCCGATAACTTATTTGCCAGAGGATGTGAAAGGTATGAAAATAAGTGGACTACCTGCAAAAAGCGCAAAAGCTGTTTTTACTGAGACTGACGAAGTTATCTACGTACTAAGAGGTGATAGGCTTTATTCTATAAATCTTTATCCATACGGAATATCGTCTGACCCAACTGTGAAGTTGATGCTCGATAGTTTTACTTTTACGTATTAGTTGGATCGAACTCAACTGTCCATTCAATACCGTACTTATCCCGGAACATCGCAAAGTATGTACCCCAGGGGCTATCACTCATAGGCATTTCAACGGTTCCATCTGCAGAGAGTCCGTTGAATATAGTGTCGGCTTCTTCGCGACTGTCCGCGTAGACTGCTATTTTAGATCGGTTTTCGTTTTCATTTACGGGACCCAGCACTTCAGGGACATCATTGGCGATTAAGACATTTTCGCCAATAGGCAACACAATACGCATGATTTTATTGGCCTCGGCTTCTGGTATTGGAAACTCAGGGCTTTCGAGATCCTTGAAGCGTACGATACTTTCGAAGTCACCGCCAAATACTGATTTATAGAAAATAAAGGCTTCTTCGGCATTTCCATTGAAGTTAATGTAAGGATTGATAGTTGCCATAGATTATTCCCCCTAAGTGAGTATTTGTTACTTTTTTATTTTAGCAAAAATAACTTTTACGCATCCAATTAAACAAGCCCCCGTGAACCCCCTCCATCAAATCTGGAAGGGGTTCACTAGGGGCTAATGTTGCTTAGTCGGAACGACGGGTGTAACTTCCACCCGATCGGGCGGGTCTGCCCACGTTCGCTAAGCCGCCGGGCCAGTTGATGTCGCCTACGGACGCACCAAACGTTTCGGCAATTGCTGTAGCTGAAGTAGTATTCAGCTGGGCCTGTTCATCACCGCGCACCGCACGCTGTACGGTGGGTATACTTAGGCCACTCTTCTCAGCGAGACCGCTGATGTTGAGGTTTGCCTCACTCATCAGATCGATCAAGCTGTGTTTTGGTGCCATTCGGCACTCCTCTCGGATACGTGTATCGGAAGTGATACATTACATACTTAAACATTTTTTTGTTGTATTTGCAACCTTGAAGAGCTTTCACCTTCCTTTGTTACAATTAACACATGTCACAGAAACTCATCATCATTCGCGGAAATTCAGGAAGCGGTAAATCAACCATCGCACATCGTGTCCGTGAAGAATTAGGTGATAAAGTAATGTTCATGCAACAAGATGTACTTCGACGAGATATTTTGAAAGCGAAGGATAAAGAAGGTAATCCTGTGATCGGGCTTATTGAACAGCTCGCCATGTATGGGAAAAATAATGGCTACGATGTCCTTTTGGAAGGGATACTTTCTAGCAATAAATATGGCGATATGCTCAGGGTTATACTTACTCAGTTTGAAGAGTCGCACGTATACTATCTTGATATTCCGTTTAATGAAACGCTGCGTCGACATAATGCACGCAGCAAAAATAATGATTTTGGTGAAGTTGAAATGAGAGAATGGTGGAGAGATGAAGATTTTTTGCGAGTAGATAATGAGAAGATTCTTAATGAAAGTTTGTCTGAGGATGAATTAGTTGAGATTATAGTAAACGACGCGACAGCGGTGCGCAGTTAATGCTATTATCTATATAAAGCGTAACCATTTATATGACAAAATTTCCAAAATTATTCATCGCTCTGGGGCTAGCCGTTGTCGCTGCTGGTGTGTTTTTTGTTGCGCCAATTGTTAAGGCGGCTGATGACACGAATCTTATTCTGCACTGGGATCTTAACGAAGGCTCTGGAACAACGGCGCTGGATGACTCTGGTAATAACTACGACGGAACACTATATAACGATCCTGTGTATGTTCCTGGGCACGAAGGTACGGGTGTCGAATTGAATGGTATATACCAATTCATACAAACACCCACCCCTTTTGATTTCTTGGGGACACCTGATCAGCCATATGCACTCTCTGCATGGGTGAAGCTACCGGCAACCGGTGCGAGTGGTAATATTTTTCACATATCATCTAACGATGGTGGTGACGGATGGTGTATTCCATTTTTGACTCTGACTGCGGGTCACTTTGTTGCAACAGGCTGGGACACAAACGGCATGGTCAGTGCTACCGATCCGGCTGTGGCAACGAGCGGTGAGTGGCACCAAGTAATCTCAACATGGGACGCAGAAAACGGGCTTCGATTATTTGTGAATGGGGTGTTAGTCGCAACAACGCCACAGGCGGATTACGCAGCATCTGGCTCATCAATGTATGCTTCGCTTGGACTTGGTAACGCCGCATGTTCAAATGATCAAGGATACCTTGTGGGAACCGTTGACGATGCCCGTATTTACTCAAGGGCTCTTGTGGCAGATGATATTGAGGCTATTGCAACCGAGGGTGCTGTAGCTGCACCTCCTGATTTAGAGATTCCATTGGATGATGAGCCATTTGTGCCAGCAGCACCGAATACAGGTGTTAAATCTGAACGTCCAACTACCCTAATCGTTATTGGCGGGTTGGGATTTATTGCGTTTTCTTATGGTGTGTATCGTGTTGTTCGTAAATTAAAGAATTAATTAACCCAATCAAACCAAGCACCATTCTCTGTAAAAGCGGTATAGGTAACAGTTGAAGTTGTTCCCGGAACTCCACTATCTAAACAGAGTTGAGGGGCAGTTGCGGACCCGGTATATGCGCTCGTCTGCCCAGTAGATGACAAGTATTTCGTAAGCGTGGTTGTTTTTACTCTCGCAACAATACTAAATACACTACCCGTGCTATCAACGCAGTAGAATATGGTTGCGCCGGTTGGGTTTACTCCGTAGGTCTGTTTATTAACCTTTATGCCGAGTTCTTTTAATTTCGTCGACGACGGGTATTGCCCGTCATCTAGTTTGTAAATCTCTACTTGTTTGGCGATATTTCGCATGTCATGTTTGACCGACGTTTCTTGGGCCTTTGAAGTAATGCCGTTGTAGGACACGATAATAATGACCGCCAAAATACCGACAACAACAATGACGATAAGGAGTTCGACGATTGTAAATCCTGTTTGTTTTTGGCTGGTGGAAGTCATGTATGTAGTATACCGAAAAAGCATAAGTTATAATGACATCATCATGAAAATATTCATCATCTGCAGCAAAGCATTTTACGGAACAATTCCACCAATTAAAGAAGCCCTCGAAAAGGCTGGTCACGAAATAACACTCCCTAATTCATATGACGATCCCGATGCAGAGTCAAAGTATCGAGAACTCGGCGCGGAAGAGCACGCAATATGGAAAGCAGGCATGATCAAACACAGCGAAGACGTTATTAATGGCATCGATGCAGTATTGGTATTAAACTTTGAAAAGAATAGCCAACAAAACTATATTGGTGGTGCAACATTCCTTGAGATGTACGATGCATTCCGCCTTGGAAAGAAGCTTTATATCTATAACGATGTTCCGGACGGAATGCTGAAAGATGAAATTATAGGTTTTGCACCGATCTTGATCCACCAAGACCTATCCCTGCTTACTGATTAAGCTTCGAAAAACGCATATTCAGGTATAATAGGTACCAGTAACTATGGCAAAATACACTCGCATTAAGTCGTATAGTCCTAACCGAACCCCTAAGGTGGTTAAAAAACCTACCAAAAAACATGGACCGGTTCCCACATTCTTTATCGCTCGTTGGAAGTGGTTTAAAGCACTGAGTAAACCCAAAAAAGCTGCTGTCATTGGTGGTCCAATTTTGGCATTTCTTATCCTGACGCCTATTTTCACGTATCTCTACTATGCGAGTGCTATCTCTAACCCGGATAGACTTATGAACTACAGCAACACCGGAGTTGTGCTGCTTGATAAGAGTGGAGAGGCTTTTTATAGTTTTGGTACTGCTGATCGGGGTGAACGATTGCCGCTTGATCAGATATCTGACTATACCGAAAAGGCGCTTATTTCAGCAGAAGATAAGAATTTCTATAAACATGGCGGCTTTTCGCTCATTAGTATCGTGGGCGCGCTGTATGCAAACCTTTTGAGTGGTGATGGAACTGCCTATGGTGGATCAACATTAACGCAGCAGCTGGCGAAGAACACTCTCCTTTCAAGCAATCAGACGTATCTTCGAAAATACCAAGAACTGACAATCGCACTCGCGATTGAGCAAACGTATAGCAAAGATGAAATCCTGGATCTGTACCTAAACTCTGTCTACTACGGTGAAGGTGCTTTTGGTATCGCATCTGCCGCTGAAACATACTTTGGCAAATCTGCAGCCGATCTAGATCTAGCGGAAAGCACAATGCTGATTGGGTTGTTGCCTGCACCGTCAGCGTACTCACCAATATCTGGTAATCCAGAGTATGCAAAAGAACGTCAGGCAACTGTACTGAGTCGAATGACGGACAACCAGGCAATTACACAGGCCGAAGCTGATGCCGCCAAAGCTAAAGTGCTGGCATATGCAGAGCAAGGCGATGGAGTAAACGGTGAGGCGCCTCACTTTGCTGAAATGGTACTCGATGAAGTGTATAAAGAATATGGCGAAGAGCGCGTGACTCGTTCTGGTTTCCGCGTGACAACCACGCTTGATTCAACACTACAAAAGGCAGCCAGTGATGCTGTTGATACGCAAATAGGGTTCATTCAGCGCAATGGCGGCTCGAATGCCGCAGTTGTGGCAATTGACCCGACAACGGGTGAAATTCGCGCATTAGTGGGAAGTGCCGACTATAACAATACTGACTTCGGTAAGGTGAACATGGCTATTACTGCAAGGCAGCCCGGCTCAAGTCTTAAGCCGCTGTATTACACCGAAGCAATGCATCGCAATATTATTACTCCTGGAACAATCCTGAAAGACGAGCCAACTGATTTTGGTGGTGGATATCGACCTTTGAATGCAGATCGAAAGTTTAGAGGCAATGTTTCTGTGCGCAGCGCCATTTCACAATCACTGAATATTCCATCGGTTGAGGTGATGCAAAAGCTTGGTGTGAGTACATCAGTTGATGCGTTGCAGCGTCTGGGTATTAGCACGATTAGTGACAAGAACGATTATGGCCTTTCATTAGCACTTGGTTCTGCTGAAGCAAAACTGACCGATATGACAAACGCCTACGCAACCTTCGCAAATAGCGGTGGTAAATTTGATCCAACAACGATTACAAAAATTGATGATAAGTTTGAAAAAGAAGTATTCAAGAAGAGTACAAAGTCTGCCGACAAAGTTATGGGCGAAAATGCATCGTTCCTTATCTCTGATATTTTGAATGACGAGAGTGCACGCGCACCGATATTTGGAAGTAGCTTGAATACGAATGGCTATGACGTCGCAGTAAAGACTGGAACAACCGATGAGGCGCGTGATGCTTGGACGATTGGGTATGCAAAACAGTTGGCAGTTGGTGTATGGGTAGGAAATAACGATAACACGCCGATGAACAACGGTGGTTCAAGTATGGCTGGTCCAATTTGGCGCAGTACGATCTTGGCGGGATTAAAGGGGCAAGCGAACCAACCATTTACTGCACCATCGGGTGTTGAGCGATTGACGATATGCCGGAGCAACGGACTTCGTGCTGTTGGTGGCGGAACTGATGGAACGTATCAAGAATACTTTATTAGGGGATCAACTCCTGTTGGAACTTGTGATGTACCGAAGCCGCCAGAAGATGCTGATAAAGACGGTGTGGTAGATGCTGATGATAAATGTGCGAATACGCCGGCGGGTACTGTCGTTGATGCGACAGGCTGTGAAGTCGAAGAAGAGGATCCGGTGATTATCGATACCGACGGTGATGGGGTAGCGGACGACAAAGACACCTGTCCTAATACGCCAGCTGGTAGTATTGTTGACGCAACAGGCTGTGTGGTCACAACTGGAACTGGCACAAATCCTGTCCAGACGCGTTCGACTACGACGAGATAATACAAAGCTATTTTTCAGACTTACTTTGCTATGATGAAAGTATGAATGACACACCCGCAAAAATCACCCCAAACTTATGGTTCGATGGAAACGCAAAAGAAGCTGTCGACTTTTATCTCTCGGTATTTATTGGTAGCGAAATTCTGAATACTTCATACTACCCGACAGAAGGCCTGCTCGATTTTCAAAAAGACATGGCTGGTAAAGAGCTGGTTATTGATTTCGCATTAAATGGTCAACGCTTTACTGCAATTAATGCAGGACCCGAATTTAAATTTAATGAATCAATTTCATTTGTCGTAGCGTGTAAAGACCAAGAAGAG
>Ga0247814_10001651_pt1 | contig 12913 bp, 11 predicted proteins | sample UWRJL179409R1_FD_179947 | JGI IMG/M metagenome (GOLD analysis project Ga0247814, IMG submission 179947) | Plant litter microbial communities from Arlington Agricultural Research Station in Wisconsin, United States - UWRJ-L179-409R-1 | ecosystem: Environmental > Terrestrial > Plant litter >...
CATATACAGCGTGTGTACAATAATTCCCTGCTCATTGCCAAAGGCGAGGACTGCGACCTTTTTGTAGTGCAGCTTGGTGCGTTGCTGCATGATGTGGCCGACAGCAAATTCCACAACGGTGATGAAACCGTGGGCCCTATGCTGGCATGGGAGTTTTTAGAATCGCAAAATGTACCCGAAGTAACTATAATGCATGTAGTTAACATTATAGAGAACATATCGTTTAAAGGGGGCAACTTCGAGAAGCATTTTTATTCGCCCGAGCTTGCCATTGTTCAGGATGCCGACAGGCTCGATGCCATTGGCGCTATTGGTGTGGCACGCACGTTTAATTATGGCGGATTTAAAAACCGCCCAATGTATGATCCTGCCATTGCCCCAAACCTGCACATGACCAAAGATGAATATAAGGCAAATAATGCCCCAACAATAAACCACTTTTACGAAAAGCTGCTGTTGCTTAAAGATAAAATGAACACTGCCACTGGTAAAGAAATTGCACAACAGCGCCATAAATATATGGAAGGCTTTTTGGCGCAGTTTTATGCGGAGTGGGATGGGGAGTTGTAGCAGTAAATAGTTATACATTCTGTAATAGTGAGTTTGATGAAGAAAAATAAGAGTTCATTTCGAAAAATAAGATCAAAATTAATTTTGTTGCTATGGGCTGTAGTTTTTGTTATGGCAGCTTTGTATGCTTTCAGGTATACGATTTATGATTATTTACTGGATAGAAATGCTGTGCAAACAGTAGCAAAGATTATAGATAAAAAAAATATACTAAGCCATAGTGCTGTAGATCCTGAATTTACCTATTCATATCAATTTTATTTTGACGGTACGGGTTATACCGGTGATTCAAAAAATGAAGTTTATGGTATTGGAGATGCTATTACTGTTGAATATTGGCGGTTATGGCCTCAGGTAAACAGGCCGAAAATAAATAAGTAATTGTCCTAACTCTATTTAGCATCAAAAATTGCAGGTGTTGAAATCATTAATTTTAGTCTCCCCTAAAAATGTTTTTACCGGTATCAAATAATTTGTTATATTTGTAGCAATCACTACTTTATATAATGACGTATTCTGAAGAAAACTATCTTAAGGTTATTTACCATTTATCGCACAACTCAGACAAAGGCATAAGTACTAATGCCATTGCCAATGTTATGGAGAGCAAGCCATCATCTGTTACCGATATGGTGCAGAAGCTGGCCGATAAAGAACTGGTAGAATATGTAAAATACCAGGGCGTAACCCTTACCGAAAAAGGCATGTTCATGGCACTCATGATAGTGCGCAAGCACCGCCTTTGGGAAGTATTCCTTGTAGATAAGCTCGATTTTTCGTGGGATGAAGTGCATGATGTAGCCGAACAGCTGGAACACATAAAAAGCGAAAAACTTACCAATAAGCTTGATGAGTTTTTAGGGTTCCCAACCGAAGACCCTCACGGCGACCCTATACCCGATGCTAAGGGCAATATTGCCAGCATAGATAAAAAGCTGCTTAGCGAAATTGCAGCCGGCAAAAAAGTTATTTGTGTAGGCGTAAAAGACAGCTCACCGCCTTTTTTACAATACCTTGACAAACAGCAAATCTCTCTCGGATCAGCCATAGAAGTGGTTGCCAAAGAAGATTTCGACCATTCGCTTAACGTTCGTGTAAACGGCAAAGACGTAAGCATCTCTAACAAAATAGCCTCTAACCTGTTTGTAAAACCTGTATAACTATGGCACACAATAACCATTCGCTGGAAGACGTGCACGAGTCGGTATCGGCAGGGGGCAGCGGTAAAGGCTGGAAAAAAATACTGGCCTTTTTTGGTCCGGCTTACATGATAAGCGTGGGCTACATGGATCCCGGCAACTGGGCTACAGATCTTGCCGGGGGCAGCCAGTTTGGCTATTCGCTGCTGTGGGTACTGCTCATGAGCAACCTTATGGCACTGCTGCTGCAAAGCCTTAGTGCACGCCTGGGTATTGTAACCCGCCGCGACCTTGCACAGGCATCGCGCGAAACGTATCCTAAATACATCAATATTTTTCTATACGCTTTGGCCGAGGTTGCCATTGCTGCCTGCGACCTTGCCGAAGTGCTGGGTATGGCAATAGGGCTTAAATTGTTATTTGATTTACCTATGTTGTGGGGTGTGAGTATTACCATGCTTGACACCTTCCTGCTGTTGTTCCTTATGAACAAAGGCATCAAGAAAATGGAAGCGTTCATTATTGGGCTTATTGCCATTATAGGCTTATCTTTTTTAGCCGAAATGTTCTTTGCAAAGCCCGATGTAGGCGAAGTAATGCAGGGCCTGGTACCTACCATTCCTACCAGCGCCGCACTGTATATAGCTATAGGTATTATTGGCGCCACGGTAATGCCGCACAACCTGTACCTGCATTCGTCGCTGGTACAAACCCGTAAGTTCGACAGGTCATTCCAGGGAATAAAGCAGGCTATACGCTATAATCTAATCGATTCGGTCATTGCCCTTAACCTTGCGTTTTTTGTAAATGCAGCCATACTAATATTGGCAGCCGCCACATTTTTTACCAACGGCCTGCATGAAGTAGCCGATATTCAGGATGCACACAAGCTCTTAGAGCCTATGCTGGGCAACTGGGCAGCCATACTGTTTGCACTGGCGCTTATTGCAGCGGGGCAAAGCAGCACCATTACCGGTACGCTGGCGGGGCAAATTGTAATGGAAGGATATCTTAACCTGCGCATACAGCCATGGGTACGCCGCATTGTAACGCGTCTTATTGCCATTTTACCGGCTTTCCTTACCATATTGTATTTTGGCGAAGACAGCACGGGAGAACTGCTTGTATTAAGCCAGGTAATACTAAGCCTGCAGCTTGGGTTTGCTGTTATACCACTTATCCATTTTGTGAGCGATAAAAGCAAGATGCAGGATTTTACCATTGGCACTTACACAAAAATAGGTGCATGGGCTATTGCATTAATTATTGTGGGCCTTAATGCTAACTTGGTTTATGATGAAATAACAGGCTGGATACAAAGCTCTGAAGATCCTATTTATATATGGCTATTTGTAATACCCTTTGCTGCACTTGCTGTAGGCGTGCTACTGTATATTACCATTGAGCCTTTTGTAATGAAAAGCAAGGCGGTTAAAAACCTTGTGCCACACATTAGCCCGCAGGCATTAAAAGAACTTCCGCAAAAACAGGTGTACAGCAACATTGCCGTAGCACTTGATTTTAGCAGGACCGATGGCAAAACCATATCGAGCGCCATGCAGCTTGGCGGCCCCGAAGCTAAATATACCCTTATACATGTGGTAGAAACCGTTGGCGCTATGCTGCATGGTGACCAGGCACAGGATTTTGAGACCACTACCGATATGGATTACCTTAACCAGTACAAAACCAGCCTGGAAGAAATGGGTTTCACGGTAAATATTCAGCTTAGTTTTGGCAGCCCTAAAAAGCAGATCCCTAAAATTGTGAACGATAACGGCACTTTTGATATCCTGATATTAGGCGCCCACGGCCATAACTTTTTTAAAGACCTTGTTTTTGGTACAACTGTAGATGCCGTAAGGCACAAGGTTGCCATACCGGTATTGATTATAAAAGATTAGGTTACTTAGTTTTCAGTCGCAGTCGCGGATTTCAGTAGCTTTACTCACAATTAGTTTTGTGCTCAAGGTTTTACACAAAGTTTCGCAAAGAAAGGCGTAAAGTTTCACAGGGAAAAAGACACTATTTTACTAATTTTCAGGAATCCATCTTTGCGTACTCATGGCGAGGCACGAAGCCATCTTTGTAACAAAACTGTTATTTCGCATCAAAATTTATCATCCACTCAATACCATATTTATCCCGGAACATTCCAAAATACGCACCCCACGGACTATCAGCAATAGGCATCTCTACATTTCCGCCTGCCGAGAGCCCATTAAATAGTGTATCTGCTTCTTCTTTGCTCTCAGCATTTATAGAAATTTTACTCCTGTTTTCATTCTCGTTCACCGTTCCCAAAATTTCCGGTACATCGCTACCCATTAAAACACTATTATTACCGATAGGCAAAGCAATATGCATAATTTTATTCGCCTCTTTTTCCGGTGGAGTATAGTCCGGGCTCGAAAGGTCTTTAAAGCGGGATATTGCTGCAAACTCTCCGCCAAATACTAATTTGTAAAAAGTAAATGCTTCTTCGGCATTTCCGTTAAAGTGGATGTAGGGGTTTAGTTGTGGCATGGTTTAATTGTTGTCTGTTATACGTATTTTGTTGGAATATATAAACTTACAAAAAATGTAAATACTTATTTGCCAATAAGTTTGCTTAACCTCTTTATAATTTATTCTTAGAATTGCGTTGAGTTATCGCTTTTTCGTGAAATAATATTGTGTAATTTCATTTAGCCAATCGCTACATATTAGCTTGATGCGGAAAGTTGTCCGTAGATCTTTTAGAACTCCGAAAAAATATAATCACCTATCAAGGTTAGAAATTCTTGTTGAATAACAATGTAATTCTCTATTGTCTCACGCTTTACAAATTTCATATCAATTTGTTCTTCACATAATTTACTCATCACATCAATTATTGCATTGTGCTTTTGAATAAATTCTTTACATTTAAAAAGATCCGAAAATAGATATTTAAGTTGAGTGAAATTTTCAAGCTCATTTAAAATTATTAACCATACTATCACTTCTTCCTGTTTGTCATCATCTTTTTCTATCATACTTCTTAGAACATTCTGATGAAACTTATTTTTAATTGAATGTATTGACAAATTTTTAATTTCGTAAACATATAAATTTGTCTTTTGTATAAGATTATCTAATGCATTTTGTCTCATTTGATTAAGAGTCAATCTTTTTTGCGTCTCAATAGATTTTTCAGCTTTTATATCCTCTCCTTTAGCTATTATGTATGTTAGAAATATTATTGAAATAGTTGAGATTAAAGTAAAGAGAGGATTTAATACGCCTCCAATAAAGTCTCCAAATTCATTGTTTCTATAAGAACTATTTTCGGGAACACCTTCAATGAAATAAATTTTTAAAAAATAGATAATAAAAAAGTATATAACTGTAATTATAGTTAAAACTATGATTACAGTCAGGGCATTCTTAATCGAATTTTTCATTTTTTCAAGGTTTACTATTTCAAGTCATTAAACCTACAAATAAAATCTTAAATATCTTAACAAAATTTACTCAAACACCATCAATAACATGTCATGCGCTTTTTTAAGCGATTTTACATTTTCAAAAGTAAGCAGCAGGCGCAGGCCGTTCTTGGTTTGTTTCTCTTTCATTTTGCTTACCGTAGGGTACTGCTGCACAAACTTAAGTACATTCCTGAAGTTAGCCGATTGGTAGTACTCTGATTGTTGGTCGGATACAAAGTAGCCCACCATTTTACCCTGCTTAAGCACCAGTTTTTCGATACCCATTTTAGTGGCCAGCCACTTAATGCGCATACTTGTAAGCAATGCCTGTGCCTGTTTAGGCAATGGCCCAAAACGGTCGGTAAGCTTGGTTTCAAAGGCAATAAGTTCGGTTTCGTCTTTAATGGTACCCAGTTCGTTATACAGGTTTAGCCTTTCGGTAACGCTGTTTACATATTCGTCGGGGAACAACAATTCAAAATCAGTATCTATCTGTATGTCTTTTACGTATTCTTTTTCGGTATCGCCATCAACCTCGTCATACAGGTCCTTAAACTCGTTCTCTTTAAGTTCGTCTATGGCCTCGTTCATGATCTTTTGGTAGGTTTCAAAGCCAATTTCGTTTATGAAACCGCTTTGTTCACCACCCAGCAAATCGCCCGCACCCCGAATTTCAAGGTCTTTCATAGCAATATTAAAGCCGCTGCCCAGTTCGCTAAACTGCTCCAGGGCCTGTATGCGCTTGCGGGCATCTTCGGTCATGGCACTGTACGGCGGGGTAATAAAATAACAGAACGCCTTTTTGTTGCTTCGGCCCACGCGCCCGCGCATTTGGTGCAAATCCGACAGTCCGAAATTATTAGCGTTGTTTATAAAAATGGTATTGGCATTAGGTACATCGAGCCCGCTCTCAATAATGGTAGTGGCTACAAGTACATCAAAATGCCCTTCCATGAACGACAGCATAAGCTCTTCCAGCTTTTTGCCTTCCATCTGGCCGTGGCCTACGCCTACACGTGCATGGGGTACAAGGCGTTGTATCATGCCGGCAACTTCTTTAATGTTCTCTATACGGTTATGAATAAAGAATACCTGCCCGTTACGCTGAATTTCGTACGAAACGGCATCGCGTATAACCTCTTCATTAAAACCCACCACCTGGCTCTCTATGGGGTAACGGTTGGGCGGCGGTGTGGTTATTACCGAAAGATCCCTCGCAGCCATAAGTGAGAACTGCAGCGTTCGCGGTATGGGTGTTGCCGTAAGGGTAAGGGTGTCTATATTGTGGGCAATGGTTTTAAGCTTGTCTTTTACATTCACTCCAAATTTTTGCTCTTCATCTACTATAAGCAGGCCAAGGTCTTTAAACTGTACGCTCTTGTTAACCAGCTGGTGGGTACCTATAAGGATGTCTACCTTGCCCTCGCTAAGCCCTTTAAGCGTCTCTGATTTTTGCTTTGCAGTACGAAAACGGTTTACATAATCTACCGTAACCGGCATGTCTTTTAAGCGTTCTGTAAACGTACGGTAGTGTTGGTACGCCAGTATGGTTGTAGGTACTAATATGGCTACCTGCTTGCCGTTATCTACTGCTTTAAAGGCAGCACGAATGGCTACCTCGGTCTTGCCAAAGCCTACATCGCCACACACCAGGCGGTCCATAGGGCGGTCGCTTTCCATATCGGCCTTTACGTCACGGGTAGCGGTTATCTGGTCGGGCGTATCCTCATAAATAAATGATGATTCCAGTTCCGACTGTAAGTAGCTATCCGGGGCATATTTATAGCCTTTTTCCAGCCTGCGCTTGGCATACAGCTGTATAAGGTTAAACGCAATGTGCTTAACACGCGCTTTGGTCTTATTTTTAAGTGCTTTCCAGGCTCCGCTTCCCAATTTATAAATCTTGGGTGGAGCGCCGTCTTTGCCATTATATTTCGATATTTTGTGAAGTGAATGTATGCTTACATATACAATATCATTATCGGCATACACAAGCTTAATAGCCTCCTGTGTTTTACCTTCAACTTGTATTTTTTGCAGCCCGCCAAACTTGCCAATACCGTGGTCTATGTGTGTTACATAATCTCCTACCGATAACGAGTTGAGTTCTTTAAGCGTAATGGTTTGCTTTTTAGAATACCCGTTCTTGATACTGAATTTGTGGTAACGCTCAAATATCTGATGGTCAGTATAGCAAACCACAAGGTTTTCTTCGTCTATAAAGCCTTCGTATATGGGGAAAACAATGGTTTTGTATTGCTTACGGATGTTTTCGTGGCTGGCTTCGTCCAGGCTTTCAAAAATATCATGAAAGCGCGCGGCCTGTGCTTCGTTGGCACAAAATATATAATTCTTGTAGCCGTTGCTGTGGTTATCGCTCAGGTTATTAAGCAGCAGGTCGAATTGTTTGTTAAACGACGGCTGCGGCTGTATGTAAAATTCAAACTCCTTCTGCGTTTTAAAAATGGGCTTGGTGCCGAGTTCTACCAGCGTAAAATCGAGTGCCTTTTTTACAAAGGTGCGCTGGTTAAGGAAAAGCTCTTCGGGCGCGGCATGCTTAATATCTTTACTTAGTTTATCAAAGGCTTCGGTAGCTTTATTAAACATGGTATCAAGCTGGGCAAGCAGCGCATCGGTATTCTGAACAAACAAAACGGTGCGGTCACTAATGTATTCTAAAAAGCTTTCACGTTTTTCGGTTAGCGCTTTGTTTTCAACATTCGGTATAACCGAAATCTTCTTTTTAATCTCTAACGATAACTGCGAAGCTACATCAAAGCTACGGATGCTGTCTACCTCGTTACCGAAGAATTCAATCCGGTACGGGTTATCGTTGCTAAAGGAAAATACATCTACAATACCGCCACGTACCGAAAATTCGCCCGGTTCGGTCACGAAATCCACACGGCGAAATTCGTATTCAAATAATACCTCATTTATAAAATCGATAGAAACCTGGTCGCCCACAGCTATCTTAAGCGTGTTTTTGTCCAGTTCCTTACGGGTAACCACTTTCTCGAATAGCGCTTCGGTGTAGGAAACAATTATAGCCGGTTTTTTGCGGGAGTTAATGCGGTTAAGCACTTCGGCACGCAACAGCACACTGGCATTATCAGTCTCTTCTATCTGGTACGGGCGGCGAAAAGAGCCGGGATAAAACAATACGTCTTCCTGACCTACAAGCTGTTCAAGGTCGTTAAGGTAATACGCAGCTTCTTCCTTATCCTTAAAAATAAGCAGGAACGGCAGCTCGCTCTCCTTAAAAAGCGGGTCTATTACGAATGATAATGCCGAACCTAACAAGCCTTTTATATGCAGCTTGCCTTCACGGGTTTGCAATGCCGCAGCAATTTGCTTTACCTTGGTTAACTCTCCGTATTTATGTAGTATTTCGTTTTTCAATTTTTTTGTTTAAGAGAACCTGTACCCTGGCTTGCAGGAGGTTGTGGTGTTGTGGGCCTTGGCCTTTCCCACGGTTTAGGCCTTGTGCTTTGTGGCGGGGTGGCTTGCGCCGGCTCTAATTTAGGTATCATAACATCCGGGTTTGCCATGCGGGTAGTATCCAGTGCGCGCAGCATTTCTTCCTCGCCCTGTTCTTTAGGTATTTCGCCTATGCGTACTATCTCGTCCAGCTGGCTTTGCAACGCTGCCATTTCGTGTGTTATTTCGCCTATAATAGTAATTACCTTTTTAGCGGGTATGGTCTCTATATTCATGTATGTGTACAGCGACTTTATTTTGGTAATAAGCACACCCATACGGCTGCGAACCTGCGGTTTATCAAAAAAAACCGGGATATTGTTTCTAAGCAGGTCGGCCTTATTAACCAGTGTTTTTGTTTTTTGAAGGTAGGCATTTATGGCATTTCCGGCAGGTTTTTGGCGCAGCTCTGTATTAAACTGTGCCCACTCGTTCCAGCTGTTTATGCGCTGTGCTACTTTTGGGGTGGGCGCGGCCACATCAAACTTCCAGTTGGCGCTAATAAGTTTTATAGTAGAATCTTTTTGCTTCAGGGTTCGCTGCGTTTCGGCAATTCGCTGCTTTTCATCGTCTTCACACGACAGCAGGGCCACAGATAAACTAAACAGCAATAGTATTTTGAGGTATTTCATGTTTTTATAATTGCATAGCAAATTTACAAATCTCACGCCAAAGTTTTACATAAATAAATTGTGCGGGGTTGGAAAGTTTTTTCAATAGCAAAATATGAATACTACAAAAGTGGGACAGGGTACCTATGCATAGACACCTGCTTATTATTGCATTGTAAAAAGGTATATCTTACTATTACGAACTCTTTTAATACATAGCTTACGCTGTCAAAAAAAAACGGCTCCTGAATGAACTGCCGCCAAAAAGTTAGACACTATTTGGGGGCATTTTTATGGAAAGAAAAGTCAAATACAATTATGAGTTTAAGCTTCGTTGCGTTTATGAAGTATTAAAAAAGAGTCGGTCGGTCAAATCCGTAGCAACAGCAGAAGGAATGGCCTGAGGTCCAGGAATATTGAGTAACCATTAAAAAAAAAATTTTACCTTTTTACCTTGAAGTAAAATTGAAAAGTCCTGACCATTTCTTCCTCGTTGAACAACGGTGTAATGAGTATTTGCGGAAACTTAGCTTCACTTAGCAATAACATATATTTCTAAATTTTTATTGTAAACAATGTTTTCTGATGAAACATCTGCTATGAAATTTCCAGTGCCATCAAATAATTTACATTTTCCAACTACTTTCCCGTTTTCATATAATGATATAAGATTAGCTGCACCGTTCGTACGATTATAATCTATTTTTAAACCGTTAAGCCTATCGTTTTTTACAGTGTAATATGTCCTTATAAATCCTGTATATTGATCGAACTCCTGCTGAACGCCATTTGATTTACCGGCAGAATAGTTTTTAACCGATAACAAGCCTACCATAGAATATATTTTCTCCACTTCCATTACTCCCTTTTTATAGCTGATTTCTTTTTTTAGCTTAAACAAATATTTATTGGTGTAAAAAAAAAGATACGATGGATTGTTTGGCATAAAGTCTTTAAACTGATTTATTGGCACATAATACTCCCTGTATAAACCATCAAATACCCCATCCTTATATGTAATGCTGGCGTAAGGAAATCCATCAAGATAATAGAACCAATTTCCTTCCGGTTTCCCATTAACAAGTTTACCTTCTGCATTTATTACTCCATCATAATACCATTTACCTTCTTTAATCTGAAGATAACTTCTTAAGAGGTTGATTTCATTTCGCTCAATACTGGCAGCTTTTTTGTTATTACAGCAAATATCTGTTTGTAAAAAAGTATCTGGCCCATAAGCCGAGACCAACCATTCACTTCCCTTAACATAGTCCATCTGACAATCTGAATTTAAGGAATAAATTGTCTTTTGATTATTTTCATTCGGATATTTAAAATTCTCAGAAACAGAAAAAATGTATTTGCGATAAGTATACCCTTCAATAGCAACATCTTCTGCCGAAATTAAATATCCGGTAAACATTGCCGAATATAAATTGTAACTCAAAGTGTATGGGAATTTTTCCATACTACAAACACAGGCATTTACCTGAAAAACTGCGAGTAAAAATAGTGTCACAATGGTTTTCATAACGGAAAGATATATTTAAATATGAGTAATATCAACTAGTTCAAAATTATGGATTAAAAACTAACACCCCAACGCGATAATATTGGTCAAAATAATATTTCCCTACCGAACCAAAAGGAAAAATTGTGTTAAAAGCATCCGATGTCTGGAGTCCTTCATAACTTGTATACATGAAGAAATCACTCCAAATCCAAGGTGTTGCTATCCCTGAATTACCAGCAGGAAAGGTTGCCGTTGGTTGATAAATTCTAAGATCTGCAAAGGTAGTATCATCAGGATGTTCAACACGGTATATTTGTAGGGGCGTAAATAGGATATCCTTCATATCATTAAGTATAGCAGCGATAATAGGGGCCATGTAATCCGTCATGAAATTATGTTGGCTTAGAGGATTATTTATTCCATTGTAATAATTAGCTAAACAACCGGAAAGATCTTCACCTACTAACGTTGGAATCGAAATTCCGGAATTTACACGAATAACGTTAAGAAAAGCATGTATCAATTCATGTATTATAGTTGTTGCAATTCTTACATCGGATCCATCTGTAAGTATGCCATTACTAATGGTAATTTCATTATATACATTGTTGGAGGAAATAGCCATGGGAATACATTGTCCATTATTTATCCCAGGCAAATTTTAAATTTTACATGGTAACGGCTATTATCCTGAAAAAGATTAACGATTAATTGTTTAAATAATGGAGAAGAAGTAAGTTTATTGTATACACTTCTGAAACGGATTTCCTGAGACGTATTGCCCTCCACAGCAGTCATATCTATATTGAATGGTGAAACTAATACTATCACAGGATCAAAAGTTAAACCAGTGTTTATCATTGAGTTTATCAAATCTTTTACAAAATACTGACTCTGCAAAGAATATCCATTATTACTCAGATATGTTGTCAGGTCACTGGTTACATCACGATTAGTATTATTAAACCAAAATGCTCGCTGTTGAGTAGTAAGGCTTTGAACAAATGAAGAAAGAGTTACAACCGGATTAGTCAATACTGGGTCGGGTTCAAAGGTACTGGGCCCAGATGGTGTGCTGCCACCGGTACTTCCGCCGCCACCGCCAGTACTACTGCCCGGATTAGTAGCACCACCTTCGCTGCCGCCATTACCGCTACCATCTCCCGAGCAGGAACCATCGCCTGAACCCGAGCTGGAACCATCGCCGGAACCATCACCTCCCCCTCCCCCTGGGCAAGGTATCTCTATAATGCCAAACTCAGAATATTCAAGCTGCCCTGGGATATCACTATAGCTAACAAAACGTACAACTTTATAGCATTTTCCTGTTGTACCGCCCATTTCTATTTTATTGGTTAAATCAATATTTACACCATTCGCCAAGGCAGATTTTTCCTGTTGGGTTAGTGTGTATTTGGCAATGTAAGCTGTATAATCATCCTTATCATCAATCTTTAAAACTAAATTTCGACCTTATCATTATCAACACCCCTAACTATCTCAAATGTGTAAAATTTATCTTTACCATCTGTAAGGTATAAAAATTGTCAGTTTCAATATAAAAATCATTAATTGAATCGTACGCCATTTTAGCTTGGGCAGAAGTTAGGTATAAACTTTCTTGTACACGTTGGTAAATATTTTATTCATTGGCATTCTTCTGAAGCTCTTTTATGGTAATATACTTAGCTTCAATATCTCCCTTTGCTTTTACCATAGCTTTGAATCTCTTCCTCTGAACTACATGAGTAAAAGCAATAACTAATAATAAAAAAAGACAAAACAATTTGTAGACTTCTTTTCATGGTAATATGTTTTATGGTTGGTAAAATAAAGTTAATGTTTTTTACCAACCATAAACACTGATTTATAAAACATTAATTATTTTAACAATTAATAAAAACATGCTCAATGAAAACACAATTCATCTGTTTATATAAAAAAAATTATTCTATTAACAAAAACGGCTCCTTTTTCAGGAGCCGTTTTTAGTATCTGTGTTTGTTAAACCTGTTCCGGTTTTATATTTTGCTTATTTCTTTACGATAAGAAATTCACTCCTACGGTTCTGTGCGTGCTGCTCCTCGGTGCAGTTATCGCCACAGGCTACCTTAGGTTCGCTCTCACCATAGCCTTGGCCGCTAATGCGCT
>Ga0247814_10001656_pt1 | contig 12881 bp, 16 predicted proteins | sample UWRJL179409R1_FD_179947 | JGI IMG/M metagenome (GOLD analysis project Ga0247814, IMG submission 179947) | Plant litter microbial communities from Arlington Agricultural Research Station in Wisconsin, United States - UWRJ-L179-409R-1 | ecosystem: Environmental > Terrestrial > Plant litter >...
TGTGGATAGCAAGATTCTTCAAGTAGCGGGTGCCAGAAGAGTTGGCAAAATCCGGAAAGACTCTAGAGAGTTACAAAATCCCAACTGCAAACGATTGTGAAAGTTTTGCTCGGTGTCTCCTCCAGGTCCAAGATATCGAGCCGGTTGAGAGTCGAGGCGCCACCAGCTATATGTCCGAGCCAAGAAAAGATAATCCAGTTCAGACTCAAGCCACTCGACGAAGGCGTCTTAGCCCTTGCGCATAAGATCTATGGCGATTTGGTCCCCTCTACTATGTCTTTCCGCAGCTATGCCCTGCCGGTTTACGTCTGCCCGGTGATTCCGGGGCAAGTACATATGCACCTCCAAAAATTCCCCAAGGGTGGATTTCCTCTGCAGAGGCAGCTCACGACCGTTACCGAACTTGCGCAATTCGTGGCAAAATCCGCTTTTTGGCCCCAGCTGGTATCAACCTACTCCCTAACATCCTGCACAAAAACTGCTAGAAGCACTCTAGAAATGTTAACGCAGAATGACAGCCTAAGGAAGCTCGAGCCGCGTTTCGTAAATAAGGCATCTTCTCTTTTAGAGAGTTTCCCTTCTCGACAAGCTTCCGCCAGTATTGAAACATCATGACTTTGCAGAGGTCAACATCATGGTTGATTTACAAGGGCATGTGACAGGAGTGATCGATTTTGATGACGCTCAAACCGAAGCCTTTGGTATTTGTCTCTTCGGAGTGTACGAAGGCTTCTTGCTGTCATGAAGGATCAAAAGTGGAGCTTCTTCGATCAACCCGCCGAAGATGGCTGCGGGCGAAGCGCCAGGGATGTACTTGATACCACATTCTGGGATACTCTATGGGGTTCAGTACCGCTGGAGATGAGGAGACAAGAATTTGAAGAGGTTGTTATGGTTGCGGTCGATATTGGTATCATCAATCGCTATTTTGTGAGGGGTTTGGTCGAAAATGTGAATCTCGAAAGCGATGATCATAGATCATCCCTAGGTTTCGCAAGGGGCATCATCTTGGATCGGTAATATAATACTAAGCTAGCAACCGTGGGAGGGCAACATCTGTGTCTGGAATCCAGTTTTGCAAATTCTATTAAATGGTAGTTTGATTCTGCAGGCCCGCTATTGCCAGATCCCTAGTCGCAATCTTTTGCTTTGCAATTTTTAGTCCCGCAACCGGCAAACTTCCTTGGGATTCTTGAGCAGTCGGCGTTGGCATTTCGCCTGTCTCCCTCTTTGGATGACTTATCATTGTTCATGTCTCTGTATCCCATCCTTGTCACGTTGCGGCACTAAGCCGAATAGAAGGAAATTAAGGAAAAAAAGCTTTCAGGTGGCTCAACTGCCTTCTCAGCATCATATTCAAAGACTCAGAGCTGGTTACCGTCAAGGTAGAACGCAGATCCGCCCAGTGTTGCGTCGTCGTCCATGGTCTGAGGAGAGCATCGAAGACTTTTATGGACCATCACTTCACGGGGATTGAGGTCGAAATGGCGGTGAAGTCGACCAACTCCAAGTTAACCCTACATACCATGGCGTACAATTATCTTCCCGAGCTCATTCAGAGTTGTGTCGGGAAGGGTTTGGCGATCCCTGACTGGAAGGAGGTTGTAGAGGGTCTGGGGAGCAGGTCACGAGAGATCATGGCTGGGAAGTTGTTGAATGGTCGGACTGTAATCGGTCTGGTGACCTAGTATATGGGAGGTGTTGAGATAATAGTATAGCAAAGGTTGGATTCATTTGGGGAAGAGCAATCCCCAGCTTTGCAGTCAGGTGCAGAAGATATACTGGACTAGATGACCTACTGAGGTTGATGGAGGTTTTTCAAGGATTGGCTAAGGAAGTCGGTGGTAAAGAGGTCTGTGTTGAAAACAGCAGGCATCCTCCACCTGTGATGCGGAATAACTGGTTGGACGGAAGAAGCTGCCGCGTTTTGCTGGACTCCTTCACGCAAGTGCTGATGGAGAGTATCATACTTAACATCCTAACCGGGCATCGCATAGGTCTGTTGTTGGAAAACCAACGTTCCATACTGGAGGAAAGGACCAAGTGTTGGTGTAGTCGATATTTACCCCCATGCTAAAGCCAATGCACCAACTATGAGACATCTTTTAGTTTTCCACTATTAGGGACGTCGATTTTCACTTCAATTCAAGGCTGACCCCGGATCCAACCGGTATTTAGAGGCAAAATATTGGGAGTTTCGATATTCACCCCCATGTATTTACCTTTGTATTCGGATTGGTCGGCGGCTAAGCTCAACTCATGCATCGCCAACATATTCTTCTTCGTGCACGACTTTGATTTTATATTTCGGGAAATGTCAACGGGGGTCAATGGCGCTTTGTGTCTCGTCAACAGGCATTATCGCGTCTCCAAGATCAAGGCGACACGGTATGCATAAAACCAACCAAAACTATTGGCGAACTAGTTCATCAACAAGAGGCAGTGAATGCCAGATGAGATATGCCTGGAATCATGAACTAGTTAATATTAAGCCGCAGGACGTCGCAAAGAGGACGTCAGGGGGGGATGGCATGCCAAGTGCGTATTACGGTTCTGCGAGGGCAGTGCAAGAAGCGTAGATGAGTCCTCTGATTTCCCCCCATCTGCCATCTCTCTGCAGTCTAGTTTGTACAGCTAGCAGCAAGCAGGAGATTTCTTGAATACTTCCAAATATTTTCACGCGCTCGAGATGGCCACTTTTGCCTTTAAACCGTAGACTTATGTGCCAACTGCTCCGCGCTCCAAGAGCGCAACCAGCTTGGAGCTTGTGCTCACTTCCTGTCACTATCGAACTGAATCCATGGAATCGAACACTTTGTGTATGCATACCTTGTGGTGAACTAAGCGTTGACCCTCATCCACAACGCTCTGTGATCATGCGAGGGCTTTGTAGTTTTGTATCCTGAGAAACGCTGACATGAATGGGCCCCCAACTAATGTATATGAAAGTAGATGTTCATCAAGAATAGACCAAACGGATTCATTGCTATGGAAGAGAGGTCCTGTTGTTCTCTCAAGCGCCGGTATTCATAAACAGATCCAGGCACGATTGATAGTAACCAGATCGCTATAGATCAATAGTGGCGGCAAGTTCGCGAGCAAGATCCTCATCCTTAAAATGTGCGAAGTGTCCCCCCCGTGTAGCACCCCATTTAACCGCTGTACTCCCAGTCGATGATAGAAATCACGTCCAATGTTTTCACATCCATCATGACGTTGTGGGGTCCGAGATCGCCATGGGTCATAACATATTTTTCCTTGTCGGACGTTTTGGGCTCCCAACTTGGTCGGTCGATGGACCCAGGATCCACGTGGGTGGGATCACCAATCCATTAAGTCCCGTCGTGGATGATTTGGAGTTTTCGATAGGTTTCCTGTCATCCTGCAAGTGGCTCTCTCAGCAACAGGCTTCTCGCGTTTCATGAATGTGGGGGTGGTCAAATTGAAGCAATAGACTTTATCATCTGAATCGCCAACGACCTGCGCATCTTCATGCAGGAAAGCCATGGCGCGAAAGAGTTTATAAGAGCGCGATATTGTTAAGCGAATAATACGAGGTTTTCCTTGAATAGCGCGCAGGTCGGAGTTCCTTGATGATAGTTGACGAAGCGTGGAGAGCGGGAATATATAGATGAGTAAAGGAGTAAGCCAAACTCGGTTGTCACGTGGCTTACATATCCAACGATGCAACCTAGAATCTGTGCTTACGAGCTAATTTGAGGTTTCGGAAGGCTTTATATATCAAAAGGATGACTCGGGCGGCCTATAGGATGTGGTATGACCTCAAAAAAATCTCATCCCTTGATTCGGACATCACTGTTGCGTCATGGCCAAAGATATTGGTAAAGAGAATCACGAATTTCTGATCTTCGAGATATGTAACTTATTCAGCCATTATATTTAGAATCAAGCTAGCTAACCTTGAATAAATAGTGACTCATCTCCCTCTCCTACCGCTCATGAATATGAAGATATATCGTCAGTACTATCAGCAGATTCCACCGGCTCAAGTGTTAGCGGCGATACTGATTGTGAAGTGATATAATTTAATGAGGTTCGAAATATTACTTAAAACGAGAAGATAGAAGCAGTAGATGGCCCAGACATCTATTCGAACATGCCAGTTCCCGCAGCCGTTCGGTCCCAGTCATTGCACTTTATCAATACAATATCATAAATTGCTATTTTAAACGGGGGAGGGTCTTAGTACACTAATTGACGAAACGTTTCTCAAGTATAATTTTGTTATTTAAATTGTCGCTAACTTCCTGATTGATACCTGACTTTGGATACTTCGCACTAGTAACTTTGTGGATATGTGCCTGAAGGGATAGCATATATCATTCTTTTACTCCTACCAGAATAAATCAAGTTTCCATTGTGTTTTAAAATAAAAGTGCATAAGACTTTTGAACTTCCTTCAAAGCCTTCATTTCATAGGGTGTTTTCTCCCGGAAAAAGGAGTCTTTAATTCATACAAGAAAAAAGTCCTTGATTCATATACACATTTATGCTATATACACTGATTTCTCCATCATATCACTTATCATACACTCGCACATGTCCAACCGGCTCATTCGTGCCCCCAATCCGAATCTCCGTCCGCGTCACATCCCCTGAGAAATTCCCATCCTCGTTCTGGAATACCTTCCGCTGGCCCAGATTCTCCCACAAGCCCTTCGGATGCACAAAATCTCCCTGGATGAGCTCCGCGTCGTCGTCATTACGATCGAGCTCGTAGACGCTAATATTGTTCTGCTGGAATTTGAGGAACTTGACGTGCGTGCGCACTATCAGATGACACACGGGATGCGCTCCTGTTGCGCTGAGTCCCGGCTTGCCGGATCGGGGCAAGAGGCAGAAGAGCTCCGTGACGCGATCTCGTAGCGATTTGCCCTGCAGGTCGGGGATTTTGTATAGGGTGAACTTGAACGCTGAGCAGCAGTTTGCGACCACCGCGCCGTGGGCACCGAGGCACATACGGTCCTCTCCGGGCAGCCAGACGGTGTTTTGGTAGTAGTACTTGCCGCTGGATATCACGTTGTTGAACACCAGGACGTGGTCACGTGTGGCGTTGCGGACCGAGAACCAGTTCTTACTGCTTTCGCGTTGGTCCATATGTTGGCGGAAGAGATCTGTGGTTTGGTTGGTGTTTTCTCCAAGGATCGGGTATGTGATTTCGGTAGGAATGAGCTGAAGAAGTCGCACGGATTTATAATCGTTGTTCGTCTTGTTTTCATCTTTGCGGCGGACCACGAGCTTGATTAGAATATCTGACGCATGCTCGACCGGTGCGATCTTGAATCGGGTAGCTCTGTATATGTCTGAGTTAGTATCAATGTGTTGTCAGATTATCTCACATCAGATAGACTTACGGCAGAGTGGAGAAAATTTGATCCCGGCCATCATGGGCCAAAGTCTCCCAGCTAGTGATCGGCATACCATCGTACTGATTGACAAGATTTCTGGTGCATCTTATGTGCCATGTTCCATCAGGGTTATGCTCTAAGCCAAAGCACTTACTGGTGATGTGTCGTAGATCGGGATTCACTTCGGCAAAGGTAGGCCAATAGATCCCCCCATTCTCTGAATTGGAAGGGTTGGAATACTTTTCGTCAATGACCATCATTCGATCAGAGTTGGGGATTTTCAGGTTCCAAAGTCTGGGGAAATACTTATCGACATTAACCTGGGCAAGCTCAAGCAAAGCCTGATATGATGGAGATGGTCGAAGCTTGTGTAGGAGGATGTCATCGATTTTCTTGATTCGGCCTTCACTGTTCTGAACAATGTCGCTCAATGAACCCTCCTTGTCGTATAGAATCTTTTGATCCCGGCATTGTTCATGCAGAAGAAGAAGCGCAGTACCCATCCGCTCGATATCGACAAACTGCTTGCGCCAGTTGATAATGCTCGATTCATATTTTAGGACATCAAACGTGAAGTGGTCCTTTGGCTCCTTTGGCTCCTTTTGCTCCTTTGGCTCCGTGTCGTCCCTTTCGTCGTCCGTGTCAAGTAACTGTTTTTGAAATTTCTTTTGAAGGGCTTGAACGAGCGGGTCAGTTTCAGTCCCCTCGCTGCTCATTAAAGCTCTATGCATTGCTGATAACAAGCCAGCAACATTTTCGCTGTTGATCCGTGCGATGGCCTCGTAGAACTTTTGCTGGTTTTGGCGCTGTACTACTTTAGTTTGACAGTAATACAACACGACTATCGCAGTTGTATGGATTTAAACATACCTTGATACCCATATTGATATCTTCCCAAATTTGCCAAATTGAATCTTTAGCCTATGCCAACACATTACCTCGGTGAGTATACATACTATTTTAAAATAAAAGGGAAGTAGATAGAGGGTGATTGGAGCTCAATCATGATCAAACATACTCTTAAAACCACCTGCAGCTTGAACTCGCGGGAAATATGCTCCAGTAAATCTTGTTGCTGTTCTTCAATTCCCTTCAACTTATCCAGGACCTGGTTCAGCTTTTTAATGACTATCGCCTCGCCCGTGGGAGGCATTTCGAGCCCGTTGATCGAGGCGAGGAAATCAACTACCGGATCCAGTGGTAACTTAATCCCCACGGATGAGGCAGCCAAGGAAAGTGCCTTCTTCATCACAAACACCATATGCTTATTCATAGTCTGGATACTGATCAACTCCTTCTTTTTCGCTTCGGTCACTTCGCTCGCGATCGGTTCTGGGACCGGCGCGTCGGGATCTTTCATTGCCACCGCAGCTTCATATTGTGCCTGCACGACAGCTGCTTGTTCTTCCCAAGGTTTGAGGTCGGGCATGATTGAAGGTATATAAGATGAACTGGAAAATGAAAGCTATGCGGAGAGTTGTAGCAAACTTGAAACGAGAGGGAAATGACACTTGACTTATGTATAAAACTTGTGACCACTAGTCTTTTTGGCACGCCACGCCTGAAGACAGACCAGTGCTATTGATTTGACTTGGGTTGATTTGATATGAATTGATCCTTTTTAACTGGGTGTTTGATTGGCAGCCATGTGTGTTTTCCATAGTCTATGGAGATGCGGTCTTACGCTACGGGCCGTACCCGGGAACCATTGGCTACTTGGGCCTTGTCGTCGATTCAGCCAGCCACCAACACACCCAATACAGCTAAATAAACAATAAAGAGCACGGTCTTGTCTGTATCTGGGAGAATTTAAACTTTCTCGCCCTGAAATAGAAGTGCAAGATAATATCAATATTACAGGCACTACAATGATCCAACAGTAACTTTGCAGTATTGGTGTATGGTCGTGTAGAAATACTACTCCACCAGCTCGCTTAATATGCAAGGGTATAGTTTTCGGTTTTTATTACCCTGGCTCGCCTGGTTGATTGGATGGCAATGAACAGAAGGCCTTTTCCTTTGACCTAACACAACAGCGTTTTGATACATATTAGCGTTGGTCGGCGTTTTACTATATATGAAATTAAAAGAAGCGATTAATATTCTTAATTTAAATACTAAATGTAATAGTATAGCGCGTGTTATGCCCAAGGCATTCAGAGCAAGAGCTGTATGTGACATATAAGCTAAGGCTTTTATATTAGTCTACCTAATCTAGAAGTTCAAAAGTATATTAAAGATATTACAATTATAGTAAACTAGCAAGGAAAATAATTAAAAGAAATATTTAATTAAATACTAGATTATATTTGAAAATAGAAAGGCTGCTACAAAGTACAAACCTTTACTTCTCTAAGTAAATTAGAAACTAATTAGGAATATAAACTATTCTTAATTATTTCTATATTAATTATAATTATAAAACAAAAGGCTTAGAAGTGTACTACTATTACAACTCTTAGGCTCAAAAGCAAGGAGTTTAGTAAGAAGAGAGTGAGTCGGTATTTAGGCGCATTTCTTTAGCACATAAACTTCAAGTACAATATCATACTTTTCGTATTGCATAATCTTATGATGTTGCTTCGTGTTTTCAATTTTAAGGGCTATGCGTTCTCTGAAACTTAATTAGCGAGTTTCACGCAAGTCAACCGTCTACGCACCTTGAGACTGTGCAAAATGGGCCAGAGAATGTCTGTTGCTGGGTTGAGTTGGGAGCATTATGAGCTGGAGCTGCTATTACAGTGTTGTTGTGTTATGCTTATTAATTAGTGTGGCTTGGGATGATTTGCTTGGGTTACCTAGTAATAAACTCTCATTACTTCGTAACTTTCGGATCCTTAAATCCCTTTCCTTTTCTCCCATATGATCAACCCAAACACTCCCGCCAAAATTTCCATCAGCTAAAAAGAAACCGATGTTCTGTGCCTCAGGTACAGTATCACATTTCTCACCGCACCACTGGTGTATAAGAACAAGCACCTGCACTTCCTTTTTGATTTCTGAAGTTGAAATAGACATGGAGACAATCGAATATTTTGAATATCGCCCAACCGGGGTGCAGCGAGTAATTGCATCAGGCACGAGCGCCTGGATTGGCTTGGTGGACGAATCCACAATTCTCAAGTATGCTCTTCGACCAGGAGGCGATACCTCTCGACTTGAGATAGAGCGCGAGCTTCTTGGTATTGTTGGCGAACACCCTCATATAATTAAGTTAAAGAGCTCTTCAAATCTCGGAATATACCTTGAGCGAGCCGTGAATGGCAATCTTTACACATATCTGACCGAGTCAAACCATCCTGTAATCAATATACAACAGCGGTTACGATGGTGTCGAGAGCTGGCTTCAGCAGTCGCGCATATCCACTCGAAACGGGTTATTCACTGCGATATCCAGCCTACCAACATTCTTCTAGATCAAACCCTGAATTTAAAGCTGGCCGATTTCCAGGGAAACTATCTCTCAGAAGATGGGCAGGTTATTTTGGAAGGTGGGAGTGCTGAGCCGTGCAGATTTTTCTGCCCTCGAGCAGATATATTTGAAGCAAATGTTAAGACAGACATTTTTGTACTTGGATGTACAGTATATTTCATTATGACAGGCCATTGCGTCTTTCCCGATATTATTGATGGGGAGGAGGGATGGGCGGATAAGGTGCGGGGTCGTTTTGAATGTGGACAATTTCCAGAGGACTCTTTTGCTTGGAGTGGAATTATCTTGAAGTGTTGGAAGCAGCAATACGACTCGACTACTATGGTTCGTCAAGATCTTGAGGTCGTGGAGGATAGCTTGGTGAATCATGAAGAGTGGCTACGTAATAGCCGAGGAATTAACAGCCGGTCTCTGCTTTTGCGTGACTCACGTCACAAGGAAGGAAGGCTCTTTTTGCATTACTTGTGTAGCTTACTAGGAAGGAGAGAGTGCAAATAAAATAGGTCCTCCACTGCCTTATTGCCTAATCCTACGACATTATCAGCTTCTAGCCACTTCCTCACTGGGTCGATTTAAAATAAAACGGTGAACACACCGACTTGGACCCATAACTCGCCATCTTTGTCGCTCTCAAAACCTAAAACACAAAGTAGCTGTCGGTATATCCTCGATGTGATACATACTGGTCATGTGATCTAGATCACGTGGTATGTAAGAGTGGTATATACCAACACTGCAAACCTAGATAGATTAGAATAGAGAACGATTACTCAAAGAACATAACGCTTATGTGAATACAGCAATAAGCAATAAAAGCATTTTCTGATACTCGTCTCAAAAAGTGGCCCTCATCGGAAACAACTCACGATGGATATCCCTTATATTCCATGTGTCACTAACCCAGAGCATAGCTTGCATATCCACAAATTCCATCCTCCGCCCTCAGATAAACCAGCTCTCCCACTCTATATCCCGCCATGTGTCGGAACACCCTCACACCCTTTCCATCCACCGTCCGCGGAGCAACCGCTTCGAATTCACATCGAAGGTCCACTACTAGCTCTTCAAAAGCTTTTACCAGAGGTGTCATGGCACCTCACTGGCTACTCTCCAAAGTTTCCGATGTCTGGTGGACCCAAGTTAGCGGAGCTGGCGTTTCAGCAAATATATCATCGTGAGGTACAGCATGATGTCGCTGGGGACATGGTAGTAATGGACGAGTACAAGGGTTGGGTGCCTAGGACAACGTATGTAACTTAATCAATTACCTCACAAGCATCTCTCTCTTCAAGAGCCCACAAGTCTAATACCATTTTGATACTACAGATTACTATGGTGTTACATTCGACCACCTTGTCCCGGTAGATGATACCAATCCAGAAGTTCTTCAGATTAACATTGTTGAAATCGAAGATGATGATGGCGTATTCGCAAAACGATATAATAAATTCGTTATCAACCCGGCGGACTATATTGGGAAGCAGGTGTTAGGTGCGCCGAGATGCTGCTCGACAAGGAAAGGGTTGAGTGATAGGGGAAGGGTTAATGATGCAGTGAATGCGAGGAAGAGAAACAAAATGTGACAGGCCAAGGTGCTGGCAATGATTAAGGGCCGAAGGGGCTCACGGAATACATTGACTTGCCAATGCTAGCAATTGAAGATATCCTAAGGACCAGTGACAGATAGAAACCCAATAACTCGGAGAAATACACGAGATATTATGGCTCCCATCTTCCATCTTCCAACCTCCTATTCTTCCTTCTGTCTACTTTTGCATTATTCAAAGCTTCAATACTACACCAAGACACAGATTGCTGAGGGTGAGATTGCACCAGAAACGTGGAAAGCTCCAGTGGCGGGGATGTATTAGCGAAGGTAGCGGAAGGTGACTTGGATCGGTTGGAGGCAGGCTCGCGCGGCGATATAGCTCTAATTGCTTCCGACTTGCTCCCCAAAACAAATAATCCGTAATTTAACGTCCATAGAATAATTACAGAATTGGTGGTAGAAAGCTGGACATTTAGAGTACATCCTGCCATTTTGTTGATCGTGATAATCGCAGGTGAGTTTCGCGTCAAGTCCGCAGTTTATAAAAGACCTTCAACAATACCCAACACGAACTTCACTTCTCAATCAAAGAAACCCCACTAGAACCCACCTCGAGAAGATCTTGTGCGGAGATTTCTAATAACCGTCTCTTATTCTAACATCGTTTCCAGAACGCGTTTGAAAAAGACTCGGCGGTATGTTACATGAGTAATTGCGGTTGTTGATATTGTATTTGCTGCTATGAATTATGAGGTAACAAAAAAAAAGACTAAGCAATTGTGACGCTTACGGGTGGGAAATTCAAGATGCATTTTTGTGGCTGCCTACAATACCACTTCTGCCAGAATCCTCGTAGGTACGACGGATTACTACTCAACGAGAAACCCGCCGATTCCCCGGGGGCAGTAAATATATTATAAATATCATATAGTTGGCAAGGATTTTAGGGCAGCTGAACCAAAAATTCAGCCGTGTATCGAGAGGTCTTGAGCGAGCAAGCAGATGACAAGCCATGCTTCCCACCTACCAGTCCTGACGCTTCATCGCATGAAGCAGACCACCCTTACTTAACAGTCCAATTTTCGCGTAACAGATTTCTTGAGTTAGAGTGTGAGAGCGAAAGCGTGCTTCCGATATTGATATGAGCCGAAACCAGAGAGTACTATAGTTAGAGCAAGCCTTCGTAATCAATGCAAGGTACTGTACATGTACTACATAGACTTAATAGCAGTCGGGTCCGTACATCTGGACAAGGGTTGGTTGGCCCAGCCCCCGGCTGATATATCTTGGTATCCAATAGCCACATAGGATTCCATCTTTTGTTGCTCGTCGTAGATATGTGGGAGTCCGTATGGATCTTGTCAAGCCAATGATTTCGCATTTTTCATAGAAGCGAGCAAGCAGATGGCAAGCCATGCTTCCCACCTACCAATCCTGACGCTTCATCGCATGAAGCAGACGACCCTTACTTAATAGTCCAATTTTCGTGTAACAGATTTCTTGAATTAGAGTTGTGAGAGCGAAAGCGTGGTTTCCGATACTGAATATGAGCCGAAGCCAGGGGGCTGGTGCAAAGCGTATTATATAATAGGTAGAATGTGAAAGTCGGGCTACGATAAATCAAATGAAACTATACCTGATGAAGTAGCACAATCAAATCAGCTATTAAGGGTTTGCTTGACTTGCACCACACCCCTCATTATCCAATGGTTAGGCATATAGCGTTAAGTTTTGATACATATCGTAAGATAAGAGAAGGCGCGAAAGCTGTTGTTACATATTACATAGATACTATACAGTACATGTACATGCACATAGACTTGATAGCAGGGCCAGTCAAGAGTCAAGATGTACGAACCCGCCCGCCACTGGACAAGGTTGGTTTGGTTGGTCCAGCCCCGGCTGATCTATCTTGGTATCCAATAGCTACTTTCGTACCTGGGATTCCATCTTTTGTTGCACGTCGTGGATATGTAGGAGCCCTTTGGGGATCTCGTCATCTGTACTGTACATAGACTTAATAAGTAGTAGGGCCAGTCAAGATGTACGCCCGCCACGACAAGGTTAGTTGGTCCAGCCCCGGCTGATCTATCTTGGTATCCAATAGCACTTTCGTATATGGGATTCCATCTTTTGTTGCACGTCGTAGATATGTAGGAGCCCTTTGGGGATCTTGTCATCTGTACTGTACACAGACTTGATAGCAGGGCCAGTCAAGATGTACAATACTGTACGAACCCTCCCGCCACTGGACAAGGTTGGTTTGGTTGGTCCAGCCCCCCGGCTGATATATCTTGGTATCCAATAGCTACATGGGATTCCATCTTTTGTTGCTCGTCGCAGATATGTGGGAGTCCGTATGGATCTCGTCAAGCCAATGATTTCGCATTTTTTTATTTTTTTTCATAACTTGTGTCCCCATACCCGCAAAAATAAATATATAATCAATCCCTAGCTTATTTAACAATAGGCATTCCATCTTTTGTTGCATGTCGTAGATATGTGGGAGTCCGTATGGAACTCGTCATTA
>Ga0247814_10001657_pt1 | contig 12878 bp, 9 predicted proteins | sample UWRJL179409R1_FD_179947 | JGI IMG/M metagenome (GOLD analysis project Ga0247814, IMG submission 179947) | Plant litter microbial communities from Arlington Agricultural Research Station in Wisconsin, United States - UWRJ-L179-409R-1 | ecosystem: Environmental > Terrestrial > Plant litter >...
CGTCGCGGCATCCGAGAGAACGAACTCGTGCTCCTTGAGCCAGTTGTTCAGTCCCTTTTTATTCGTCGCCTTGATGACCGTGGGCTCGGGAAGATCGATGGGGGCGCGCACAATCGAGCTTGCGGCATCCGTCGACTCGCTCTCGCGTCCCCACCAGTCGTCCTCGACGATGCCGGTCGGCGCCGTCGCGGTGTCGAGCCGGTCGAAGAGCGACGGATCCCCGACGGAGACCTCCGCCTTCGACGGGGTCGGGAAGATGAATCCGGCGGTGCCGGTGTCGGAGGAGAGGTGCAGTTCGAGGTCGACCGTCTCGGTCTCGCCGTCCCAGGAGATGACCGCGCGCTGGGTGCCGGTGGAGATGTCCGTGCCGTCGCCCGTGACGATCGTTCCCGCAGTCGCCGGCGATGCGGCGAGAACCAGTCCGAGCGAGATCGCGGCAGCAGCCACCCATCGCCCCGCCACCCGTATCCGCACCCCCCAATGCTCGCACACGAGAAGACCTCTGGATTGTGGGTAGGGATTACGGCGCGACGAGAGTCTCGGGCTCGTGGAGGACGGGGAAGGCGACGGATGCCGCGATGAAGCACTTGCCCGCGGCCTCCTCGTGAATCCGCTGGGCGAGTTCGGGGTCGCCGCCTGCGATCGTGACCCGCGGGCGGAGCGTCACCGACGTGAAGTGTCCGCCGCCGTTGTCGGTCATCTCCATCGTGCCGGTCGCGGCATCCGTGTACGCAGTCACGATGAGGCCGTGGCCGAGCGCGACGTGGAGGTAGCTGAGCATGTGGCACTCGCTGAGGGCGGCGATGAGCAGTTCCTCGGGATTCCACCGCTCCGGGTTGCCGTGGAAGACGCGCGCGCTGCTCCCGTCGATCGGATTCTTGCCCGTCGCCGAGATGACGTTCTCCCGGCCGTACTCCTTGTATGCGCTCGTGCCGGTGCCCTTGTTTCCGGTCCATTCGGTCTCTACCGCGAAGTGGTGTTCCAGATGCATACACTGATTTCACCATGACTGACACCATCGCTGCTGACACCGTCCCGGTCACCCCGCGCATCGCCCAGAAACGCCTCGTTCAGACGGCGATACCCGGGCCGAAGTCCCTCGCGCTCACCGAGCGTCGCAACGCCGTTGTACCGGTCGGGGTGTCATCCGCCCTGCCCGTCTTCCTCGAGCGCGCCCACGGTGCGATCGTCGTCGACGTCGACGGCAACCAGTTCATCGACCTCGGCTCGGGCATCGGGGTCATGACGATCGGGCACACCGATGATGCCGTCGTCGAGGCGGCCCGCGAGCAGCTCACGCTGCTGACCCACGGCATGTTCACGATCACCCCGTACGAGTCGTACGTTCGCGTCGCGGAACTGCTCGCCGAGCACACGCCCGGTGACTTCGCGAAGAAGACCGTGCTGCTCAACTCCGGCGCCGAAGCCGTCGAGAACGCCGTCAAGATCGCCCGCAAGTTCACCGGACGCCCGGGCGTCGCCGTGCTCGACCACGCGTACCACGGGCGCACGAACCTCACGATGGCGATGACCTTCAAGGCGATGCCGTACAAGTCCGGTTTCGGGCCGTTCGCCCCCGACATCCACCACGCACCCGGTTCATACCCGTTCCGCGATGGCCTGAGCGGGGCGGATGCCGCGGCTCGCACCATCACGTGGCTGGAGAAGTCCGTCGGGGCCGCCGACCTCGCGTGCATCGTTGCGGAACCGATCCAGGGCGAGGGCGGATTCGTCGTGCCCGCGGACGGCTACCTCGCCGCGCTCCAGGACTGGTGCACGGCTAACGGCGTCGTCTTCATCGCCGACGAGATCCAGAGCGGCATGGCCCGTACGGGCAGGTACTTCGCGAGCGAGCACTTCGGTGTGATCCCGGACGTCGTTCTCTCCGCCAAGGGCATCGCGGGCGGGCTGCCGATTGCGGCGGTCACCGGACGCGCGGAGATCATGGACGCCACCCACCCCGGCGGGCTCGGCGGCACCTTCGCCGGCAACCCCGTCGCCGCGGCGGCAGCGATCGCGGTATTCGGCGAGATCGAGCGCCGCGACCTCCTTGCCGATGGCGCCCGCATCGAGAGCGTGCTCAAGCCGCTGCTGCTCGAGCTCCAGGCGAAGTACCCCGTCATCGGGGATGTGCGCGGGATCGGGGCGATGCTCGCGATCGAGTTGATCCAGCCCGGAACCAAGGAGCCGCTACCGGCAGCTGTCGGAGCGATCACAGCGTTTGCCGCCCAGCACGGCGTGCTGCTGCTCAGTGCGGGGACGTTCGGGAACGTCATCCGCTTCCTGCCGAGCCTCGCGATCAGCGACGACCTGCTGCGCGAAGCCGTCGCCGTGATTGATGACGCTTTGGCGTCGATCTGAAAATAAGTGACAAAACCTTCGAAGATTTACGTACCCTGAGAACGTAACCCTTCATCACGCCGTTAGGACCTCATGGACGCGTCTCCGAAAGCCCCCTCAACCCACAGGATCGGGAAGGTCGCCATCGCGACCGTCATCCTGATGCTGGTCAGCCTGATCGCGGGGGCCACTCCGGCCAACGCGGCACGTGGTGATTACACCAAGTTCAGCTTCATGGACAGCCGGTACAACACCCTCGACACGTTCTCGCCCAAGGGAATCGTGCGCGGCTCGGGAGCGTCCGTCAAGATCAGCACGGCGTACACGTACCGTGTGGTCGGCAAGTTCAAGAAGCCGAAGGTCGTTGTTCAGCGCAAGATCGGCAAGAAGTGGATCACGCAGAAGAACGTCAAGGTCGTCTACACGACGAACTACGGCGTCACGGCTCGCATTCCCGCGTACACCGTTCCCGCGGGCGTCGTGAAGCAGAAGGTGCAGTACCGCTTCAAGTCGTTCAAGAGCGCGAAGAAGCGCATCATCACCGCTGACAAGTCTTCGGCGATCAAGGTCACGTACGAGAACCAGGCCGCGTACACGGGCCTTGCCGCAGCGATGTACAGCGGCATGGCCGCGTACTGCCCGACAGCAACGGTTCGCATCGATGCGTCACTGGCCGCGGACAACCACGCCGGCGAGTACCGGATCGACAAGGGAATCTTCATCGATCCGTCCATCGCGAACTATCCCCCGGCCGAGCTGCTCGGCGTCGCGCTCCACGAGTGCGCGCACATGAAGCAGTTCTACAACTTCGGTGGCACCTACAAGGGGAAGCTCAAGGAGAAGCGGGCGGCTGACAACATCTTCGTCGCCGACCCCGACCCGACGGGCGCCTCGCCCGAGTACCTCCAGCCGTTCGAGTCGCGCGAGCACGCCGCCGACTGCGCGTCGCGCGCGATCAACGGCGGTGGCTACCTCGGCTACGGCGGATACTGCAACCAGGTCGAACTCGACGCCGGCAAGCGTCTGATGTTGGGCCTGCGCTACTAGCCCATCCTCACCGACACGACCGTCGCACTCCGGTGCGGCGGTCGTTTGTGTTGTGGGGGTAGTTGGGCGGGTGCGGGCCGATGCGCCGCGAACAATTACGAGCGCGGCTGAACGTTTAGGCGCGCGTGTAACTTCTCCCCGCGCACCCGCTGGGGAGCACGCGGTTGCTGCTCTCGCGAGAGGGTGGAGGCCGCGTCATCCGCTCTCGAGACCCGATTTGTGCCAGATAACGCGAAACTTTTCGCGCGGTTCGGAACAAAACGGGGGCGGAGGGCTACGGGCTCCGGGCTGCGGGCTCGGGCTCCGGGCTCCGGGCTCCGGGCTCCGGGCTCCGGGCTCCGGAGAGGTTAGAGGCATATGGATGCTGTTGTTGCCGTATCCGCATGCCTCGAATTCCGCCGAAGCGTACGGTTGCCACCGCCGCAGGGGTCGGAACTAGTAGTTTCGACCGCCGCAGGTCGCCGCTTCTACCGCCGCAGGTCGACGGAAGGACGTTTCTACCGCCGCAGGTCCTCGGCCGGGGTCACGCTTCGGGCGGATGTGGGGTTTCTGGCGAGCGAGGCGAAAACTTCAGCTCGTCGCCAGAATCCTGGCATGTGAACGTTCAAACGACAAGTGGGCGCCGAGAGAGGAGCCAGGCAGAGCGGATGACTCGCTCAGCCCTCCCGAGCGAGGCGCTTGCGTCGCGCCGCAGAGGTCAGCTGCGAGACGACCACGAAGATGATCGCGATGAAGAAGACGGCACTCGCGATGACGTTCGCCTCGGCAGGGATCCCACGGGCGGCCGCGGTGTAGAGGAACTTCGGGAAGGTCACGAAGGCACCGGAGTTGAAGTTCGTGATGATGAAGTCGTCGAAGCTCAGCGCGAAGCTCAGGAGCGCGGCGGCGATGATGCCGGGAAGCAGGAGCGGGAACGTGATGCGCATGAACACCTGGGCGGGCGAGGCGTAGAGGTCGCGACCGGCTTCCTCGAGCGCGGGGTCGAGGCCCGCGACGCGAGCCCGGACCGTGACGACGACGAAGCTGATGCAGAACATCGTGTGCGCGAGGATGACGGTGAGCGCGCCCTTCTGCACGCCCGCGGCGAGGAACTCGGCGGCGAGGCCCGCACCGAGCACGACCTCGGGCGTGGCCATCGGCAAAAAGAGCAGGAGGGTGACGCCGCTGCGGAACCGGAAGCGGAACCGCACGAGGGCGATCGCGATCATCGTGCCGAGGGCTGTCGCGAGCAGGGTCGCCGTGAGGCCGACGACGATGCTGTTGAGGAAGGACTCGCACACGCCCTGTGCGTCGCAGACCCTGGTCCAGTTGTCGAGGGTGAACCCGCGCCAGACGATGTTCGAGCGACGGGAGTCGTTGAACGAGAAGACGATCGTGTAGACGATGGGAATGAGCAGGAAGACGAACGCGAGGATGCTGTAGATCCACAGCGCGTAGCGACCGATGAAGCGGCTGACGGGGTTCACAGCAGTTCGTCCGTTCCACTGCGGCGCACGTAGACGCCGACGATGATGAGGATCGCCGCCATGAGGATGATCGACAGCGCGGCCGCGGCGGGATAGTTCTGCAGCACGAGGAAGTTGGTCTCGATGACGTTTCCGATCATCTGCGTATCCCTGCCGCCGAGGAAGGAACTGCTCGCGTTGACGTAGTCGCCCGCGGCGGGGATGAAGGTCAGGAGCGCTCCCGAGATGACGCCGGGAGCCGACAGCGGGAGCGTGACCGAGAAGAACGTGCGCGCGGGGCTCGCGTACAGGTCTCCCCCGGCCTCGACATAGCGCAGGTCGAGCGACTGCAGCGATGTGTAGATCGGCAGCGTCATGAACGGGATGAAGTTGTACGTGAGACCGAAGACGACGGCGACGGGCTCCCCGGTGATGTGCGCGTCCGGACCGAGCAGCGCGACGGCCTTGAGCGCGGAGACGACGACACCCTCGTCGGAGAGGATCTGCTTCCATGCGAGCGTGCGCAGCAGGAAGCTGATGAAGAACGGCGCGATGACGAGCGTGAGTCCGAGCGCCTGCACGAGCGGGAAGCGACGCAGTTTCACTCCGATGAAGTACGCGAGCGGGTAGCTGAACAGCAGCGCGAAGATCGTTGCGAGGAGGGCGTAGAAGAACGAGCGGATGATGTGCTCGCCATACATCCCGACAACCGTCGTGTAGTTCTCCCACTTGAACGCCGTCTGGTACTGCCCGATGTCGCCGAAATCCACGGGCGCCTGGAACGACGTGATGATGAGGGAGAGCAGCGGCGCGAGGAAGAACAGTCCGAGGTAGAGCACGCCGGGCAGGAGCAGCAGCAGGGCGATATAGCTGCGCTTGCGCGGCGCGGCATCGACCGGTGGTGGCCCGGCGGTCGCTGTCGAGGAGAACGCTCCGAACGCCACGCCTAGGCCTCTTCCAGCTCCGCGGCGAGCTCGTCGCGCCTCTCGGTCGCGATGCTCTGGGTGTCCGCGTCGGCGGGGAACCGTGACCCGTCGGCGGGGTCGTCGGCGAGACCGAAGCCGTGGTCGACCGTCCAGGTCATCCAGACCTCGGCGCCCGTGTTGACGACGGGACCGAAGACCATGTTCTGGGCGAAGACGACCATCGTTCCCAGTCCCGGAACGGCGACCTGGTACGACGTGCTCACCCCGCTGAAGGAGACGTCGACGACGCGGCCCGGGCCGTTGACGTTGGTCCCGCTGGGGACGGTCGGCTCGACCGTGTGCAGCATGAGCTTCTCCGGCCTCACGCCGATGGTCACCTCGCCCGCGTGGCGCTGGGCACGCTCGCGCGGCACCTCGATCGCGCGACCGGCGACGTCGACGATGATCGACGCTCCGCTCGACGAGCGCACGGTACCGGTGAAGAGGTTCGACTGGCCGAGGAAATTGGCGACGAACGCTGTCCGCGGCAGTTCGTAGAGTTCCTGCGGGGCGCCCATCTGCTCGATGCGGCCCTTGTTCATCACCGCGACGGTATCGGCCATCGTCATGGCCTCCTCCTGGTCGTGGGTGACGTGCAGGAAGGTCAGCCCGACATCGGACTGGATGTCCTTGAGCTCGATCTGCATCTGGCGGCGGAGCTTGAGGTCGAGGGCGCCGAGGGGTTCGTCCAGCAGCAGGAGCGCCGGGCGGTTGACGACCGCTCGGGCCAGGGCCACGCGCTGCTGCTGCCCGCCCGAGAGCTGCTGCGGTTTGCGGGAGGCGACGTGGTCGAGCTCGACGAGACGGAGCGCTTCATGGGCCTTGGCCGTGGCATCCGCTATTTTTCGTCTTTTGAGTCCGAACGCGACGTTCTCGAGAATCGTCATGTGCGGGAAGAGGGCGTAGCTCTGGAAGACCGTGTTGACCGGTCGCTGGAACGACTTGGTGGCCGTGACGTCCTTGCCGCCGATGAGGATGCGGCCCGATGTCGGTTCCTCGAGGCCCGCGACGAGTCGCAGCGTCGTCGTCTTGCCGCAGCCGGATGGGCCCAGCAGGGCGAAGAACGAGCCCGCGGGGATCGTGAGGTGGAGGTCCTCGATCGCGGTGAATCCGGGGAATCGCTTGGTGATCCCGACGAGTTCGAGGTCGGCGCCGGATTCGGCGAATGCTCCCTGTGCCATCCGCGTCAGCCGAGCAGCACGGCCTGGAAGAGAGCGCCGAACTCCTGCTCCTCGGCGCTCGAGAGGGTGCGGAACATCTTGACCGTGGACAACGTCTCCTCGTTGGGGAAGATGAGCTGGTTCTCGGCGAGTTCGGGGTCGATGGCCTCCATGGCCTCCTTCGCCCCCTCGACGGGAGTGATGTAGTTCACCCACGCGGCGACCTCGGCTGCGATCTCGGGTTCGTAGTAGTAGTTCATGAGCGTCTCCGCGTTCTTCTTGCGCGGCGACCCGATTGGCACGACGAAGTTGTCGTTCCAGATCGTTCCTCCGGTCTCCGGGATCATGAACTTCCACTTCTCGCCGCCCGCCTCGGCGTTGAGCACGCTGATGTCGCCGGACCAGACGATCGCGGCGAGGGTGTCTTCGCTCGCGAGGTCTTCGAGGTACGAGTTGCCCTTGACGTTGCGGATCTGGCCGGAGTCGACGTGCTCCTGGAACACGTCGACCGCCGCCTGGAACTCAGGGCTGCCGAAGTCGCCGGAGATGTCTACGCCCTGCTCGAGCATGATGAGGCCGATCGTGTCGCGCATCTCGGAGAGCACGCCGACGCGTCCGGTGAGCTCCGGGTCCCAGAGGTCGCTGACCGACTTGAGACCATTCGGCACCTTCTCGGTGTTCCAGCACAGGCCCGCGAAACCGCCCTGCCACGGGAGGGAGTAGTTGCGACCCTCGTCGAAGTCGGGGTTCTGGAGGGTGGAGACGAGGTTGGCCGCGTTCGGGATGTTCGCGAGGTCGAACTTCTGGGTGTAACCCAGCCGGATCAGGCGCGAGACCATCCAGTCGGTGAGCACAACGGCGTCGGCGCCGATGTCCTGGCCGAGGGCGAGCTGGTCCTTGACCTTGCCGTAGTAGCTGTTGTTGTCATCGACGTCGATGAGGTACTCCACGGCGATGCCGGTCTGTTCCTGGAAGGCCTCGAGCGTCGGGTACTTGCCGTCGTCGTCCTCGTCGATGTACGCGGCCCAGTTGGCCCACGTGAGCGTCTTGTCCTCGTCCGAGACGTCGGCCGCCGCTGTCGGCTTGGTCGATCCTCCCGTTGAGCACGCGGCGAGAGCGAGCGCGGCGGCGAGTCCACCCGCAGCGGAGAGCATTGCCCTGCGCGATACCTGCGAGGCCCGTGCCTGTTCGACCAGGCGACGGATCATCGGGTCGGAGGGAAGCGCTCTGCTCATATCGGGACTCCTCGTCAGTTCGTCGCAACGCCGGGCATCGCGTGTTTGTCGATACTGGCACAGCGCTCTTCCGGCCGCACGGAAAACTGAGCAAACCGCCCACGCTGTAACAAGAACGTCACGAAATCAGCACTCGAATCGGTCGAACACGGTGGATTACCCCCGTGTAGCGACATCGATGCGAATGCGCTCCGGATCCCGGCCGGGCGCCAGCAGGATGGCGAGTCCCTGGGATCCGATGATCGGCGGCGGCAGCTCGCGCGATCGCGTGAGCGCCCGGTAGTCGGCGAGGCTGCACCCGTCGAACAGCACACCGGTCGTTGCCGCGATTGCCGAGACGGCACCCCAGTGCGCTTGCCACGCGTCGGGGTCGCCGACGATGATCCGGCCGACGGGCTCGACGACGAGGGTCTTCGGATCCGGTGCGCCGGGCGCGAGCTCGATGACGGTGGCGCCCGCCTCGCGCGCCCTCGCCGCGAAGTCCCGGGGTCTCGTGCTGACGACCGCGAGGGTCTGCCCGAGGTCGATCGACCGGGGACCTGCCGTGAGCGGAGCGGTGGGAGTGGCATCCGTTATCGCCACCTGGATGGCGCGGCCGTTCCAGGTTCCCGAGCCGGGAGGACCGCCGGCCACGAAGCCGTCGCTCGCTCCCCCGGCGAGAACGAACTCCTGCCGCGACGGCATCCGCAGCATGATGCGCGAGTCGCACAGCGACGCGACCTGGTGGATCGCCGGCACGAGACGCTGCGTCGTCAGCGCGACGTGCACGCCGGCAGCCGGGCCCTCGCGCAACACTGTCGCGAGGCGGTCGACGAATGCGGCGGCGTACTCGTCGGGGAACCGGCCGATGAGCGCGTCGAGGTCATCGATCAGGACGATCGTCGGCGGGGTGGCAGAGCGGATGCCGGACACGCACGCGGTCACGACATCCCACGCGACCTCGGGGTCGGCTGTCGTGCGAACCACACGCCCTGCGGCCCCCGCCGCAACCGTCCGGAGCAGTGTCGACTTGCCGGACCGGGTCGCGCCGACGACGAGCAGGTGACCGTCTCTCGCGGGGTCCCACGCCGCGACGGGCTGGTCCTGCTCGTCGGGGTGATCGGCGAGGCCGAGCGGGATGGCACCGGGTACGGAGAGCCCAGCGAGGGGAATGAGCGGCGGCAGCGGGTCGCGCCACGGGCGACGCGGAGTCGGCGAGTCCGGGTACGCCGCGGCGATGGCACGGGCGTCCTCGAGCGTCGCGAGCGGTACCTGCACGGCGATCGGCGTCTCGCCCCAGACCGCCACGAGGGCGCGGCCCTTCGCCGTCGCAGGGAGGGCGGCTGCGTCATCCGTTCCGATGACGGCCTGGCTGTCGGCACGATTGTTGACCCGCAGCGACAGCCGCAGGCCGCTGTTGGCCAGTACGGCGTCGCGCACGACTCCCGCCGGTCGCTGCGTGCACAGCACGAGGTGCATGCCGAGGGAGCGACCGCGCGCGGCGAGATCGGAGAACAGGGCGTGCAGGTCGGGGAACCCCGCGACAAGGCTCGCGAACTCGTCGACGACGATGACGAGGCGCGGGAGTTCGACGGCCGCGGGCAGTTCCTCGATCGACCGCACGCCGGCGGCAGCGATGGTCCGCTCCCGGAATCGCACCTCCGCCTCGAGACTCGAGAGCGCGCGGGTCGCCGCCCGCTCGTCGAGGTCGCTGATCATCCCGACCGCGTGCGACAGGCCCGTGACGCCCGCGAAGCTCGCGCCGCCCTTGAAGTCGACGAGCATGAACGTCACGGACTCGGGTGGATACCGGCTCGCGATCGACAGGATCCAGGAGATGAGGAACTCGCTCTTGCCGCTCCCGGTCGTGCCGCCGACGACCGCGTGCGGCCCGTCGCGCACGAGGTCCACTATGACCGGTCCCGCGGCTCCCACGCCGATCGGGCTCGCGAGCGACGTCCGTGTGCTCCCAACAGGCGCTCCCGCGACGAACGGCACGCGGTCGGGCACGGCCGACTCGGCGCTCGTGAGCCGGGACAGCCGCCGCGACCACGACGCCGCCTGCTCGCGGGACACGAACTCGGGCACGATAGCGCCACACAGACGGCGGTCCGGATGACGCAGCACCTCCCCGCCGTCGCCCCCTACCCGCACGATCACCCTGATCGCGTCGGGAACGCCCCCGATATCAGCGGCCACCGCGACCACGACCGAGCGCCCGGCAGCGCGGAACGTCACCTGCCCCGCAGCGACCCCGGGCTCCACGATCGCGCGGTGCGGCAGCCCCGCCCACTCCGCTGCCGCGCTGATCTCCGTCTCCCCGGGTGGCAGGGCGAGGGCGAGCTGCATGACGAACCCGCGGGCGACCGCCGTCGCGAGGGCTTCCGGACCGATGACCGCGATCCCGGCTCCGGCCGGAGCGGTCACGGGAGCGTCGTGGAGATCCCGGGCGAACCGGCCGAGGGCCCGGAGCGGTTCGTGGTCATCGCCGCGGCCGACGTGCACGTCGACGACGAGGGCGCTCGGTACGATCCCTCGTCCGAGACGCAAGGCGACCGTCGCGATGTCGGACGACCAGCGGTCCGGGTCGTGGTCGCGGGCCATGCGCTCGGCCGCGGACGGGAAGTCGAGCGCGAGCTCACGGCGCTCGATCCCGTGCTGCGCGACGATCTCCTCCCGCGTCGCCTCGACCTCGCGGGCGAGCCGGGCACGCTCGCGACGCAGCGTCCGCCGGGACTGGATGCGGGCATCCGCAACGCTCGCAATCGCGATGGCCGGCCCGAGTGCCGCGAACAGCAGCGCGAAGGGCGATTGCGTGATGAGCCAGATCGCGCCACTCACCGCGACCGGCGCGATCGTGGCCAAGAGCGGGAACGGTGCCGGCTGGTGCGGCTGGATCGGAGCCGGCACGGTGATGCGGGCGGGTTCGGTCACTCGAGGTATGGAACCAGTCCCGGATGCAGCACGCGGGAGCGGGCGGGCGAAGGGTGGAGAACCGCGGTGCTAGCCGACGATGAAGAACTGGTCGCCGATGTCGACCCGGCTCCCCCGCGGGAGGAAGTAGCGCTTGCCGGGGTCGCAGCGTCGCGCCGCGGCGGCATCCGGGACCGTGATGGTCGTGCCGTTGCCGGAGAACCGGTCGACGATCCAGAACTGCTCGTCGCTGATGCCGAACTCGAGGTGGGTCTTCGACATCGCCCGCCCGGGATCGTGCACCGGCACGAGTTGGTCGAAGAACTCGCCGGGCTGCGCGGCGGGGCTCCGGCCGATGAGGCCGGTCCCCGTGACGAGGGCGCTCTCGCCGGTGCTGAACTGCAGCAGGAAGGTCATTTGGCTGCTCCCCGGGCGAGGATGTAGCGCACGAGTCGGGTGTTTCCCATCGAGCGGAGCGACACGGCGACCTTCACGCGTTCCCACCGGGTCATGCCGCGGTCGAGACTCGCGCGCAGGTCCCCGACCGCACGCCACACCTTGTCGGCCTCCTCGTCGTCCACGAACTGCGGGGCGAAGACCGCGCGATCGGCGACCGCGGCGAGCACGGCGGCCTGCGAGCCGCCCGCGGTCTCGGCGACCTCGCTGCGGGTCGCGGAGGGTGGCGGCACGAAACCGTGGTCGAGCACGGCGTCGCGATACTCCCACCAGCCGCCGCTGATGCGTTCGAGCGGGGAATCCGCGCGTTTGCGGCGGCGGCGCCTGCGGGCCTTCGCGGCGATGATCGCGATGAACGGAGCGACAAGGATGCTGCCGATGGCGATGACCCACAGGAGGATCCGGGCCAGGAGGAGCACGATCTCGATCCACCGGGGCTGCTCGACCGGGTCGTCCTGCGTGCTCTCGGGCGGGGTCTGCTCATCGGTCGTCGCCGGGGTGTCCTCGGGCGGCTCGATGACCGATGGCGGTCGCGACACGACCGTCGGGTCCTCGGGGTTCTCCGCGGGGATGGGTCGCACGGGCGGGTTGGGGTCGATCGCTACCCAGCCGTACTGCGCGGTGTCGACCTCGATCCACGCCGTGATCGAGGACCCCGTGACGACGGTCGGACCCGAGGCGGCGACCTCGGGCGCGAAGCCGAAGACGACGCGCGCCGGGAAGCCGAGCTGGCGCGCCATGAGCGCCGCGGTCACGGCGTACTGCTCGGCGTCGCCGATCATGCGCTGGTCGGTGAGGAGCTCGGTGATCCGGTCGGCGGAGTGCCCCGATCGACTGGGCGTCTCGTCATCCGTCGTGCTTCCATGGCTGACGTAACCGTCACTGCGGAGACCGTCGAGCATCGCGAGGAGTTGCGCGCCCTGTCCGCTCGCGTTGACGACGTAGCCGGAGAGCGCGACCTCGAGGTCCTGCGGCAGGGAGGTGACGCTCGGCACGGCCGCGGTGCCTGCCGTGAGCGTCGAGAGCTCATCGGCCGTCGGCTGGGCGGGCACGCGCGCGGTGAGCGAGTACTCGTCGCCGCTCGCGAGACCGCCGATGACCGCGGCAGTTCCGGAATTGTCGTTGTAGTAGAACGAGTCGCGCAGCGTCGAGCTCGAGAAGTCGACGGACTCGAGCTTGCCGATCGTCGGCACCCAGACGCCCGCGTAGTCTCCGACGGTCACGTCGATCGTCACGTCCTCGCCGTCGAGCGCCGACTGGTCGAAGCGGTACGGCACGCGCGTGAATGCCCCCGAGGCGCTGTCGACGACGGCGCTGCCGACCGAGTAGACGATGCCG
>Ga0247814_10001660_pt1 | contig 12870 bp, 10 predicted proteins | sample UWRJL179409R1_FD_179947 | JGI IMG/M metagenome (GOLD analysis project Ga0247814, IMG submission 179947) | Plant litter microbial communities from Arlington Agricultural Research Station in Wisconsin, United States - UWRJ-L179-409R-1 | ecosystem: Environmental > Terrestrial > Plant litter >...
AATCTCGTTCCTGTTGATACACTTGTCTTTAGTTCTGTAGGTTACAATACATTTAAACTTGCAGTTGCAGATTATACACAAAATGTATTCGTACTTCTGGAATCCAGCGTTTTAAAGCTGAACGAGGTTACTATCACCACGGGAAAGCTGAAGATCGAGAGATTGAGGGGATTTGATGTAGGAGACGTTAGCAATTCTCCAGGAAATAACCAAAGTAGGAACATGTTCCCTTATGCTTATGCGAAATTATTTGAGTCAAAGCAAGCGAACGTTTTACTTACTCATATTGAGCTTGGGAGAGCTACCAGTGGTTCTAGCGCTCTTAAGGTTCCAGCTCAAACGCGTTTTGTATTACATGTTATGGAAGTAGATGAAAAGTCTGGTGCTCCAGGCGAAATCATATTCTCAAAAAACGTTTATTTAAATGATCGAGCATATTGGGTTACAATTGATTTGGCAAAAGATAATGTGATGCTTCCGACAAATCGCTTCTTTGTCGCTTTGGAATGGCAGCCAATACCAATAAATGAAATGGTGAGCCTTTCAAATGTGCATCGGCTATATAAAACCAAAGCCAATGGAAAAAAACGCTTGGAACAGGTTTCACAATATGGCATACTTTATCAACCGATGATTATTGGATATTCTCGTAATAAACTCGCAATCTCGTACACCAAACTTGAAAATGGTAATTGGAAGATAAACAAATTTGATCCCAAAACTGGTGCCCAAGAGCTTGCGCTTTCTGTAACTATCAAATATTAGAAATATGTATAGGTACTTTTTATTATTTTTCTTAGTAATCTCTTCATTGGCGTTTGGACAACAAAAAGTAAATACTTTTCGAATTGTTGACAGTCTATCTAAAAAACCAATTGCATCCGCAATTGTATCATTAATTCGATCAAAATTAAGCATAAGCACTGAAAGCGATGGCATTTTCAATATTCCAGGTGACTTAAAATTGTTAAGAGATACCGTCATTATTTCTGCACAGGGCTATGACGAATATAGAGTTCTGCTTCATATGTTGGATGGACTTGATTCTATAAGACTAATTACAGCAGGAATTACTACGCCAAATATGATATTAATAGGCAAGAAAGAACAAATTCTAAACCCTTTTAAAGCCGGGGAAGTAAATCATTTCGCTGGTATTAATACTGCCTCTTCTGGATTTGAGTACTTAGAATTGGCTCAAGAATTTAGTTTGCCAAAGCCAGGAGCTAGACTTGTGAAGATAAAGCTTAAACGTTTGGCCTTTACAAGGATTTCTTATTCTGACATCATCAGTTATAAAGGGCTTGACTTTGCTAAATTTAGATTAAGGTTTTACGCCGCTGATTCATTAAAACAAGGGCCGGGTATGGAATTAATTAATACAGTCGTTGAAATAGAAGACAAGGATAATCAGCAGATCAGTATAAATTTGGAAAGGTATAATATTGGAATTCCGGGAAAAACGTTTTTTGTCTCGATCGAGTGGATTAGAGATTTTGTCAATCAAGGTTTTTCAATTGTCAATGATCGAAAAACGGGTTTGCAGAAGCAGATAGTTAATTTCAGGCCTGCAATTGGGGTGTCCAGTATTAAAGGTCCGCAGCTCAATATTTGGTGTTTGGATCCAAAAAAACAGTGGAAACCTTTCACACATTTCTCTCCCGATATGACAGATCTTGCGATAACTGCAGTAGTCGTACAATAGCTACGTTGACATTTTTATTTTTATATTCGTCGGAACATGAAAATGCTACATACTTTCGATGGAGAACTATAGTGTCGTTGTATTAATTTTAGCCGTGATGATTGGCTTGTCGGCAATTGCCGATAAAATTAAATTACCTTACCCAATCTTACTTATCATTGCCGGGATTGGAATTGGTTTTATCCCTTCATTACCAAACGTCTTCTTAAATTCAGAAGTTATATTTCTTATATTTTTGCCTCCTTTGCTTTATGATGCGGCATTCAATATTTCATTTTCAACTTTTAAGGGAAATATCAATACCATAGGAACACTTGCTATCTCATTAGTATTTATAACGGCGTCCGGTATTGCCGTATTTGCTTATTTTGTCATCCCTGAAATGACCTGGCCATTAGCGTTTGTTTTAGGAGCTATTTTGTCTGCCACAGATGCCGTTGCTGCGATGAGTATCACAAAAGGTTTAGGATTATCTCATAAAACAAATACAATTTTAGAAGGGGAGAGTCTTGTAAATGATGCTTCCGCCTTAGTAGCCTACCGGTTTGCAGTTGCCTCTGTTACAGGATCAGCATTTGTCTTTTGGAAAGCTGGCCTTGACTTTGCTTTTTTACTTGGTGGTGGAGTAATTGTTGGGATTGTAATGGCTAAGGTACTTGGCTCAATTTTAAAAAGAATTCATAACGATCGCATGGTCACTATCAGCCTATTACTATTAATGCCTTTTGTTACTTACCTTTTGGCTGAAACTGCTCATGTATCAGGAGTTATTGCGGTTGTAATATTAGGTCTCGGGATTTCCAGATTCAGTAACATGGTATTTCCTGCAAGCCTAAAAGACCAATCGAAATCTATATGGGACATTATTATTTTTCTATTAAATGGATTAATCTTTATTCTGATAGGATTACAATTTCCTTATGTGATTAAAAATATCAATGATGCTTTTATCTGGCAATACGTAGCCTATGCATTGGTTATAACCATTATCGCTTTACTGTTAAGAATGGCCAGAGTGTTTCTCCAAAAGCTTAATCTTGACAGAGCGTTTAGTTCAGGAAAGGGGCGTATCACAGAATTGGCACTGCTTGATTTTAGGAGCAGCCTTATCATCAGCTGGTCCGGTATGAGAGGAATAGTTTCACTAGCGATAGCACTGGGTTTACCAACAACGCTTAAAGACGGTACTCCCTTTCCTTTGCGAAATGAAATAATTTTTATCTCTGTAGTCGTTGTTTTATTCACACTGATCGGTCAAGGGCTTACGCTTCCCTGGATTGTAAAGAAGTTGCAGCCAAAATCATTAGAATAATTATTAGCGATCAGCTGGTAGATAACCATGAATCCGAAGGTCGTCAATAGTCTTAATATTATAATTACCACCGTTATGAAGGAGGACAACTCTGGTAGAGATATCTATAATTTGTTGGTACTGGTGGTCTGTAATAATGAAGCCTTTTACTGGCATTAGGTTTTGAATATGGTCTTTAAGTTCTTCAGAGATCAATGGTGCCAGTTGCGAAAAGGGCTCATCTAAAAGCACATATTCGCTGTCTCCATATAAGATTAGCAATGATTCTACAAGTCTCGCCTGACCACCCGAGAGGTCTCTTAAAGGGACATCAAGATTTTCTCTTATCAAGTCTATTTGTAAAAGTTCAGTTTGATATTTATTAGTGAAAAGCTTTAATAAAGTTTTCAGCCTCATTTTAGCTGGAATAAAATTCCCTTGCGGCAAGTAGGAGATTTGTCCTGTTTGGTATCCCTTATTAACCAAATTGTCGTTTACTTTTAGGTGCTTATATTGTGGGTTTATACTGCCAAAAATAATTTTTAAAAGTGTGCTTTTTCCGGAGCCATTTCTTCCTAATAATCCAACTACCTCCCCAACTTCGCATTTGATATATACGTTATTAATGATTTGATTACTACCATATCTATGAGCAACGCTGTCTATATATAATTCTTCCATAGATATGTTAGGGTGAAAGTGACGGCCATTAAAACAAAGTCTATTAAGAAGAGCATGCCGAATATTTTTGTGTAACCTAGTCCCATATTGCGATAATAATGGTGCCTATCAGGATAAAAGACTCTTTCAATGAGTGCAGAGATAAAATATCCAGTGGATTTGAAAATTATGGCTAACATATATAGCGGGTATTTATCGAAGCCTTTGTCAAAAAAGAGATAAGCAAAATAGCCAGTTACTACCAAATTTAAGATTATACGTAAAACGAAATGCGAGGAATAAATGGTTTTAAGCTTGTAGTACATTCGTTAGCGTAAGATTGTTAGTTTTGTCCAATATGCTAAATATACGGTTCACTTTTTTGTTGTTTCTTATTTTCTGCTCCCTTAATACTGTGTTTTCACAGGAATTAAAGCAAAATATTAATGCACATGATCCAGCAATAATTAAAGTCGGAAACACTTACTATTTATATTGCACCGGACAGGGTATAACGGTATGGTCTTCGCAGGATAAAATCAATTGGAAGTCAGAGCCACCAGTATTTTCGGACGCACCAAGATGGGCGGTTGAAACAGTTCCGGGTTTTAAAGGTTATATATGGGCTCCTGATATCTCGTTTTTTAAAGGTCGCTATTACCTGTACTATTCAGTTTCTATGTTTGGAAAGAATACTTCCGCTATAGGACTTGCTACGAATTCGACATTAGACCCTTCAGATCTATTGTACAAATGGGTTGATCATGGCCTTGTAATACAATCTGAAGCTGGCAAAACAAATTGGAATGCAATTGACCCAAACCTTATAGTTGATACGGACGGCACACCATATTTAAGCTTTGGATCATTTTGGAGTGGTTTGAAGTTGGCTAAACTTTCGGCAGACCGTTTTAAACTGGAAGGATCGATAGCTGATTTAACCACTATAGCAAGCAGGGGCGATAAACCTAATTCGATTGAAGCACCATTTATCTTTAAAAAAGGACAATATTTCTATCTTTTTGCTTCTATAGATTTTTGTTGCCGTGGAAAGGAAAGCACCTATAAGATGATTGTAGGACGTTCAAAGAAACTTTTGGGACCGTATGTTGATGACAACGGAAAATTACTAACCGAAGGCGGTGGAAGAATAATTTTAGCAGGTAATGATGAGTGGTATGGAGTTGGCCACAATGCTGTGGCCAACTTTGAAGGGAAAGATTATCTAATATTTCATGGTTACTCTGCTGCAAAAAATGGTGCTCCAAAGTTATTAATCAGAGCATTGAGGTGGCGCAACGGTTGGCCTGTTAGTTCAGCGTTATAGCAGCTGCATAACCACCATTTCTAACCATTTTAATATCGATCTTATCGCCTGATTTCACCTGAGCAGTCTTCTTTCTATAGTCCATTGCCTGGCGACCCGCATTGATTCCATCTTCGAAATAAGTCATTGTGTATGTCTTTCCTTTCTCAAGAAAGTCAAGATTCACCTGCAGATTTCTAACCTTCTCGGCACCATTGGTGATTCCTCCAATAAACCATTTATTTTCTTTACGCTTGGCCACTACAGCTACCTCACCAACCTTTGCTACAAGCGCTCGCGTCTCGTCCCAGGTTGTAGGTACAGAGGTCATAAATTCCGTACAATCCAGGTTGCGGTAATATAGCGTTGGATTATCTGCAAGCATTTGGATGCCGCTTTCAAATACCACAAAAAGGGCCATTTGGTAGGCGCGGGTACCTATGCTTCCTGCATTTGGTCGTTCGGCACTATAGGATTCAGGTTGCATACTGATCATTGCCCCGGGAGTGAAGTCCATCGGACCTACTGCATTTCTCATAAAGGGTAGAAAGAGACTGTTTTTAGGTTGCGTTCCACCCATTTGTTCCATACCCCTTACCCCCTCATAAGAGATGACATTTGGATACTTGTATTCTAAGCCGGCTGGTTTGAAAGCCCCATGAAAATCAACAAACAATTCGTTTTTTGCTGCTTCTTTAGCAACTCTTTCATAATAATTTACCATCCATTGATCACTACGATCCATGAAGTCAATTTTTACCCCTTTTACTCCCCAGTCTTTGAATGTCTTAAAAAGTTCCATGTGGTTGTGGACTGTTAACCAGGTTAACCAAAGCACTACACCAACATTCTTCTCTTTACCATAACGGATAAGCTCATGGACATCAACTTTAGGATTTGGCGTATAAGGATCAGTAGTACTGTTAGCCCAACCTTCATCCATTATAATGTATTTCAGGCCGAACTTAGCAGCGAAATCTATATAGTACTTGTAGGTCTCTAAATTGTAACCCGATTCGAAGTTGACATCTGGTCCGTATGGAGATGCGTCATTCCACCATTCCCAGCTCGCCTGACCTGGTTTAACCCAGCTAGGGTCTTTGATCACACTTGCCGAAGAAAGCTCTAAGGTCATGGTATTTTCTAAAAGTTGTCTATCGTCTGTTGTAATCACAAAATATCTCCATGGAAAACTCCTAGTGCCGGTAGTCTTGGCAATATAATCGGCTTCTTTAGTAATTTTCAAGCTTCTATCGCCATCTTCAGCAAATTCTAGTGGAGCTTTGGGAAATGCTGAGCTAACAGCATCCTTACCATTGCCCTTAAGGAACAAGCATGGGTAATCACTAAGATCTGATTCACTGATAAGGATTTTATATTGTTTTTTAGTATCGATTAACAGGGGTAAAGTGCTCATTTTAGACTTCCAATCAGCGGAGTTCACTGTTGAGTAATTTTCTTCGTATGCCGTTTTAAAACTCCCTGGTTGTTGAATGTGCAAATCGTAGGTGCTTGGAAAGTGTAGGTCCACAATTTCATTCAAAACTTCAATGTCGCCTTTATTGCTAGTAATAAATCTATAGGCTATTCCACTATCAAAAGCACGAAACTCGACTGCATAATTGTCTTTAAAGTTTAAAAGAATCTTATTGTATTTAGAAGTTACGGTTGAATATTTCAACGCTATATAAGGTTTGATAACACTTCCGCCTGTTGAAGATTTTGAACTTATCAGTTTGGGCTTTGGGCCAGCTTTATCATTTTTAAGTTCTAGTGCCAGGCTATTATTGACTAAAAGCTGATCGGAATTGTAGGCTACCGAATAACGAATTTTGTCTGTGATGTCAATTGACACTTTAATTGCTCCATTCGGTGACTTTAGTTCTAACGTTTTTTGTGCGAATCCATTGCTGAAGAAGCAAAAAATGAAGGATAGCGTAATGAAAAAGTGTTTTATATTCATTTATAATAGGTTTTAGTTAGGATTTACTAAAGTACTAAAGAGTTTGATAGTTAAAGAGAAGTAGTTAAGATTGATTATCTTTCGCTATGAGTTTTTTAAATGCAGAATGGCGGAAATTGATCATGGTAAACTATGCTGTAGATAAAGCTACATTAACAAAATACTTACCTGCTGGAACTGAACTTGACCTTTGGAATGGTACCTGCTACGTAAGTTTAATTGGGTTTCTATTTAAAAACGTTAGATTATTAGGTTTAGCAATCCCATTTCACACCGTATTTGAAGAGGTAAACTTGCGATTTTATGTTCGTTATCAGGATAATGGCATTTGGAAAAGAGGAGTGGTGTTCGTCAAAGAAATTGTACCTAAATATGCGCTCTCTATTATAGCTAATACCTTCTACAATGAAAATTATCAGACTTTACCTATGAAGTATAAGTGGGAGATAACAGAAGACAGCCTTTCAATAGCATACAATTGGAGAGTTAACGGCAAATGGCAAGGATTAAGTGTTCTTGCCGATAAAAACTTGTCTGAAATTGTTGCTAACTCTGAGACCGAGTTCATTACCGAACATTATTGGGGGTATTCAAAGCAGAACGAATTGGTGACAAATGAATACGAGGTACGACATCCCAAATGGGAACAATATGCTATTCAATCCTATCAAATAGATGTAGACTTTAAGCTAACTTACGGAGAGCATTTTAAATTCTTAAATCATGTGACAGCATCCTCAATATTCTTGGCTGAAGGATCTGAGATCTCCATAGAGAAGAAAAAAGTAATCCGGAAAAGCGTTTAGCTAATTCGCCCAGGAAACTTCCTGCAGATCAAATGGCATCTGCTTGCTATTGAATTTTAGCGTCATGAGGTTTCCTTTCAAACAACCTTTGGCATTACCTTCGTTATAGTTATTAATCTTGATTTTCAGCATATCGTCTTCTGAAATCGTAAAATTAAATATTGGATTTTTGTCATATAACATACCAAGACAGGCTTGATTAGATGCATCAGCCATAAAGTTTAAAGAATATTTACCTAATAGCTCATCCAGATTTAATTCTGCAGCACTTGATTTGTAAAGCTCGTAGGCATGAACGGTCTGCCTTTGATTAACTGTCTCAACTGTTACAATAACATAATGTCCATCTCTGATTTGATAGGTTGTTAAAAGAAATTTTCCATTTGGTAAAGTGAGGTCTATATGGTTGTTCTTGAAAATATTAACTGTTTTAAATACCTCATTGCTATCTACCAGGAAACCATTCTTTTCTACACTCTCTCTCATAATTCCTCTCTGCGTTCTTGTCCAATTAAATGACTTGCTTAAAGTATCAGGTAGAATACTTAAAATTATCATCATGTCTCTATTTGCGACGCGATCTACATTTATCGTATCCGGACTAACGCTAATATTGACATTAGAACTATCTCCAGATGACCCTGGTTTGGAATTATTTTTACAAGAACAAATGACTGAAGCAAATAAGAAGATTAGAAGACACCTTTTCATATATGTTAACGGGTTAGAAGGTCGAAGATACTAGATTCTTTATTTCAAAAAACAATTTTATTTGACAAACATTATTACTTAGAAAAATGTTAATATGTAACTTAATTATACTTATAACTGACACACGCATTGGTTTTTAAGCAAAATTTGCTTAACTTTGTGAAAATTTTTAAACATTAATGAAGATATTTATTACAGGCCTTCCGTTAGAAGTAGGGGAAGATGAATTAACAGCCGTATTTGGTGATTTCGGTCAAGTAAAATCACTTAGAATAATCAAAGATCGTGAGACTGGTCAAAGTCGTGGTTTTGGTTTTGTAGAAATGCCTGTTGAAGAAGAGGCAAAAGAAGCAATCAAACGCATGAATGGTGGCGACTACAACGGTAATAGAATTAAAGTGGCTGAAGCACAAGAAAAGCCTAATACTGGTGGTGCAGGCGGCGGTGGCGGTGGCGGCTTCAAGCGCAACAACCGTACTGAGAAGAGCTACTAGTTAGCTTTTTCATTTTTTTTTATTCTAACTATTTGATAATATATAAGGCATTAGACAGGGTCATTTCTGTTTAATGCCTTCTTATTTTGTAAATAATTCAAAGCATGGTTTATCTGAAAAGACACTTAGCATTCACATTAATCTATTTGCTGATTGCTATACTTCAAATAACCGGTCTATATTATAATATTACAGGATTAATTACTTATACAAAGCCTCTGATCGTAATTTGGCTAGCAATATTCTTAATCATATCAACTTCTTTAAAAGGTAGATTTCATAAGCGTATACTTACCGGATTGGTTTTTTCTATAATAGGTGATCTGATTCCTTTATTAGGTAATTCAAACGAGGATTATTTTAGCTATAGTCTCTTGGCCTTCCTATTATGTCATTTGTTCTATATCAGGGCTTTTTACTTGGATTTTAAATCCGCGCCAGAACTAGATAAGGCGGGAGCCCGGGTAGCTATTATCTCATGCGCCATATTGAGTACGGTCTTTTTCTTTGTCTTGCGGCCGTATCTGGGATCGATGCGCGTTCCGATACTCGCCTACGTATTGATGATCAGCTTCATGTTCATGATGGCTGCTTTTAGAAATCTAAGGGTTAATAAGGCTAGTTTCTATTTAGTCCTTGTCGGAGCAGCATGCTTTATGTTCTCTGATGCTTTGCTTTCTTACAATAGATTTGTTTTTAACTTTTCAGGTTCACATTTTTTAATATTGATCACCTACATGGTAGCACAATATCTGATAGTTCTGGGGTCGGTAGAAAGACAATTGCTTCATAGAAACTAATGCTATTTTTCTTTGTCCAAAATCATAAAACTTTGTACAAGTCTTTCACCCTTATCATCGACTATTGTTAGCTGGTGCCGACCGGCTGAGGGACTGATTGCCATCTGGTGAAAGTTTGTAGTAGTACCAATGAATGTTCCATCTAAATGCCAGAAGATTTTGGCTGCATTGCCTCTGTGTGTTGCTGATAAAACAATCTTTCCCCTTTGTCCATTAAGTTCTAATGGTATATAAACTATTGCGTTGTTTTTTGGGTAGATCATTTCCATAACCTGCGGAGTTTCTCCAGTTTCGCAACCCTCTAAATAAGGAGGAAGTGTTTTATACTCACTATTTTTTATTTTATAATAGTATTCCATTGTTGGAGGTAAAATAAACCAACTTTTGTTGACCATATCAGCTACTGAAACACAGTTATCAGTTACCTGAAAGAGCATGCTTTGATCTAAATGAATCATTTTATGATAGGGGCAGATACTAGTTCTTTCGCCCTTTGGGGAGGAAAGTTGTTCCACTTGATCAGGGCAGACATCACTTGCTTTATAGCCGCTTTGCCTGCAGATCATTATCTTTTTTAATTTGCTTTTTGGAGTAGTAAACCATTTACCCGAAGGCAATTGTTTAAAGATATCGAACATCACCGGCGCTGCGATATCTATTCCAGTCAATCCTGGTCTTCCTTCTCCATCTGCATTTCCAGCCCAAACGCAAACCACATATTGAGGCGTAACTCCAATCGCCCAAGCATCTCTGAAACCGAAACTTGTACCAGTTTTCCATGCCAGTCGTTGCGATGAGGTAAATTGTTCCCATAAGCCTTCTTCACCCGGCCGCATCAATTCTTCCATTGCATTGAATGTATTCCAAATGGATCCATGATCTATTATGGAATTAGTTTCTGATTCATATTGGTCGAAACGGTTATCTCTCTGTGTAGCTTGCTGATCATATATGGGTTCGTCATAATCATGAATATTGTACCTCCCTTTGTAATCATTGAAATGGTTAAGTGATCTTGCCATTCCTAAATAAGCTGTTGAAAGATCCCACATGGTAACTTCACTTCCTCCAAGTATTAAAGACAAACCATAATGATCTGCTGGCATCGTTAGCGTGCTGAACTTAAATTGCTTAAGCTTATCATAAAATCGTTGATATTTAAATTGCTGAAGCATTTTGACCGCAGGAATATTTAGTGATCTGCTTAAGGCACGATCTGCCGGAATAGCTCCATCGTATCCTAGATCATAATTTTGAGGGGAGTAACCACTAATTTGCGTTGGCACATCTGCTATCAAAGTTTTAGGTAGAAAAAATCCATCACTCAACATACTGGCGTAAAGTAGAGGCTTCAGCGTACTACCGGGACTTCTATTTGCCCGAATCATGTCAACATGGCTTTCCATTTCGGGATCCTCGGGCTGGTATATGTTTCCAATATAGCTAATCACAGTCCCTGTTTTTACATCCAAAACCAACGATGCAATATTATTAATGCCATTTGCTTTATATCTATTATTAAAGCGCTTCAGAATATCATTTAACTTAAGCTGTAGCTCTTCATTTAAAGTTGACCTTAATCTTGTGCTTTGCGTTCCCAAGCGAGCGTGATCCCTCTTAAATCTAGTCAATAAATGAGAGGCATTTTGCGGCAAGGGTAGCGGCCTATCCGGAATTGATTCCAGCTTTGAAAGATTAGCAGTCTGGACATCAATAATCTCTAACTTAACAAGTTTGTCTAACAAATCATTTCGTTTTTTGATAAGGCGGCTTGCATTTTTTCCGGGATGAACGAGAGAGGGACTGTTCGGCAAGACTGCTAATGTAGCCATCTCACCCCATGACAATGATTTAGGACTCCGTCCGTAATATCGCCAGCTTGCAGCTTCTAAGCCAACGACGTTACTTCCAAAAGGTGCATTTGCGGCATAGATCTGAAGAATTTCTTTTTTTGAATTACGCAATTCCAGCCTGACAGACTGGATTACCTCCATTAGCTTATTAAATAATGTCCGATTTTTTTTCTTAGAAAGTCGGACAACTTGCATGCTCAATGTACTTCCCCCGCTAACCACTGATTTCGCATTCAGATTTTGACGTATAGCACGCCCCATAGCAATAACATCTACCCCTGGATGATGGTAAAACCTCTTGTCTTCAAATGCTGTAATACAATCAATGAACTTCTTTGGAACCTGATCTGAAACAGGAAATCTCCATTGGCCGTCACGAGCAATTGAAGCGCTAAGTAATGTACCATTACTTGCTTCCAAAACATAGGAAGTAGGAGAGTTGAATAGCTTGGACGGAAGACAATTAAGGAATGCGATAAATACACATAAGCATAATACATCCGTAATAAATACCGGTAGCCATTCGCTGGTTTTACTAAACATTCCTACTTTACAACTTGTACCCACATCCCTTTCTCACTGGCACTAATGTTATTGTTATACATGGCCTCACATTGGGTTGCTGAAAGATAATATTTCCCTAAATAGGATGCATTCAACAATACCTTGTATTTCACAGACTGATTCTCTCTCAAGTTAAAATAGGTTAATACCCTGTCATCACGAACATCTTTGTGTGTATAAGGAGAAGAAGCGAGAATACTTTCATTGTCATTAATTCTTGTATTTATGATTTCCCAACCTGAAGGAAATATCTGTGTAAGCGCCATTTGCTCGTATAATCCCATCTTACCAGGGTTCTTAATGGTTACTTCCGCATAGAAATCAGTTCCTTGCTTAATAAGAGCAGGATTTAAAGGTTTGCCGTTCAATAGTTTGTACTGAACGTCCATTCCAAGTACATCAAGGCGATTAGGTAAAAAGTTATTCTGTCCTGTTGCAGGTTGTCCCTGAAGCACTATTCTAGCGAATAATACCCGCTTGCCGGTATTTTTAATATTAATACTGCCTTTGACCGGAAGTTGTTCCTGAACAAAATACTCTTTAGAATTTACATTACTTGTCTTACCATTTATACTGGAAGTGTATTGTAATGATGTGCTGGAAGTATTTGCGCCACAAAATTTAGCTATTGCCAATAATGAATAAGCTGTAGTTTGTGTGCTGTACCATTCATCTGTTCCTAACTTTGCCGCCAAGGGTTGAAGTAATTCTCCGGCT
>Ga0247814_10001661_pt1 | contig 12868 bp, 10 predicted proteins | sample UWRJL179409R1_FD_179947 | JGI IMG/M metagenome (GOLD analysis project Ga0247814, IMG submission 179947) | Plant litter microbial communities from Arlington Agricultural Research Station in Wisconsin, United States - UWRJ-L179-409R-1 | ecosystem: Environmental > Terrestrial > Plant litter >...
GTCTATTCCTAGTCCTTGCTCAACATGAACCAGCCTTCAGACTTAACACAGCAGATTCCATCTGCCCAGCGCTGCGAGCCTGGCTCGTTCCCACTCCGTCTGGCAAATTTTCCTGCCATCAATGAGTCGTCGCTAGGTAATATCGACCCGCAGGCGGAGGTCGTTAAATGGGTGGCCGCTTTCAACAAAGTATACTCAATTACACTTATGAAGTTGGGTAGACTAATATCAATAACAGACAGTCAAAATAAACAGTGGCATTGCAGAGATGTTCCTTGCCGAATCTTACTGGCGGGATCACCTTTGCTTAACCTGGGAGTTTCATACACTTCACGGGCCTACGAAGATTGTATCCTTGCTCCAGGAAACAAAGGAGTGTCGAATCAGGTCAATGGCTCTCGATATTAGTAAGTAGTCCTTTGAATAATTTACTTCTACCTGAGAGCCGAAGACTCATTACTGATTCGGCCCTCTCGACATGTACTTGTACGATATGTCAAAATAAATTACCCAGAGGAATCTCAAGTACAGTGCATTCAATTTTATAGAAACATTTTGTGTCTAATTATTAGTGATTGACTATTTTCTCTTCTAGGTAGCGAAGTTCATACACCAATACTTGCAAATGGAATGATTCAAGCTTTCTTGTCTCTTGAGACAGCTGTAGGAACTGGAGTTGGGATCCTGCGACTGGCTAAGGATGATGAAGGTAATGATTTACAAAAGTTTCTAGATTTTGTGACTGATCGTCAAATATCAGGAACATGGAAGTGCTTTACCCTATACACATTTCTCGAAGAACTCACAGGATTTCCGGCATCAGTACGAAAGAACAGACCACAAGGTGTTGTTCACGGAGAGAGTATTTCACGCAAGACTTGGCTAGAGTTAAGGAACCAAGACAGTGGTGAACACCCAACTGTAATAATCGTTGGAGCGGGACAAGCTGGACTCTCTACTGCAGCAAGACTCCAGACGCTTGGTATCAAAGCTCTTGTCATTGATAGAGAAAGGAAGGTCGGCGATAATTGGCGTTCGCGGTACCCTCAATTAGTCCTACATGACCCAGTCTGGTTTGATCACAGTTCGTCAATTTCTTATAAATAATCTTTTAAAGACATAGAGTCTCAGAGCCGAGAACAGTCTCGAGAATCGAGACGATACCAAATAGGCGAGTTTTGGTATCGAAACGGCGTATTTGAGCGTTTAATTTCTCAGAGCAGCTCCGTAGCACTGATCTCTCACGTAATTTAACACGACCGTGCTAATTCTAGATAGTGCCTTACCTGCCTTTCCCAGAAACTTGGCCGGTCTTCACACCAAAAGACAAGTTGGGAGATTGGTTTGAGTCGTATGCAAAGTTGTTGGATCTGAATGTCTGGACGGAAACAACAGTTAGCAACTCATCATGGGATGAAAGCTCCGGAAAATGGATAGTGACGGTCAACCGCTTCGGTTTAGGTCAGACGTTGACTCTGCATCCAAAACATATCATTCAAGCCACTGGAGCATCGGGCGAACCATATATGCCCTTAGATAAGGTTCCGGGCATTTTGAATTTCAAAGGAAAGTAAGTATTGTAGCTGAACGACTATTTCCCTGAATGTGTCATTTCTAACCAGTATCATAGGGTGTTCCACTCAGCTGACTTTCCTGGGTCTAAATCTTCAGCACAGAATCTTAGGAGGCAGGCAGTTGTCATTGGTTGTTGCAATTCAGGGCACGATATCGCACAAGACTACTATGAGAATGGCCATTCAGTTACAATTGTGCAGCGCTCAAGTACCCTGGTTATTAGTGCCGATGCCATGCGTAAATCTTTGTCTGGACTGTATGGAGAAGGTGGGCCAAGGACTGAAGATGCCGACATGCTCTTTCACAGGTTTGTGTTGCTCAATCTCCCACGCCTTCCATGTGCCGTGGAATGGAGGTTCTATTTGGATGGGGCCAGCTAATTCGATACAGCTTTCCAAATCCTGTGTTGAAGAGATTAAACATCGAAGGTACGAAAGCTCATAATGCTGCTGATAAAGAGATTTTGGAAGGATTGGAAGGTGTTGGCTTCAATCTTGAGTAAGTGACCAATGGTTCCTGAGTAGCATGAGAATTTTAAACTTTTCCGATCTTTTCTGCATTTGTCTCGAAATGTAATACTAGTTGACACAAGCGTCTATGGAAACATTGCTAATTCTGTATCGTACTGCGTAGCAAGGGGCCAGATGACTCGGGTTTGTGGATCAAATATCTCCAGAGAGGTGGTGGTTATTATCTCGATGTCGGCTGCTCACAACTAATCGCCGAGAAAAAAGTCGCCATCAAATCTGGGCACAATATAACCCAGGTTCTCCCTCACTCCATCCAATTCGATGATGGAGACGAGCTCCAAGCAAATGAGATAGTCTTCGCCACCGGCTACAGTAATATGCGCACACAAACTCGCAACATCTTCGGGAATGTAGTTGCTGATAAGGTCAAAAATGTCTGGGGCTTTGACGAAGAGGGTGAGGTACGAACGGTCTGGAGAAAGAGTGGCCACAAAAACTTTTGGATGGCGGCAGGAAATCTAGGACTATGTCGATGGTATAGCCAATTTCTAGCTCTGCAAATCAAGGGCTTGGAGGAAGGCATTTACAAGTACGAGGACATCTGATTAAATGGTGGGAGTACAGGACGCTACTATTCAGTCTATGGCATGCTTTCTTTCGGCTTTTATTCCTATTGCTCATTCGTTTCGCATCAGTTACTGATATGGTAGGAATACGAGCTTAGATAGCTACTCAAATAACATTCAAAATTGATTGCAGAAGACTATGTTTAAGAGTAATCATAAGTAAAATAGCTCGAAATTTAGAAATCCTACGGCATCACCTATTGCATAAGTACCCATCTCTGTGAGGCTGAAACTCTTCCTTATGCCAAGTGACGTGCAATACATAGTCTTCTTTGGAGAGAGTTATAGTGAGTGAAAAAGCGAATTACCAAAGACCGCTTCACGTGAACATCACCTGATCCTCATCTGCTCTTTCGCATTTCGAAATCGTATCGCTATACGAGCTGACCCCGTCCGTTGTACCAGATCTCCTAACAATTCAATTTGATGCTGACTCAGGCTCAGCTTCAGCTTTCCGTAATAACGCTCTTGCGCTGAGAGTCGACAATTAGCAATCGGATGCATTACGTGGCAAAATGTTTTCTAGAAGAAAATCTTTCACTTTCAAACTGATCCTGCAGCGTGGGGTATGGACTGATTGCATTCTGAATTGGCTCTCGGCTGGATGACGGGATGTCCTGAGGATCACACGATTGATGTTCCTTTTCGCCAAATTCCGATCAGCTATCCAGATGACATAGCAGGAAATTTTTATGATTTATGACACATTGGATTATCAAAGATCTCAGTACGACAGCTATGTAGGCTGAGTAATACATGTCCTATATTCTGCTATGAAAGAATGGGGATCTTGTAAAATACCCAGCATCCCGGTGTTTTCTCGTGTCACATCTAAGTGTATAAATCATGCAGACAGGCGTCACTCCTGCGATACAGTAAACCACATTCAACAACAATCTGCAGCATCCCCGGCTTACTGAAAGGTTAAACTGTAATAGTGACTGAATGCTTTAGCTTGCAAATAGAAACGCTTCGATGATTAGGACAAATAGGAGCATGCCCACACTTCCGGGACATAAGTTGCATAATACCTTCCCGATGATCAAAAGACGTAGTTGGGTAGCAACGGGGTTAACTTTAACGACATCGCGAAGCAATTGGTGCTTGATCAGTGTTTAAACACAAGAATTATGGTCGGAAGTAACTCAAGAAAGACTGGAGAATTCTCCTCGCAGGAGGCAGCCGCACGCTTGTGATACCAGCTTCCTAACTATTCTCAAGCTCGAACGGAGTGAAAAGAATCTTTTCATAAAAGCAAACATAGAGTAAGGAGGTTTTCATGTACTCCGAACCCCGCGATACCTTATTGGACTATTACTATCGTGCATGATGAGGGCGACTTATGGCGAACCACACCAGGGTGCCGAAATGTGGTGTGAGGTTGCCATATAGGTCCTTCACGACCACCAAGATATCTTTACCGAGACATTCGATCTGGTCCCTTTTTGGTGTGAGACATGTGTGCAGACCATTTACCACTAGCCGTTTCCGCTTCCACGTTTTGGGCAGTCTTTTGCCCAGCCATTAAACTGGGCGAGTAGAAAGAATAGAGGATGCTAGTCATAAGTATATGAGGCTTGGATGGCACGCAGACTCTTTAGTCCGGGCGATTCCTTTGACATGCACGTGAGGATGCTGGAGCGAATAGCAGGACGCCACAATAATATAGGTGATATGAGGGCGAGGTCGAGGGCGCCCAGCGGCCTCGTTGTTCCGAATCCAATAATTGTGTCGATTCGATGTTTATCAACTACGAATTTCATCTAGAGGCGAGAGAGAAGGGTTAGATCTTTTATGTTTGCTAGCCTCCTAGCCTAGACGATCATTGCCGTTTAACCTCATCTGTAGTGCTTGCAGCAGATCAAAAACCCTATGGCACAATTTGTGATATATGTGATATGTTTGACAGTGTACGTACTGTTACAGGCGAGTGGCACTAAACGAGTGTGGATGAAAAGTTTTCATCCATCTCCAATCAAAACGCCGGTTTTCACGTGAGATAGAATCAGCTATTGGTGCAGGGAGTTTTCCCAGAAAGCCGTGATCTCACTGGAGTGATGGCCCGCATTATGCCGCTGCACACTGAATTGAATTGGCGGTTAGATAGCTGTAGGTTTGTGATACTACAGCTAATTGGCTATTCCCCAATCACCCTCTCTGTTGTAGGACAGCTAATTATCCAGGTGAATAAGGAGAGAACTTGATATTATTCGCGCCAAAGGTTGCCCGAACGAAGCAATAGGTCGATAACATTTCTGACGATACGCCCTCGTGAGATTGAAGATACGAGTCATCAATAGTAGGTATGGCTGGGTTGTATTCGAGGCAGATAGAATGAAGGACGTGTCGCGTAGCATCGAGACGTTTCCTTCCGGGGCTATGTAAGAGATAGGTACAGTCCAACACGATTGCCTCGACGTGTATTGCCCCGTACGGTACATGATGACGGCCTCAGTTTCTCCCTAATCGTACGTACCTACGTATTGGAACGTAGGCTTCCAGGCAGTTGAGTCTTCTCGTTCCGAAAATACAATACAGCTGCATGTCATGGTTGCGTCTATTGCGGTGATGCTCAGGCAGGCTTTCCCATGGCCAGCCCATACGACGGGGGCTTTCTCAAAAGCCCATCTATACTGCATATTTGTGGTCCTATCGGTGCATCTTCGCTCCCAGTTGCATGGCGAAGGTGCGTGGCAGACTGCGAACTGCTGCACGCAGAGTGGCTGGCATTTCATAGCGGTTCTTTCACTTCTTTCGAGATCTCCTTGGCTTGGGTGGTGGAACAACAAGCAGGACTTGACGAGTCGTCTTCTGGGCTGAGCTTTCTCGTGCTCCAGTACCTGTTGATGGAAGCGCCGAAACATCCCGGAGCCTTCTTTGCAGTTGTGTGGCAGCTGGGCCATTCACAGTGTTGCTTCTGCGCCAAGTTGTCAAGATGGTCAAGTTTTGAAGGGATCCCTGTTTTTGCCTCGTCTAGCCTTCCGTAGATTTCCCTCGCCATCCCCGCCGCCGCCCCGTGATCCTCAGCAGCGACCCCCATACTTTACTACTGTATTACTGTATGGATACTGTAGGGAGTCCTCCGCCGTTCCAGAGCAGCACCTCATAATACAATATTCACCAACCACCACTCTGGCCATTTTCAAAGCACCCGATTTCCCCTCCTCCAGCAAATCCCCCCCCAAAACTATATTGATCCTTCCTTCACACCACATCCCACGGCCACGATTATTAACGGGATTTCGACTTCACCCACACGGCATCTTCACCGTATCTAGAGAGATTTGCGACCCATTCACGCCACATCTTGCGCAAAACTCTCCACGTTCATATACACCCCTCATATTTAACCACGGCAATCAACATGTTACTATAGCTCAAGATCTGGAGCCTCCCGTTATTCATTAATTGCTTTTGTAGAAGAGTTTGCAAAGATTTTTACCTTTCTAAATAATCCTTCGTTCAAATCGAAACTACATATTGCAGCCCCCTCATGTCAATATATCACACCGCTACCTCCCGATAATACCACACAACCACCAAGATGCCTTCAACTATTCGCAGATGCAACACAGACGTCAGCTCCAGGAGCACTGGTTCTCGCACGAGTGACGATTCACAGGACTCGCAAAGCACTGCGCCCACGTTATACAGTCCTAGACCATCTCTTGTCCATGCCCAAACAGATGCGCCTATCTATTCGGGAGCTTATGTCGTCTCCCCAGCGACGACATACTCATCATACTACCCTAGATCATCGGCTGAAACCTACAAGTCAGAGGCATCGCAAGAAGATCTCTTCGAAGAACCTGAAGTCTACGATCCCGAATATGACGTACCGGAATACCAAATTAATGAAGAGGTCGAATCCAATACTAGGCCATCCACGACTTTAGACTTTGCAGATTTCTTCCCGACATCAAGGAAATTGTACATTCGCCATGATGACACAACATGGGATGGAAATATGAACCTGCGGGTTGATACCGAAGATACGCATAGCAAACATAAAGCCAATGTACAGCTATTCCATATGAAGCTGCAAGATCTCAAAAACAGGGATTTCTCACTCCGTCGGTACGAACGTTCATCTGGTCGAGAAGTCTGCCACTCAAGTAGGAAGTACCTCAAGCCATCAGAACAACGACCTGGCCTTACACGATCGATGAGCAACGCCTTCGCCAACATCGCCCGAACGAAGCCGGACTTCAAGCGAACCAACTCGACTGCCTCGACACAAAGTTCAAGAAGTGAGACCCCGGCTAGGAGACAAGATAGCGGCTATGGCTCAACTCCAGAGGAGGATGACGAAGTCGGGGAGTTCATGTCGGAGAAGCAATCGTCGGCCAAAATCTCAACGAATACCACTAAGCTAGAGTTCTCAAACTACGCGCAGATTGATGTGAAGCGTTGTGGAGCCAAGTCGTCGAAGCGGTACGAGTTTGAGTATTGGGGTTCCACATATACATGGAAACGCGTGACCGAGAAGGATGGCGCGGGTAAGGCAGTATCCTACCACCTTTTCAAAGGTGAGAGCAGCCGGGCTGTAGCTCACATTGTACCTGAGATGCGAAGTTTGCATCAGATCGAGGTGGAGGAAGCAGCGGGTGGTTGGGTGCCTCCTTGCTTTATGTGGATTAGCGACAAGAGCGTCTTGGAGGCACTCACTGATGTTGCAGAGTAAGTTTTTATTTCAAGCCCTGTTCGGAACAATGTCCATCTAACAATCATCAGCGTTATCGTTGCAACTGGACTCATTGCTCTCGTCGATGACTCTATCAAGAGACATTTCCACCCAAAGCCAAGATCCCGTCAAGTCGCTGTTCCTCTTACGCAGCTAAAGATGGACTTTGTAGGTCCCAAGGTTATGGTAGAACACATATTTAAGAGACGAAACTCAGCGGGTTCGTCGAAACAAGGCTCGCCGTTGAAATATGCGAGCCCTATCGCGGCTTATTAGCCCAGACTCACGTTCCCAACACACTCGAGGTAGAGATGTTGGAGGTGAGATTAAATGTAGAAGTGTATGGGATAGAACAGGACGATAGCCTCTCAGTGGTTATCGGGTGAATGGCATTGCAAGCGGTTGCAAGCAAGCCATTGAAATATGCATGGAAAGGCTACATAGGCATGGTATACCACGGCGTTTGGCATATTGAACATTGGGCTTGGCATGGATACGAGAGATGACTTTCCACTTTGTTAACATAGTCTTCCTTTTGGCATCGGACAGGATACTGCCTTTTAATGCATTCTTACGAAACGTACTCGGTCTACTTGATTGTGAGCTTGATAACCCACATGGTCCAGCTGATTGGCGTTCAAGCGTTTCGCCCGGCAGTGGTGCTATCGATGAGGCTCTTTGATCGGTGGCTGTATTCTGAAGGGTGGTGTGATGTATGAATAAAAGCCTCATAGCACATTTGAAAAGGGATAGAAGTCTTGATGTATTGCAGAGTGCATCTCTATTTACTGCAACTGATTTGTACATATTTCTTATTCTCTAGTGGCAACATGGATTTGAGCAATTTCTATTAACATAGCAGGAAAGTTCGGAGAGGCGGCCAGCACATATTCATTGGGAGTGATGCTCTTATTCTTGATTTAACGGTGTCTGACAAAAGCCGATTTAACATGAGACTCTTGTTTCGTCATGGGCTCTGCACCAATAGCTAAGTCTTAGTTCCTCAAATATTGGTGCCCTTGTTAAGCATACCAATATATGAAGATTTCAACTGCAGCCAAGTAATATCTCTCCTCATGAGTACCAAATTGCTCATTGCAATGAGTTTGAATTCTAGTATTTCGGAACTCTAACTCTAGAATTAAAGGATATTATTATTATGCAGGCAACTCGCAAAGGTCTCATTCAGCCACCACTGTATTTGGTGGTGAGCTCTGACCATTTTTGACTGGAATGGATGGAGGTCCGATAAGTCAACAAAAGACTCCCACCCCACATATCCAATTTTGGACACTGAACATCTGGCAAAAGTCTGTGACGAAAGGTTGAGGTGGTCCCATCGGTAGCAAGTGGAATTTGTATAGGCTACTTCCATGAAAAATCGATTGTGTTTTCATTTATAGATCTGGAGTCCTAGTCAGAGGACCGGATAAGGCTGTTCGGTAAGGCCATATTTCGTAAAGAATCCTTGCGCAAAGAGCCTAGCAGTTATAACAGCACTAGTTTCTTCTCGTACATGTGAGATGTGTTACCCCGGAACCTGTAAGTCATGGCTATGTTGTTGTTACACTATGCCTCTTATCAGGCTTGCCAGAGAGCCATCGATCTAATGTCAATTGGATTCAGCACACCTACGCAGGAACCGATGAGACATATCATACGAGTCACGAAAAATGATAATGCTTACCTGTAGTGTGAGACGTTTCCGTAATGATTGTTTCTCTAGGTTTTGGGCCATTCGACCTCGTGGGTCGAGAGTGCTTGAGTCCTAGTCGGCGAAAAAAAGCATCTGCGCTTACCAAAGCTCGCTCAAGAGGAAGCTTTCGAGATTAATATGTGATTCCTATACGATGCCCTTTAATAATACAGAAACTACGACATCAGCTCCAAAAATGACAACTTGTTGATTCGATGCTTTACTTTCCTATACTTCTCATTGCCGCGGGAATTAACAGAATGCCGGAGCATCATTGTGTCAAAGGATAGGATGCCTAACAATTTATACCAAATGCTCGTTGTCGCCGCTGCACCTGCTGACAGGATTTGTGTCATTGGACTGTGCCCCAGTAAGGTTAGTAGCGTGCCGAACAAACAGTATGCTACTTTACTCGGCAACATTACTCTGTGAATTATACAATGTAATTGTTGTCGGTTGCATTTCTTCTTTCATTGCTAATTTCGTTGTTCTTTGCATCGCATATATTCTCTCTTGTTTTTATGCATGTGGCTCAAAACTAGGAATCAAACATTGGCCTGGAGATGAGAGTTGCTTTCACCTGAATAAGTAGAATTTGTGTTAAAGGAGGTGTTCAAAGCTAGATACGGTCAAATTTTGACTACCAGCATTTTAATACAAGAGCTTCATTGGGTATATATTTCGAGTCCCGTCTGTTACTCACTATATGGTATATTGGTCACCACTATAGTCTTTCTGTATCTTCCTTCTGTATTTATGTATAGCTTTGAGCTTGGAGTTTGCTTGAATTAAAATGGAAGCGAATAGAACAGGCAATCAAGACATATGTGCACTGCCGCTAATACAATGAGATATTGTAAGTAGCTTAGCTCAAGTCTACTCTACGTAAAACCTCTTAATGAAGTACAACAGCTACTTACTTGTCGAAGTGGTGATAAATTGGATAAGATATCTATTTAAACTACACTGAAAAGAATACAATGACAAGTTATACCACGACCTCAGTGATACTAGAGTTCTGCTTGGTTGTTCTTGCTACTTCCACTTTAAATAAAGTTGATGTCTTTTTCGACCATAGTTAACTTTCATAGCTAGGCCGATTGCTGCAAGTGGCCAGGCGGTTAGAGACTAATGCTTCATAGCTCTCTCCAGAGAAAAGAAAGCCCAATATTGACTACATTTAGTTATTATATTAAGAGTACTTATTCCCTACCAATAGTACTAGTCAGCTGAATAAACTCTAGTGCTTCAATTCGACCGCCATGTTTCAGTCAATTTGAGGAATTTACATAGGTCACAAAGAAAATATGATACGATCACATTTGCTTACGTGAAGTATAATACGACGAAATAAGTATAGAGATGGGTATCATTGTTAATTTTACATAAAAGCGGAGTGCTTCCAAGAAACCAGAACGCCATGCTTCATGCATTACCAAATCAGTCCATCCAAAACGCCCATCGAATTTATTCCCGTTAAGAGAGTAAAGTTATCAACGAATTCCTCCATCTTTCCCTACCTCTCCCCTTTTAGCATTACCATTTACTCGACACATATCTTCCATATCATTTTGCATCGCGAATCGTTCTTCCTTACTCGACTCCTCTGTTTCAATCTTTACAATTCCATCATCCTCCTTCGGGGCGTCTAACGCAACTGTTCCATCTAATCCATCGCCTAGCTGTCCCCGTAATAAATACTTGTTCTTCGCACGCTCGAGTTGTACATTGTAGAGTAAAGTGTTGGGATGGGCCGCTTTCTTGGTAATATGACGAAGGACATTGGTTAACGCGGACATTTTGCAGTGGAAAAGATTGGTATGTGCTCTAGCTAGGTAAATTTGGGAGCTTTGGGAGTTTACAACGCAGGTGAAGGCTAATGGAGAGTAGAGATGGGGAAAATGAGGAGAAGTAGGGGAGCTCGCTTATGAAGCGGCCGCTAGTGTCTGTTGTTCTGGTCCATGAAAATTGGTCACTTCGAGAACAATTTCGCGATAAGTGTCGTCTCACTTTTTAATATGAGTAGACTACATGCTATCACGTAGGATGCTCATTGTGTTCTGTAAGTGATAGTTATATTGCAGGTGCGACGTGCTATCAATATGATGCTTTGTTTTGTCCACTAAATTCACAGCTCATATGACAAGTCACATGATCACCAGGGGGTATTCATCAAGAATATATCAATAGGAAGTATCACGAATGAGAACGGTTGATTAAGTAGTTAAGCTTTCATTGAATCATCTCGAGTCTAATACCCTGCAGGATATAAATATGTATACAGAACGCCGCCCTTCTTTACCTAAGTGTTATAATTCCAAACTTCCAGATCTCCTAACCACTCTATCTAAAACCCAAGGGCTGAGTTGAAGGCGTCAGCCGAAGCTTGGCCAGCTAATTTGGCTATGTTATGTTAGTTAACTTATTTATTATATAGCAGGATTCCAAAACTTACCAGCAGCGGCTTGCCCAGCATTACACGCAGAGACAGCTTCAGCTCCAGCTTTGCATTTGGATTCTAGTTGACCACAAATGAACGAGGCAATAACACCGATTTTCAAAGCAGAGCCATGGTTAAACTCGGAGTCGTCATTGGCAATGAAGGCAGCTTGGTCACGACCTTCAAGACCCTCTTCGAACACAATGCTAGGGTCTGAGCATGATCCGAAGTCAAGTGCTTGTCGCTTTATCTTGGCAGATGCGGCAGCGTTGCATTCCTTTTCTTGAGCATTGCAGTCGGCAACGGAACCAGTTGCGGCCTTTGTATTGATAGCGTTGGCACAAGCGTTGTTTTGAATGGCGCAAGAGCGTTGGAGAGCAGCGCCAATATTGACGAAAGTGTTTCCGTTAACAGAGAAAGGACGGTTGCCTGCTGAGGATTCAACTGCAGGAGGAGCACCGCCTAGAGTTCCGGTGAAAGATTGAACGTTTGCTAGTAGTAATTAGTTATGCCTGATGTGCTTATTGGCAGCCAAATACATACTTTGGGAGGCACCACCTGTTGCACCACCTGCGGCATCACCTGCTGCACCACCAGCGGGCTTAGCTGCCTTACCGGCGGGCTTAGCTGCCTTACCAGCGGGCTTAGTTGCTGCCTTAGTTGCTGCAGCGGGTGCATCAACCGTGACTGTCTGGACGACTGCTGCTGGGCATGCCTGTAAGACCATATCAGTATTTGATACAGAAAGAAACTTGCCAAAATGGAGCTTGGAATGATTCCCATAGCCTGCAAGTCATATGCATTAAGTAGATTCAACTTACATCAGCAACTCCGGTACCATTTCCTCCCACGGCAGCAGCTCCACCACCGACAGCAACGCCGGAGACAGCGGCGTCGATCTCAGCAGCCGTGGCGTCTTCGACTAAAAGATTCTCTGTGAAAATACAGCCGATTGGATCATCTACGGTATCACAGGTGTTTCCTGCTCCTGTATTATCTGCTTTCTGATGGGAGTTAGCAAAAGCTTTCAAATAGCAATGTTTTGAGAATGCATACGTCTCCAGGGGCAAAGGTGCCAGACTCGAGGGCCAATTGAGGATCAGCACCGATAGATGCGAGCTGCTTAGCTAACTCGAGAACGATAGCCTTGTTTCCAGCTGCAGCTCCATCAGAGGCAGGGTCTTGGTGTTGTGTAAGAGCAGCAATTTCTGGGTTGACAGCCGCATCAGTGCACAGGACACTCTTGATACCAACACCTGCAGTGTTTCTCTCAAGAGTTCTGAAGATCAATGCATCTGCCTGACCCTGGATATCTCCAGCCGCTTTCGCGTTGGTATATGCCCGATCAGCAGTAGCTTGATGACAGCAGTCGAGGTT
>Ga0247814_10001665_pt1 | contig 12852 bp, 6 predicted proteins | sample UWRJL179409R1_FD_179947 | JGI IMG/M metagenome (GOLD analysis project Ga0247814, IMG submission 179947) | Plant litter microbial communities from Arlington Agricultural Research Station in Wisconsin, United States - UWRJ-L179-409R-1 | ecosystem: Environmental > Terrestrial > Plant litter >...
CTACGATCGTTCCTTCTTGACTAAAGTAGTTTAAAGACGTATAGTAGTTGGTTTTATCTTGTCCACCAGAAAAGCTCACCTGGTGATTTTGCATTACTCCTCTTCTAAAAACCTCATCTTGCCAGTCTGTTCCTTTACCTAATAATGAAGGGTTTTGAAACTCTCCAACAGTAGAGAAATTAGGGTTGCCATCCACCGCAGCAATCTCGCCTAATACTTCATTGTTGTATTGAGCAAATTGACTAAGATCCATGATCTTCAGCTTCTTTTGTACTTCTTGTAAGCCGTAATAACCCTCGTAGGTAATTTTACCTTCACCAGCTTTACCCCTTTTAGTGGTAACGATGACCACACCATTGGCAGCTTGCGATCCGTAGATAGCTTGTGCAGATGCATCTTTTAAAATGTCGACACTTAAAATGTCTGAAGGGTTCAAGGAAGCTAAAGGACTTTGAGTAGTCTGACCGCCCATACCGCCCAGTTGATCCTGAGAAATACTATTGCGGCTAGTTTGCAATGGCACCCCATCCACAACGTATAATGGCTCATTTCCATTCACTGAGGTCACACCCCTAACACGAACAGAAACACCACCACCTGGCTGACCGCCATTGGTGGTTACACTTACACCGGCAACTTTACCTTGTAATACCTGATCTACACCTGAAACCGGAAGATCTTTGATGTCCTTCTCACTGATAGATGAAATCGCAGAGGTGATATTAGAACGTTTGGCCGTACCGTAACCAATCACAACCACATCTGATAAGGTAGATACGGAAGATTTTAAGGAAACGTTTAAGACTACTTTGGTTCCTACTGTAACTTCCGTAGCCGTCATCCCTACATAGGAGAAAACAAGTACGCTGGCATCAGACGGAACAGCTATCGAGTATTTACCGTCTACCGTTGTAGAGGCGGATGTCTTTGTGCCTTTTACCAATACTGCAGCACCAGGTAGCGTAGTTCCGTCTTCATCGGTAACAACTCCTGTAACAATTCTTGTAGTGGTTTGGGCATAGATGGAATTGGAAATTCCTGTTAGCGTAATGAAGATGAATAGACAATAAATCCACTCATTACAACTCTTTCTTGTACTTCTCATGTTAATCGACATATTTGGTTTAGTGAGGAAACACGGGGAGTGTTTCCGAATGTAAACGTATAGACATCGACAATCTCGATTGCTAAAAAAGGGGTACTCAAATGTTAACCGGCCTTGAATAAGGCTAGAGCGCGGTTACATCTTTACTTTCGGCGTATTTGGAAGGCAAAACATCAAATTCGTCTTTGAAAGACTTCACAAAGTTCTTGGTTGTCTTGAAACCTACCTTGTAGCAGATCTGCGAAACGGTTAGTTTTCCTTGTTCCAAAAGCTGAGCTGCTCTTTTTAAACGGTACGATTTGATGAACTCTAGAGGTGTTTTACCTGTCAATGCAACAATGCGTTTGTAGAGTGTAACTCTACTCACTAAAAGTAGTCCGCTCAAAATATCTACAGAAAAGTTGCTGTTTGAAATGTTGTTCTCAATCTCTTTCAATACCTGCTGTAGGAAGTCATCATCAGGACTCTCGGATTCTACTTTCAGTGGCTGTACTTCAACTTGCTTTTGATAAGTTTTCCTGAAGGATTCTTGCTGCATCAGGATGTTCCTGATCTTCGAGTTAAGGATTTCAAAGCTAAAAGGCTTTGTCATGTAGTCGTTCGCTCCTGTTTCAAGACCTGTAAGTTCTTGTTCTTCGCCTATAAGAGCTGTTAAAAGGATTACTGGAATTTGGGTGGTTCTAGAATCTAGTCTTATTTTTCTACACAATTCAATACCGGTCATTTCAGGCATGGAAATATCGCTAACAATAATATTAGGATGGTGGAATAGTGCTTTTTGCCAGCCATCTTTTCCGTTAGCGGCTTCAATAACATTAAAGTCTCCTTTAAGATTGTCTTTCAGATAAAAGCGTAAGTCTGCATCATCCTCAACCAATAAAACTGTTGTTTTTTTAGAGAATGCTGGCTGATTGACTTCAGCTTCTTCAGCCTGTTCTTCTGCAATCAAAGCGTCAACAAAGTTTTCCGTAGGATAACTCTGTTCTCTTAACTCCTCAAAGGGAATCAGTATAATAAAGCAGCTACCCTCATTTTCGTCACTCTCCAGGAAGATTTCTCCTCCATGAAGTCGTACAAATTCTTTAGTTATCGCCAACCCTATCCCACTTCCCTGGTTAATGATGGAATCTGGAATCTCATTTTGGAAGAAACTCTCAAAGATCTTGTCCTGCTTTTCTTTCGCAATGCCTATACCAGTATCTCTGACTCTAATCTCTACCATATACTGATCCATCATGATGCAGTCCATAGATACGTTCACTTTTCCGTTATTAAAGGTGAACTTGAAACTATTAGATAGCAGGTTGAAAAGTATTCGTTCAATCTTATCATGATCAAAATTTAGTTTCAGGGTCTCATAAGTGGTATTAAAAGTAAGCTGAATATTTTTTTGCTCTGCAATGTCTTTAAAAGAGTAAGTAATTTCTTTCACGAAAGAAATCAAATCTCCCGGACGCTTTTGCAGCTTAATCTCTTTCAGTTCCATCTTGCGGAAGTCCAGCAATTGGTTGACAAGGTTGAGTAATCTCTTGGCGTTTTTCTGGATCATTGACACCTGCTCTTTCAGTTGGTTATCTTCCAATGCTTTTCTTAATTTATCAATTGGCGCAAGAATAAGGGACAGCGGAGTTCTGAACTCATGACTCACATTAGTGAGGAACTTGATTTTCATGGCATCGAGTTCTCTAAATCTTACCGCCTCCAGTCGCTCTGCATCAATAATTCTTTGCGTTTCTGCTTTCTCTTGCTCGATAATTCTTTGCGATTCTGCTTTTTCTTGCTCAATGATTCGCTGGGATTCTTTCTTTTCTTGTTCAATAGCAAACTGCGCTTTCAATTGCTGAATGCCTCGATGTCTTAAGTAATACAATCCCGCAGTAACCAATAGGAAATAGAGGATCTTTGCTAACGTAGAGGCGTACCAAGGGTTGAGAATACTTATCTTTAGCAAAACAGGGTTAATATCTGAACCATTATCAGCATTAACTGCCCTCACTTTAAAAGTATACGCTCCAGGATCCAGGTTGGTGTAGGTGGCTTTTCTTGAAGAATTGTCGGCAGATATCCAGTTTTGGTCAAAGCCTTCCAACATATATTGAAGCTTAACTTTATGAGGGCCAACATAGTTTATGGACGCAAATTCTATCGCAAATACATTCTGGTCGTGGCTCAGCGTAATCTCCTTCGTATCAAAAATAGACCTTTCTAGAATTACACGTCCATCCACACTAGAATTTGCACTTACCGTTTTATTGAAAAGCTGAAAGTCTGTGATAAATAGCCTGGAGCTCTGTTTATATGGTCTGATGGATGCCGGTTGAAAGATATTGATGCCATCCGGACCACCAAATGCCAGCTCGCCGGTCTTAAGTTTTACAGAAGCTATCCGATTAAACTCCTTTCCCTGCAAGCCATCGTTTTCATCAAAATTCTCAAACCTAAGACTGAATCCCTTTTGTTCACTGACCGTAATTTTGGATAACCCATTTGACGTACTTACCCAAAAGTTGCCAGAATCATCTTGTTGAATATCCATGATGTTGTTATCAGGAAGCCCATTGTCGGTGGTGTAATTGTAAAACTTCTTTGATTTCGGATTATAGATACTAAGCCCATCTCTTGTTCCGATCCATAGTTTGCCACTCCGGTCTTCGATAAAACTGTTGATATTGTCATTGATAAGGCTGTTTTCGTCTTTCGGATTGTTAATGATTTTTACAAAAGCATTGCTTCCTTTCATCATCACATTCATCCCATAGGATGTTCCTAACCATATATTCTGATGTCTATCTTCCAGAATTTTAAATACATAGTCCGAACTCACCATACTGTTGTGCTGCCTGAAGCGTTTGAACTTTCCAGTCGACCTATCAAAAAGATTTAGTCCGCCACCCATGGTCGCAATCCAGAACCTGTTGCCTGAATCTTCCAGGAAATCAGATACCTTATTGTCGCTTAAACTCTCTGGATCATTAGGGATGCTTTTGTAATGTTTAAAGATTCCATTGTCAAAAACGTCAAACCCACCTGTATAAGTTCCTATCCAGAGCTTACCGAAGCGATCGGTGTACAGTCCGACAATCGCATCATGAGCTAAACTGTTTGGGTTTCTTGGATCATGGCGATAAGAGACAAATTTCTGTGTCGCCCTATTGTAGTATACGAGACCTTTTCCATTTGTACCAATCCAGATGTTACCTGACTTATCTTCCAGCATTCGGTTTACATCGCTGTAAATAAGACTTCCAGGATCAGAAGAGTGCTTTATAAGGTTGAACTTGATAATACCGGGGTGATAAAAGTTTATTCCTTTCCTAAATGTACCCACCCAAACAATACCCTGATCATCATAATAGATACTGGAAATGCTGTTCTGACTTAAGCTTTTGCTATCGTTCTCGTTATTCAGGATGTATTTGACGCTGGCGTTTTTCTTGTTGATGATGTTTATTCCACCATGATCTGTGCCTACCCAGATATTGTCATCTTTATCTTGAACCACACCTGTAACGATGTCCGAGTTTAGTTTTAAATAGCTGGAACCTTTATTGATTTGCTTTAACGTATTGGTTAGCGGATCAAATGAGACTATTCCCGTAGAAGTGGAAATGTCGTATACCCAGATCAATCCTTGCCTGTCTATAAAAATCTTGTAAGTATCACTTTCACGATCGTAGAACTGCGCTGCAAGACTAACCCGCTTGTCTACGCGCCTTGTATTTTTCGAAAGCATCTCCAATAAACCATCAGCATGTATAATCCATGCATCACCGTTTTTGTCTTCCGCCAGGTCAATAATCGGACTAGCAGCCACTGTATTGTCTACCTTTAAGTGATGAGAGACGTGTACGCTTTTGCTTGTTTTTGTATCATATTTATACAAACCAGTAACCGTGGAAACAAACCAGAAAGCGCCATTATAACCCTTTCTAATCATTCGAACATTGCTTTCGGGGATACCATATTTGTCCAGTTCAGGTTTAATGTTATGGTCAAACTGTTCCGTTTCCGGATCATAGACATCCAGTCCCGCCCTGGTCTCTATCCAAAGCTTCTGATCGGGCCCCTCATTAATCGAACGAACATCACTATCACTGATCGTAGAGCTGTTCTTACTTCTGTGTTTATAAACCTTGAAGCTATAACCATCATACCGGGCAAGTCCAGCCATTGTTCCCAACCAAAGAAAGCCTTTGCTGTCTTTATAAAAACAGTTGACGTCGTTATGAGGTAAGCCATTATTGATATTTAAATGAGAGAATTGGTATTGATCGTACTGCGCGCTTACCGGGCTATTAAGCAGACCAATCAGCGCAGTAAATAACAGTAACCATACTCTTTTAATCATCAATTCAATATATCAATCTATTTGTAAATATTCTTTAAATCTTTTTCAAACAGTGTGTAGGGGTCATCGTAGAACTTTTTGAAGTCGGGAATACTGGAATGCCCTGGATATGGGGCATAGTAATGCGTCGGACTAGTTGCATCATTTCTCCAAACAAGAACATAAGACATTCTTATTCCTTCACTTTTCATCACCATTAATAACACATCGTTCCACCAGCTTGGGTTTGGTAAAGATTCTAAGCCCGTTTCTGTAAAAGCTGCGAGCTTATTATTCTTTAATGCAAAGGAAGACACTATTTTCAGTTTTTGTATGGCGGCATCAACATTATATTTATCATCCCGACCCATATCGCCATAGTTATCCATCCCAACCATATCTACCCACTCGTTTCCCGGATACCGCTCCATATACTGTTGCTCCGATGTAAACGTATTATCCGGAGAAAACGCATAAATGAAGTTATGAACACCTGCGCTATCTCTTAAATAACCAACGGTAGACCGCCATAAACTTTTAAACTCCTCGGGTGTACAGTGTGATTTTCCCCACCAGAACCAATCGCCGTCAAATTCATGAAATGGTCTGAAGATAACAGGAATAGCCTCTCCTTTTTTGCCTTTAACGCTTTTAGCGACTTCTGCCAGGCCATCCAGTATTTTCAGATATTTGGCATGTGCTTCTCCACCCGGGATGATATGCTTTACTGCCGGCAACGATACCGAATCTTTCCAGTAAAAACCTCCTGGAGAAACAGGGTTTGAAAAGTGCCACGCTACCGTAGTCACGCCACCTCTATTATAGGTGTCAGTAATTAGTTTGATTAGCTTTTCTTTAGTCTTTATAATTTCCGCCTCAGGTCTGCCAGACAGCTCGGAGAAATCCACACCAATAACTGCGGGGTGAGTGCCGACAACAGATTTAACGTCTGAGCGATCTGCATCTCCCGACCAACCATGTCCGTACTCTGTTGCATGTTGATGGCCAAACAGCGTATGATTCTCCGAAAGCGTAAAAAGGTTCTTGAATAATGCTTTGGTCTCCTTTGTGGCTTTGGTATCTATTGGAGCCATTTTCTGAGCGAAGGCATTGAAGCACGATAATATTGCAAGTAGTAGGTATAAGTATTTTATACTTAGCGAAACTCTGTTCATGTTTATTTTTGGTTATTGTAGAAATGTTTGTAAAAGTACCAGCAGCTACCGTCTTTAATGCTAAAATAAGGGGTATCAAATGTTAACTTTCATCAAAGGACTGACAAATCCTCCTATATTCTGCATTAACATTACACGGCGCTAACACTGCGGCTTTCTTTCAATTGAAAGCTATTGCTTAACTTTGTACTATGATCGCACTTCCGGTTGTTTCAGAAAACCCAGTACAAAGAAAACCAGATTGGCTTAGAGTTAAGCTTCCGGTAGGTAAAGAATATGCACAGGTACGAAGCCTGGTTGATACGCATAAACTGCATACGATTTGTGAAAGCGGCAATTGTCCGAATATGGGCGAATGCTGGGGTGCAGGAACAGCAACGTTCATGATCCTTGGAAACATTTGTACCCGCTCCTGCTCTTTTTGTGCAGTAGCTACAGGCAGACCATTAGCCGTTGATACTGATGAGCCTAACCGTGTTGCCAATTCTGTTAAGTTGATGCAAGTGAAACATTGCGTAATCACTTCTGTAGATAGAGATGACCTGAAAGATGGAGGCTCTATCATCTGGGCAGAAACGCTTCAGGCGATCCGAAGAGAAAGTCCTGAGACTACACTTGAAACATTGATTCCAGATTTCAGAGGAGTTTGGGACAATTTGTATCGCGTTTTAGAAGAACGCCCAGAAGTGATGTCTCACAATGTGGAGACAGTAAGACGCTTAACCAAGCAAGTACGGATTCAGGCAAAGTACGACCGTAGTCTTGAAGCTTTAAAGAGAATCTCTGAATTTGGTTTAAGAACTAAAACTGGTATCATGCTGGGTTTGGGTGAAACAGAGGACGATGTGCTAGAGGCAATCGACGATTTGGTAGCCAATGGCGTTCACATTCTAACCTTAGGACAATACCTGCAACCTACTCGTAACCACCATCCTGTGGTTGATTGGATCCATCCAGACCAATTTGCGAAATATAAAGAGATCGGTTTGGCAAAGGGCTTGAAGTATGTAGAAAGCGGACCGCTTGTTCGTTCTTCCTATCATGCAGAGAAGCATTTATTTGATTTCAAATAGCCAGCGTCAAAGTTTATTTATGGTTCAGCTTCTGTCCAGACGAGTAAAACAATTATTTTTTGTTCTTGTTGTAGTTTCACTATATTAGCAATTCATTGGCAGCAACTAAGAAAATATCACTCTCCGAAGAAGAGCTCGTTAGCAAATTGAAAAGTCAGGACACATTGGCGATTCAGGCTTTATACGATATGTATTCTGGTGCCCTTTTAGGAGTAATTTCCAGGGTGATACAGCATACTGAAGTTGCAGAAGACCTTTTACAAGAAACTTTTATTAAAATATGGAACTCAGCCGGAAGCTACGACAACTCAAAAGGTCGTTTGTTTACCTGGATGATGAACATTGCCCGTAATTTGTCCATAGATAAACTACGTTCCAAAGATTTTAAGAATTCCAATAAAAACCAAGACATTGAAAATAACGTAGATTTCATTGACGCTCAGAAGGGGATAACCTTCAATGCAGACGTTCTTGGTATTAAAGATCTCGTTACATCGCTTAAACCAGAATTTAAAACTGTATTAGAGATGGTGTACTTTAAAGGGTATACCCATGTTGAAGCGGCAGAAGAGTTAAACTTACCATTAGGCACGGTTAAAACCCGAATCAGGATGGGAATTATGGAATTAAGAAAGAATTTTAATTAAAGTGGAAGAAGGAAAAGCATATATTGAATCCGGCATACTTGAGCTTTATGTTCTCGGGCAGTTAAACGCCCAGGAGCAATCTGAAGTTCAGACTATGGCTTCAACCTATCCTGAAGTTAAGCAGGAGATGGAAGCTATAGAGATTGCTATGGAGAAATATGCGGTGCAGAACGCAGTGAAACCTAGTGAAGGTTTAGAAAACAGAATATTCGAACGTCTTGGAATAGCAGCTCCTGAAGTTAAGCAGGAAGCTAAGATCATTCCGCTGAATGCAGATCTAAGAAACAATTACCAGTCTAAAATACGCAGCTTGAGACTTGCGCTCGCAGCATGTGTTGCTTTGTTAGTGGTTAGTGTTGCTGCACTTTATTCAGCGCACTCAGATTTAGGAACAGCAAGAGATCAAATTGCCAGCTTAAGTGCAGATCGTGAGAAGTTTAGTTCTACGGTAAACTACATGAAGTCAAATAATGCTGACTTAAGTAAAATAGTTGCAATGGCTGATGATCCGAACTGGAAGACTATAAAGTTAGCAGGACAAAAGAACCCGAACGACAATATGGTTGTTTACTGGCATCCGAAAGGAAAACATGTAATGGTTAATACTACTAAAATGGTTTTGCCAGCTAACGACAAATCTCATCAGTATCAGCTATGGGCGCTTGTTAATGGCAAACCGGTAGATTTGGGTGTATTTGATGTTAATCCTGATACTTCTCATATTCTTGTGAATATGAAAGAGATTGGAACTGCTCAGGCTTTCGCCGTAACGCTTGAACAGCGTGGAGGCAGTCCGACGCCAACAATGGAGCAAATGATGGTTATGGGTGGCGTTTAATTGTCTTAGACAATTGTAATATTACTTCAGAAGCAGTTACTGAATTATAATCATTAGCTAATTCATCTCCAGCCTTCCCATGAAAATATACTCCTAGAATTGCCGCAGTTTTCGCTTCGTATCCTTGTGCAACAAATGCGGTAATGATTCCTGTCAAAGCATCTCCCATCCCACCTTGTGCCATTGCAGGATTTCCGGTAGGATTAATAAATACTACGCCTTTCTGATCAATGATAAATGTGCGTTCGTTTTTTAATACAATTACAATCCCGTACTCTTTCGCGTTTGAGGATGCCGTTTGCAATCTATCCCACCAAGTTTTATGCGGACCAAATAAGGTGTCGAACTCCTTCATGTGTGGAGTCAGAATTGAATTTTTTGATAAGTGCTGTAAAAGCTTAGATTGCTCTGCGAGCATATTTAGCGCATCAGCATCTGCGATAAGTGGTTGTCCTGTCGCTATAATTGCAGTAAGTAGTCCTTTTTGATCTTTACCTAAACCCGGGCCAATTGCAATAGCTTGGAATTTCTTTAGAGTGATGCTAGCATCCTGCAGCAGCTTTTCGCGGTCTATATACATCACTTCGGGTAAAGAAGTGTTTAAGGCTACCAGACCTGATCCTGGCATACTTAAAGTAGTTAATCCGGCACCTGCATGTAAACATGCTTTAGCTGAAATAAGGGCTGCACCCATAGTATATTCTGAACCCGCAATAAGTAAAGCGTGACCATAAGTCCCTTTATGACTGAAAGGCAATCTGGGCTTGAAGAGTCTACTGATGTCTTCAGACTCTATTAATTGGAAAGGATGTCTGTTTTCCTCTCCTTTATCCAAACCCCGGGCAACTACTTGCCGCAAACTATAATCATCTGTATCTGGTAGATAATCGCTTAGATAGATTGCCATATGTTGTGTTATAAATTCATTTCTTTCTTTAGAAATTTACCGGTCAAGCTTATTGGATTTTGAATCAATCCTTCAGGTGTACCTTCAAATATGATCCTACCACCTCCTGCACCACCTTCTTCACCAAGGTCAATCACCCAATCGGCAACTTTAACAACATCCAGATTATGCTCAATCACAAGCACCGTATTCCCTTTCTCCACTAATTCATTTAACACTCCTAACAGCACATTAATATCTTCGAAGTGCAAACCTGTAGTTGGCTCATCTAATATATAAAAAGTTCTGCCCGTATCCTTCTTCGATAATTCTGTCGCCAGTTTTACACGTTGCGCCTCTCCTCCAGATAACGTTGTGGAAGATTGCCCTAATGTAATATAGCCAAGACCTACATCTTTTAAGGTCTTTATTTTACGATGAATCGAAGGCATGTTTTCAAAGAAATCAACTGCTTCTTCTATACTCATATCCAGCACATCACTAATGGACTTACTTCTATACCTTACTTCGAGCGTCTCTCTGTTGTAACGCTTTCCGCCACATTCCTCACAAGGAACCTGAACATCAGGAAGGAAATTCATCTCAATGACTTTCATTCCGCCCCCCTGACAAGTTTCACATCTTCCACCCTTTACGTTAAAAGAGAAGCGACCAGGTTTGTACCCCCTGATTTTCGCTTCTGGCAACTGAACATAGAGGTTTCTGATGTCAGAAAACACACCAGTGTAAGTTGAAGGATTGGACCTTGGCGTACGGCCAATTGGAGCCTGGTCAATTTCAATTACCTTATCTATCTCTTTCAATCCATTTACCTTTTCATAAGGTAGTGGATGTTTTTTAGCTCTAAAAAAGTGATGGTTTAGAATTGGATATAACGTCTCAGTGATTAAGCTTGATTTTCCGCTACCCGATACGCCAGTTACAGCAATGAATTTACCTAGTGGGAAATCTACGGACACCTCTTTTAAATTGTGCCCGCTAGCTTTAATAATAGATAGCTTGTGTCCGTTTCCTTTTCTTCTTTTCTTAGGAACAGCAATTTCCTTCCTACCATTTAGATAGGCAGCAGTTAGCGTATCCGATGCCAGTATCTCTGCCGGCGTTCCCTGCGCAACAATTTGTCCGCCGTGCACACCTGCAGCCGGACCGACATCAATAACATGATCTGCTTCCAGAATCATTTCCTTATCATGCTCTACTACCAGAACCGTATTCCCAAGGTCTCTCAAATTCTTTAAAGCACCAATCAGGCGTTCGTTGTCTCTTTGGTGTAAACCAATGCTGGGTTCATCAAGAATGTACATCACATTCATTAACTGCGATCCTATCTGCGTCGCCAAACGAATCCGCTGTGCTTCACCCCCGGATAGCGTCCTTGCCGTTCTATCCAACGACAAATAGTTCAACCCAACATCTGTTAAGAAACCTAATCTTGCGCGGATTTCTTTTAGAACTTCCCTTGCAATAGTATTTTGTCGCTCAGTTAAACGATCCTCTAATCCTACATACCAATTCTTTAACGAATTGATATCCATATCTGCCAATTCAAAAATATTCTTCCCGTCAATCTTGAAATGCAAACTTTCCTTTTTCAATCTTGCACCATTACAAACCGGACAAGTTTTCAGTTTCCTGAAAGCTTCCATGTCGTCAACAGCACCCTCTCCCTTTTTCTCCTGCTGCTCTTCCAACAATTTGATGATTCCATCAAAAGAGATCTGATAATTTTGGACGTTCCATTTATTGTATTCGACTGCTACACTCAGCAATTCTGGCGTTCCATTTAATATAATATCAAGGTGTTCGGGACTCAATTTCTCAATAGGTGTAGATAGAGAAAAGCTATATTTCTTTGCCAAGGCCTTTAGAACCTGGAACATCCAGACATCTCTATATTCACCCAAAGGAGCTAGTCCCCCATTAATGATGTTTAGTTTAGGATTAGGGATCACAGAATCCTTATCAATCACCAGGATGTATCCAAGACCATCACAGTTTTCACAGGCACCATAAGGCGAGTTGAAAGAGAAACTGTTAGGTTGTGGCTCATCATAAGAAATTCCTGTTGTTGGGCACATCAGGAATCTGCTAAAATGAGAGACATTGTTATCCTTATCACTTATCTTGATAATTCCTTTTCCAAGCTTCATTGCCGACTGTAAAGAATCTTGTAGACGCTTCACATCCTTACGGTCAATAACCAACCTATCCACAACAATTTCAATGTCGTGTATCTTATACCGGTCTACCTGCATCTTGGCAGTGATGTCCTGGATCTCTCCATCAACCCTTACTTTTACATATCCTTGTTTGCGAATCTGCTCAAAAAGTTCACGGTAATGACCCTTCCGACCTTTTACTACTGGCGCAAGAATATTTACAGGAATATCATCGTACTTTTTAAAGATGTTATCAAGAATTTGATCTTCACTCATCCGCTCCATTTTCTCTCCGGTATTGTAAGAGAAAGCGTCCGCAGTACGCGCATAAAGAAGGCGCATAAAATCATAGATCTCTGTAATGGTACCAACTGTGGAACGGGGGTTCTTGCTGGTTGTTTTTTGCTCAATAGCAATAACAGGACTTAGTCCTGAAACTTTATCGACATCCGGACGCTCCATCCCTCCCATAAATTGGCGGGAATAGGCGCTAAACGTCTCCATGTAACGTCTTTGGCCCTCTGCGTAAATGGTATCAAAAGCCAATGATGACTTACCACTTCCACTCAATCCGGTAATCACTACCAGCTTATTACGGGGAAAAGAAACATCTACATTTTT
>Ga0247814_10001666_pt1 | contig 12851 bp, 6 predicted proteins | sample UWRJL179409R1_FD_179947 | JGI IMG/M metagenome (GOLD analysis project Ga0247814, IMG submission 179947) | Plant litter microbial communities from Arlington Agricultural Research Station in Wisconsin, United States - UWRJ-L179-409R-1 | ecosystem: Environmental > Terrestrial > Plant litter >...
GCCATTCGTATAAGGCAATGCCGCCGTAACGGTATATCTTTTTATTTTACTGTTATCCAAAACTATTTTTATTATTTTGTCAAAGATAAGTGTTTTACCAATGATTAAACAGCCAGCCCACCTAAAAAAGGGAGACAAAATTGCTATTGTTTGTCCCGCAAAAAAATTAAAGAAGTCGATTGCCCCTGCAATTGCATTATTAGAAGAGTGGGGCCTGGAAGTAATCGTAGGCAAAAGTGTATATGCTTCCTTCAATCAGTTCGCCGGAAATGATACTTTAAGGGCCTCAGATCTGCAATCTTTTCTGGATGATAAAGATATCAAAGCAATTATAGCGGGACGCGGAGGATACGGTACAATTCGTATTATTGACCAGCTTGATTTTACGAAATTCAATGGAAGCCCTAAATGGATCGTTGGATTTAGCGACATCACTGTGCTGCTATCTCATTTAATAGCAGTTTGCCAAACACAAAGCATCCACGGACAAATGCCAGGCACATTCGAAGATGCAACTCCGGACTCTCTTGAAAGTTTGAGAAAAGCATTATTTGGAGAATCACTTAGTTATAAGTATATCAGCGAATTCCCTAATAAAGAAGGCAAAGCAGAAGGAATATTGGTGGGAGGGAACTTAAGTATCCTTGTTGCCCTGGAGGGCTCAGCATCTGAAATGGACTACACTGATAAAATATTATTCCTGGAAGATGTGGGTGAATACGAATATTCCATAGATAGAATGATGCGCACGCTAAAGCGGAATGGAAAACTATCAAACCTAAAAGGCCTTATTGTAGGTGCTTTTAATGAAACTAAGACGGAAGACATTCCGTTCGGCAAAACACCGGAACAAATTATATGGGATCTTGTAAAAGATTATGACTACCCAGTTTGTTTTAACTTCCCTGTAGGGCATATAGAAGACAACAGCGCCATGATCAATGGAAAAAAGATAGATCTACTTATCACTGATAAAACTACGTCAGTGGTCTTCACCGTGGATTAAACCACTGCCCAAGGTTATATTTAATTAAAAAGAACCGGGGCTTATTCCACAAAAAAAGCGGCCTTCTGATTACAGAAGGCCGCTTTTTTTGTGGAATTTATTGTTATTGTCTCGTATCCCAGAAAATTCTAGTATTTAATCCAGATTTCTGCTTAGCATTAGGATTTAAATCAATTTCTGATTGTGGATAGTATAGTGATCTTGGCACAAACTGAACTACTGCATTGGAAGGTGGAACAATTGAAGCTGGATAACCTGTTCTTCTCCAGTCAGTCCAAGGTTCAACGATTACCGCATAGTTTGCGACATATTTTTCGTTAATAATTTGCTCTAACTGCTGTGCAGGTGTTCCTGTTAAAATACCATTAGCTGCAAGATAAGTAGTAATAGCGCCAGAAGCAACGCCCGCGTCTTCCATTGATGCTGTAATACCAGCAGTATAAAATGCTTGCGCAACACCTGGAGATGCAAATCTAAGTGCAGCTTCTGCTCTGATAAAATTATATTCTGCAAAAGTCAGCATTCTGATAGGAGCATTCCCTGCATAAGATCCATCGCTAGCTAGTGCGCCTCTCAAATAAGTATTAAACTTTGAATAGTTCTGAGAAGGAGAAGCCCCGCCAATACTACCTAAATACTGACCAGAACCCGCTGGATATTGAGTAAAATAAAACGGTCTTCTTGGATCTGCTTTACCGTTCATTAAAGAAACAAGGTTATTGTTTGCTACCAAATATCCAACACGAGCATTTTGATACTGATCAATTGGATTTTGTGAAGCAGCAACAACACCGAAGGTCATCTGAAAGTTATCCTCGTTACCGTCAAGAAATAACGCTCCAGAATTTATAAGCTGATCTATTTGAGCTTTAGCGAAGGCCGGATCTTTTTCACTATAATGTAAAAACAATCTTAGTTTAAGTGTATTGGCAAATTTTACCCAGTTAGTTTTAGTATCAGAAAATTCTCCCGGAAAAATAGTACTGTTCTCTCCAGGAGATTTGTTGGAAGCAGTAGCGTTAACTTCAGCGATTCCTTCATTTAACACCGCGATGAGAGAAGTATAAATTTGTTCTGCACTATCATATTTAGCCTGCGTATTCAGTGTTAACTGCTGTGTTTCAGAATAAGGAACATCACCATAAAAATCTACAGTAACTTGATAAGCATAAGCTTTAAGGATTTTTGCTACTCCAGAATAATGAGGACTTCCTTCTGCAGTTGCCTTAACAATGATATTTTGCGCATCATTCAAAATCGTTGCATACATTGTTCCCCATGCATTATTTGCATCAGATCCCTGTATAAGGTATTTTTCATAATCCTGAGTCTGATTTTGCGCACCTGTACTCTGACCTGAAAATTGTTGTGCAATGATTGAACTGAATCTATCCATGTCACTTCCCGCATAGAAGCCCACATTTACAGTTAACGAACTCAATTGTTGCTCAATTGGCGCAGAAACTACGGCATCAGGATTTGTATTGATGTCGAAAAATTTCTTGCATGAACTTGTTGTCAATAAACCTGTAAACAATGAGGCTATGACTATATATCTTAATTTTTTCATATAATTCACAATTTAAACTTATAATGTTATTTTCAAATTCACACCAAATGTTCTTGAACTTGGCTGTGAGTTAAACTCAAGTCCCTGAGCATTACTAACACCCAAAGCATTTTGCTCAGGATCGAAGTGCGGGTAATTTTTTGCTCTCAAGTATAGATTTCTTCCGAATACACCCAACTCTAAACTCCTAAAAGGTGTTTTTCTCACAACATCCTGTGGTAATCTGTAATTTAGTGCAGCTTCACGTACTCTGAACCATGAAGTATCATAAATATAACCTTCTGCAGCAACATATTTCCCCGTATTACCGTAGAAACTTTGAGCAGTTAACATCGTTGTATTGGCCTGTCCAGCATTAGGACCTGAAGCATATACACCTTCATATATATATGGTTTTGTTAATGTAACGTTGTCTGCTTCAAAACGTGGGAATTCTCCCGTCTCTGCAGCAACACCATTACGCTGAACATCGGCTATATTTCTTGAATACTGATCTCCACCTTTACGAATGTCTAAAAGGACAGATAATGAGAAGCTTTTATAGTTAAAGTTGTTACTGATACCTACAGTGTAATCAGGATTGGGATTTCCGATCTTAACTACACCAGCAGTGGGCAAGGGTAGACCACCTGGATTAGTTGCAGTAGGTGCAGAAATTAATAATTGTCCCGCCTCATTACGCTGATAAGCAGTACCATAAATCTGTCCATATTCATCACCTGCTACTAACCTGATATTTGGTGTAGTGAAACCACCTAAAAAGATATTTGACACTCCTGGAGCAAGCTCATCAACCACTGATTTGTATTTTGTAAAGTTTGCACTAATGTCCCATGAAAAATCTTTTGTTCTTAATGGTGTTCCACCAATCATTAACTCAACTCCTTTAGTAGAAAGACTACCCGCATTTTTAGTTACAGTGGTGATCCCCGATGTAGCCGAAACCGGAACATCTAAAATAACATCACGTGTTTTTCTATTATAGTAACTTCCATCGATAGTTAAACGGTTATTGAAAAACCCTAATTCTGTACCAAAAGATATTTCTCTTGTAAATTCAGGCGTAAGATCTGGATTACCGGCAAAATCATTCAGTGTGAAGCCAGCTAAACCATCATATGGAAAATTAATTATTGGCCCGGATCCATCACTTGCACCAGAAATATCATAATAAGTAGCAGTATTATAAGCATCTGCTCCCTTTCCAACTTCACCGATACTCGCTCTGAATTTAATCAGATTCACATATTTATCAACTTTCAAAGCAGGGAAAGCCTCAGTTGCTATGAAACTTACCGCAGCACCTGGATAAAAGATAGATCTGTTTGCTGGCGTTAATGTAGATGACCAGTCATTTCTTGCTTTAAGGTTTAAAGATAAATATCCTTTATAGTCTGCAACAACATCAGCAAAAATACCTAAAACCCTTGATCTCGTTGAGAAAATAGTCGGATTATAGATTAATGCATTTTTCATATTGTCAAAGCCAGGAATTACCAGTTCATAACCATCCAGTCTGTTATCTGATCTGTAATTTTCATAAATCTCATTACCTAAAGTCGCACTCAGATTAAAATCTCCAAATTTATGGTTGGCATTTAATGTGAAATATGAGTTTAAATTTCTAACACTATTGTTCTGATCAACAATACCACCTACAGTATTTGAACTTGCACCAGCAAAACCACCACCTCTGTTGCCAATTTCGTCAAAACCTTTACTTCTCAAAGTATAAAAATCAGATCCTACCTTTAAGTCAGCATTCAACCAGTCTGTAAATTTGTATTTCGCATTAACGTTACCTAAAATACGATTTACTTCATCATTGTACTTATTGTGTTTGATAGTCCAGTATGGGTGATCCTCACCACCTGCCCAAAGTTGATTTCCATTCTCATCCTCAAAAGGCATATTAGTTAAATCGTAACTTCTTGGCGTAAAGTATGCCCTGAATAATGGGTTAGACAATTGATTACCTTGCAGCGTTCTGATTGAACTTGTATTGGTGTAAGTCATCGATGCACCAACTGTTAATCTACTGGTGATATCAGTTGTTCCGCTAAACGTTAAGTTATTTCTTTTTAGCTTGTTATTATCAATCACATAAGTCTCGGTTGCATTACCATAAGCAACACGCATGGTAGACTTATCGTTACCGCCAGTGAAACTGATATTGTTCTGGAAATTATAAGACTGCTGGAAGATATCCTTCACATTATCAGGATGTGCTTGCAGAACTTCAGGATTACCGAATGAATTGGTAATTGTCTGTCCCATAATTTTTGGCCCCCATGAAGTAGAGATACCACTTCCCACAGCTGTAGCATTACCAATATTTCCGGCAGTTAGCAAGCCACCTGTACCTTGCGCATATTCGTTCTGGTATTTAGGCAATCTGTTAACATTACCCAAACTGTAATTTGTTGTGTATGTAATTGTTCCTTTATCTCCTTTTTTACCTTTTTTAGTGGTGATCAGAATTACACCAGAAGCCCCACGTGGTCCATAAATAGATGTTGAGGCCGCATCTTTTAAAACCACCATATTTTCAATATCTTCAGGGTTGATATCAATAGCTCTACTAGATACCGCAGCACCAGTCTGTAATTGACTTGCACCTCCACTATTATCAATAGGCACACCATCAACAACATATAATGGTTGATTACTACCCGTAAATGTAGTCATACCACGCATAATTACACTTGAGCTTGTAAATGCACCACCTGAACCAGAAACACGTACACCTGCAATTTTACCAGCAAGCTGATTGGTTACGTTTGTCGCTTTAGCTGTTGTCAATTGCTCTGAATTCAATTGAGTAATTCCGTAACCTAGAGTTCTTTTATCTCTTTGTACACCGAAAGAAGTTACAACAACCTCACTTAATGAATTGGCATCAGTCTCTAATGTAATATTTAAAACGTTTGAGTTACCGATTGAAATTTCTCGTGCGACAAATCCCAGAGAAGAAATTTGAAGAGAGGTAACGGAAGCTGGTACTCTCAATGAGAATTTACCACTTGCATCAGTTTGCGTGCCGCCTTGTGCACCTTTTAGACGAATGGTTACACCTGGGATAGGGTTCTTATCCTCGCTTGATGTAATCGTTCCTGTGATTGTCCGGTCTTGAGCCATTGCGAAATTCACGCATAGCATCATGACGAACAAACTTTGTAGAAGTTTTTTCATAAAATTAGTTTAGGTTAATTATAGTTAAAACCGAATATAACCATTTAGCAAGATTACTAAAAAGATATCCTAAAAGAATCCCTTATATGACAATATTATGACTTTCCTAACACAATAAAATTACCGCCCTAAATAAATTCTATTCATCACCAAAAAACTGATAATTTGTATAGAAAATTATTGCAATGAATGGTAGAATTGCATATAAACACACATATTATTAAAACAACATTATAAAAGCGAATTATTTTAAATAAAATGCATCACAATAACAGGCGATAAATCATGAATCAGGAATAAAACAATAAAATAATATCCAAATCAAGAATAATTCAAGCTTAAATTTAAAATAATTCATAAATAAACAGAGAAACATCTATGAATAACATAAAAGAACCATAATGACAAGATCAGATACAAACCAAAGGTATGCCGTATAGTTAATAAAATTTACATTATTATTTTCGGCGCTATTAACCGAATAATCATCCAAGTAAACAAAGGAAACTGTGTAAATTCGAAAAACCCAGAATGAAAATTAAACAAATTTTGATATATAGCTCAAAAAAAATGAGCTGTATCATAATGACACAGCCCACTTCTTTTAATATATTATTCTAATTAGTACCCAGGATTCTGAGAAGCTTTGATCAAAGGATTAGAGTTAACCTCTGACAAAGGGAAAGGCCACAAAAACCTATAATCAGTATAGGCGATAGCTGCTCTGGCAGGAGTTAAAATGGTAGTCTCATTAAAGACGTCACCAGTAACCTGTCCAGCATTAAGTTTAGCAGGGATACCACCCTGACCGTAAGTTGCATCCAATGCTAAGCGATGCAAATCAGGCCATCTTCTTCCTTCTCCAGCAAACTCTACTCTGCGCTCATTTAAGATAGCCAGAACTAAATCCGCAGGAGCTGAAGTAAACCGACTAGCCACAGGTACAGAACGATTTCTAACAGCATTTAATAATACAAATGCATGAGCAGCAGATCCGGAACGCGCTTCTGCTTCAGCAACATTTAATAATACTTCGGCATACCTGATAATTGGTGCCCAATCTGCTTTTGTGATTGCATCACGGTATTTATTGTTATAATAAACACCATCATTTGAACCTTTTACCTGTAACAGGCTTTTTCTTAAATCACCCGTAACCCAGAAACTAGCATTATAAAGATTCGGGCTTGTTGATACAAGGCTTCTTCCGTTTAAATCAGATGGCAATAACATACTTGCTAATGCACCATTAACATCTCCGTTAGAAGCAGCACTGTTAGCAATTGAAAACATAGATTCACTGTTAGATCTATAGTTAACAAATGGACCATCCGGACTATCTGTCAATTTATAATTACCAACCGGACTTGTAAAAGTTGGTCCGGAAGCATCGGTACCTAATTTAGCACCGTCAGCTATCACAGCTGAATAATCACCCATATGTAAGTGAACACGTGATTTCAAAGCAATAGCCGCACCTTTAGTGGCTCTGGAATAATTAGTAGAAGTAGCACTTAAATTTGCTTCTGCAAAATCAAGATCCTCAAGAATCTTGGTATAATCTTCTGACACAAGTCCTCTTCCTACTTTACTTGCCTCATCAAAATCTGTTGTAGAACGGATTGCAGTTGTACGATATGGAACACCTGGCTTATTGCCTTGTCCGTCTGCATAAGGTTTTGCAAAATTAAGAACCAGTTCATGGTGAGCTAAAGCCCTTAAGAATCTTGCTTCACCTTCATAAGACTTCTCTTCAGCATCAGTAAGCACTCCTTTTTCCACTGCCGTCTTTACACCAGCAATAAAAATGTTTGCCTGATTAATCAGGAAATAAAGGTTTTCATAATGGTTTACATTATTAGCAGACGATGTTGATTGTGTCGCCTGATAAGTGATTTGATAGAATTGTTGTAAATTCACCATATCCTCACCGCGCATTTCCGCCTGTATAATAGAAGCACCTCCAAAAGGATATCCTCTACCACCCTCACCATTGTATTTACCAATTGCAGCCTGTTGATAAACACCATTCATTACTAATTCAATATTCGATTTAGTATCAAAAGCAATTTCTTCAACCAGTCCGTCCAGAGGTTTTATTTCTGTAAACTTTTTACATGAAGCAGTAAATAACAGCAATCCCAAAACGGATAATGCCACTATCTTATTTCTGCCACTTTTATTTTTAGATATAATATTCATTTTAAAATTATTATGGATTAAAAGCCTAAGTTGATACCAAGCGTATAAGTACGCGGAACCGGATTGGTATTATAATCTACACCAGGAGCTCTGTTTGCACCTGCAGCTGTAGAGTAACCAGTAGCCAATTCTGGATCAAGACCTGAATATCCTGTGATTACAAAAGCATTCTGCACCTGTGCGTAAACTCTCAGGTTATTTATCTGAAGCTTGTTTAAGAATCTTGGAGAAATCGTATAACCTAAAGAGATGTTCTGTGCCCTTAAGAACTTACCATCCTCTAAAAATCTGCTGTTCAGATTTCCTGTCTGCAGTACCAATGCATCATCAGAATAAGAAAGCTTAGGAACAGTAGTCACCTGACCAGGAGCTGTCCAGCGCTCTAAAATCTCTACGCCATTATTCACAAAACCAGTACTATTTAAAGCCTCTTGTCTCGTCACGTTATAGATTTTATTTCCACCACCAAAGGTTAACATCAAACCTAAATCAAATGACTTATAAGTGAATGTGTTATTTAAACCACCAAACCAGGTTGGATTAGACTGCCCAAGAACAGTTTTATCTGTACTTGTTAATGCTTCGCCTGCCTGCGAAATATCAGCAGGGTTGCTAGCATTGTATCTATACCACTCATAAGTGTCAACACTTGCCTGAACGATAGATCCATCAGCTTTGTAAAACATCGGATTACCATTAGCAGAATTTACACCTGCAGATTTATAACCATAAAAAGCACCGATAGACTCACCTACACGTGTAATATTATAAGTATCAATTAAGTCAGCATTGTTGTTGGCAAGCGTAGTAATTTTATTTTTAACAAAAGTCATATTCAGATTGGTATTCCATGAGAAATTATCAGTCTTCATATTTGTGCTTGAGATTGAAAATTCAAGTCCTTTGTTGTTCATACTACCTACGTTAGCAGAATACTTATTAGATGGAACACCATAAGAAGATGGAGTTGGCACATCAAGAATCAGATTATCCACATTGTTCTTGAAATAATCTGCAGAGAAAGTGATTCTGTTATCCAGCATTGTTACATCAAATCCAATGTTGATTTTTTTACTTGTCTCAAAAGATAAAGATGGGTTACCTAAACGTGTAAAATTGATACCACTCACATCACCATATTGCACTGGAGAGAATACACCAACACCTGGTAAACGGCCAATTTCAACATTACCTACTTTAGCATAACCTCCACGGATTTTTAAATCATTGATGAATTTCAAAGCAGAAGAATTTGCAAAGAAATCTTCTTTAGATAATCTCCATCCAATGGAAGCACCCGGAAGAGTTACATTTTGATTTCCTATCGGCAGATCTGAGATCTTATCTCTTCTTACAGAAGCAGAAAGCAAGTATTTATCCATTAATGAATAACTTACCCTTCCAAAAACAGATGCATAAGCAGATTCATAGGCATTACCGCCATAAAACTGATTAGACAATGTACTGGAGATAATATTACCATTTTCAGCAAAGTATGGTGAAGACAGGTTCGTTCCCTGAGCCTCAATAAAACGCTGACGTGTTTTCTGGAACTCCAGACCACCAACAACATCTATTTTATGCTCGCCAAATGTTTTTGAGTAATCTAAAGTATTTTGCCAGTTGTATCTGAATAATGGTTGGTAATACTGATCTACAATACCGTTAGACCCTCTACCGTCACCATGGACAGGATTCCAGTACATGTAATCTTCAGCATTGATATAATTAATACCAATTTGTGACATCGCATTCAGACCTTCTAAAATATTTACTTTTACAAATGCATTTCCAGTAAGGTTCAATGCTTGTGATCTGTAAATATTATTTGCAAGAACATACCCAATGTTAGGATAGTTATCGTCAATAGTTTTAACGTTTGATCCGGCGCCAAGAGTGGTCTGGTCTGCATTTAAATTATATGAACCATCAGCATTTTTTACCGAAACGTTTGGCAAAGACCTGATCGCAGCGGATAAGTTTCCTGACAAAGCACCAGAACCGGCACCATCATTTAATCCATTGTTTTTTGAATAGGTAACCGCAGTGTTGATACCAAATGTAACACGGTTATTAAATGCCTTCTGCTCTAATTTAGTACGGAAGTTGTATTTACGCTGATCGTTGTTAACTGTTGTTCCCGTTAGATTAGCAAAACCTAAAGAGACATAATAATTTGTCTGATCTGTGGCTCCACTTATTGAAAATGCATGATTTTGTTGGAAACCATTTCTAAGTACTACATCCTGCCAGTCAGTATTAACTGCAGAACCATTAGCATTTATAGAAGGATAAGCTACAACTGAATCCGGATAAGTATAACCGAATTTTTCATTCGAAATTTCAATAAACTGATCTGCATTCAATAAATCATAACGCTTAGATGGCGTTGCCAAAGCAAACCACGAATCGTAAGTCATCTTTGCTTTACCTGATTTTCCTCTTTTGGTCGTAATTAAAATTACACCATTTGCAGCTCTCGAACCATAAATAGCAGTTGCCGCACCATCTTTTAAGACATCATAACTTTCAATATCGTTTGGATTGATATCTCCTAAAGGGTTATATTGAGTTACCGCACCCTGATCTCCGGAAATGTATGGCACACCATCTACAACATATAACGGGTCTCCACTACTTGAAATAGAGTTCGTTCCACGGATACGGATACGTGCCGGCTGACCTAAAATACCACTTGTATTTGAAGCCTGAACGCCAGTCACCTGACCAGCTAACTGCTTATCAAAACTCGGACTTGCTAAGTTTTTAATTGCAGCACCTTTTACAGATCCTACTGATCCTGTAATATCCTTACGAACCTGTGTACCATAACCCACAACGACTACTTCACTAAGACCTTTACTATCACTTGCCAATACAGCATTGATAGTTCCAGAACCAGAAATAGCTTTAGTCTGGGTAACATAACCAATAAAAGAGAATTGTAAGGCTGTTGCACCTGCCGGCGCACTGATGGTGAATTTCCCATCGCTTGACGTTACTGCGCCGCCCGCAGCTCCGATAATTTTGACACTGACACCGGGAATAGGTAGATTATCCCCTTGTGACGTTACTGTACCTGTTACTGTACGATTTTGACCAAATGCAGCTATTGCTACAAATAGAAAAAACAGTACACTGAGTATACTTCTTTTCATGTAATAAAAATTAGGTTAGTTAATAATAAGGCCTAAATATAATTTTTTGAAATAGGGCAAAAGAAAGTTTTAACATTTGCTCTCGCTATTTTACACAAATTTGACTTTTTGTATATCCATTTTCAAACTCAATAGGCTTAAATATATATAGATCCTAATTTTTGTAACAAACCCGATATACAGCAATAAAAAAGCCGGCCCTTCGTAGAGGAGCCGGCTATAAAAGAAGTAATTATCTTTAATTTTTATCGAAGAACAGTTTTGTCTCCACTACATCGCCACCAATCGCAGCAGCCGCAGCTGACCTGTTCACATTATTAACGTTTTGTTCCTTCACAGGATAACTCAAACGGTTTGGAAAACCAGATAGCGCATCTTCTGCATCAGGTAATACCGGAAAATCAAGCCTGCGCTGATCTACCCATGCATCAATTCCCCTGTTGTAAAATGCAAGCCATTTCTGAGTACCAATCTTTTCTTTATAAGTACCAGCTGCAGTCAGATAATTAACACTCCCCTGAGCCAGGTAAGTCGTAGCATCAGCAGCAGTACCACCCCAGTCTAAGATTGAAGCTGTCACCGCCGCAGTATAATAAGCAGAAGCAGTCAAAGCGCCAGCGTTATAACCTCTTTCTTTAGCTTCCGCCAGCAAAAACTGTACTTCAGCATAATCAAGAATATTCCCCGGGAAAGGAGCTGTTGTAATCAGCACCGCAGGATGAGAAAAATTACTATAGGCGCTACTTCTTCCTGGTGTTCCGCCAGAATAATTCCCGGTTGGGTCCAATGTGAAAAACAATGGTCTTCTGGGATCATTTAATGTATTCATGATATCAGTAATCGTACTTGCAGCGACAAAATCCTTTCTTCCACTTTGAACAAGATCCACCCAAACAGGGTTAGTATTAGGTGTGGCCGACACATATGGAAATTTAGCATTATCCGTATTTGCAGTAAAAACACCACTTGCGATGGCAGATTCAGCAGCAGTCCTTGACAAGGAATTATCTGCATCAGCAATCGTAATGGCCATCTTCAGTTTCAAAGAGTTGGCAAACTTTCTCCATTGCGCAGGATCACCGGCATAAATGGCATCTGCTGCACCCAAACTAGGCTGACCAATAGTTAAAGCAGCAATATCTAAATCTAATCTTGTCAAAAGCGCACGATAAACCGTTAAAGCGTCATCGTACTTTGGAAAGGCATTACCTGTATTTAGTGCATCTGTATAAGGAACATTTCCAAACGTTGTTACCATATAATGCCATGAATAGACTTCCATAATATCCAGAATAGCGATCTGATTTTTCAGTTGCGCAGGATCTGTGACATCCACAGCCATTGTTTTTCTGGATGCTTCAAAATTGTTCAGCACATCGCGATAGAAGATATCCCAAAAATTATCAGGGATTTCTCTCGTTTGGAAATCATACTGACTCTCATCAATATAGGTCGTCTCCTGCCATTGCTGCTCAATCAGCCTGAATACATTTCTGTTTACATTAGCTGAGGTAATTATATCCACAAAGTTATGCTGAGCCCTGGTAAATAATGAGGCAGAGGTTACGCTAAGTGGTTTCTTGGGGTCGACATTTAATGTCTCTAAATCTTTAGTACAGGCCATCATAAAGAGAGCCGGAACCAATGCTAATAATATCTTTTTCATAATTATGACTAATGTTAAAACCTAACCTTCAAGTTAACTGTGTAATTTCTTACACTA
>Ga0247814_10001668_pt1 | contig 12845 bp, 8 predicted proteins | sample UWRJL179409R1_FD_179947 | JGI IMG/M metagenome (GOLD analysis project Ga0247814, IMG submission 179947) | Plant litter microbial communities from Arlington Agricultural Research Station in Wisconsin, United States - UWRJ-L179-409R-1 | ecosystem: Environmental > Terrestrial > Plant litter >...
ATTTGTTATAGTCCAACATACGAACCGCAATAAGGCGGGTGGATTTTAAAATAGAAAACGATGAAAAAAGTGATGACAGGAATGTTGGCCATGGGTGTTTTTTTCTCGGTCGGCATCGCACAAACAAACCAAGGCGTTCCACGTGCAACCGCGAAGCAAGAAAATTCTGAAGGAAGACCTCCGATGAAGCATAAAACGCCTGACGAATGGGTGAAAGACTTGGATGGCGTAGTGGCATTAACGGCAGACCAAAAAGTAAAAGCAAAGGCATTGGCCGAAGAAACAGACGTCAAGATGAAAGCCTTGCGTGCACAAGCTGAAGCGGATAAAGAAGCTATGAAACAAAAGCGCATGACTATCCGCCAAGAACAAAAAGCTGGTTTAGACAAAATTTTGAACGAAGAACAAAAAGCCAAATTAAAGGCACACCGCGAGGCGGAAAGGGCAAAATTCGGAGAACCAAAAAAACATCGTACGGCAGATGAGCAAGTAAATGAATTGGATGCAATAGTTACGCTTACGGCTGACCAAAAAGTAAAGGTGAAAGCATTGGTGGAGGCCAAACAGACCAAAATGAATACTTTGAAGGAAGAGCAACAAAAAACGCCAGACGAAAATATTTTTAAAGAAAAAAGACAACAGATAGGCAAAGAATATCGGGCTGAATTAGACAAAGTATTGACGGCAGACCAAAAAGCGAAACTGAAGGCACATCGCGAAACGATGAAGCAATCAAAACCTGCACATAAAAAGTAACCTTTGATATTATACATCAATGTTAGTGGTTGATGCATAAAAGAAAAAGCCGGTTCAACTTGGGGTTGACCGGCTTTTTCGCTAATAATAATTCTGTTATAGGACAGGGATTTTACCCGTTGCATACTTTCCGTTTTCTGAAATACGGTACGTATACACTCCCGATGCCAATGTAAGCGGCAAGGTATGTACCGATTTTCCTTGCAGTTGGTTTTTGTATACAACCTGACCGGCCATATTCACCAATTCAATGCTTGGGTTTAAAAAAGAGGTGGACGCTGTCATGTCCAATACGAATTGGTTACCGTCCATATAGGCTTTTACACCTTCTATGTTTGACTCATTAATACTTGCATTGGAAGAGACGATAATGACAAACTGCTCGCTGTTTAACGTATCTCCCCAATTGTTTACACACTCTGCTATTATTTTGTACGAATTTTCGGAGGTAAACAAACGGGAGAAAGTGTTCCCGATTACGGGTGGCGTAAATGGGTAATAATCGCCTGCACCCGCTAGCCTATATTTCCATTCTGTGGTAATATTTGGATGTGTGCTGATTAAATTAACCGTAGCAGATGGTGTATTCAAGGCAACATATTGTGTATCTGATGAAGATAATGATATGTTGAAGTTAATCACTTCCAGGTTGGTGCCATTGTCAGTTCCGGTAATGGATGGCAAAGATGATTTTACACGAATCCTATAACCGTTTCCATCTATGATGGCATTGGGAATTGTGGCCGAAATACCACCGGGTGTTGTTGAGGTAAGTGAACCTATATTCACGGGGGCGGCAAAACTTCCGCTTCCGTTAGATAATTCAGCCGTGAAAACATTTCCCGCGTCGAATATAACATCTGAGGTGAAATTAACGGTTACTTGGTTGTTTGCAGAAACAGACACATAAAAAGGAGATCCTATAATGGCAGAAGTGTTGAGGGTTGTACCGTTTGTCACCGTTATGGAAACTTCGTTGCTGATTACTTCATCACCATGTTGGTTGGTTGATGCCGCTACCACGAAGAATGTTCCCACTGTGCCGGAAGAGGGGATGTATGTGTTTCCCGTTTGACCGGATATAGTCGTATATGGGCCGCCCGATGTGGTAGACGTTCTCCATTCCCTTCCGGTGACAGTTTGGCTTTCGGATACGGTAAGCGTGTTGCCATTGGTGGAATGCACAATGGTTTGGGCAGCACCTGGGTTTATTTGGTTGGAGAATTGATCAATGACGAGTGCCGTACCATTGTCCGAACCCAATATAGCCGGATCGGAACCGATAACCCTTACCAGATAGCCATTTCCTGTTGCCGTACTGGATGGGATCGTTGCGCTGATCGTTCCGCTTGCCATGGAGGTCAGTGTACCTATGGTGGTAGCGGTGGCAAATGAACCGTTCGCATCAGATAATTGTGCCGTAAAAATGTTTCCGGCGTTAAAGGCTGTACTCACCGTAAATGGCACATTAACGGATGCGTCAGGACTGGATGCGCTAAATTCAAAAGGTGAACCGGCTACTGTGCCTGTAGTAATATTTACACTGCCTACAGAAACCACCACTTCATTACTTGTGGCAGTAAGGCCATTGATTACACTGCGACATACGATGTAGTAAGTTCCTGGGCTATTAAATATAGGTTGGTAGGTTGTTCCTGTTTCTACCGGAGAAAAAGCGGTATATGAACCACCGGAAGTGGTTGAATATAACCATTCGCGAGATGACGCGGCTGGCGTTTCCGTTACGGTAAGGGTTGTTCCCAAAGTTCCCGTCAATAAACTCTGCGAACCGGCTGGCATAATCTGGTTCTTCACTACAGTCACAACCACTTCGTTACTTCTGGAAGAAAGGCTTCCGACGGTGGTTTCACATACCACATAATAAGTGCCTGCATTGGTAAAATTAGGAACATATGTAGTGCCCGATTCTGCCGGGGAGAAGCTGGTGTATGGTCCACCGGAAGCAGTGGCGTATTTCCATTCACGGGTTGTTGCCGTCGTCGTTTCGGATACGGTAAGCGTATTTCCGTTGCTGCCCGCAACAATCGTCTGCGCGGCCGTAGGCATCACAGAATTGCTGACGAGGTTGATGGTGATGTCGCTTGCGCTTGTATTAGCCGTTTGGTACGGGCTGGATGCAATAACACGAACGCGGTAACCTGTTCCGCTTGGAGTGCCTGCCGGGATAGTGCCGGTGATGGTACCCGCGGATGTAGATGCCAATGTGCCAATATTTACCGGTGAGGCAAAAGAGCCCGAAGCATCCGACAGTTGTGCCGTAAACTGATTCCCGAAGTGGAAAATTCCCGTTTTCGTGAAAGGTATGCTGATGGACGCTCCCTGGTTTGTCGACACATTGTATGCCAACGGACTGATGGTGGATGGGGTAGTAGTCACGGGATTATATACCAATGTCATGTCATCGATAAAAACCTCATCTCCGCTGTTGCCACCACCGGGCTGGCTATTTGAGGTATAGGTAATTAAAAAGAATGCGGGTGTAGTGGCCGGTCCCGAATAATTGAACGGAATAGAAATTCTTTGCCATACATTTCCGTTAGAGTTGAAATTGAGTGTGGCATCAGCCACCACGTGGCTTGGGGAGTTGGCATCTGATGCGCTGGGATCACGATAGCTGTAATTGTCGTGTATGACTGCCCTTACCCGGGCTTGGCTAGACTGGTTGGAAGGGTTGTATTTGGCCCAAAACACCAAACTGTCTGGCCAGTCTGTCATTACGGCGTTATAAGCTGCATCATTCGTTACCGTATAATTATAGTTCGCAGAATTCGCTGGGGATATACTTTCTGCATTTACGCGTCCGGTAGTTACATTTCCATTGGCATTGACGCCAAATGTGCTAACAGTGAAAGCACGTACACTATATGTTCCGGTTGTTCCCGGGCGAACTGTGGTAGAGCGTTGTATGGTTTTGGGCGCTGAGCCGGCTAATGAACCCGATCCTGTTTTTAAGCCATTCCAATCATTGGGCTCTTCGTTGCTGGAACCTACATTTTGCCATAGCTCAAAATCACCGTTCGGGATTTGCATTTGGGCATGCGTAAGCATGTAGCCACACGACAAAAGCGCGGCCATAAGTAATTTTTTTCTCATAAGCATTTTTTTCTCTCGCCACAAATATACTTATAATATAATACGATGCTTTTTGTTTTATAACTAATTGGTATTGTTTGTGATGCAAGGCTTTTTGTTGCATTTGCAAAGGCCTGTATAGTACTTAATGGATCATCCTTTTTACTTGTAACCAAGAGATAACACAGATCATGAATAAAATTAACAGGATGGTTTGTGTTTCTAAACGAAATAAATTCTGCCGGAGGTGTATATTCTTATTGGTTTTGTTACATATTTGTGAAAACAAAGCACCCATGAAAAAATATCTTATCGTCATACCCGTTTTAGCTTTCCTGCTGTCATCTACCGTTTCTTCCTGCAAGAAAGAAAAGCTGGGCTGCGAAAACGGGAACCTATGTTTTACGGTAAACGGTAGCGAGGTATCGGTCAATGCAATCCGTAGGCCGTTGCCGAATGATCGGTTCCGTTTGTATTGGTTGGAGGGTAATGATACGACTTATAAAAGCATCACGGTAGATATCTTTGGGAATTCCGTAGCAGAATATACCATCCGTGATAATGCCGGCGCCAATGGTGATGTAGGTTTCCGGTATTTGATTTATGACACGGTTGTGGTCGCTGATTATCAAGGGACCGATGGACAACTTAATCTCATATCCACCGACAATGACAAATGGACCGGTACTTTCTCGGGTAACGTAACCAACGGAACTTCTTCTTTTGAATTAAAGGATGGAAAGTTTTTTGATATTCCTTTGGAATAATTTCACGAACGATTATGCAAAGGATGATGGATTTCCTCAGTAAAGAGGATGTTATTGTTTAACTATATTTGATGATAAAGTTTGCAAATGATTGTGCTTTGGCATTATCTTTATCATAGTATTAATTACAAAAAATTTCATGGATATGTTTTCGTTCCGCTCGTTAGTTTACGTTGGTCTATTTATGTTATTCTCTACCTGTATTTCTGCCCAGAAATATGAGTATGAAATGTTTATGACGGGCAAAAAGATCGGTACTTTGGCCGCCGAAAAAAAGGTGAAGGGCGATGTGGTGATGTATACCATCAACACCACGGCCGATGCACAGATTCTTTGGAAGGAGATTTCGAACCAAACGAATAGCCGCATCATGTTCAAAAATGGGGTAATGACTGAATCTTATTATGAATACATCGAAAACGGTGTCACCGAGAAATACTGTAAGATTAACCAATCTGGAGAAGGATATGCACTTCACCATTGGAAAAAAGGAAAATATACATTGGGTCCGCTCGGTAACTTTTGTGTCGCCGCCATTTATTTTAATGAACCGAAGGACGGAATTAAATTATTGGACGAAACCTGGGGCGAATATGTAACCGTGAAAAAAACGGGCACCGGCATATATGAGTTTAAGGCAAAGGATGGCGACAAAAACGTATATCATTACGCCAACGGAAAAATAACCGAAGCTGAATTCCATACATCGATTGTTACGATCAAGATGAAGCCCAAAGCTTAGTCAGTATTTATTTAGACACGTGATATGAATAGGTTTGGCTGCCACAATCGTAATCATACACATATACATTAAAATCTAATGTGTTGCCATTGATGGTTCCGCTTCCTCCATTTATTTCGGTATATGGATATGATGAAGAAATGTTTTTAGGTCCTGTGGAAATTGTATTTCCGTCCATCTCAAATTCCAAAGAATATAAATTGGCGATACCGCCTATTCGTATGGAATTATTTGAGTATTCGGAGACGGTGATGGTTACGGACAGGTCGTCATAGCTGGCGCAATTATAGGAATAGTAATCTGAAAGACCTAGGTAAGTACCATAAATATTATTGGTGCCGTTGCTATGGTCGCAACTTCCAAATTCATACATGGTGGCTTCCTGATCGTAATTGGGTGAAGCTGTATCGGTACAGCCGCGTTTTTCCTTACAGGATGGCAACGAAAAAAGTCCGATCGATAATAGGATAAAGGCTTGTGCTATGGTTTTGCTGATTTTCATAAGTTGGGAATTTAAAGGCGCAAATAAAGCAATAAAAGCCATATCCCGTATTCGGGTAACTGATCATGAAAGGAATTATATAAAAAAAAACCGTTCCCGGCTTGCGTAAAGCCAAGGAACGGTCTTCTGATATGAAAACTTTTTCTAATGTGAGACGATGAATGCCATGGTAGCGTTTGTATTTGCGCCATGGAAATGTAGCATATACCTTCCGGAAGCCAGGTTTGATACGTCTATCTGGACCATGTTTTCGCCGTAAGTGGTATAGATTTGTTGGCTGGAAATCATTTTTCCCGTCATGTCCATTACACGCAATTGGATCTGGTCATTACTTTCTGAAGTAAACTTGAGCGTAGTGATATCTTGCGCCGGATTAGGGAACAAGATCAAGCCGGTGAGATTTACCGTGCTTTCTTGAATGGAAACATAGGATTGTTCCGCATCAAATTTTGTGGAATCTCCATCATTCCATACAAAAACTGCTTTGTTGGCTATGGTGCCCATATCCACTCTGGGCATGGGCAAATTCATACTATGCTGGGCCTGTCTGTAATTCAATGATACTGTCGTAGGATTAGTACCTGACGCGCTGCTTAGGTTTTTTTGTTTATAGGCCAACGTTTTGGTCTCATCATCATAATAAGTGATGAGGAAATTGTCGTTCGTGGCATCGTAAGACACATGTGGGTTGATTTGCTCGCCCACCCCATCGGCGATGGTTGGGTTGTCGATAAACGTTGGGGCCGCGTTGATGATGGCATCGCTTACACGGGCGTAGATGTTTGTGCCTTCGCTGATGCTGGTGTAATCGTACTCATATAACACAACCGTTCTTATGTCATCACTCCCCGGGCCCGTTCCGCTGGCCGTATTTTGCGAAAGTGCGATGGACGGATTCCTATACCCGGTAGGTGACGATCCAATCTGATGTGGGCCGCCATTGGTCACTATTGCTCCGTTGTCGGCATATACATATTTGGCATATATGGTGCCCCACACCGTAGCAGAACCGGAGAACTCATCCCAAGCCATGCCTAATCTACCATAAGAAGAGAGTGAGGAATTCAATGACCCCAACGAGGCACTCACCGTACGTATAAAGTTTAATGTTCCATGTATTCCCCTGCGTTGTAGGTTTGTTCCGCCCACATTATCTACCCAAGCCACGATGGAATCGTTGGGATTATTTCCTTTGGCGGCCACCAAGGAAATTGAGTAAGGATTCGCAGAACCATTTTTATCCCGGGAATCGGTGGCCAACGATACGGAAGAATAGCCACGGGATCCCGCATATGTACTTCCGGGCAAATCAATGCTTGTGGGCGATCCGTCATCCTTAAACTTACTGAATAGAAGCTGTACCTGGCTCGCAGAGGCATCCAAAATCGGACGGGCCACAAATAACCGGAAATCCGTGCTGTTGTTGCCGGCAGCCACTATATCAAAGGCGCTGTATTGATAATCCGTTGCCGCGGAACCGCCGGCGAAAGGCTCAAACGTAACGCCTTTATCCGTAGATTTTACAACTTCCCAATGGTTATACAAGCCCCCGGAGGTTTCGGTAAAGACCCGTCCCACATAAATGGTACCGTCATACGCTACGCTCACCCGCGAAAATTTGAAAAATTTGCCGGCGGCAGGGGCAACATTGATATCGTTTCCCGCCACTTGGCCATGGACATAAGGAATTATGGTGCTAAATAAGGAGATGAGTAAACCAATAATCGTAAAATGTCTCATATAAATTGTATTAAATGTGAAGTCGAAATTAGGGGCGGATGGAATCAAGTAAAAAATCAAAATTTAAAATTTGTGATGGAAAATTATCTAATACTAATTTTATACAATTTGATTGTGAATGTAATATGATATTTTTGGTGATGTTAAATATTACCTATTTATTAATTTCAGCTTTCTTTTGGAAGATGTATCATTATTTGGCAAGCAGTTTTTTTGCATTGCATTTCATCATGGAATTAGCATATATTTAATCACATTTTACATACACAATATGGTTCAGGTGAATTCGCGTGCTTTGCTGTTGGCATTTCTCTTCATATTTATTTCGGTATCTGCCGTTAATGCCCAAGAAAATGCCATGGGGGATTCAATCGTCAAAGCTTTTTTCAACGATAACGATTCCAATAAAATCACCAAAAACGATTATGCACAAAGTTCCGAAAATGCATTCCAGCTGTTGAATGGTGCGCAGACGGAAGCCGTCTTGAACTGGATTGTGCTGGAGGCCCAACGTAAATCTGTAGCAAACCGTAAGATTGTCCGTATACTTCGTAAAGAATTAAAACAACACTCCAACAGCGGATTCCGGAATCTACAGTTATACAACAACATGCTGGAAGATATCCAGGCAGAGAATATCCGCATCAGTAAAATCTTTGATGACGAGGAAAATAAGCTGGAAGAGGCCAAAAGGACGATAAAAACCATCACGCAGGACAGCATCATCCGCCACATGATTCAGCAAAGTGCGTTGGATACGAACAAGCGCCGGAACAGGACAAAAAAACTGAAAGCAGAATATACATACACCGTGGGATTGATCAAAACAAGCCTCGATTCCATCCATCGATGGAACTCGTCGGCCTCATTCCAATCCATCATGATCTCCGAGTTGTTGCAGAAAACGGACAGCATCATGAAACAAAGCAGTATACAGGCCTGGAAAGGCGATTGTGTACATTTATGGGACGCCAAGGTGAAAATGGGCGTGGTGGATACCACGGGCAACGACTTAGCCGGCGGTACGGACGGTAACCAAAAAATCGTGAATTATTATGTGGGTAAAAACCTGTCCAGTATCCTTTGGATTCCGTTTTTCATCTTCTTGGTTTTCCTTCGTTGGATATGGAAAAATTATAAACGCATCGGTACCGTTCCCGATTTATTGAACGACGAAAAAATACAGTTCATCAAACGCAGTCGTATTCTCTTATCGGTTATCGTCAGCCTCAGCCTCTTTCCGCTGTTGGATGTGCATGCGCCTTGGTTCTATCTCCTATTGAGCCAATGCCTCATCATCGGTTGCGTTACTTTCTTTTTCTGGCAAAGGGAAAGGCGGGCCATCATACCGATTTGGTTGGTGTTTTTTGGTTTGCTGGTGGGTATTTCCGTAGCCAATTCGTTCGAGCCCGATTTGCTGCAGCGCATCACCTTGGTGTTGATTAATATCGTTTCTATCGTGGCCGCCATTTTCCTGTTTCCGAAAATTAAATACATGCCACAGATACCGCGGACTATACGTATCGTTACGTTTGTGTATATCGCATTAAATACGTTGGCCTTATTTGCCAACTTGTTCGGGCGTGTCATTATTTCCGAAGCATTGACCAATACGGCCATCATAGGACTTACGCAAATCATCACCCTTTCCGTATTGATAGAGGCAGTTATTGAGGCATTGTACCTACAGTTGTTGGCCAGCCGCATCAAACGCAATATCAGCACCGATTTTGAATACAAGGAAACCCTGAAATCGATCCATAAGCCGTTGTTTATTTTTGTGTTGTTGATTTGGCTCATGATGTTTACCGCCAACCTCTACATGTACGAAATGATCAGGGATGGTATTTCGCAATTATTGACGATGTCCTTGTCACTCGGTAGCCTTTCGTTCTCCATCGGCAATATGTTGCTGTTCTTTATTATTATTTGGATGGCACACTTACTACAACAATACATCGGAACATTCTTCGGTGATAGCGAAAGCGATGATGATTTGGAAAGCAAAAAGCAGCGTTCGCGCATGATGGTGCTCAAATTGGTGGTGATTTGTTTGGGTTACCTATTGGCTGTAGCTGTTTCCGGGTTGCCGTTGGATAAAATCACGATTATTTTGGGGGCGCTCGGTGTGGGTGTCGGTATGGGGTTGCAGAGCATCGTCAACAACTTTGTATCGGGTGTGGTACTCATTTTCGACCGCCCGTTGCAGATCGGCGATTCCATTGAAGTGGGCACAAACAAGGGAAAGGTGAAAACCATCGGTATACGGGCCAGCACTTTGTTGACTCCGGATGGCGCGGAAGTCATCATTCCCAACGGTGACATACTTTCGAGCCCGATCACGAACTGGACGCTGAGCAATAACCAACGCCGGGTAGAACTGGAATTCAAACTCAAAACCGATGAAAGCAAGGATGCCGTCATCGAGTTGATTAAAACCTCGTTGGAATCTTACGACGAAATAGTGGCCGATCGGGAACCTACTTTCTTATTGGAAGACGTAAAGGACAATGAAATCAAGTTGAAGGTATACTTCTGGTGCAATAACATCAGCAAGGCCGATTATATCCGGAGCGAAGTACGGTATCTGTTATATGGCGAATTCCATAAAAGGGGAATCGTGGTACTTTAGTTTTTGATGATTGCAACCGTATTGTTCTGTTTTTCATTTTCTAATTGAAGGAAATAACTGCCTTTGGGAAGAAAATCGATGTGTATCGTATTATCTCCGAAGTGTATCAAACCATTCATTATCGCTTTGCCGAGCGTGTTATACAACACATATTTTATATCGGTGTTATACCTTGATTTAAATGTAAAAGATTGGCTCGTGGGGTTTGGGTAAATGATGGGTTGCTCTTCTGTTTGCTCGGCAATAGATAATCCGGGTGCGGCATATTTGGGGAAATACGGGTTAAGATCAAAACGGTGCAACTTGGCCGGTTCGTTGATGCCCAAAGTGGCATTGGAAATGCTTTCGGACGAGATAAAACCGGTATTGTTGGCGTAAATGTGTACACCTTCCGTTTGCCCCAAGGCCAATGCATTGCCTATCTCTATCTTTCGTTTGTTGCCGCTGAAATATTGTTGGCCGGGATAGTCGGACAATAGCCAGGAGAAGCAGGTGTATACATTAAACCCAATGTTTTTATAGCCCAACAATACAACATGTCCGCTGGGAATATCGATGCTGGCATCGGTAACCAATCCGCCAACGTTGAATGTTTCGGATAGGCGTGCGTTGTATGATCCGCTATCTGCCGGGATCACATAATGGCTGGTTTGCGTATTAATCCAATTTTTGGTGAATAAATGCAAGGAATCATCGGCAAAGACGAACGCTTCACAATCAAAGTTGGTGTTATTGTTTCCTGCGGTAAAATCTGTTTGCTCGGGATAAACAAAGCGGATGATCTCAGCCTGCACCGAATCGTTCGTTGTTATATTTAATTGAGATTTGCTAATTTTTAGGATACGTAAGTTTTGTCTCGACCCGCCATTATTACCAAAATCCCCCAAGAAAATATGCGTATTGTTCTGCGCCATGGCTTCCCAGTCGTGGTTGGAGGCATTGGAGATGTATACCGTACGCAGTACATTGCCGTTCAATGTGTCCAACTGGAATATCGCGGCGGGATTTCCGCTGTCGTTTAATGTCCAGGTGTGGCCGTCTATCGCTATCAAAGCGGAGGACTCGTCCATTTCCACATCCAGGTTGGTGATAAATGTTGGCGTATAGTTTGTTGTTGCGTAAACGCACGAACCGTTGTTTACGGTAGCCGAAGATGAATAATTGTTGGCATTTAAATCCATGCATCCGGCAGTTTGCGCTTGGTTATTGATGGAAAGTATCACCAAGAACGGAATGATAATAACACGTAGATTTAGATTCATCCGAAATGGATTTGATATTTAGTTTAATCCAAAGAAACATGAAATAACCCAATCGGCCGGTATTTTCGGGTTGAAAATTTAAGGTTTGTTTAATCCATCATAATTAGGCACTTGGCAAGCGTAAAATGAAGTGCTGAACCTGAGCCTCCCAATTATGTTATTTTTGTCCATCTCAATTTGAAGCTGTTTTATGGATATCCTTGCGATTATTTCACTTCTTATCATCATAAGCACCTTGTTTGCCTATGTAAATCTGCGTGTTTTGAAATTACCGGGAACCATCGGTGTTATCACCATTTCGGTATTGGTTTCCATTGGCATTTTAGTGGCCGGTAAATTTGGTAAAAGCGTGGGTACGCCCATCGTTATGCTGATTGAAAACATTGATTTTTCAAAAGTCTTGTTGGATGTGATGTTAGGTTTCCTGTTGTTTGCCAGTGCCTTACATTTCGATTATAAAAAACTACGCGAACAATTTAAACCCATCCTCGTTTTTAGTACCATCGGCGTGTTGATTTCTACGAGTGTTTTTGGCGGATTGCTTTATTTCATCACCAATTATGTGGGCGTAAACATTCCATTGATCTACTGTCTTATTTTCGGCGCGTTGATATCGCCAACGGATCCCATTGCCGTAGCGGCCATCCTAAAAAAAACGAAAATTCCAAAGAAGCTGGAAACCATCATCGCCGGAGAATCTTTGTTTAACGATGCCACCGGTTTGATTTTGTTCGTCACCTTATTGGGGTTGGCACAATCCACGGGTTCCGAATTTTCATGGGGGCATACGTTGGAGCATTTCGCCCGGGAAGTGTTGGGCGGTATTGCGGTCGGTGTGGTGTTGGGTTATTTGGGTGCGCGCCTCATCCATTCCATCACCGATTTTCAAACTATTTTATTGATTACCATTTCGGTGGTTTTGGGCGTCTCCAGTGTGGCCAACCTCATCCATGCCTCGGTGCCTTTAGGCGTGGTGGCGGCCGGTTTAGTGGTGGGCAACCAAACGTATGATGAAGCCAATCCGGCCAATAAATACCTCACCAATATTTGGCAAGTGATCGATGAGGTGCTCAATACCATCTTGTTTGTGATGATCGGCCTGCAATTGATCGTGTTGCCGTTTTTGGAGCATTATTGGTTTATGGGTTTGCTTTCCATCGTGATCGTGTTGATCGCACGTTATGTAAGTATCCTGATTCCCGCCTTGCCGCGCATCAGAAAAGAAAACCCAGGAAGCATAGGTATATTGACCTGGGGCGGATTACGTGGCGGAATTTCGGTAGCCATGGCACTCTCCCTACCGGCTTCGGATTACCGGGAAGTAATTTTGGCCAGTTGTTATTTCATCGTC
>Ga0247814_10001669_pt1 | contig 12843 bp, 13 predicted proteins | sample UWRJL179409R1_FD_179947 | JGI IMG/M metagenome (GOLD analysis project Ga0247814, IMG submission 179947) | Plant litter microbial communities from Arlington Agricultural Research Station in Wisconsin, United States - UWRJ-L179-409R-1 | ecosystem: Environmental > Terrestrial > Plant litter >...
CCCTGTTTCAGTTTTATGTAGCGGATGGTCGTTTATCCTGCCAATTATACCAACGCAGCGCAGATATTTTTCTTGGTGTCCCGTTCAATATTGCATCTTATGCCTTGCTTACGCTCATGGTAGCACAAGTATGTGGATTAGAACCGGGAGATTTCGTACACACCTTTGGCGATGCACATTTATACGCCAACCACATAGAACAGACTAAATTGCAACTTTCGCGCGAGTTTAAACCGCTGCCGCAGATGAAACTCAACCCCGAAGTGAAAGATATTTTCGGGTTTACGTTTGAAGATTTCACCTTGGAAAATTATGAGCCGCATCCACACATCAAGGCTGCGGTGGCTGTATAAATAGCCCTTTTGTATTACCTACAACTGCCTTAAAATGTGGGTAATTTGCATGTAAATTGATTATATGAAATCACTCATGCTCCTCTGCTCCATGCTATCCATTGGAATTTGTAACGCCCAATTCAAGACAGGCACGAAAAGCATGTGTTCAACTATTTTCGTGAGTAATATGGATGAATTAATCCAATACAAATCCGCCAGAGGATTCAATATTTTTCCGATGGATTTCGACCAATCCAATAGTAGTCCCGCTCATGAATTCGAAAATTTGGAATGCCTTTATTTTGAATTTTCGTACTCACCCGACTCTTCGGAAGCCGGTAAAAAAAGATTTATTGCCGAATTAAAAAATAGATTGAATTATTTCGATTTTTTACTCCAATCTAAAAAGTTAAAAGCTGTCTATTTTCACATCAGTGAGCAAATATTCATGACAGATTATGAGATATCACAAGCTGGGAACAGTTGGCAAAAAAAGGCGAATATCAATCTAGATAATGCATGGAAAGCATTCGGAAATGAATGGCAAATAAAATATCCGCACTTGAAATTATACGCCGAAAACTGGAATTGGTAATTTGGTGAATTTTGAATGAATCTTTAAAAAAAACATAGTTCATAATTATTTCATCAACTTCTCCAGCACCTCACACGCAGCCTTAGGAATATGCGTTCCCGGACCAAAAATAAACGTAGCTCCGTTGTTATATAAAAAGTCATAATCCTGTTTAGGAATCACACCTCCTACGATGACCATAATATCACCACGACCGTAATTTTTCAATTCCTGCACCACTTCCGGTACCAATGTTTTATGCCCTGCGGCCAAAGAGGAAATACCCAGTACGTGCACGTCGTTTTCCACGGCTTGTTTGGCAACCTCTTTAGGTGTTTGGAATAACGGACCGACATCGACATCAAAACCCATATCGGCAAACGATGTGGCGATTACCTTAGCTCCACGGTCGTGTCCGTCCTGTCCCATTTTGGCTACCAAAATACGCGGACGGCGTCCTTCGGATTCCGCAAATTTGTCGGATAATTCCTGTGCACGTTTAAAATTTTCATCCATGCTGATTTCATTTGAATATACACCCGAAATTACTTTAGTGGAAGCGTTATATCTTCCGTAAACCTTCTCCAGTGCATACGTAATCTCACCTAACGTGGCACGAACACGGGCTGCATCCACGGCTAATTCCAATAAATTTCCCTCGCCGGATTTTGCCGCGGCCGTCAATGCGTCCATGGCGGCAAAAACGGCATCGTCGTCACGTGTTTCGCGTATGTTTTTTAATCTTTCAATTTGGCTGTCCCTTACCGCGGCATTGTCTACATCTAAAATGTCGATGGTGGTTTCTTCGGTGGAAATAAATTTATTGACGCCCACGATGACTTCGTTTCCTCCGTCAATACCGGCTTGTTTTCTGGCGGCGGCTTCCTCAATCCGCATTTTGGGAATGCCAGCTTCAATGGCCTTCGCCATTCCGCCTAATTTTTCCGTTTCCTCGATCAACTCCATGGCGCGTTTGCATAAACCTTCCGTCAAAAATTCAACGTAGCGGCTACCGCCCCAAGGGTCGATGGTTTTTGTCACCCCGGTTTCTTCCTGAATGAATATCTGTGTATTGCGTGCTATCCTGGCCGAAAAATCCGTCGGTAAGGCGATAGCTTCATCCAATGCATTCGTGTGTAGACTTTGCGTACCGCCCAATACGGCAGCCATGGCTTCAATCGTGGTGCGGGCCACGTTGTTGAAAGGATCCTGTTCCGTTAACGAATAACCGGAAGTTTGGCAATGTGTGCGTAACATCAACGATTTGTCGCTTTTCGGGTTGAATTGCTTCACCAATTTAGCCCACAGGATACGCGCTGCACGCAGTTTGGCAATTTCCGTAAAATGGTTCATACCTATGGCGAAGAAGAAAGACAAACGAGGCGCAAACTGGTCTACGCTCATCCCTGCGGCAATACCGGCCCGAATATATTCCACGCCATCCGCCAGCGTATAAGCCAATTCCAGATCGGCCGTGGCGCCCGCTTCCTGCATATGATAGCCAGAAATCGAAATGCTATTGAATTTCGGCATCTTATCCGAAGTATATTGAAATATATCCGCAATGATTCGCATGCTGGATCCTGGCGGAAAAATATAAGTATTCCGCACCATGAATTCCTTCAGGATGTCGTTCTGTATCGTACCACCCAACTTATCGGCGGAAACGCCTTGTTCTTCCGCAGCCACTATATAAAATGCCATGATGGGAAGTACGGCGCCGTTCATCGTCATGGAGACAGACATTTGGTCCAAAGGAATTTGGTCAAACAAAATCTTCATGTCCTCTACGCTATCTATGGCTACGCCTGCTTTTCCCACGTCGCCCTGTACACGTTCGTGGTCACTGTCATATCCACGGTGTGTTGCTAAATCAAACGCTACCGAAAGACCTTTTTGTCCTCCGGCCAAGTTTCTCCTATAAAATGCGTTAGACTCTTCAGCCGTAGAAAAACCCGCATACTGGCGGATTGTCCAAGGTTTTGATGTGTACATACTTGGATAGGGACCACGTAAAAAAGGCGCTATACCAGCCGTAAACCCCTGCAGTTCATTTCCTTCAAAATCGGAAAATGGGATAAAACGCTTTATCTCTACTTTTTCGGGCGTGGTAAAGGTTTCCGATGCCGTTTTTCCCTTCGGATTTCTGGCAAATTTATCGGGTTTTATACGCGTAAAGTCCGGCTTCATACCAATGCTGTGTTTGGTGCAAATGTCGTAAATTCAGCGGATATGGCATATTGCTTATTACCAGAATTTTATCCAAAAAAAAGAGCCGAACAAGTCGGCTCCTTCAATATAGTCAAGTAATTTTTTTTACGTGTTTTTAAACAATCCCACAAACACACCGTTCGTCAGGTTTTTCGTACCGCCGGACCCATTATATAAAATACATTTGAACACCATACGTGCTTTTATGTAATGCTGCCCGATGAAAGTGGTATCGGTGGCGATTTGGTCTACCCTGAATGTAGAACCGGGTTGGGGGCCGAGGGTGCTCCAGATTACATCCTCAATCGTGTCTCTCATGAAAAAAGCCACCCCTTCCATCTCCACATCGTTCGTATCCGCGTAGAATCTATTATTCGCATGGAAATAGGCATCAAACTCTTCGTCGGTAGGCAAAATATGGCTTGGAAAATCGACACGGAATCTATTCATGCCGATATGTACCCAAAGGGCCGGCTCATTCAATATCGTATCCTGGATGATGGAATGGTAAATTCTGCCGATGGTATCCGCAGAAATTGAAACGCCGCCTTGATTTGTCAATGGCATATAGGTCGTATCCAAAACGATGGAATACGGAACGCCGTCAATACTTGCATTAAATTGTACCGGTGAATTAGGAGATAACTTCCCGTTGGCCGGAGCAAAAGGATTGCCGGGCAACTCAACATCCTTGGAGCATGAAACCAATGCCAGAAACAGGATGACGGGAGTTAATTTAAATAAGTTTTTCATCGAGTTAATATTTGGTGCCAAATTACACTTTTTTATTTCACAATAGAATAGAAGACACTAATCTTCAATTGCAGCCAGTTCTAAGGTGAGTTTTTCAGGCAATTCCTGCACGTGGATCTGACAGCAAAGTCTACTGTTATCAAACGTTTGCGGCAATGTATCCAGCATGTCCAACTCTTCTTCCGTACGTTTGGAAAGTTCGTCATACCCTTCCAAAATCAAGGCATGGCAAGTACCACAGAGCGCCATTCCGCCGCAAGTGGCCAAGATTGGGTAGCCTTCACCTTTTAACACTTCCATCAAGTTCATGGAAATATCCGTGGGTACGTCCAATTCCGATTGTACGCCTTCCCTATCCACCACCGTGATATGACAAAATTCAGCCATCTTTGTTTAGAAAGAATGAATACCGTTTACGGTAGTATATTTAAAACTCAATTTCTGGTTCGGGTATACATATTCATAGGCTTTTTGGGCCATTAAAGCGCCTTCGTGGAAACCGCAGAGAATCAATTTCAGCTTGCCCGGATATGTATTGATATCACCAATCGCGAATACGCCTTCCACATTGGTTTCGTAGGTTTCCGTATTTACGTTGATGGCGTTTTTGTCTAAACTCAAACCCCAGTTTGCAATAGGGCCCAGCTTGGGACTTAGTCCAAACAATGGGATCAGATCATCCGTTTGGATAATGGTACTTTGCTGGTTTTTGTCGGTCAACTCTATTTCGCGTAATACACCATTTCCGTTCAACGATGCGATGTTTGAATTCAACACCAAACGAATTTTGCCGGCATTGGCCAAGTCATATACTTTTTGTACGGAATCCGGTGCGCCACGAAATTCTTCGCTGCGGTGCACCAAGGTTAATTCGCCGGCAATATCGGCCAGGTGGATGGCCCAATCCAATGCGGAATCGCCACCGCCGGCCAAAACGACCTTGCGGTTTCTATGTTTTTCCGGATCCAAAATCATGTATGAAACCCCTTTCCCCTCAAACAGTTCCAAGTTTTTGGAAACCGGCTTGCGGGGCTCGAAACAACCCAAGCCAGCAGCAATGGCCACGACCTTGCAGTAAATAACAGTATCGCCCGTGGTGCCCACCCTAAATTCGCCATTTTCCAGACGTTCGAATGTTTCGACACGTTCGCCTAACGTGAACGTAGGATTAAACGGCTCAATCTGTTTCATCAGATTATCTACCAATTCTCCGGCAAGAACGGTTGGATAACCCGGGATATCATAAATAGGTTTCTTGGGATAAATTTCCGTAAGCTGGCCGCCCGGTTGTGGCAAATAATCGACCAAATGGCAACGCATTTTCAGAAGCCCAGCCTCAAAAACGGAAAATAAACCTACTGGGCCTGCGCCAATAATGCATATATCTGTTTGAATCTCTTTCATTTTTCAGTAATCGTATGCAAAAATACAACTTTTAAACGGTTGATTTCCTATACCCGAATGGGTGATTTAATCATCAAACGGATGGCTTTCATGGCATAATCCCTAACTTTAACGCAACAACAGGTTATGGAAAACGAACTTCCTTCGGATAAATTCATGCTTCATGAGCCGGAATGGGCAAAACTCACCTGGGAACAACTCCAAAAAGATGCGGCATTATGCGGAACAGAATGGCCGGAGATGAACATACCGAAAGTATATGATGATTGGATTGAAGTTTTAAATATCCAATTGATCCGCATGGAAAAGCAAAGCCCTGATTTATTGCAAAATTTTTTATACCGTGTAGATTTACCCGAAAAAGCTGGATCGTTTTTGTCCCCATCCGATGCTTTGGCCGCGGCCGTATTAAAGAGGGAATTCATGAAAGTATGGTTTAAACAAAAATACAAGGAGAGGAAATAAGCCAATTTGTCATTCATTTTAAACTAAGTCAGACTTTTTGTCATTAAAATTCATAAATCACTGACGTTTAGTCACATATTCGGTTTTGGAACAGCAGTTGCAATGTAGGAGACATGAACACAATGTCAAATTATAAAAACTGCAATATCATGTATCCAACAAGAAACAAAGTCTACGGAAACCCATCATTCAACAAATTATTTGGTTTCTCTGATGCCGAACTGAACAAATTTTTCGGAAGCGACCAAGTAAGCACTGTTCCCGCAGTAAACGTATCAGAAAACGATAAAGGCTTTAAGCTTGAGGTGGCTGCGCCAGGTTTCAGCAAAGAAAATTTTTCGTTGAGGGTGGAAGATAAAACCTTCATTATTAAGGGCGAATTGAAAGCCGACAACGAAGAAAAAACTGATAAATATACCCGCAAGGAGTTCCAATTCGGTTCATTTGAACGCAAATTTATTCTGCCAGAAAACGTGGATAAAGAAAACATTGAAGCCAAGTACGAAAATGGTGTGTTAACCATCCACATCAACAAAGTGGAAGAGGTAAAACAAGTAAAAGAAATTCGTGTAGCTTAAGCACGCAAGTTTTCATAGGTTAAGGTTAGGGTTAAGGAAAGGATCGCTCAAAAGGCGGTCCTTTTTTTGTTACAAATACCTAACCTTTATGGTTGTCGTGGTGGTTTTACCGGCTACGACTGTTATTTTAAAATCGCTGAATTGAGGCTTCGAAAAACCGCCCGTGTAATAATTTGAAAAGCCAAATCCTTCTCTCGGAAGACCCAACCAGTTATACTCCATTTTTGAATCACTGTTTTCATCATCAAGCATCGTAACCCCATACTCACCGGGAGGAAGCGATAAATTGATTTTCATGGTTCCACCGGAAACTTGGCCCGATTTGGAAAAACCTTTGAGCAAATAAGGTGTTTCCTTATCAAACGTGGCCTGGTCTTTATATATACCGAGATTTACCTGCCCGTAACTCGTTTTTAAGTTGGTGACGGTAATTGCTACTTGCTGGCCGAAAATAGTGATGGAAGAAAAAGCTAAAAAAAGACAGAAGACCAGTTTTTTCATGAAAAAAATAATTTTACCCGCTAAAGGTAATACAGCATTATCTCAATTCAAAGTTGACTTATTATTTCGTTCCAGCAGAAATTTCCTATTTTATATCATGGATTGTTAATCTTTCAAAAAAACTTATTTTTACCCCGTGAATCACCTGCCATGCAAGCAGGCAAAAAACACTGATATGAAATTACACAACCAGCTCTCCAAAGAAGAGTTACAGGCGCGTATAGCGCTAGAGACGGAAGCACGCACCACGGTTTCCTTTTACAAATATCATCACATCGAAAATCCGCAACAGTTTCGCGACGAAATGTTTGCCAGGTTTTTGGAAATTAACGTTTTAGGCCGTGTATTTGTAGCCCATGAAGGCATTAACGCACAAGTTAGTGTACCTAATTCACGACTGGAGGATTTACGTTCTTACTTATATTCTTTTGAATGGATGAACGGCCTCAGGCTTAATATTGCCGCCGAAGAACCCACTACATCTTTCCTGAAGCTAAAAATTAAGGTCCGTGAAAAAATTGTGGCCGATGGAATAGATGACGAAAGTTTCACTATTGACAATAGTGGTAAATATCTGGATGCCAAAGGCTTTAACGAAATTACCGAAAATCCGGATACGATCGTGATTGACATGAGGAACCACTACGAATTTGAGGTGGGACATTTTAAAAATGCCATTGAAATTCCATCCGATACATTTAGGGAACAATTACCCATGTCTGTTGAAATGTTTGAGGGGCAAAAGGAAAAACCGGTGGTGATGTACTGCACCGGAGGAATCCGGTGCGAAAAAGCCAGCGCCTATTTAAAACACAAAGGCTTTAAGGAGGTGTATCATCTGGAAGGCGGCATCATTAATTACGTAAACAAGGTACGCGAACAAGGACTGGAAAATAAATTCATCGGTAAAAATTTTGTGTTCGACGACCGCTTGGGCGAACGTATTACCGAAGATGTAATTGCCCATTGCCACCAATGCGGCGAACCTTGCGACAACCACACCAATTGCCTGAATGATGGCTGCCATCTGTTATTTATACAATGCACCGCTTGTGCAGAAAAATATAACAAATGCTGCAGCGAAGAATGTAAGACCGTGTACGAACTGCCGGAGGAAATTCAAAAGGAACTTCGCAAAGGCATTGATAAAGGCCAGATGGTACATGGTAAAAGTTTAAAACGAAAGATCTCGAAATAGAAATTAGACATCAGATTTTATATAGTTAGATTTGAATATAACAACCCAATGAAGAACAATAAATTTCTAACCTACGGCTTCTTCTCTTTGCTCATCATCAATGTGGCCACCATTACCGTGTTGTTGATGGTAAAAGGAAAAGCCGAAAAACGGCTGGCGAATGCTTCCGGATTTTTACGCGAATTGGGCGAACAAGAAATCGACCATCTGGTGAAAGTTCGAGATACGATTGACGTGGAAACCGAAATCACCATTACACAGCCGGTTCCGGTGGATATCGACATGTTGATCAAAGACCGGATTCCCGTACGCATGAATGTAGATGTGAATGATGGAATCAATGTTCCTATTTCATTAAACATCAACGAAGTGGTGCACGTGGATACATCCATCACCATGCCCGATCAGGCCAAAGTGCATGCGGCCAGCGGAATTCCCGTAAACCAAAAATTTACCTGGCTTTGGGGAAAGAAAAAAGGCCCCAAACTCAAAATAAAGGCCGATATTCCGTTGGACCAAGATATGCAGATTGCATTTACGGACAAATTACATTTCGTAAGCGACATTCCAGTGAGATTTAACTTACATGATAATTTACCCGTGGAATTGGATTTAGAGATTCCGGTTGACCAAAAAATTGATTTGAATTTATTAGTGAAACAACGTGCCACGGTAGGTTTTCCCGTAAACTTGAAAATGCGTGCAAAAATTCCGATCACGATGGATATCCAAGTGAAAATACCATTGCGCGACACCCCGATTAAAACATATTTAGACAAAACTGCCAATGAATTAGATGGCATGCTTTCATTTTAAAACAAAAAAATGAGGTAACCTTTTCGGTTTACCTCATTTTTTAGATTTTCTATTTCAAAAATCGCTATCTAGATTTTGGAACAGAAACTGCTGCTGTTGACGGAGGCGAATTATAATAATCCGAACCCGCCAATTTAAAGAAGAAGAAAATGGACACTGCCGCCAACTCTGCCTCCACATCTTTGGTGGTTGCAATTACCACTCCTTTAGCATCTTGTAGTTCTCCTTCTTTGGTGATGGTCCCTACATGATTTTTTTTGGCATTATAAATTAATCCTTCCGGAGAAATGGAACCTAATTTTTTACCGGCTACGGTACGGATGCTACCATCGGTTTTTATATAACCTATGGTTACATAATTATCATTTAAAATGGAACCGTCATCCTTAAAGTAGCCTTTTGTAGTGTAAGTGCTATCCAATACTACGCCTTCTTTCGTGATGTAACCCACGACCTCTTTTGCACTATTCATTACTTTTTGCGCATCAGACAGTAAATAACTACCGATGATCGCCACGAATAAAAAGATTGCCTTTTTCATATCTCCAAAACTTTACTGTTATTATACATGTCGAATGATATAAAACAAAAACGGTGCCCTTAAAAAAAAGGCACCATTCCAAGTTAAAATACTACCCTAGCAAGGGCTAAATAAAATATAATAAGCAAATACTGACGAATATACTATAACCAAACACATGGGGAAAAACCAGTAATCTACTCAAACTCAAATTCGTCTGAACCTTCTGATTCTTTGCGCTTTTTCTCGCGTTTATCGTTTTTCTGTTTTAGATAGACATCGTTCTTTAAAAGGCTGTCATTTTTTATTCTGCCGTATTCCGCATCTAAAATATTTTTGACGTTAACCTTCTCTTTCTGAATGTCTTGGATCAGCTTTTGCTTCACCGAAGCTTTGTCATAGGTAAACTGTGGCTCATCCCCAGGTCCAAACATCCGAATGAATAGACGAGTCCTACCCTTATCGGGGATTAATTCCCCAAACTCTCCTTGTTTATCAGGTCTTCGAAGTATTCGGAACTTATTGGCGAGAATATCTCCCAAATATAAATTGAACGAATAATCTACATAATTATCAAATTGGTGCTTACCTGAAATATTAATGTCTAATGCGTTAGAATAAACAGCCATATCAGGTATAATCACCGTTTCATCTTTAATATAAATGGTATTTTTTAATTTGGCAAACCGTATATTTTCCAATTCCTCCATTTTTACCCAGCCAGCCAAGGCTTTCAACGGTTCAAAGCGATTTAATTCACCATTTGTAATTTCTAAATCGGTTTTTAGGTAAATTGATTTTTGGTCAGTCTTTAGATCGGACGTGAAATTTGCCTTAAATTCTACAAACGCATCCAAGGTACCTTTGATGTGTTCGTGATCAATCGCGCTCTGTCCAAAATTATCGAAACGATAGAAAAAGTCACTCACGGAAATATTATTCAACGTCCCGTTGCAAGCTATCTGGAATCCTCTACCAGACCTATTATCCGCCAAACCGTTCAAGTATACACTTCCGCCCAAAGTTTTCATATACATGCCCTCGATAGAAAGCACCCGGTTGTATAAGTTGATTTTACCCTTGATATCCGAAGCTTCAAATTTTTTGTATATGAATTTCCCCATACGGGCATTCAGTTCGAGTGATACATGATCCGGCAATACGGTCGATGTGGAACCCGAGCCTTTGGTTTCACTAAAGAATTTTTCGGCGTTCATGGACCTACATTGCAAATCGGCCACTATTTTTAGGTTTTGTCCCGGAACAAATAGATAGGGCAATAGATTCAGCGCATCTCCATTGAGCGTAAAATCGTTGCCGGCCAAAAATCCGCTTAATTCGCGCACATATACGTCGGTATTGTTAAACTCCAGCCTGCCGCTTACGTCTTCAAACGCAAACGGCGATTTTTTCACTTGCATGCCCACATTCTGGAATACGATGGAACCCGTTACCTTGGCCGTAGACAAATCCTGCGAGGAAAATGAATGGCTGGAATTCATCACCGTATTCAACCGGATATCGGCATCCATACGGCCTGAAATCTTGTCCAAAGTGTCTACCGGAAAAAACGTGAACAATTCGACCAAGTTAATTTTTGCCTTGATGACTGCCGAAATATGGGGGGTGTCAAAATCAACCACGGAAACAGAACCCATAAACTCCGAAGAAGGTAATTTGCCGCTGAACGATGTCAGTTCCAGTTTTGATTTTTTTATCTCGGTGGGAAAATAATCAAACGTCCCATTAAAATTTACGTCGCTCAGTTGGATGTTTTCTTCCCGTGCCTGGAATGAAATATTGGAACCTCTGAACGACAACGATGTCTCTGGTATCGACCCGTCATCCAAAAAGCCTTTGATGTTACCGCTGAGATCCATGATGCCCGAACCATCATAGCTGTCACGGAAACCACTGTATCGATCCGGCAACAGGTTCAACACTTCGCCGATATTTAATTTATTTCCCTGAAATTTCATTTCGGCATATAACCCTTCTTCCATATCCACAAAACCGCCTTCGCAGTTGATGTTGATTTGGTTGATTTCGAGGCTTCCGTATGAAATTTTATAGGTTTTTTTTGCATTATCTACCTGCAGCGTGGCGTTGACCCCAAGATTTAACGGCCCCGGAAATTCTGCCTCACCCCACTTTAATTGCGTCAGTACCATGTCCGATTCAGCGCTGAGTGTATATTTTTCGTCCGTGAAATTACCACTGAAGTATAAATCTTTCACTTTCATGGCCACATAGCCTTTGGCCTGGTGATCGGTATAATTTACACCTACGTTCAGCAATTTTACCGCAGAAAGTTTGAACGAAAACTTTTCTTTTTCGGGAGAAGGCGATTTTGTTTCTTTCCAGATATGCCAGTTGTCGTTCCCTTTTTTGTCGCGGTACAGGTTGAGGTCGGCATCCTTCAGGGTGATTCTTTTCACCGAATATTTTCCGGAAAAAAGATCCCAGACATTAAATTGTAGGTATAGATAAGAGGCTTTGAAGAGCGGTTCCACATTCTTTTTGGAGGGCAAGTATTCGTTACAGGCTACATCCTTAAACTCCAACGATGCGTACGGGAATGTTTTGAGGATCGTGAGATCGACCGACTCGAATTGGATTTCGGAATTAAGGTTGCTGTTGAGTTTGTCGGATGCAAAGCGGATGACGTCCTTCTCAAAAATGAGAACCAACAACCACGATACGCCGACCAACAGAAAAAACGACACGAGACTCCACACAAACAACCGTTTGATGAACCGCCACACCTTTCCTGCTTTGCTTCCGCCTATGTTCGACATAATCTTCTAACTGCAAATTTCGTTTTTTCTTTCATTTTTTGTGAAAAACATTTTGCAGGTGGCGTTTGCCCCATACCTTTGGTCTGAAATTTGACCTTTAAAGGTATGATTTTTATGCAAAGAAAGCACCTCTCCGCCGCACTTGTTGCCACCTCCCTATTTTTCGTTTTTTCCTGTGGAGAAAATGTACCCAATCCGCTCTTAAAACTAAAAAAAGAAAAGAAAAAAGAATTTTCCGGGGCCGAATATTTGGCCAAGGATACCATCGGATTTTTCCGCGGCGCCGAATTTGGCGACGAGATAGGAACCATCCAACAAATGGAAGACGATTCGTTTTTGGTGTTCCAATCTCCGGTATTGCTGAAATATGAGTACACGTTACCAAAAGAGCGCCGCTACCAGATTGAATACACGTTTAAGAAAAACAAACTCTCTTCCTTTAAGTTTGACATTTTTCTGGCGGACGAAACCGAAGCCGAAACGTTGACGAAAGACCTAAAAAACTGGTTCAGCAAAAAAAATGGCGACGGCGTATCCGACATGGGTATCCAAGCCTGGCCCATCGACGCCAAACCAAACTACGAAGAAGCATATCTGGAATTAAAGGATGAAAGCGCGGAGTTTGGGTATGGCAAGGTGAATATTACGGCTTATGCGATCAGGTAGGGGTTCATTGTAAAGATTAGAATG
>Ga0247814_10001670_pt1 | contig 12840 bp, 10 predicted proteins | sample UWRJL179409R1_FD_179947 | JGI IMG/M metagenome (GOLD analysis project Ga0247814, IMG submission 179947) | Plant litter microbial communities from Arlington Agricultural Research Station in Wisconsin, United States - UWRJ-L179-409R-1 | ecosystem: Environmental > Terrestrial > Plant litter >...
GAACAATGCTTCCCGAATGTCGGGGAACCGACCCTGATATCAACCGCCACATCCAATACGGCTCCTTTGATTACCCGCACCAATTTACCTTGTTCATATGGCGGTACCTGAAAATGTAAACCACGCAAAACGCCTTTTTTCGAGGCCGATTCATTGTCTTGGACAAAAGAGGCATCTATGCCGATACTTCGTAATACATCCTGTCTGAAAGACTCCAAAAAATATCCCCTGTCGTCCTGAAACACATTGGGTTCAATTTCTAAAAGTCCTTCTATCTCCACCTTTTTAATAATCATGCGTTTCTATTTTTTCTACCCTTGAGTATATTGAATAGTTTGGATAATATGTTATTCGAATAACCGCCCAATTCTGCATTTTCTTCATCATAATAGCCGGAACCGTAGCCGGAACCGTAGCCATAGTTATAACTACCATATCCGTATCCACTGTTGCCGTAATTTTTACGTTTCAATTCCACACTATTCAAGATGCAGGAAATTTTCGTGATCCTATTTTCTTCCTTTAGCCTGATTAAATTATTGATGAAAAATTTACGGGAATAATCGGAACGGAATACATAAATCGGATAATCGGCCCGTTGAAGGTTGACAATGGCATCAGAAACCAAACCGGAAGGCGGATTATCGATGACGATATAATCGTATTTTGTTTTTAATTCAGCCACCAGGTTATCCATCGTTTGGGTAAGAAGCAATTCTGCGGGATTGGGAGGAATTGGCCCGGCTGTGATGAAGTGAAGATTTTCCATCTGGCTTTTACGGATACATTCCTCTATGGTATTTTTTCCGATGAGGATGGTACTCATCCCTATTTCGTTATCGGTTTCAAAACCTACGTGGATTTTCGGTTTCCGCATGTCGCAGTCAATGATGATTACACGGTTTCCACTGAATGCCAATATACCGGCCAAATTGATGGAGACAAAAGTTTTACCTTCTCCCGATACGGTGGAAGTTAGTGAAATGACCTTAGGTCCGGGTTCATTATAAATAAACTGTAGGTTGGTCCTGGCTGTGCGAAATGCTTCGGCTATGAGGCCTTTGGGCTTTTTATCCACCACCAGCTGGGATGCGGGAATATTTTCATTGTACTTGTGTATCATTCCCAAGATGGGCGCACTGGTGTATTTTGAAATGTCATTCAACAATAAAATCTGGTCTTTTAAAACATATCTAACGCCCACCAACAAAAAAGACAACAATAACCATAAACCGATAGCCGATAAAATAATCATCTGCTTATTGGGGGCAATGGGACTTTCGGGAAAAGAGGCAAATTCCAATATCTGGTATTCGGGCGTAAAACCTTCCTTGGCTATCGCATACTCAGCCTTCTTTTCAATCAGTTGGTTATAATACCTTTCATTAACCTCCTTGATCCTTTTTACCATACTGGCGCTCAAATTGCTTGTGTCGCCCCCGTCTTGTTTATTTACGTTGATTCCCGTCCTGTTCGTTTTTAAAACTTCCAACTTTTCCTTCAGTACATTTTCCAATGAATTGATGGCCGATGTATACGCCTGCTTTAACTGCTCGATCTGGAATTTGTTTTTGTTTAATAAAGAACTGCCTTCCGATGCATTATAACTCAGGTCGTCCGCCGCGTTATAGAGCGTGGTAAAATTCTCTAGAATCCCACTTAAGGATGATTCTATACCGGTTCCCGAAATAATGGCATGTATGCTGACGATGTCGTTTCTTCCGTTTATCTGAATGGCTCCTATCCGCTGGAGTACGCTGAGATCATTTTTTATGGAGGCTTCATCCGCATCCATTTGATACAATAAGTCAACCTTTTTTGACTGTTCTATCTGAACCAGGAATACGTCATCTACCTCCTCGGGTTTAAATTTGTTCAGTTCTTTTTCGTTTTCGTTTAGGCTGGAAGATACTATGCCGAGTGTTTTGTCTATATATCCCAGTACACGGTTCGCGCTTTCCTGCTTTTTCTCTATGTTGAAGTATTCAAATTCCATCGCCACGCCATTCACGATATCCACCACTTTTTGAGGATTTGCACCCGTATATGAAATCTCTATCGTTTTGGCCGCTTCGCTTAATACGTTTACTTTTAATGAACCTAAAAGTTCGTTGATGAAATGCTGTGGGTTATTGAAAGTAAAAAAATATTTTTCTTGTATTTCATTGTCCCTATCGGGCTTTAGCATCACCTTGAACCGGGTATTGGAGATGTTTATCGTATCTCCGAACCTTACTTTTTTATTGATGCCTAAATTTTCAGATGTCAAATTAAAATATTCCGAATCTTCTATCTCTACGATCAATGGCTGGTTATATATCGACGGGTCTATTTTATCGTATTGGACGTAATAGGGATTTGATTTATAATTTTCGAAATTAAGGATGGCTCCCTTTACATGGTAATTGATATCTGCAGGAATTTTTGCCGTTACCCTATTGATGAAAACCGGGGAGCGGAGTAATTCGATTTCTTCCGCCAAATTGTCCGTCACATAGGGATTCAATTTAGTATCCAATACATTGGAAGTTTTATCTTTTGAGGTAAGCTGAATGACAGACTTTGCGTAATAAATGGGTTTTGTGTAGCGAATAATGATAAATGCGCTACAGATGGCCAATGCCAATAAAAGGAAAATCCAAATGAGATTTTTGGTTAATACGTGCAGTACTAACTTGAAATCAAAATCCTGGTTTATCTGCGGTATATTTTTTTCTGGCATTATTGATAGATTCGGGTCAACGTATAAATGGTAACGGCCAACCCCACGGTACTTGTGATGAGCCCGATCCATGGTGCCACGTCTCTGGTGAAAACACGTATGGGACGCTCTACAGGCTCTACGTAAATGATATCATCTGCCTGTAACACCAAATCGGCTTGCTGTATGGTTGCAATGGAAGAGGCGTCTATCAGGAAAACGTAAGGTCTCTTTAGGCTTCCGCGAATCAATTTGATGCGGTAGGCTTTCCCGTCCGGATCAATCCCGCCTGATAATGCCAATGCTTCAAATAAAGTGATGTTTTGGTTGACCAACGGAATGACCTTCGCCGTTCCCATCCCTCCCGGAAATACGGTGACTCTCCTGTTGACCACCTTTAACTGCACGAAAGGTTTTTTGTACAATGCCGAAAAACGATTTTCCAAACTGTCTTCCGCCTGACGTTCCGTTAATCCGGCTATCTTATAACGCCCCAATACCGGCAATTTGATCGTTCCATCAAATTCTACCGTAAATTCTTGGTTTTGTTTTTGCCCGTTGACGCCATTATTTCCACCGATTTCGGCGCCCATAACTTCCACCAGACCAATTCCGTCGTTCGCCATCAAACGGAAACCTATAATGTCGTCCTTGGCTATGATATACTGGGAATCGGGTACCGTAGGAAATTTGTCATACACAAAGCCTTTTGGCGTGCGCAACATAACACTAGGGCTTGATAATTTACACCCGGTGATGACGGAAAGTAAAATCAATAGGACGGAGAAAATCTTGAACGACTTCATTTGCCTACAAAGATAACCAAGCGGGTGAATATTTAAAATCCAATGCGTACGCCCTCCAATAGTGATGAATAGAGGCTGGACATATCATCGACGAGCCTTGTATAATGAAAACGGTTTTCCACAAAGCCTTTTCCATTGAGCGAAAGTTCCATCCTCAGGTCATCGTTTTCAATGATGCTCAACATGTTCCGGGCAAACTGTTCGGCATTGTCGTTTTGCGACAGAAGGGCCGAACGGCCTTCCTGTACGATATTTTCGATGCCTCCCACCCGTGTGCTCACGATGGCACGGGACGATGCCTGCGCTTCGATCAAACTCACCGGCGTGCCCTCGTTCAACGAGGTAAGTGCTATAATGTCCAACCCGGCCATGGCCCAATCCGCATCCCGGATCCAAGAGGTAAACGTAACCGAATGTGATGTTCCGTTGGGCAGATACACCGTATCTAAATTGAATTCGTTGCTTTTTTCCACCAACATTTCACGGCTCTCGCCATCGCCTATGATGAAAAACCTCACCTTTTTGGTGGTTTGTGCCAACACTTTTTTGGCCGCGTCCAAAAACATCACATGGTTTTTGATGGGAACCAAACGACCTATGATGCCCACGGCAATTTCACCATCTTCCAATAAATATCTGGCGCGGAACTCGGCGCGTTTGATTTCCTGGTCGGTCCAGAAACGGGTTAAATCGAACCCCAACGGAACAACGGAAATTTTATCGGGCGAGCATATTTTATGTTCGATGGACAATTCGTCCTTCTGTTTATCGCTGATGGCAATAATCCTGTCGGTAGATCGGGCCAATCCACGCTCCACCGATTTAAAGAAATAGGTTTTGGCCTTGCCGAAATAGCTATGGAAAACGTGGCCATGGAATGTATGAACCACCAAAGGCACACCTTCATTTCTTGCGGCTAACCGTCCTAATGCACCCGCCTTGGAGGCATGCGTATGGACGATATCCGGCTTGAATTTATGGATGATGTAACGCAACTTTCTGTATGCTGCATAATCGTCGCGTAATCCCAACTCACGCTTCATATCACCGATCAATACAGGTTCTATTCCCAAATCGGATAATACATGCGCCGAACCTTCTTCTGACGCCTCGGGCATGCCCCCCACCAATAATGTTTCATATTCCGAAGGCATGTATTTGGTAAGGTAAGCCACGTTATACGTGGGCCCGCCAATATTAAATCTGTTGATGATGCGGAGAATCTTGGGCATGGCTTAGTTCAGGTTTTGTTGATACCAATGAATAAAAACCATCATCGCCCAAACAGGATACATCTGCTGTACGCTTCCGCCACGCTTGGCCAACTTTCGTAGACGCGCTGCGGTTCCGGGTATAAATAATCCCGTAGAATCAATCATGGAATCCGATAGATAGTTGCTCTCAAGGATATGGTTAAGCTCGCCGCTAAACCAATGGCCGAGCGGCACTTCAAAACCATGTTTGGGTCGTTGGAAAATAGATGGCGGAAGTTGGTCGCGGAACGCATCCACCAGTATTTTTTTCTGACGGGTCGGGTCAATCTTATATTCTTCCGGCAATGCAAAAGCCAGCTCGGCAATGGTATGGTCCAATAACGGAACACGTACCTCCAAACTATTGGCCATGGACATCAAGTCCACTTTCGTGAGCATGTCATTAGGCAAAACCCAGTGCATATCGGTGTAGAGAAAGTTATTTATGTCGTGAGAACTTGCGTTTACCCCCAGTTCGGGCATCAGTTCGTTCATCACATCTGCAAATATAGTGGTTTGATTTGATTTTGTAACTACAAATTTATCGCGGCTCCAAGATGCCAATCCTATGTATCTATCCGAAGGTGTGGACTTTCTAAATTCAGCATATTTAGACAGTTTGCCGAAAATACCACCTTTAAAATCCGGCATCAAATCATTTCCCGTGTCCCATACGGATTGTAACATACCTACCGTTTGGTCTACCATATTCGGGTATTGGTAGCGCCAAGCCGCCCGGTGTTTATTGTAACCGGCAAACTGTTCGTCTCCCCCATCGCCGGAGAGTGCCACGGTCACGTGCTCCCTCACTTTTGAACATAAGATGTTTACGGCCAATGCAGAACTATCCGCAAAAGGTTCGCTGTAATATCCTAATACTTTAGGAAGTGAATCCATCATGTCTTTTGCCGTTACCGGGATATTGGTATGCTTCGTTCCCAAAAACCGAGCCGTTTCGGCTGCGTATCCTGATTCATCATAAGTGGGGTTGTCGGAAAATCCGATGGAAAATGACTGGATGTCGGGACTATATTTTGCGGCTGCGGCCGTAATGACGGAACTGTCTATTCCACCGCTAAGGAATGTCCCCAACGGCACGTCCGAAATCAAACGGCGCTTGACGGATGCTTCAACCAAATGTCTTAATTCATCCACCGCTTCCGGATAGCTGATTCCGGTATATGTGGCATTCCCACGGAGTGTATACCAACGTATAATCTTCAATTCACCCGCGGCAGAAACCTCCATATAATGTCCCGGCAAAAGTTTTTTTACGCCTTTGTAAATGCTCCTTGGCGCCGGAATATAACTGAACCTGAAATAATCGACCAACGCTTCACTGTCCAATGTTTTGTCGATACCAAAACTCAACAGCGACTTAATTTCGCTGGCAAAAGAGAACCGTTTGTTGTTATATGAATATACCAACGGTTTAATTCCGAAACGGTCTCGCGCCAAAAACAGCGAGCCCTTTTCCCCATCGTAAATACAGAACGAAAAAAAGCCATTTAATTTATCTAGGATATCTTTTCCCCAACGCATATAGCCTTTCAGCAATACTTCCGTATCGGATGCTGAAAAAAAAGAAAAGCCTTCGCCTTCCAATTCCTCGCGGATGGATTTATAGTTGAAGATTTCACCGTTAAAAACCAGCGTATACCGCCCGCTTTCATCCCGCATGGGTTGTGCCGCACGTGGGTTAAGGTCTATGATGGCCAAACGTGCATGGCCCAAAGCCACCGAATCGTTTTTGTATACCGATTCCGCATCGGGGCCGCGTAGCCGTAAACAAGCAACCGAATCGTTGATTTTATGTAATAAATCAGACGATTCGGCCGTAAAAATTTTGATTCCCGTAATTCCGCACATGCAGATCTACAAGTGTATTACTTCTCCGTAAGCGGCGGCGGCGGCTTCCATAATGGCCTCACTCATCGTCGGGTGCGGATGCATGGCGGTTACGATATCGTGACCGGTGGTTTCCAGTTTACGCGCAACCACGGCCTCGGCAATCAATTCTGTCACGGCGGCACCAATCATATGGCATCCCAACCATTCGCCGTATTTAGCATCGAAAATCACTTTCACAAATCCGTCCTTTGCACCGGCAGCACTGGCTTTCCCGCTGGCAGAGAATGGGAATTTGCCCACCTTGATCTCGTAACCGGCTTCTTTCGCCTGTTTCTCCGTCATACCTACGCTGGCCACTTCCGGCGATGCGTACGTACAGGATGGAACGTTGGAATAATCCACCGGTTCCGGATTCTTACCGGCAATTTTCTCCACGCATACAATTCCTTCGTGTGAAGCCACGTGCGCCAAGGCTGGCCCGGTGGTTACATCGCCGATGGCGTAAATGCCCGGAACGTTGGTGCGGTAAAATTTATCTGTGATGATTTTTCCTTTTTCAACCTTGATTCCGGATTCTTCTAAACCGATGCCCTCGATATTGGCCGCAATACCGATGGCAGAGAGTACCACGTCGCATTCGATGGTTTGTTCGCCTTTTTTGTTTTTGATGTGTACTTTGCAGCCATTGGCCGAAGCTTCCGCTTTTTCTACCGAAGTTTCTACCAATACATCGATTCCTGCTTTTTTGAAGGATTTTTCCAATTGTTTGGACACTTCCTCGTCTTCCAAAGGAAGGATGTTCGGCAAAAATTCCACCAACGTCACTTTGGCGCCCATGGCATTATAGAAATAGGCAAATTCGCTGCCGATGGCCCCGGAACCTACCACCACGATGGATTTGGGTTGTTCCGGTAAAGTCATGGCCTCGCGGTAACCGATGATATTTTTACCGTTTTGCGGAATGGCATCGATCACACGGGAACGTGCGCCCGTGGCGATGATGATATTTTTTGCATCCAACGTTTGTTTGCTTCCGTCCTGTGCTTCCACGTCCAGCTTGCCGGTTCCCTTTATCTTACCGAAACCGTTGATGACCTCGATCTTGTTTTTCTTCATCAGGAACTGTACACCTTTGCTCATGCCCTCGGCTACGCCACGGCTGCGTTTGATGACTGCCGAAAAATTGGCTTTTCCTTCCGCTTCTAGGCCATAATCGGCGGCATGGTCTATATATTCTTTTACGTTGGCACTTTTCAATAACGCTTTGGTGGGAATACAGCCCCAATTGAGGCAGATTCCGCCGAGGGATTCTTTTTCCACGATGGCCACCTTCATGCCCAACTGTGATGCTCGGATGGCCGCCACATATCCTCCGGGGCCGCTGCCCAATACTATCAAATCATACATAATAATCCGTATTAATTTGATGCGAAAGTAGAAAAATCTTTATTGCCGACGGCGAATTTGGGTTTCATAAATGATAATATAACTTTGTATCAAATTGTAACCAATATTACTACACAATGGGATTTTTAAAAGAGTTTAAGGAATTTGCGGTTAAGGGAAATGTGATTGATTTGGCTGTCGGTGTAATCATCGGCGGGGCTTTCGGCAAAATCGTAACCTCCGTGGTGAATGATGTTATTATGCCACCTGTGGGCGTAATATTGGGCGGCGTTGATTTCAAGGACCTAAAGATTGTCTTAAAAAAAGGTTCCGATGCCGTTGTGGAAGGTGGAAAAGAAATAGCGGCTGCTGTTCCGGACGTTACCTTAAATTATGGTATGTTCATCCAGACCGTGGTTGATTTTACCATCGTGGCCTTTTGTGTATTTTTATTGGTAAAAGGAATCAATAGGTTGAAAAAGAAACCCGTTGATGAACCGGCAGCCCCAAAAGAACCTACTACGGAAGAAAAACTGTTGATGGAAATCAGGGATTTGTTGAAGAACAAATAAATATATCTCAAATAACGGATCCCGGCAGAATTAATTCTGCCGGGATTTTTTTTGTAAAAAAGACATACATTTATCCCACCTAAAAATGAATTATGAACGTACGTTTTTGCGCGGCATGTGTATTGCTGGTATTACCCTATTCCATCCAAGCCCAATTCTCCAAAAATTTTGCTGCCTACATAGGTTACGCCATCCTCAACGAACCTAATATCACATTTGAATATCGTGTACACGAACGTATCGCCGTTAACTTGGAAGGTGCCGCGTTTATTCCGTTAAAAAAGGAACAAAATTTACAAGGCATCCTTTCGCCTACAAAAAGGCTCAATTGCACCGGCGGATCCATACGGACGGGGATTTCGATTTACGGAAAAAACCGGTTTGGCATCATGCACCGGGTAATGGCGGATATCAGTTATGTTTCATCTGGGCTTTACAGGGAAGTTTCGGGCAGTTCTACTTTTGTTGGTAACCATTACCATCAAAATTATATGCAATATGGCGTATTTTATGAATTTACGGTACGCATGTTTGCGGGCCAAAAACGCCATCATTTATTCGTGCGGGCAGGAATAGCGGCACGCACCATCAACAGATATACGGTAAAAACCCAGGATGGTATGGGAAATAATTATCCCGTAACACAGCCGCATAAATTTTATACGGCACCCGGGGCGCTATTTTCCATCGGGTATCGCATCAGATTGCATCCGCAGAAGGATTATTTTGTGGGGGAATAAATTATAACAACTATTATTTTTTTGAGATAATAACCTGCGCCAAATTCTCAACCTGAAACTCATTGTTAAACGCATGCAATACAATGCGTAAGCGCTCCTCGCCTTCCCTTACCGTGGGGTAAAAAATGGGACGGACTGTTATATTTATTTCCGATAATTGGTTGGTGATATCGATCAACTGTTTTTTGTTTGCGCCTTTAAAAATTTGAACGGGCGTGTTGGTACAAGGAAAATGATAACTGAACGTATTGATGAACGTCTGTATATTTTCGTTTAGCGTGGTTCGTTCTTCATCTGCCTTGGAAACAATTTGTACCGATGATTTTATTTTGGCAAAAAATTCCGGTGCGGGCGCCGTGGTATATATAAATGATCGGGAAAAATTAATCAAATAATCGCGCAAAGTTCTACTTCCTAATACGCAAGCGCCTTCTACACCATACGCTTTCCCGAAGGTGATAAAACGGATGGTATTTTCGTTTGAAAATTGGTACGATAATCCTTTTCCTTGTTCACCATAAATTCCGCCGGAATGGGCTTCATCGATGAGCCAAACAAAGCCGTATTTTTTTTGCAGTTCGTATATTTCTTGCAGCGGTGCGGTGTCGCCATCCATGCTATACAGACTTTCTACCACCACAAAAACGTTTCCTTCCGCACGTTTAATTTTCGATTCCAGGTCCTGCAAATCGTTATGGCGGAACGAAAAATTTTTGGCGGCCGATAATCGGATGCCATCACGGGCGGAGGCATGTACCAAGTCGTCATACAAAACGGTATCGGCCCTTGTGGGCAAACAGGAAAGCGTGCCCAACAAAGCATCATAGCCCGAATGGTAGATTAAGGCAGCTTCCGCACCAAAAAAAGCGGCGAGATAAGTTTCTACCTCTTCATAAAATGCAAAATTGCCGGACAACAAGCGCGAACCACCCGAACCGTTCCGTTGGAACAATTCTTTTTCCAGTAGTAAATTTTTGGCCTTCACATGAATTTCTTCGTGCGTGGCCATGCCCAAATAATCGTTGGAATAGAAATCGATGCCGTCAGTAAACGGTTTTAGTGTGCGTAATGTGCCGTTTTCACGGCGTTCATCCAGTTTTTTATGCAGAAACTTCATCGGTATGCTTTACCGAACCACATGCATGCTCATGATCGTGGTGATGGCCGCATGCAGCCGCTCCTTCCAGAACACCTTTGCCTTCTTTGAAAGGCGCACGGTTTGTCATCCCGAACAATTCCAACATCATTTTGTCCGAATTGAATTCCGGGTTTGGCGTGGTCAACAATTTATCGCCCGCAAAAATGGAATTGGCTCCGGCCAAAAAACACAAAAACTGCTCAGACAAGGTCATATCCTGACGACCTGCAGACAAACGGACCATACTTTTGGGAAGAACGATCCGCGCCGTGGCGATGGTTCTCAAAATATCCCAGAATGGAATTTTTTCCTGCTCACCCAACGGTGTTCCTTCCACGGCCACCAACGCATTGATGGGAACCGATTCCGGATGTTGTGGCATATTGGTGAGGGTTTGCAATAGGCCGATACGGTCTTCCTTTTGCTCGCCCATGCCCACGATTCCACCGCAACAAACGCTGATGCCCGCACTGCGAACATTATCCAATGTTTTTAAACGATCGTCGTATGTTCTGGTGGAAATGATTTTTTCGTAATACTCCGGAGATGTATCCAAGTTATGGTTATAGGCATACAAACCGGCTTCTTTCAGACGCAAAGCCTGTTGCTCGGTCAACATACCTAGGGTACAGCAAACTTCCATTCCCATGCCGGTCACGGATTTTACGGCTTCCACCACACGGTCAAACTGTACGTTGTCCTTCACCTCGCGCCAAGCGGCCCCCATACAGAAACGGCTGGAACCATTTTCTTTGGCAGCCAAAGCCGATACGATGATTTCGTTTACATTCACCATCGGCGTACCTTTTACGTCCGTATTGTAACGGGCGGCCTGTGGGCAATAGGAACAATCTTCCGGGCAACCGCCGGTTTTGATGGAAAGCAACGTGCTCATCTGCACTTCACGGTGATCAAACTCTTCGCGGTGTACCTTACCGGCTTCAAACACCAAGTCAATCAATGGTTTATTATAAATATCCGCAATTTCTTCGCGGGTCCAATTATGTCTTACTTCTGCCATATATATGCAATTCTACGGAACAAATTTAAGATTACTTGGGAATCCCCATCATTTTATGCAGACAGTTTTCAACAGCGGATGGATATGAATCGGATTACCAGCAATTATGTCGATATATTTAATCGGCACCATACAAGAAATAATATTTTCCGGCAGATAATTAAGATTATTCAGCAAACCCAAGGCAAAAAAGACCAGGAATTGATCCGCGCTATCCGCGCTGTATTAAATCAGCGTTATCCGCGGGATAGATACCAATCACCGTCTATTTGCCATCAAATCGTTTGTGGACAATTCGAGCATATGTTTCGCTCGGCGATTAAAACATATCATACTTGATCTCATGCGAAGCCTTTATGCCATCAGGAAAAAATCATTGCAATTTTTGGGAGGCCTCCACGGCATTTCGGACGCTTTTGTATTCCAACAATAAAGATTTGGACTCTTCGTACGATTTTCCCGTCTGTTCCATCACCATACGCGTACCACGATCTACCAGTTTATGGTTGGTGAGTTGCATATCCACCATTCGATTGCCCATCACGTGTCCCGTTTTAATCATGGCCGTGGTGGAAATCATATTGAGTACCAATTTTTGGGCGGTCCCGGCTTTCATCCGCGTGCTCCCGGTAACAAATTCGGGCCCCGTGATCACTTCTACCGGAAAATCGGAAACGGCAGCAACGCCCGAATGGACATTGCAAACGATACATCCCGTGGCGATATTGTTTTTTTGGCACCAATCCAACCCTCCGATCACGTAGGGTGTTCTTCCGCTGGCGGCAATCCCGATCACCATATCTTGGGATGAGATGTCGAAAACTTTCAGATCATTGACGGATGCCTCCAAATCGTCTTCGGCAAATTCAACCGCTTTTCGTATGGCCGCATCGCCACCGGCAATTAAACCCACCACCAAACCCTGTTCTACGCCATAGGTGGGTGGCAGTTCGGAGGCATCCACAATACCCAAGCGGCCGCTGGTTCCGGCACCAATGTAAAAGATACGCCCCCCATTTTCCAAAATAGATACTACTTTTTCTGTCAAACGTCCGATTTGCGGTAGGGATTTCTCAATAGCCAACGGAACGGATTTGTCTTCCGTATTGATCCCTACCAATAATTCGGAAATGGATTTTTGTTCTAAGTTTTCGTGTAGACTATTCTGCTCCGTGTTCATATACTTCTGGTATAAATCGAAAGTTCTTCACAAAGAAAGCATAAAATAAAGCATAATACAAGGCGAATATTATCAATAATAAAAATTTGATTATTAGAATAATGTATTACAAATGTAAAGAAACTATTTAACTTTAACCTTAATTTAAAAAATGTAAAACTAATGTCTTAAAAATTCTATATTTCATTTGTA
>Ga0247814_10001672_pt1 | contig 12837 bp, 7 predicted proteins | sample UWRJL179409R1_FD_179947 | JGI IMG/M metagenome (GOLD analysis project Ga0247814, IMG submission 179947) | Plant litter microbial communities from Arlington Agricultural Research Station in Wisconsin, United States - UWRJ-L179-409R-1 | ecosystem: Environmental > Terrestrial > Plant litter >...
CTTTTTTGGCATTCACTCCATCTTTAACCCTTTTAAGGCATTTGGAAAATACATCTGCTTTTTGCCCGTTTACCATAGGGCTGTTAAGCAAAACAATACGCGTGTTGGGAGCATGTTTGTAAACGGCTTGTATAAAAGCTACGTAGTTCGCTACATACTTATCTTCGTTAAAGGGCAGCCTTGTTTTTTTATCATCGCCATCGCTAAAATCGTTGGTGCCAAGGGCTATGCAGGTAACATCAGGGTTAAAGCCGAAAGCATATTTTTTAGAAGCATCTTTATTAAGGTAGAGGTTTTCGTAAACATCGGGCATGATGGCCTCGTTTATATGTTCGTCATTCCAGTTGCGATACATGCCGATGCCCGATACAGAACTCAGTACAAAATCGGCATTTAGTGTGCGGGCTGTAATTGGTGCATACGAATAATAGGCATTATGCTGGTCGTACCATTCGCCGGTTCCGCAGGGCATTGCTTTAGTATCATTACCCATACCCGATGTTATCGAATCGCCTATAAATTCTATTTTCTTTTTAGGTTTTTCAGTTACTTTAAAAAGATCGCCTTCTGCACCGGTAAACGTAATGTTGCCGGTTGTTGCCTCTGTAGCTTTGTAAATCGTGATAGTATGTTTACTTCCGGCGGTTACAGTTACCGGGATAGTAGTTCCGGAAGGCTGTACCACTTCACGACTATAATATTTACCGTCAACCTCTATCGCAACATAGCCGCGATGGTCGGCAGCTGTAAAGTTAAGCATACATTTTGTACCGTTAAAACCAAAGGTTACCGACGATGCAGCGCCAATGAGGACAATATTGTTATCTGAAATTGTTTCTACACGTCCATGGGTCGTGTAAATATCTTTTACTACAGGCGTTACAAGCGCTGTATAATTGTGAGAAAATGTGGCTGTAATAAAAAGTAAAACAGCTTTTTGTACTATATTCATAATAAGCAAACGTTTAAGTAGTAAAAATATGTAAAAGAATAATTTTGATGCAGTACTATTCTGTCAAAATATAAAAATATTTTACAGCATTCTGACGAAATACTATTACGTGTGCAATTTCTAAAAGTATATTTTTACTTAAACGTTGTAACTAATTTTATTTATGAAAATTTTCTCCGGTCAGGTTACCCAAATAATGCTACTTTTATTGGCAACTTATTGTTCTTTTGCACAAAACCAGCCTGCAAGGGAACAGGTTCTGATTGATGCCGACTGGCATTTTGCGTTTGGGCATCCGTATGATACCGGTAAAGATTTTAATCATGGCACTGCCTACTTTTCATACCTCTCTAAAACAGGCAATGGTGATGGCCCTGCCGCAAAAACATTTGACGACCGCGCCTGGAGGCTCCTGAATTTGCCCCACGATTGGGCTGTAGAACAATCCTTTAGCGAAAGCGCCAGCTACAGCCACGGCTTTAAAACTGTCGGTAAGGGGTTTGCTGAGAGGAGTGTTGGCTGGTACCGCAAGACAATAAATATTCCTGAAACCGATCTTGGCCGGATCATTACCTTAAAATTTGATGGTGTTTTCCGGAATTCTAAAGTGTGGTTTAACGGGCATTTTCTGGGTACCGAAGAGAGTGGTTATAACAGTTTTGAATATGATGTTACAGCGTATGTAAATTATGGTGGCGAAAACACTATTGCCGTAAGGGCAGATGCATCTATGGAAGAAGGCTGGTTTTATGAAGGTGCAGGTATTTACAGGCATGTCTATGTAAAAAAAACAAATCCGCTGCATGTGGCTGCTAACGGCACTTACGTAACATCTGTAGTTAATGACGGTTTTGCAAATATTACAGTACAGGCATCTATAGAAAATAAAGGTAACTATAAAGGAGTTATCGAAATTGTGCAAACGGTTTTAGATCCGTCGGGTAAAACTGTCGCCACTGTTACAGAAAAAATTATAGCACCGGATTTTTATAAAACGGCATTGGTAACCTCAACAATTAAAATAAATAATCCCGCACTTTGGGATTTAGAAATGCCAAATTTATACAAACTGGTTACTCAGATTAAACAGGGCGGCAAAGTTGCGGATACTTACGAAACAACTTTTGGCATACGCACTATTCGCTTTGATGCCGAAGAAGGATTTTTCCTAAATGGAAAGCGCCTTAAATTGCAGGGTACCAATAACCATCAGGACCACGCAGGTGTGGGTACTGCGATGCCCGATGAACTACAGTATTTCCGGATACAGAAATTAAAAGAAATGGGCTCTAATGCCTATCGCTGTTCGCACCATCCGCCAACGCCGGAACTCCTGGAAGCCTGCGATAAATTAGGGATGCTTGTAATTGATGAAACGCGTCTTATGGGTATTAACTATCACCTTGATGATGTAAAGCGCATGATAGAACGCGACCGGAACCACCCGAGTATAATTTGCTGGTCGGTTGGAAATGAGGAGTGGGCTATAGAGGGCAATATAACAGGGGAGCGCATTACGGAGGTTATGCAGGGTTTCGCGAAGAGCATAGACCCTACGCGGCCGGTAACCGTGGGTGTAAGCAGTGGTTTTAGAAGCGGAATATCATCTGTAGTAGAAATAATGGGATACAATTATATGGGTAATGGCGATATAGATGCGCACCGCAACCAGTTTAAACAGCAGCCGGGTATGGGTACAGAAGAGGGGTCTACCTTTGCAACGCGTGGTATTTATTTTACAGACGATGCCAAACATTATCAAAGTGCTTATGATAAAAAGCCACGTCCCAGCTTTTACAGCATAGAAGAGGGGTGGAAGTTTTATGCCGCGCGCCCTTACTTAGCGGGAATGTTTATCTGGACGGGCTTTGATTACAGGGGAGAGCCTACACCTTATGGGTGGCCGTCGGTCACTTCCTATTTCGGGATGATGGATGTATGCGGTTTCCCTAAAGATAATGTGTATTATTTAAAATCGTGGTGGGGCAAGGAACCGGTTTTGCATATACTTCCGCACTGGAACCGGACAGGAATGGAGGGCAAAGAGATTGACGTGTGGGTATATTCCAACTGTGATGAAGTAGAGCTGTTCCTTAACAAAAAAAGCCTTGGCAAAAAGAAAATGGGGCAGTACGGCCACCTGGAATGGAAGGTTGCCTATACTCCCGGAACGTTAGAAGCGATTGGTTATAAGAACGGAAAAAAACAGCTTACAGCAATACAAAAAACCACTAATAAAACACAAAATATAAAGCTTACGCCACACAAAGAGGTACTTACAAAAGCAAATGATCTTGCTATCGTAACCGTTGAAGTTACCGATAAGAACGGGTTGCATGTACCCACAGCTGATGACGAAATTACGTTTACTTTAAAAGGTGGCGGCAGGATAATAGGGGTGGGGAACGGCAACCCAACCTCTTTAGAAAAGGATAAATTTATTGATGCAATTAACCTGATAGCGATAACCGATTTACAGGAACAGGCGCTTACCTCGGCAGCTTTACCGCAACAATTACCATCGTATCCTGAAAATAACTGGAAAGCAGCTTTTAAGGACCGCGACTATAAAAATCTGGCTCAGGCTTATGCCTATAAAGGGCAATTTAATGTGGAAAATATTTCAAAAAATGATGTAATGAGTTTTTATTACCAAAAAATAGGGGTAGAGGCTGCTGTATTTATAAACGGAATTAAACTCAGTGCAGATAAAACAGACAATCAAAAATATAATATTGCAGCCCATATACTTAAGCAGGGACCTAATACCCTGCACATTGTTGCCACACCCATACATAAAATAAAAGAGTGGGATGTTATTAATACAAATCCCGGTATAATACAAATAGTAACACCCGCGGAAGAATGGAAGCGTAAATTGTTTAATGGTTATGCACAAATAATTGTACAGGCAGATGGTAGCGGTAAAGAAATTAATCTTATGGCAACCGGCGCATGCATTAAACAGCAAATAATAACTATTAATGTGAAGTAATTACACATTTGTACATGTGTAATATTAATACTGAATAATGCTTTACCGGGAACAGATTTTCTTAGCCAAAAATGTAAATAAATGTACTGTAACACAAATAACTATTTAGAAATTTTAAATAAATTGTAAGCTTATACAATCAAAATTATTTTTCAAATCAGATTTAAAATGATGCAAAAATTGTTCCTTAAGGGCCCCACATTCAGCTTTATATCACTATAAAATGAGTTAAATTAAAACCTGTACTTTACAAAGTTGCAGGTTTTTTTATTTCATCCCCTGCACAGTCAAAATTCACAAAAATCGCCATATTTATGGCATATCAGATTTTAAAAAGTGTGTCTTAGAATCGATTCAATGTTTTTATTGTCAATATTTAAACCTTCTTAATGTTTCATTATTACCTAAAGCCAAAGCTGTCATGGAACGCTATAAAGACTACCCTATAACCGGAAGATATCGCAAATACTGTTGCCCTACTGTGTTCCGAAAATGGAGAATGAATCCATGCTAATTTATTATTCTAATGGTAGGATAGTTTAAGAAATGTGAACACTTGCTTACTAAACTCCAATCAGAACGCACAGGAAAAAAACAATCCAAATGGACGAGCCTTCCGGCGTAGGAAGAATTGGCCTTTCAACTACAATATTACGACTTTTAGCTACACCTGCTTGCCAGCGGATTCTGAACTTTGCAATAACAAAAACAATCAAAATGCAAAACGAAATTAAAAAAAGCTAAAGAAATGGGATTTGATCGAGTCGGGCATGTCTTTATAACCATCTTCTTTCAAATCCAGTCTACGCAGGACTTTTAAAAGTAGATGGTTATAAAGACATACCGGGCGGCTTATTTCCGGGTAAACAGGAACCGATTGTTGACTTGAGTGTTTGGAAAATGGTACAACAAAAGCTTAAGAGGCCTATTAAGACACGAACCGTTGTTGACGATGCAATACCATTACGGGGTATATTAAAATGTCACTGCGGGCAGCCCTTGACAGGTGCACCTTCTATGAGCAGGTCAGGAAAATATTTTTATTACTACAAATGCAAATATTCAGGGCATAATAATATAAGTGCCGTAAAGGCACATGAGCAATTGGATGGTATACTTGAATCTCTGAGTATTAAAAAATCTGTAATTGCGAAAATTAAAACAGAATGTAGAAAATCATTAAGCGATGAGGTTGCTGCCCGGAAAGTCCAAGCAGAGGAATACACAAGGCAACTTAAGCAGATTCAAGATGACTTAAATATTGTAGAGGAGAAGTGGTTAAAGAATGAAATCACACAAGATACATATAGGCGTTGGTATGGAACATACAGCGAAAACATATTAAATTTAAAAGCTTCAATTGCGCGGTTGAGCAGGAGTCAGAATGAACCTTTTGGATTATTGGAAAAAAACCTTTCGTCTTTATCTACACTTGATACAGTTTATAATAGGGCAAATACGATTCAAAAACGACAATTTATAAATCTTGTGTTCGACAGCACATTATACTATGAAAACGGTATCTATCGAACCACCTCGATATTGCCATTTTTCGATTCTAATGTATTGAATTTTAGTGAATTGCAAAGCGCAAAAAACATAAAAAAACGGGATAATCAAGTGATTATCCCGTTCAGTGGGGAGAGAAGGATTCGAACCTTCGAAGGTTTCCCAACGGATTTACAGTCCGTCCTCGTTGGCCGCTTGAGTATCTCCCCATTAGCCTCGGTTATGAAACAATTCATTTCCTCATTGCGGTTGCAAATATACAGTTGTTTTTTAAGTTTGCAAACATATTTCCAGGTATTTTTAGTCTTAATTTTTAAGAGGCTGTAAGTAAGAAGGCTACGTTTAAAAAAAATGTAGTAATTTTTACCGTCATAGTAAAAAAGCTGTATGTACATTACAAAAAAAGCTCCCAAATGAGAGCTTTAATGTTGTTTTTGAGTAAAATTATTTACTTAAAAGTTCCTGTACTTTTGCTTTAAGCTCTGCACCACGAAGGTCTTTAGCTACAATTTTACCGTTAGCATCAAGTATAAATGTTGCAGGTATGCCTGTTACACCATATTGTTTCGCAATAGCATCATCCCAAAACTTAAGGTTAGAGATGTGGCTCCATGTAAGCTTATCATCGGCAATGGCTTTTTTCCATGCTCCGGCTTCTTTATCAAGAGAAACGCCAATGATGTTTAAGCCTTTACTGTGCAGTTCATTGTAAAGCGCTACAACATTAGGGTTTTCTGCCCTGCATGGTTTACACCATGAAGCCCAAAAATCTATAATAGTAACTTTACCCATAGACTGTTTTAATGATAACGGTTTACCATCTGGCGACGGGGCAGTAAAATCAGGTGCTGTATCGCCTACTTTTACTCCACCTTCTGTAGCCGGGTCAGCCTGCGGTTCGGGTACAGCATTTTTTTGTTTTTCTAACTGCGTAAAGTAATCAGAAATTTGCTTTCCTTCTTTAGTATTTTTAACCGTAGGGTCAAAGCCGTCATAAAGTGCTTTAATCTCCTCCATCTTTTTTATTCCCATTTGCGCTACCTGTCCAAGCGCAATAACATTGCAGTATGCTTTAGGATTCTTTTTAATAAAGTTTACAAGTTCACCTTCCCACTCTTTGGTTAGCGCTTTGTATTCTTTCCCTAATTTATTAATAGTAACAGTATCGTTAGCCTGCATGGCCTGGGTACGTTTTTCATTATTAGATTTTTCAAACTTCTGATTTTTCTGGTACATTTTAAAGCTTATTTGCTTAAATTCTTCCAGTTTATCGTTGTTAAAAGTACCGCCTGTGGTTGATTTGTATAATGTGTCCTTATCAATTTTAATATCTATAGCGCCCGGTTCAAGTATAAAATTTAATTTATCCTGTTTACCCTCAAAGCTAATAAAATGTATAGACGGGGCAGAAATAGTGTCTTTAAATACAAATTTTCCACCTTCTACCTTTACTGTATCTACAGGTGTAAAACCCAGTGGCCCCTGTTTTTCTAAAATTACATTTTTACCATCTAATGAAGGATCTACATTACCTGTAACTTCAAATTCATTTTCTGCCAGGTTTTTACACGACACTACTAAGGCCGCAGCTGCCAGAAATAAAGTTATTTTTTTCATTTTTAAATTGTTTGTTTTTTTAATTGATGTGCAAAAGTATTTAAAATACTGCACGAGTTTATATTAGTAGAATAAATTTTTATAAAATGCACTATTATACTGTTTGGCCAATAGTAGTTTTAACCGTTGTATTTTTTATTCCGGCAAAACCTTTCTCTACATTTATAATGTCATGGTAGCCACGTGATTTAAGTATAGATGCCATAATTACAGAACGGTAGCCACCGGCGCAGTGAATATAAAATTGTTTGTCCTTAGGAACTTCTGCAAGTTGCTCATTAACAAAATCCAGCGGAATATTAAACGCGTTAATAACATGGCCGCCATCAAATTCTGATGGCTTGCGAGAATCTACCACAACGGTATCTTGGTTATAAGCATCGGCAAAAACTTCCGGAGAAACAGATTGTATACTATCTGTTTCAAAACCGGCATTAGCCCATGCCTCTACACCGCCATCCAGGCAGCCCAGTGTATTATCAAATCCTACACGGGCAAGACGGGTAATGGTTTCTTTTTCTTTACCGGCAGGAGTTACCAATAATAGCGGCTGTTTTACATCCATAATAAGGGCGCCAACCCAAGGGGCAAAATTACCGTTTAGGCCTATAAAAACAGAGTTGGGTATATGGGCTTTTGTGAAATCGCTTTCGTGCCTTACATCAAGCACGAGTGCGCCCGAACTGTTAGCTACTGCCTCAAATTCGGCAGGAGATAATGCTTTTGTACCACTTTGTAAAACGGTATCAAGGCTTTGGTAGCCTTTTATATTCATCATTACATTTTGAGGGAAGTAAGCAGGGGGGCGGCCCAGGCCGTCAAGAAGTTCGGTAATAAACTCTTCACGTGTCATATCGGCACGCAGGGCATAGTTTATTTTCTTTTGGTTGCCCAGTGTATCTGTAGTTTCCTTGCTTAGGTTTTTACCGCAGGAGCTGCCGGCACCATGGCTTGGGTATACAATAATATCATCTGGCAATACCATTATCTTATTTCTAAGAGAATCATACAGGTGCGATGCCAGTAGCTCCTGTGTTAGGCTGGTGCTTAGTGCCTGCGCAAGGTCTGGCCGGCCTACATCGCCTATAAATAATGTATCGCCCGTAATAATTGCATGCATTTTACCTGCCTCGTTTATTAAAATATAGCAGGTACTTTCCATTGTGTGGCCGGGTGTATGTATGGCCTTTATGGTATAATTACCCAGTTTAAATTCCTGCCCGTCGGTTGCAATTACAGCATTAAATTCAGGCTGTGCCGTGGGGCCGTATATAATTTTTGCCCCTGTTTTTTTGGACAGGTCTAAATGTCCCGATACAAAATCGGCATGAAAATGCGTTTCAAAAATGTATTTTATGGCGGCATTATCTTTTGCGGCCTTGTCTATATAAGGCTGTACTTCCCTAAGTGGGTCAAATATAGCAGCCTCACCGTTACTTTCCAGATAATAAGCGGCCTGCGCTATACAGCCCGTATATATTTGTTCAATCTTCATATTGTATTATTAAAATACCGTAAATAATTATGTACGGCTATGCAAATATACCATAATACAGCCTATAAAATAAAGGGCATAACATATACTTTTAAACACATAAAAATGTAAATTGTTAACTAATTAGTAATTTTATATTTATGATATATTTAGTTAAAAGGTGTTAATAAAATGTAAAATTAAACTAATCTTAGTTTATGTGTTTATTTTTTGAAAATTTAATAATTTGAATGAAATAAGTTATTATCTTTGTATAGCATTTTATGAGCAAACAATTTTAAAGAAACTTAGTTGTAATTTACTAATTATGGCAACAACTGCAAAACCCCGCAAGATGGGGATGTATGAAAACGTAAAAAACCAGTTTGACAAGGCAGCATCTGTGATGAACCTTGACGAAAGCGTTAAGAAAATTTTAGCTATAACCAATAACGAAATCGTTGTACACTTTCCTGTAAAGATGGATAATGGCGATGTAGAGGTTTTTACCGGATACCGTGTGCAGCATAACAATGCATTGGGTCCGTATAAAGGCGGTTTGCGCTACCATGATACTGTAGACCTGGATGCTGCACGTGCGCTGGCTACATGGATGACATGGAAAACAGCTCTGGCAGGCCTTCCTTACGGTGGTGGTAAAGGCGGTATACAAATAGACCCTAAAAAATATTCTACTAACGAACTTGAAAGGATAACAAGGCGTTTTACTTATGCTCTTGGCGACAATATTGGGCCGGAGCATGATATACCGGCACCGGATGTTAATACTACGCCGCAAATGATGGCCTGGATTGCAGATACGTATATGAGTACTAAATCGCCATCAGAACGTTCTAAGAACCAGCACGTAGTTACAGGTAAGCCTGTAGGATCTGGCGGTCTTGAAGGGCGTGACAGGGCAACCGGTTTTGGTGTTGTAGTTACTATAGAGGCATGGGCTAAAATGAAAGGCATTAGCCTTGAAGGTAAAAAATATATTGTTCAGGGTTTTGGTAACGTAGGTTACTGGAGCGCGCACTTTATGAGCAAAAACGGTGCTATACTGGTAGGGGTACAGGATGCTACAGGCACTATTTACAATCCTGACGGTATGGATCCTGAAGATCTTCTGCGTTACCAAAGCGAAAACGCTACGATACACGGGTATACCGACCATGATTTTGATTCGGCTAAGTTTTTTGGTATAGACTGCGATATTATTATACCTGCTGCCCTTGGCAACCAGATAACGTATGAGAATGCAGGCAATATTAAAGCTACCCTAATTGCTGAAGGTGCAAACGGCCCTACAGATACCGAAGGTGAAGCTATCCTGCTTGCTAACGGTGTAGAGATAATTCCTGATATTCTTTGTAATTCCGGAGGGGTTATTGGCAGCTACTATGAGTGGTTACAAAACCGTAATGGTGAAATTTGGTACATGGACGATGTGATAGATAAATTAAGAAGAAAGCTGGAAGATGCTTTTGGAAAAGTTATGGCAACATCTGAACAATATAAAACCGACTGGAGGACTGCTGCATACATTGTAGCACTTACACGTATAGAAATGGCCTACAAACAAAGGGGTATATTTCCATAATTAAATACATAACAAACAAACTATATTGCACTAAAGGCTGTCTTTTTAAGGCGGCCTTTTTTGTTGTATTTATACCGTACTTAAAATAAGTTGACGCTATAGCCAATTATAGCTGAGTTCTCGTTGTATTTGAAACTAAGAATATTCTTAAGGTGTTTTTTAGCGATCTTAAATCGTACATGTATGCCTATATTCGCCAATTTTAACTATAGGTAAGAGTTCGTTGTTATGGAGCTGGAATTTGGCAAAGTGCTGAAAAATTCGAAGAGCAGAATAATACACCCCTAGTAAAAACATTTTTAGCAGCATTACAACCTTTACTTTCAGAGCTTGTAAAGGTTTATATAACAAGTAAGGTTGCTTAGCTATGGCCGTTCCAGTATCATGGTCATGCCCTGGCCACCCGCAGCACAAACAGATATTAACCCACGGCCGCTGCCTTTTTCATGCAGGAGTTTTGCGAGAGTAGCAATAACGCGACCGCCCGTAGCCGCAAAGGGGTGGCCAGTGGCCAGGCTGCTGCCGTTTACATTCAGTTTAGTTAGGTCTATACTGCCAAGAGCAGGAACACCAAAAGCCGATGAGAGCTCTTCACTATCCCAAATTTTAAGTAACGCAAGTACCTGTGCGGCAAAGGCTTCATGAATTTCGTAAAAGTCAAAATCCTGCAGTGTTAAGCCTGCCTTTTGCAGCATGCGCGGCGCAGCATATACCGGTGCCAGCAGCAGGTTTTGTTTGTTCTCTACATATTCTATGGCAGCCATTTCGGCATGGGTAATGTATGCTAATATGGGCAGGCCGTTTGCATTGGCCCATTCTTCGCTTGCCAGCAACAGGCAGGAGGCACCATCTGTAAGCGGGGAGGAGTTGCCTGCCGTAAGGGTACCATGCTCTTTATCAAAAGCAGGGCGCAGTTTAGCCAGCTTTTCTATAGAAGTATCGCGGCGCATATTGTTATCTTCGTTAAGGCCTAAATAGGGGCTAACCATATCTTTATAAAAACCTTTATCTGTCGCGGCAGCCATTTTTTTGTGACTTGCCAACGAAAAGGCATCCTGCTCCGCGCGCGTAATGTTGTAAAATTTGGCTGTATACTCGGTGTGCCCACCCATAGAAAGACCTGTTCCCGGTTCTAAATTAGCAGGAGCCTGCGGACTAAAATCTTTAAGCCTTATTTTAGAAAATTGTTTTATACTCTCCCATGTGCTTTTGCTGCGGCGGGCGCGTAAAAGCAGCTTTCGCACATGTTCATTAAGGTATAACGGTACATTACTTGTGCTGTCTGTACCGCCGGCAATGCCACAATCTATTTGCCCCAGGGCAATTTTATTGGCAATATACATAGCAGCTTCCAGGCCGGTATTGCATGCCTGCTGAATATCACAGGCCGGTGTTTTAGGATCGAGCGATGTATGCAGTACACACTCGCGCATAAGGTTTATTTCCCAGCTGTGCTTAATTACGGCGCCACCGGCTACTTCGCCCAGCTGCTTACCGGCAAGACTGTACTTGTCTATAAGGCCGTTAAGCGCGGCAACCATCATATCGGTATTAGAAGCCTCGGCATAGTTTGTAAACTGGCGCGCAAAGGGTATACGGTTATAGCCCACAATGGCTACTTTTTTAACAGAGGTATCAGATGGCATGGTGTGTAGTTTTAGTTACACTAAGATAGGGAAAGAATTTAAGATTTCAGAGTATAGATTTTAGATTGAGCTACGCTATACGTACACAGATTCTGATATATCATCTTCAATAAATAATTGAGAAAAATATTTCTGAGTGAAGCTAAATCTGAAATCTATACTCTGAAATTTGAAATTAACTTTCTCTCTGTATTTCTTTTAAGCGTTTTTTCTGGCTGCGCAATACATCGCGAACATCGCGTACCGCATCGCGGGCAACCTTATCTACCTTTGCCAGTTTTTTAGCAAATGCCTGCATTTTTACTATATCAGCCTCGTCTACTTTGGTTTTTATGGTATCGGTAAATTTTATAAATTCTTCGGTAACAGTATCAATAGAGGCATAGGCATTATTAAGGTCGGTGTACAGTTCTTCTATGTCCTTAACAGCTTCTTTGCAAAGCTGTATATTTTTCTTTCCTATTTCCTGCCTTAATTTTAATTCTTTCTTGCTGAACATTACTAATTATTTGTAGCGGTTAAAACGCTGCAAGATCAGCAATGGCGGGTAGTTTCATGTTAAGGTGCAGTTACCAGTTTATTATATTTCAGGACTGTTAACCTGTGTTACCTTATGTCCATTACCCGAATTGGTAATCACTATTTTTTTATAGTTACCTCTTTTTGCTTCCTCCTGGTTAAAAAGCCAGAACGGGTCGGCTTTAAATTTTTCCCAGTCGGTTTCCAATAAGTGCATTACATTTTCCAATGCTACAATATTATCATTAGGCAAAGGCTTTCTTTTTTGAAGATACTTAAGCAGGTTATAACAGGTAGTAAACTGGCCGGTAGCCACAATAATTTCTTTAAGCTTTGCTTCACGCTGGTATTTATCAAACCATAATGTAGTGGCCGCTTTTCTTGCTTCTTCGGCTACATACCTTATTTCCGGGCTGGGTAGGGGATCTGATTTTTTAAGTTTACTATCAGGATTTTCCGGGTCGTAGCCTAACTCGTCCTTCACATCTTCAGCAAGTTTTTTTGTGGCAACTTTTTCTTTAA
>Ga0247814_10001673_pt1 | contig 12825 bp, 7 predicted proteins | sample UWRJL179409R1_FD_179947 | JGI IMG/M metagenome (GOLD analysis project Ga0247814, IMG submission 179947) | Plant litter microbial communities from Arlington Agricultural Research Station in Wisconsin, United States - UWRJ-L179-409R-1 | ecosystem: Environmental > Terrestrial > Plant litter >...
TTGGCGATGCAGATGGTGTAATGAATTTATCTATACAGGAAACCGGCGGCGATATTATTGTGGTAAGCCAGTTTACATTGCATGCCCTTACTAAAAAAGGCAACCGCCCCTCTTATATCAAGGCTTCAAGGCCGGAAGTTGCCATTCCGCTATACGAAGCTTTTGTAAAACAGGTAGAGCAGGAACTGGGCAAAAAGGTACAAACAGGGCAGTTTGGTGCCGATATGAAAGTGGCCTTACTTAACGATGGCCCTGTCACAATTTTATTTGACACAAAAAACAAGGAATAACGTTTGAATATTGCTAAAAACCTCTATTTTTGGCACATATACAAATTTTAACATGACTTTAAGAATCACCTTCTTTTTACTGATGCTGTGCGCCTTACCAACCGCAGCTCAGGACAATTACAATTTTGACCTAATACCCAAAGAACTTACCGAAAATGCCAATGCCGTAATTCGGCTTGATCAGACTACTATTGCCATTACGTCAAGAAAATCAATGGTGGTAAAAACAACGAGGGCCGTAACTGTGCTTAATAAATTAGGCGTGCGTTATATGGACGACAGGGAATATTTTGATAAGTCTACCAATATTAAATCGATAGAAGCTATTGTGTATGACCAAAATGGCGTTCAGGTAAAAAAGATAAAACGTAAAGATTTTAAAGAGCAGTCGGTATCTGAAGGCTCTATTACAGATAATAAAATGCTGTACCTGGACTACACTCCTGTACAATACCCTTTTACACTGCTTTTTACCAGCGAGGTAGAAACATCAAACACGGCATTTATACCGCAGTGGTCTCCGCTGCACGGGCCTTTTGTGAGCATGCAAAAATCGGTAATAAACATTACCTATATGCCCGATCTTGGCTTTAAATATAAAGACTACAACTTTGGCGAAATAGCCCTGAACAAAACACAAACTGGTAACACTTTAAGCCTTAGTGCCGAAAACATACCGGCACTGCGAAGCGAAGATTATTCGCCTTCATACTATAAGGTAAGGCCGCATGTGCTTTTTGGGTTAGAAAAATTCCACCTGGAGGGTGTAGACGGCGAGGCGTCTAACTGGGCTTCCTTTGGCGCATGGATGTACAACAGCCTGCTAAACGGTACTGATGAGCTATTGCCCGAAACACAAAGTAAAATAAAGGCACTTGTAGGTACAGAGACCGACCCACTAAAGAAAGCCAAGATAGTATATAAATATGTTCAGGGTAAAACCCGCTATGTAAGCATACAGCTGGGTATAGGCGGCTGGAAACCTATGCCTGCCAAAGATGTAGACAGGCTGGGCTATGGCGACTGTAAAGCGCTTAGCAACTACACGCGCGCACTGTTAAAGGCGGTAGGCGTAGATGCTTATTATACTGTAATTTATGGCGACAGGAACACGCGCGACATCCGCGAAGATTTTGTAAGCATGCAGGGCAACCATGTAGTTTTAGCGATACCCGATAATGATAAACTGGTGTGGCTGGAGTGCACAAGCCAAACGCTGCCTTTTGGTTTTCAGGGTGATTTTACAGACAACCGTATGGCCCTAATTGTAAAGCCCGGCAAGGGAGAAATTGTGCGCACTAACGTTTACAACACTAAAGATAACAGCCAGCTAAGCAAAGGCAACTATACTATTACCGAAACCGGCACGCTTACCGGCGATGTTAAAATAGTATCTAAAGGGCTGCAGTATGATGACAAGTACAGCTTTGAAAAGGAATCGCCGGATGAGCTTGATAAAATATATAAATCGCGCTTTAGCAACATTAACAACCTAAAGCTTAAAAAAACAGGACTTCTAAATAACAGCGATGCCCAGGAATTTACCGAAGACATTGCTATAGAGGCACAAAGCTACTGCAACAATAGCGGCAACAGGCTTATGTTTGCCATTAACGCCTTTAACCAAAGCAGCACCATACCGCAAAGGTACAGAAACCGCAAAATGCCGTTTGAAATTTCTACCGGGTTTTATGACCAGGATGAAATTACCATAACCCTGCCGCAGGGTTTTACAATGGAAGCCAAACCGGAAAACATAACAATAACCGATAAATTTGGCGAGTATAAAGCCGAATATGTAGTGGTTAACCCAACCCAAATGCTTTATAAACGCTCTTTACAGGTAAACGAAGGCTCGTACAGCAGCAGCGAGTATGAAAATTACAGGCTATTTAGAGAAAAAATTGCCCGTAATGATAATGCTAAAGTAGTACTTGTAAAAAATTAAAGGCATGCTTAAATGTATATTATGTACCCTGGCACTTATAACAGGGGTTGCGGCTTTTTCGCAAATTGTAGTTCCGGAACCGGCACCGGTTAGTAAAAATGACCTTACCCAAAAAATCCACCCGCAGGACAGTACAGCCGCCGCGGCCTACCTTTACCGCAGGGGTAAAACGTGGTTTGAAATAAATAACAACCAGTGGGTAATGGTTACAGAGGTATACAGCCGTATTAAAATATACAAAAAAGAAGGCTATGATTATGCCAACCAGGAAATGGTATATTATTCGGGCGACAGGTCGGCTAAAGGTTTTTTTAGCGATGCGGCCACTTATAACCTTACCGGAGGTGCAATAGAAAAAACAGATTTGAAAAAAGACAGCCAGTTTGAAAAAGAGCTTGAGGAAGATTACATCCAGAAAAGGATTACGCTCCCGGCTGTACAAGAAGGCAGTATTATAGAATATAAATACACGGTAAAGACCCCCTACTTTGGCGAGTTAAGGGATTTTAAATTTCAATTCCCTATCCCTGCAAATGATGTAAGGTATGATGTGCTAATACCTGTATATTTTTATTACAACGTATACACTATAGGCAAGCTGAACATTAAAGATACCGAAAGTAAAGAGCTTTATAACAAAAGAACCGATAACAAAGAACGGTACAAATGCTACACGGCTACAAATGTAAAAGCCTTTAAAGATGAAGCTTATGTAGATAATATAGATAATTATACCTCTGCAATTAAGCACGAACTGTCTGCTACTACAATGCCCGGCCAGGAAGTAAAAAAATATGCTACCGACTGGAAAACGGTTGCCCAAAAAATATACGACAATGATAAATTTGGCCGGGAGCTTAAATTTAATTCGTATTTTGAAGAAGATATAGATCCGCTGCTTACTAAGGCAGCAAATGACACCGATAAGGCCACCCTGATCTTCGATTTTGTAAAAGCTCGCATGAACTACAACCGGGAAAAAAGCTACCTGTGCGAAACCGGTGTAAAAAAAGCCTATGCCGCCAGGGTGGGCAATGCTGCCGAAATTAACCTTATGCTTACTGCCATGCTGCGCCATGCCGGGCTGGATGCAAACCCGGTACTTATAAGCACACGCGATAATGGCATAGCTATGTACCCCACCCGCTACGCCTACAATTATGTTATTGCAGCTGTAAAAATTAATGATAAAACAATTTTACTGGATGCCACAAGTAAATATTCGCAACCAAATGTATTGCCTATACGCACTTTAAACTGGTTAGGCAGGCTTATAAAGAAAAATGGCGATACCGAGGAAATAGACCTTATGCCGCAAATAATTTCTAAAGAAATTATAGCTGTGGTATGTACCGTAAATAATGACGGCACCATTACCGGCAAGGTGCGCGACCAGTATTATGATTACAGCGCTTATACTTTTAGGGAAAAATATGCCGACAGTAATAAAGATAGTTATATAGAAAAACTGGAGGGCGATTATAAAGGCATTACCATAAACGATTATAAAGTAACTAACGAAAAAGATATTGCAAAACCGCTTGTTGAAGATTATTCGTTTGTGTACACTATGGCATCAGATATTATTGGCAATAAAATGTACCTCAGCCCCATGGTGTTCTTTACACAGTCTGCAAATCCTTTTAAACAGGAAACGCGTGAATACCCTGTTGATTTTGTTTACCCGCAGCAGGATAAGTACATTATATCTTTTAAAGTGCCAGACGGTTATAAAATAGAATCGGTACCAAAGGCAACCTCGTTAGCTATGGAGCAGGGCGCTGGGTCTTTTAAATATGCTACAAGCATATCCGGGAACACCATACAGCTATCGGTAATTTTCGAGATAAACGATGCCAATTATGCCCCTGAATTTTACGGTACACTAAAAGATTTCTTCCAAAAAATGACCGAAAAGCACGCCGAAAAAATTGTGCTTATAAAAGCCTGATAGTAACCAACAAAACACCACCACCTTATGAAACTCATGAAATTTATTGCCCTGTTACTGTTAACAGGATTTTCTGCCGAAGCACAAAAATATGAACTTGGCGAAGTAACTGTTGCCGAACTGGAAGAGAAAACACATACGTTAGAACCCTCTGCCGGGGCGGCTATTATATATAGCAAGGGTACTACAAGGCTTGATTATTCAGATAATTCGGGTTTTGACGTCATTACAGAGGTAGAAATGAAAATAAAAATATACTCTAAAGACGGTTATGCCTGGGCTAATAAAATTATACAATACTACAGTGCCGATACCGAAAGGGAAAGCGTAAGCATATCTAAAGCTGCAACCTACAACCTTGTGGGCGGTACCGTTAAAAAAACAAAGCTTAAAAGCGACGGGGAGTTTACCGAGACTGTAAATAAATACTGGAAGCAAAAAAAAATAATGATGCCCGATGTTAAAGAAGGCAGTATTATAGAGTACTCTTACACCATTCGTTCGCCATTTATAAGCACACTGCCGGAGTGGAGGTTTCAGGAAAGCATCCCGGTTAATTACTCTGAATTTACAACAAGGATACCCGAGTATTTTACATACAAGCCTATTTTCAGGGGTTTTTACGCTCCTAAAACAACAAAAATTGTAGGCAGGGGTTCCCTTAACTCTACTTCTAAAGAAAGGTCGGGCAATAGAGTGGTAACTACTACTTTTAATAATACCACCACAAACTACAGGGAAGATGTTATGGTTTACGTATTAGAAAAACTTTCGTCTATGAAAGATGAAAAGTATGTAGATAATATAGACAACTACACCGCCAGCATAGAGCATGAACTGTCTATGACCATGTACCCTAACTCTATAGCAAAAACATATTCTAACAACTGGGAAGATGTTGCAAAAACCATATATGAGTATGACAACTTTGGCCCGGAGCTAAAAAAAACAGGCTATTTTGAAAATGACATTACGGCGCTGCTTGCAGGGTTAACAACTCCGGCAGAGAAAGCGGCTACAATATTTAGCTACGTAAAGAACAGGATGAACTGGAATAAGTTTACCGGCTACGGCTGCGATGCCGGCGTAAAAAAAGCCTATACCGACAAAGTGGGCAATGCCGCCGAAATTAACCTTATGCTTACTGCAATGCTGCGCTTTGCCGGCCTTAACGCAAACCCGGTACTGGTAAGCACACGCGGTAATAAAATAGCCCTTTTTCCTGCCCGCACCGCCTTTAACTATGTTATTGCTTCTGTAGAAATAGACGGAAAGAACCTACTACTGGATGCCACCACAAAATGGTCTCAGCCTAATATATTGCCTATACGTGCCGTAAACTGGCATGGCCGCCTTATAAGGAAAGACGGCACATCTACCGATGTAACGCTAACCCCGCAGGGCATATCTAAAGAAATTATAAACATGATCGTTACCTTAGATAAAGACGGTACCGCAAGCGGCAAGGCACGCGACCAGTATTACGATTATAATGCTTACATGTTTAGGGAAAATTACACCGGCCTTAGCCAGGAAAGCTACCTGGAAAAGCTGGAAAAAGGCTACAAGGGCATAGAAATTAGTGAGTATAAAGTAAGCAACGATAAAGACCCTGCTAAGCCCGTAATAGAAGACTATAACTTTAAGCACAGCAGTGTGGCAGACATTATTGGCGATAAAATGTACTTAAACCCCATGCTGTTCCTGTCTCAGGCCGAAAACCCTTTTAAACAGGAAAAGAGGGAATACCCTGTAGATTTTATATTTCCGCACCAGGACAAATACACCATAGGCATTACCCTGCCCGCAGGTTATGTGGTAGAATCGGTACCACAATCGCTTAACATTGCTATGGAAGACAACCTGGGCAGCTTTAAATACAACCTTGTTGCAAACGGAAACGCCGTACAGGTTGCAGTAACTATAGATATTAATGCCGCTACCGTGGGTGCCGATTATTATGCCACCCTAAAAAACTTTTACCAAAAAGTTATAGAAAAGCAAAACGAGAAAATTGTGCTAAAGAAGTCTTAGTCTTATAATTATAAGTACAACGGAAAGGAACTGCAAGAGGAGCTAACTTTGAGATTATGATTTTATACTATGCGCTGGGCAGGTGGATGGATATTGACCCGAAAGCAGAAACGTCAAGAAGATTTAGTCCTTATATCTATGCCTTAAATAATCCTGTTTACTTTATTGACCCAGATGGTATGCAAGCAGATGACTGGAGGATAAACTATACCGATGCTAATGGGAAAAGTCAAAGCTTCATGTTTGATGGGACACAGACAGTATTACCTGATAATCAATTTGTGAGGGACTTTGTTGGTGCGTATAATTATAATGTCAGTAATGGTGGAGGACAGGCTATGCAGGCTATAGCAGCAAATGATATTATTGTGGATGTCCAACAAGGTGAGTATAATAAACAAGAGGGCGATACGGGAAAATTTGCATATAACCAAGTCACTTGGAATCCTGCTGCTGGATTAGAAACCACAACCGGAAACATTCTTTCACCTGCAACAATTTTAGAGCATGAAGCTGACCATGCTTTGAAATTCGCTGCAATGCCCAATACTCAAAAAAATGATATGGCTAAAAATGATGCAAAGTATGAGAACAAAGAAGGAAAGAGAGTAATACAAGGCAAAGAACAAACAACTGCAAAAGCTAATGGAGAAATTACATCGGGAAGTATTACAAGAGATAATCACAGAGGCCAACGGGTATATACTACATCCCCTACATCTAATAAGGTTGACAGATCTAAAACTTATAATTTCATAGAATCTCTTAGTAATAATGGAATCTACTCTCCAGGTTTTGGGATAGAAGATATAGAAAAATACAGACCATAAATATGAAAGCAATATTTTACATACTTATATTTTTATTATTTTACAGTTGTAAAAAAACAGATGAAATTACAAGCAAAAAATCTTTAGAGGTTTATTATATGGGGCCAGGAATTAGTACTCCATATGATTATTCTTGTGAGATGATATCTAAACAGTTTTTAGAAGACGACATGAATTATAAAAAAATTACAGATAGAAAAATTGTCGAACCTTTTATGAAGATGTATGATAACTACAAAGTATCGACAGATTCTGTTGGTATGAATATTAGAATAAAAGTTTTAATTCATTCAAAAAACAATACAGATACACTCTGTATGGGCGAAAATTTTAACACCTATAAGAACGGTATTAAAATGATTGACAACACAGAATTATTAAATTATTTAAAGAAGATTATTGATTATGATAATACTGTTCCTTCTTTTGTGAGGAAACATCCTGAAAGGTATAAAACTAATAATTAGCAATTTGCTAATCTTGTTGCTAAACAACATAATCATTGTATACGATTATGCAACCACACAAAGTCTTAACATCAATTTGAAGAAAACCACTCCTAACCGAGTGGTTTTATAGTTTTTTAAAAGCCCAACATATCCTCAAGAATTACAATTGAAGCCGCCAGCCCTTTAGCACCGCACCAATTAGCCCAACGTCATTACTTAGTGATACTGGTGCATACGCTTGTGGTGGTTGTGTATGCCAGTCATAAACTTGCTTTCACTTTATCTTAAAAAAACTTCCACACCGCCGCGCGTAATATGTAAACCAAAAACAGATATATTTGCAGCCATAAGTTCTTAACTTTATTTCTTTATCAAACGGTAAGGGTTTTGCTTAACGCAGATTAATAGGGAATAGTGTGCAAATCACTAACTGTCGCGCAACTGTAAGTAACACCACAAGATTTTTACCCACGCAGTCCACTGTTTTTTATAAAATGGGAAGGACGGTAAAAATTGTTACAAGTCAGGAGACCTGCCTTTACCTAATTGACAATGCTTTCGCGGTTTGAAGCTTTGGTTAAACTATTTGTACAGGATACGTGTGTCCTTACTGTACCTCTCTGTTTTCCCATAACTTCTTAAGGCATTGTGAAATGTAGCCAAAGAGCTTTTAACTAATTTATTTAATTTTTTAAAAGCAATGAAGATGCTAACAAACAATTTAGGCTACCCACGAATTGGGAGCAACAGGGAACTCAAAAAAGCCTGCGAGCAGTATTGGTCGGGCAAAATTTCAGCCGAAGAGCTGCAACAAACAGGCAAAAACCTGCGCCTCGCAAACCTTTCCCTGCAAAAGGAGGCCGGCATAGACCTTATTCCATCTAACGATTTTTCATTTTACGACCAGGTTTTAGACCTTTCGTTAACGGTAGGCGCTATACCTCAGCGTTATGATCAGCTGGCAACAGCAGGCAATGCGCTTAACCTGTACTTTGCCATGGCAAGGGGCTACCAAAAAGACGGGCTGGATATTACCGCTATGGAAATGACCAAGTGGTTTGATACTAACTACCATTATATAGTTCCGGAATTTTATAAAGGCCAGCAGTTTAAACTGTCATCCGATAAAATAATCACTGAATTTACAGAGGCTAAAGACGCCGGTATTCTTACAAAGCCCGTAATTATTGGCCCGGTATCGTATTTGCTATTAGGCAAAGAAAAAGAAGCCGGTTTTGTGAGGATAGGCCTTATAAAAAACCTGCTGCCCGTATACCTGGAAATTTTAGAGCAACTGGAAAATGCCGGTGCACAATGGGTACAGCTTGACGAGCCTTTTCTGGCCTTAGATATTGATGCTAAAACCAAAGAGGCTTTTACTTTTGTGTACACCACTATAAAAGAGGCGTTCCCAAACCTTAAAATTCTTTTGGCAACTTATTTTGAAGGGCTAAACGATAATACAGCACTGGCTGTTTCTTTACCGGTATGCGCCCTGCACATAGATTTAATACGTAACCCGGAACAGCTGGACAAAGTACTTGCCATTATTCCTGAAAGCCTTTCGTTATCATTGGGGGTGGTAGACGGAAGGAACATTTGGAAAAATGATTTTAAACATTCGCTGGTACTTATAGACAAAGCTGCTAAAAAACTGGGCAAAGGCCGTTTGCTTGTAGCACCATCATGCTCGCTGCTGCATTCGCCCTGCGACCTGGACCTGGAAACCAACGATGCTGCCCTAACACCAGAGATTAAGCAATGGCTGGCTTTCGCCAAACAAAAAATTAATGAGGTGGTTACCATTAAGCAACTGGCCAACAGCGAGAACATGACCAAAGCTGCCACCCTGTTACAGCAAAACATAGAGGCTAATGATTTACGAAAAACCTCATCGCTTATTCATGACCCTGCGGTTAAGCAGCGCACGGCAGTTATTACCAATGCCGATGCACAAAGGCAAAACAGCTACAGCATACGTAAGGTAACACAGCAGGAAGCTTTACAGTTGCCGCTCTTCCCTACCACAACTATAGGGTCTTTTCCGCAAACGCCGGAAGTGCGCTCGTGGAGGTCGCAGTTTAAAAAAGGTATCATAACCCAAAGCCAGTATGATGCCCTGCTTAAAAAAGAGACCGAAGAAACCATACGCTTTCAGGAGGAAATAGATATTGATGTACTGGTACACGGCGAGTTTGAACGTAACGACATGGTAGAATACTTTGGCGAACAGCTTAAAGGTTTTGCCTTTACCCAAAACGGCTGGGTGCAAAGCTATGGCAGCCGCTGTGTAAAGCCACCCGTTATTTACGGCGATGTTTCGCGCCCTGTGGCTATGACAGTTAAATGGTCGGCTTATGCGCAGTCGGTTACCCATAAATGGGTTAAGGGCATGCTTACAGGCCCGGTTACCATATTGCAGTGGTCTTTTGTACGTAACGACCAGCCACGTTCGCTTACTTGTACCCAGATAGCGCTTGCCATTCGCGACGAGGTTTTAGACCTGGAGCAGGCCGGCATTAAAATTATCCAGATAGACGAACCCGCCATTCGCGAAGGCTTGCCATTGCGTAAAGTAGGCTGGGAGGAGTATTTGACTTGGGCAATTACAGCATTTAAAATATCGGCCGGCGGTGTTAATGATGCCACACAGATACACACCCACATGTGCTACTCTGAATTTAATGATATTATTACCAATATTGCCGACATGGATGCCGATGTAATTACCATAGAGTGCTCGCGCTCCCAAATGGAACTGCTGGATGCTTTTGCTAATTTTAAATACCCTAACGGCATAGGCCCGGGCGTTTATGATATCCATTCGCCACGTGTGCCTTCCCGGGATGAAATGGTGAAGCTGCTTAACATAGCCGGAAACGTTATCCCGGCAGAGAACCTTTGGGTAAACCCGGATTGCGGACTTAAAACACGCCACTGGGATGAAACCAAAAAAGCACTGACAGAAATGGTTGCCGCTGCAAAAACAGTAAGGGATCACGCCAATGCAAAACAGGTTAACGATACAGTAGAAGCATCTTAAAAGCGAAACGGCAAAAGTCATAAATTATACAAATTCGCACTCTTTATAATCCAGGTTGCAACTGGCGCATAAATTTGTGTAAATTAGGGCAATTCGTGTCTGCAATCTTACAAGATTAGGTAAAAGGGCTTCGGCCCTTTTATTTTTTGGCGTAGCTTTTGATGTTAATTTATCACATTTAACCCCATCTTTATGAAACAATTACTACTTAAATTATGTGTTTTAACAGCCTTATTATTTTCATCGGCTATTACTGCCCAAAATATTTTTAGTGCAAATAAAGGCGGCACGTCCCAAAAAAAATATTTCACGGCCATTCCGTATAAAGTAGTAAAAAACAAAGTAATCGTGCAATGCCATATTAATGGTAAGCCTTATAACTTTATAGTAGATACCGGCGCAGCCACTACGATTACTCCGGCATTATACAAACAACTTAACCCCGGCGTTATAGCCCGTGTTCCCGTAAGCGACCAAAGCGGCAAAATAGACAGCCTGCAAATAGTGTCTTTAAAAAGCGTTATGCTGGGCAATGTTACCTTTAATGATATTCCGGCAATGGTGGTTAAAGAAACGCAGATGCTGTTTGATTGTTTTAAAGTAGATGGGCTTATAGGCAGTAACCTGCTGCGCAACTCGGTAGTGCAATTTGCCTCGCAAACCCATACCCTTACCATTACCGATATGCCCAAACAGCTAAACCTAAAAAGTAAGTATGCCGAAAAAATGTTTTTAGACCCCATACAAAGCAATCCTTTTATAAAGGCAACTATTACAAACGGCAAAAATACGGGTACCGACGAACTTTTGTTTGATAGTGGTATGGACAGTTTTTACGACCTTTCTAACAAAGGTTTTAAAGAAGTTTTTGCAACAATAAGCCTGCTTAAGGTAGAAGCCCGGGCAGTGGGAAGCTACTCGCTTGGCATGCATGGATTATCTAACGAAGAAGAAAGCTACAGGCTGCTCGCTCCTAAACTGGAAATAAGCGGCTATACCTTTACAAATGTTACTACGGTTACCACACACGGGCAGTCGTCGCGCATTGGTGCCGACCTCTTTAAATATGGCACTGTTACCCTGGATTATATAAATAAGAAATTCTATTTTGAGCCGTTTGCGAAAGAAGCAACAGACCTTACTAAGAAAAGCTGGCCTTTTATACCCACCGCTAAAGAGGGTAAGGTAGTTATAGGGCTGGTGTGGGATAAAGCATGGGCGGGAAAGATAAACCAGGATGACATTATACTTTCTTTTGACGGAAGGAACTATGAAAACGCCGATGTGTGTGAAGTTATGACCGCCGACAATACTTCTAAAAACAATAAGGCAACACTGGTACTTAAAGATGTTAAGACAGGGGCAGTAAAAGAGTATGAAATAACGAGGTAAGTTGCTGCTATAACAGTTTTACAAATAGATTTACCAACTGCTTTTTGCTACTGTTAGCATCGTAAAAAAACAATCCTTATATTTACACTTTGGCTTTAGGGGTATTCTGAAAAGAATTGAGAGAGTCCCTTTGAACCTGACGCAGTTTATACTGCCGTAGGGAAAAGCGCAGGGAATATACTTCCTTATCTCCTTTTTACAGGAGGCTCTACAGCCATATTTTACTTTAAACTTAAAAATATGAAAGAGTCTCTTTGGCAATCCGTCATTTCCGTAAGGAACAACGCCCCCCTTGTACATAACATTACTAACTATGTGGTAATGAACAATACTGCAAATGCGCTTTTGGCAGCAGGCGCATCGCCTATTATGGCGCATGCCCATGCCGAAGTAGAGGATATGGTGGCGCTGTGCAGCGCGACAGTTATTAACATAGGTACACTTGATGATTACTGGACTAAAAGCATGCTGTTAGCGGCACAAAAAGCACACGACATTAAAAAAACCTGGGTATTGGACCCCGTGGGTGCCGGCGCAACAAAGTATCGCGACGAAACTGCTGAGGCACTATTAGCTTTTAAGCCAACGGTTATTCGTGGTAATGCTTCCGAAATCATGGCACTGGCCAAAACAAGCCAGACCAAAACCAAAGGTGTAGACAGTGTGCACCAAAGTACCGAAGCTATTGGAGCTGCACAATGGCTCAACAAAAATTTTGGCAGCGTGGTATGTGTATCGGGCGCGACCGATGTTATTTTAGACGGCACACAACAACTGCATGTAAACAATGGCCATGCACTAATGCAAAAGGTTACCGGCCTGGGCTGCACTGCAAGTGCCCTGGTGGCTGCTTTTGTGGGCAATGAACCTCATAACGCCCTGCATGCT
>Ga0247814_10001675_pt1 | contig 12807 bp, 8 predicted proteins | sample UWRJL179409R1_FD_179947 | JGI IMG/M metagenome (GOLD analysis project Ga0247814, IMG submission 179947) | Plant litter microbial communities from Arlington Agricultural Research Station in Wisconsin, United States - UWRJ-L179-409R-1 | ecosystem: Environmental > Terrestrial > Plant litter >...
GGGCAGACGCGCAATGCCCGCGCCGGCCAGCACGATGGCCTGCAGCACCGCCGGCTCGGAGACGGCCGTACCAGGCATGACGGTGCAGTGCTCTTCCACTCCTTCCGGCGTATGAAACTGCCAGCTTGCGCCTGCTGCACCCCTGCCAATCAGGCGATGTGCCTGCAGTTCGGTCACGGTTGCGGGAACGCCATGCCGGTCGAGGTAGGACGCGCTGGCGCAAGGCCACAGTTCAATGTCGCCAAGGTGGCGCACCATCAGGTCGGAATCGGTGAGCGCACCGACGCGGATGGCGATATCGGCATCGCCCCGGGCCAGGTCGATGACGCGGTTGTCGGTGTCGAGGACGACCGAGACGCCGGGATACCGCTCAAGGAAAGGCGCCAGCATCGGCGCGACCATGCCGAGGGCAAACGTGACAGCCGCATTCACCCGCAGCACACCCTGCGGCTGCCCTGCCAGGCCGTCGACGGCGGCCTGCGCTTCCACAGCGCTGTCGAGCAGGCGGCGCGCATGCGGAAGAAACAGTGTGCCTGCGTCGCTGAGCCGCATGCCGCGGGTGGAGCGTTCGAACAGCACGACGTTAAGTTCGGCTTCGAGCCGCACCAGCGCCCGGCTGATCGACGACTTGGGCATGGCGAGGAGGCGCGCCGCGGCGGACAGGCCGCCGGCATCGACGGCCTGCACAAAGATACGCACTTCGGCCAGGTCAAGCATGGCCGGTGCGTTGTCGTTGTTGCGGAGGCTGCAGGCGATACGGGAAGGCGCCGCGATACCGCCGCATCAATATCCCGCCGCCGACCCCGCCGGCCGGCGGTTGTCGTTGGCGCCGTACATGAACCCGGGCAGCACTTTGCCCGATACACCCGAATCGTTCCCGGAACTGGACGGCGCCACGCCGACCGCGCCCGGCAGGCCCATCAAAATCAGTTCGGTCGCGCCCCAGGTGGTCTGCTCTTTCATCGTGTAGCCCATGCCCGCCAGGATCTTGAGCGTATCGGGCGAGAAGGTGCGCGGCTCGTAGTTGACCAGGTCCGGTTGCCACTGGTGGTGGAAATGGGGCGCGTCGACTGCCTCCTGCGGCGCCATGCCATGGTCGATCACGTTCAGCACTGCCTGCAGCGTGATCGTGATGATGCGCGAGCCGCCGGGCGAGCCGACCACCATGAAGGTCTTGCCGTCTTTCGTGACGATGGTCGGCGCCATCGACGACAGCGGCCGCTTGCCCGGCGCGATGGCGTTGCTGGCGCCCTGCACCAGGCCATACATATTGCGCGCGCCGATCTTGCTGGTGAAGTCGTCCATCTCGTCGTTCAGGAAAAAACCCGTGCCTGGCGCGATGACGACCGCGCCGAAGCGCCCGTTCACGGTGTACGTCGTCGAGACGGCATTGCCGTCCTTGTCGACGACCGAGTAATGCGTCGTCTCCGGCTTTTCGTGCGGCATGGTGCCCGGCTGGACGGCGGTCGATGGCGTCGCTTTATCGGGCAGGATCTGGGCGCGGATCGCGGCCGCGTAATCCTTGCTCAGCAAACGCTCAAGCGGGTTTTTCACGAACTCCGGGTCGCCCAAAAACGTGTTGCGGTCCATGTAGGCGTGGCGCATGGCCTCGACCATGTAGTGCACCGACGCCGCCGAGTGGTAGCCCAGCGCCTTCATGTCGTAGCCCTCGAGGATATTCAGGATCTGGCACATGGTCACGCCACCCGAACTTGGCGGCGGCGCCGAGACGAACTGATAGCCGCGGTAGCTGCATTCCAGCGGCGCCGTTTCGGCCACGTGGTAGGCGGCAAAATCGGCGGCCGTGATGATGCCGCCGTTTGCCTTCGCGGCCTTCTCGACGGCGGCGGGAATGGCGCCCTTGTAAAAAGCGTCCGGGCCTTTTTTGGCGATGGCTTCGAGCGTCCTGGCCAGGTCCTTCTGCACCAGGCGGTCGCCCGGCTGCAGCGGCGTGCCGTCGGGGCGCAGGAAGATGCGCGCAGCTTCCGGATCTTTCTTGAACCAGGCGACAGTGGTGTCGATGATGTCGGTATCGGCGCGGTTCAGGATGTAGCCGTCGCGCGCCAGTTTGATGGCCGGGGCCAGCACCTGCGCGCGCGTCAGCTTGCCATACTTGCGCTGCGCGTGGTCGAAACCGGCCACGGTGCCGGGCACCCCCACGGCCAGGTAGCCGTGCAGGCTGGCGCCCGGCTTGATCTTGCCGTCCGCGTCCAGGTACATGTCGGCGCTGGCCGCGGCCGGCGCTTTTTCGCGGAAGTTGATGAAGGTGTCCTTGCCATTGGCGAGGTGGATCGTCATGAAGCCGCCCCCGCCGATATTGCCGCAGCAGGCGTTGACGACCGCCTGCGCGTAGCCGACTGCCACCGCGGCATCGATTGCGTTGCCACCCTGCTTGAGGATGGCGACGCCGACGTCGCTAGCCAAGTACTGGGACGACACCACCATGCCGTTTTTTGCTTCGACGGCAGGTGGGGAGACGGCGTGGGCCGCGTGGGCAAAGGCGAGGAGCGACGCGGCGAAAACGGCAACGGTACGGCTGGACAAGCGGGGGCGAAAAGTCATGCGGTTTCCTGATCTGAAAAGGTGCTGGTATGAACTTTAATGCATATCGCACTTTGGGGCAGCACGCAGCGTGGGCAGCGCTTCTGCAGAAGCGCATTACACTGTCCCCTCATCCACCACGGAGCCACATCATGAGTCTGGTAAAACAACTTGCACGGGCCGGCGTCCTCGGTTTTGGTACCGCGCCACTGGGTAATATGTTCCGTGACATCCCTGAAGCGGAAGCCGCAGCCACCGTCCACGCCGCCTGGGACGCGGGCACCCGCTACTTCGACACCGCGCCCTTGTACGGCGCAGGCCTCGCCGAGATTCGCCTGGGCCAGGCCCTGGCCGCCTACCCGCGCGACGAGTACGTGTTGAGCACCAAAGTCGGGCGCGTCGTCCTGGAAGAAGTGGAAGACCCCGGCGCGCGCGCCATGGGCGAAAAAGGCGGACTCTTCGCGCACGGGCGGCCCAACAAGGTCCTCAACGACTACTCGGCCGACGCCACGCTGCGCTCCATCGAAGGCAGCCTCAAACGCCTGAACACCGATCACCTCGACATCGTCTACGTGCACGACGTGGCCCAGGATTTTTACGGCGACGACTGGGTTGCGCAATACGAAATCGCCCGCACCGGCGCCTTCCGCGTGCTGACGCGCCTGCGCGAAGAAGGCGTGATCAGGGCATGGGGCCTGGGCGTCAACAAGGTCGAACCGCTCGAACTGACGCTCGACCTCGCCGAGCCACAACCGGACGGCTTCCTGCTGGCCGGCCGCTACACCCTCCTCGACCATGAACGCGCCCTGCAGCGCCTGATGCCCGCCTGCCTGGCGCACGATGTCAGCATCGTCGTTGGCGGCCCGTACAGTTCGGGCGTGCTGGCGGGCGGCACGCATTTCGAGTACCAGCAGGCGCCGCCGGAAATCCTCGACAAGGTCGCGCGCATCAAGGCTGTGGCAGACCGTTATGGCGTGACGTTGAAAGCTGCGGCGATCCAGTTCGTGCTGGCTAATCCGGCCGTGGCAGCGGTGATTCCGGGGGCCAGCAAGCCGGAGCGGATTGCGGAGGATTATGCGGCGCTGCAGGCCGTGATTCCGGCGGAGTTCTGGATTGCGCTGCGGGCGGAGGGATTGGTGGCGGCTGCGGCGCCGCTGCCGGGGGGCGTGTAGGGCGATGTGTCGCCAAAAGTGGATGAGCTGAGTTTTTGAGTGGATGAGTGAAACTCACGCGGCTTCGGCTGGATATGCAGTTCCATGGTCACCGCCCGATCCTTGTCGAGTAGCAGTTTCGGCCAGGTCCCGGCAAGCTGCTGTCTCGGCCCTCGTCACTCAGTAAGACAATGTCGCCGCGGAAGCGGTGTCAGTCACACAAAATATCGCCAATGGCCGCCGCTGTACTCCCTCATAGCGCCAGTCGGGCTTCGGTGGGTTTCTTACGTCGCCATTGCGCGCTCGCTCGTCTATATACTGCACGTCGGTATGTGTCGGGGGTGTATGTTGAGATTTCAGTCGTGCGTGACCAATATCGTCAGTGTACCCTCCCAAAAACAGAAGCATCCTTAGGAGAGTATGCCTTGCAAGGTTCTAACAATAAGCTGTCGGACACACGGATCGAGATTTCAACCAAAGAATGCAAGACCGCTAACGGTGGTCTTGGAAAACGTGGCATCGTCGGCGACGGTGGCGGGCTCTATTTGCAAATTAGCGCGAGTGCAAATGCTTAATGGCTATTCCGCTATAAGATCGGCGACACACCAAAGTCGATTGGCATTGGGGCATACCCAGCCATCACTCTGAAAATGGCGCGTGAAAAGGCCGCCGCATACCGCCCAGCGCGCCGAAGGGCGAGACCCGCTGTCCGAAAAGCAAGCCCGAGCTTCAGATGCAAGTTCAAGGTCGTCGGAAGTCAAGACGTTCGACCAATGCGCGGCAGAGTACATCGTAGACCATCGTGCAAAATGGAAGAACGCTAAGCACGCCCAGCAATGGGAAAACACTCTTTCGACTTACGCGTCGCCAGTTATCGACGACAAAGCAGCGTCAGACATCACCGTTGCCGATATTAAACGCATTCTCTCGCCAATCTGGACCACCAAGAACGAGACGGGATTAGACGTCTGTCGCTTGGCGCTGCGACTTTTCTCCCGGCACGAACAAACGAAAGATTTCCGATTTCTTTACTATTTTTTAATTCGGATGTTTCGGCTTTTTCTTCGGAGCTTTATCCGATGATTTTCTCGAAGTCGGGCTCAACGGATTTCTTAAAGTCTCTTCAGGCGGATCGGGATGCAAATATCCTGCCGTCGTATTTTTTCGCGAATCACGACCTGCTTCTAGCTCGGCAGCCTTCTTCCAAACCAGCGGGCGCAATATATTGAGAAGCGGAACTGCCTTTTTTAAGGATTCAAGTATCTCTATCTCCAGGCCCAGCCAACGTTCATAGTCTTCTAAAACTTTCTCTTTAGTAAAGAGGGTTTTAAGATCAATATGTATAGGGTCAGCGACAGCGTTAAACCGCCCCAGAGCGTCTATCCGGGCGTCATGTGCCTTCGCGATAACCCGAAGTTCGGCAAGAAAGTCTCCTTCACTATCCGGAATCTTTGAATATTTTATTCTCGAGGCCTCCTTTAGCCGCGCTAGAGGCGATATCTTTTCGTGCTCCATAAAAGTCTGCCACTCAGAGTTGCCCTTTTGCGAATTGCACGTACTACACGCAGGCAAAAGATTATCCACCTCGTCGATATAGCCTTCTGGACTTGACCCGGATACTAATGGACGGAAGTGGTCCCACGTATTCCGAGCCTCACCGCAATATGCGCAGACAAATTCGTCCATCTTAAGAATCACGGCTAATTTTTCGAGCTCCGCGACGGATGCATTAATCCTAGGGGTAAGGGAGCGAGCGAACGATTTTGTGATAGTCGAGGAGCGACTCTGAATTAAATCGGCGTTGGGAAATCGAAATCCTTTGTGACCGCTTCGCGCCTTATCTGATTTCTCGAAAATTTCGCGGATTGACGGTCGGCAAGGTATCAAAGGTTCCACAGACGTTACTGCCGCATCAGAAGCAGCGGATTTGGGCTTCTTTTTCAAAGGATCCGCGACTGAGCGCTTGTTGGCAGCAGAATTTGGTTTGTCTTTTTCCATAATTACCTTTGTAAACGCAAAACGATATTGCACGTTATGCTTTGTAAAGATCGTTACACAATTTGATTTAAGCTGCGGCGCAGGTGTAATTTTTAAGAAAAAACCCTTCGCTTTACTATCGATAATGGTGGCTTTTCGCTAGTTAAGCGTACACGTTGCGCAGTTCAAAGCGTCTATTGCAGATGCTCCAAGCCTCGAATGACCGCTGCTGGAAAAAGGTTCTGCTCAACGATTGCAGCTCTAGCTACGTCGACGTCAGGGACGAAAACCACGACGGCTAAATCCTGCATCGCTCTCGAGCAGCACACATAGAACAGCCGACGGGTACGATCTAGCACAGACTCTTCGCCGGCTGCTATGTGGGCCTTGTCACCATCGGAGAGGCCGACATATTGGAGATACTTTCCGTACGAGTACTGCGAGAAGCGAGCTTCTTCATCATCAATCACGACTAGTACTCGTTCAAACTGCGCGCCCTTCACTCCATGATGGGTCGCGAACGGGGACTCCTCTGTAAAGTAACGTCGATAAGCCCAAAGCTCGCTAACGTTGCATCTTAGGAAAGCACTAACGTTCTCGAAGCCGCTACTATTATCGTTAATTGGATCATCAACCAGATGCGCTCCAAAACGATCATCCAGACGTATAAGTTCGCTATCACGAACATAAGTCAAGACCTCCCATATCGTGGCGTTCGATCCATCCCTTAAGAGGGCAACAAGTCCGTCAACGGCAAGTTGTAGTGCTGTAAGCACTGGGACTAACTCCTGTCCATGCAACCGCGCGGCTTCTAGCCTTGGGCTTTCGACCCGGAGAGTTGACATTACGGTAAAATGGTCGGTGACTCGCGCTGCCGCAACGAGTGGAAGAATGTGCTGTACAAAAGGACGAAGAGGCCATGCCGTTCCATCGCTTACACCTTCGCTCAAACTCATAGGCGCTTGGTCAGTTAGCGCAGCGTACATTTCAGGAAAGCCTAGCCGGCTAGCTGCCATTCGATGTACGAGCACAAGTAACCGAACGTCACCCTCCCGTGCATCGCTTAGCCATAGAACGTCACCTGTTTCGTTGGCCAACCATCGCCTAACAGCGCTTAGGCGCGCGCCACGCTCGTTGTCCGCGGCAAGGATAAACAAATTGCAAGTACCTACAATTGGCTGCTCAGTGTCATCGACTTTCATTCTCCTCCCACGAATTTGCTTCAGGCCATCGCCCGGTGCACGAATTGCATTGATGACATCCAGCACAGAGGTTGGACAACGGAAGTTTTCAGGCTTAGAAATCTGTTTCCAGCCTTTCCTGAGCTCCACGGCACCCGCGCCGCTCATATAGATTCTCTGCATTGGGTCTCCGAAAAACCCGAGACATAGACCGGGAAAATCACCAGCAATGTCCCGCAATGCGTCGACCACGGAACGGTTAGTATCTTGGCTCTCATCGGCAAAAATGTAGGGAAAGCGGCTTGCTATAAGCTGGCGTAGCAGAGGGTGAATTGCAACACAGGCAGGGGTTAGCTTGAGAATATCATCGTGGCCGAGGATCCCTTCCGCGTAGCTGCTTCCAGTCCCGTAGATAAATTTTTCTACTACACTAATGGCACCTAACTCAGCCTGCAACTCCTGGATTTCTTGCTCAAGTCGAATCTTCGTTCGCGCCTGAGTCCGAGGCCTTTCGCGGTGTGCCTTACGTTCTGCAATCTTCGTTTCGATTCGAGAAGCCACCCAGGTGGCGATATCAGAATGGAATGGTCGAATGATCGACCATAAAAAACTGTGAATCGTAGAAATGTGAAATAGTTGAGACCCTCCAACATCGGTAGATATCTCATTGACAGCCACTTCAGTATAGGTAATACAAGCTATCTTCTGCCCGGCTTGGCGCAACTTAACACCCTGAGTCTCAGCCAGATGTGAAAGAGCTTTAATCAGCGAAGTTGTTTTACCGGACCCCGCGCCAGCCACCATTACAAAAGAGCATGGAGGAGTACTATCAAGGCACTCTCGAACGTCTAAATCCGCCTGGGTGTCAGGACTACCAATGCGACTTGTCATGCAGCCACCTCGACGAGAGACACATTCGGACCGTCTGTGTTCTCAGCTCCTGCGTCGAACGGCGCTATTATGGCGGAATCATCGTCTATCTGATGTGGTGCAATCGCCCCCTCCAGCCAACGCAGACCATCAGCAATGTAAGTTGGGACACACCATCCCGCTGGAGCTTCCGCAAGTAAAGCGAGCGCAAAATCAGTCTTACCAAAACTCTTAGCCTGGACTCTCTTATGTATCCGGTGTGCAAGCGTCGTCAGATCTTTCTCGCTAGCTTTTGCGATCCGAAGTTGAAGAGGCTTGCGTGCCTTGTCTTGGCACCATGTCAAATTTTCGAGCGCGAATGCTTCCTCTAACGTACGACCTGCAAGCGTCAGGGTTTCAAGACCCCACGTAACCTCGGTCGGACACTGATATGCAACACGCACCAAGGCATCGTTGTCATTCGCCCGTGCTTGAATTTTCTGTTCATCTGTTGCAGCCCACAAAGCAGCGATCCTATCGCATTTTGGTAACCATTGGAGCAATGTCTGATTAGACGTAGCCGCACCTGGTTGGCCAGCAATGCAGGACTTTCCTGGCTTATCGTCGGCTTCACCCTCTTCGTCTTCATCGGCGTCCTCAGGAGAGTCAGCCTCGGCGGCCTCCCCGTTCGCCGCCGCAGGCTTCTCGGGGACAGCGTCAATGTGCGCTAACGGTCCGAACACACTATCAAGATCGGTGATGATTAGTGTGGTCAAACCAAGAAACTCTATCAACTCCTTGAAGCGGTATCCAAACGCTCCTCCAATTTCAAGTACTGTAAGGTAGCTCGATTGCAGTCGCGGAGTAGCATTAGCGATCATCTGCGGCAACAGCAGCCTTTCGACGTTACCTTCGACCAGCACGGCGCCATCGGCGAAGAAGAGATCGCAGTGTGCAAGCTTTAAATAGCGCTCCAAGAAACTTCGCACATTCGGCTCAGTGCTGTCATAAAAGACCGACAGATTGAGTACTTCCGAAAAGGCCGCATTCTCCGCACGACTACGTCGAAAATAACGAATCGGCTGGAAGCCCCGTTCGTACAGGATGTGTGTCGAATGAGTCGTAACAACAACCTGATTCGTGTGATGTACGCGGTCTTCGTCATCAAGCGCAAGAATATCCATTACCTTGCGAATGAAGGCTTGTTGAAGCTGAGCGTGAAGATGTGCCTCAGGCTCTTCGATGAAGAGCAAATGGACCGGCGGCCGATTGTCCTCAATAGTCAACCACTGTGCATGAAGATCAAGCAGTTCAACAACCATAAAAATCAAGTTTTTAAAGCCCAGACCGTTGTATCGATCAGGTAGTGTCGGTGGATGAGGGTTTCCATCATCAGGACCGAGCGCGTAGTGTACAACTGCACCATCGCGGCCACTCATGAGCTGCTCAGGATCGAGGGCCGAGCGAATCATCATGCGTGGATTTGTAAGTCCAGGATAGCCCAACTTTGACAAGCTTTTCAGGGTTGGCTCGAATACCCGTTCCAAATGCTGGTTGAGTGCAACTTCAGACTCTGCCAGCGCACGTAATGCCTCAAGATCGTCACCTTTCTGCTCAAGGTTACGCCCATAGAAGCGGCTCAGCACACGAGAAAGATCCTCGGCGCGTGCGCCGCCCGGAGTATCAGATAGATGGCGCTGAGCGTTGAGAAAATCGATCCGGAGAAGACCATTCAAAATATCACGTCCACTTCGATCTCGACCCGCGAGTAACGCTGGCGCGTAGCCCTTTTCCGGGACCATATTCACATCAAACCTGGCCGGATCGAGTACAAAATATCGCAATTCATATTCGTCGTTAAGCCGGTCGCGTAGGAACTCTCGTAGGTTGCGCGGAGAGGGGTCGAAGACTGGTTGCCCTCCATCATTCTTAGCGACTACATCGAGTGCGCGAGCGCGCAATTCCAAATAGCGCGCACGTGTCGCCGCAGGATCGATTGGCACGTAGGCGATGCGCATTCCAACCAGGGTGCCCTGCCAGGCAAGGCTCGGCAGGAGATCGATAACCCGATGGACATCAGTCGGTCCGATTTCAAACCAAATGTCCGCCTCCATCGAAGGCAAAGACGCATCGCCCTCACCTTCACCAAATGCAACGATGTCGGTCCATAGTCCCGAGCTAAAGTCGTGGATATTGAAACGACCCTTCGCGGTAAACAACTGCAGTGCGTGACCAACAGAGGTCTTGCCGCTATTATTTGCTCCTACAAAAATCGAAATATCGGATGCAAGATCAATCACAACGTCATGCAATCGCCGAAAATTACGTACGGCAAGTTTTTTTAAATGCATCCTCATCCCCTGTAGGACCATCTAGCTGGTCGAATGCCAGCCCTTGCTTTGAAGCTTACTATGATGTTGGTTCTTAAGCAACGTGCCTCTATGCCTATTTACCATACGCTAACGTGCGAGTAGTCCGGAATTAAAAACGATATGGATTGGGTCCGAAAGGCGGGATTGGGCTCGGCATATTGTGCATCTCCCTCGCAAGCGCGTCCAACAGGTCTAATGGCCCGGGATTTTGGTTAAGTCAAAATAATATCCAAATCGGGTACTCAGCTCTATCAGCAACACTGGCTTAGGCGATGATTGCCGAATTAGTGGAATAAACTTGGATGTACCGGCATTGCGCATTAATTATCCTGTTACCATCATATGTTCGTACCCTACCCCTCCGTCGCGGCCAGCCGCCTTGCTCACGTACCGCTCAGTGCAGACAACCAACACTCTGTCTGCATCTTGTATAGAGCGCGCCATAAACGCAGCCAAGTCATCTCCAGGGCGGACGTGCCACTGGTCCAGGATAACGTCAACCCCACGCTGTCGTAATGCACCACCTAATTGCGAACGCAGGGGGTCAGGTCTCGAAATCTGCCATTTTCGAACTATTTGACTTGGCGACTGTCGCTGCGGCGAATCAGCGGAATGAGTGCCAAAAAATCCTGCACGGCTTTATCTATTCGCGAACGAACGCAGGGGGTCAGGTCTCGAAATCTGCCATTTTTGAACTATTTGACCTGGCGACTGTCGATGCGGCAAATCAGCGGAATGAGTACCAAAAAATTCTTCACGGCTTCATCTACCCGCAAAGAAAATCAACGGATCCATTTAAGGCCGTGCAATTTTCATGGCGATCTAAATGCCGTCGCTGCCATCAGGGGAGCGCCACTACTTCCAACGTGGACTCATCGATTTGTGAAACGAGGAAAAAGATGCATGTGCGATGAGCTTTTAGGCAACCGCAGAAATCGTTTCCTAAATGCCTCACCTCAGGAAATTTTCACAGTTACTCCGCTGCTCTCAAAACTCCCGCAAAAATCCTCTGAACGACTTGCTGCGAAAATTCCGCAGTCAAACCATCTGCAGCCGCTTCAATCAGTCCTGTGTGTTGCGCCAGCGCCCGCTAGAGTGCATCTTCCGCTTAGGCCCGCAGAAATCACTTGGCAGCAGTGCTGTTGAAATCCCACCGCTGCACGTCCGGGAACCGATATGCTTGTCCCTACCCTGCAAAGCCATCGCGAGCCTGGCTTTATGCGGCGCGTACTGCGTCCCTCTCCTCCGTCCTTGATGGGCAAAATCGACATGACGTCATACAGCAGAGTTGCGTAATAATGGCCGCCAGTTGGAAACTTGATGCTGAAATTTTATATTGTGCCGATAAAGCCGGTATTTCGTTCCACGGATGCACGCGTCGCACCATAAGGTATTGCAAAAAAGACTGCAAGGGCCGTGAGGCGATTCCGCGAACATTGCACACTCGACCCGTCATCGGAAAGTAGTGGGCGCCATGCCGGCCATGATCAAGAATAATGGGACGTGGCAGGCCTTGGTTCCTTCAATCCTTCACATCGACACCCTTCCAGAACGCGATGTGGCCGGTAATATTTGCTGCGGCGGATTTTGGTGTCGCATAGAGCCAGGCCGCATCCTTGTTGACCTTGCCGTTCACCTCGACGTTGTAATAGCTCGCCGTTCCCTTCCAGGGGCAAACGGTAGTTGTACTCGAATCACTGAAGAACTTGCGATTCAACGAGGCAGGCGGGAAGTAATGGTTGTTTTCCACCACGACTGTGTCATTCGACTCTGCGAGTACTTCGCCATTCCATATTGCTTTCATATGCACTCCGGTGGCGCTTCGGGTTTGAAGCCTTGGCCAGTCTACACCGGTCGGGGCGATTTGGGAGGGACGCGTCGCCGTGCTTGCCCGAGCTTGGGGGAGATGATGGGTGGTAGGATGCATCGCCGCGCTTGCGCGAGCTTGATGCATGCTCTACTGAAGCGGTGTTAGCTACAAGGCGCGCCCTCGGCGCGCCGCGCAGTTCGCCCGCGGGCGAACTGCAGATGGGCGATTCGGAGAGGGCTGGGCAAAGTACGCCCAGCCCTTCGAATCTCACACGCAGGGCGCGCAGGCGCCCTGCTCGCTTCCGCCAGGAAACAAAAAAGCCGCCCGAAGGCGGCTAATTTTTTTGTTTCCTGGCGGAAGCGGTGAGATTCGAACTCACGAACGGCTCACACCGTCGGCAGTTTTCAAGACTGCTGCCTTCAACCACTCGGCCACGCTTCCTGATTTCTTCATTATACCGAATCGAACCTCTGCCGAACAGTTCGAGCATCTCACGAGCCGCTACTTCTTCGGCACAATTCCGGTTTAGTGTACCGATAAGCGCTTGGCGCTTGTGAAGAAGGGTCGCCTCAGTAAGCTTGAAACCATCGCAGATTGCCTGATTTAGCGGCAAAGCAAAAAAAAGCAGACCCGAACTGCAGTCAGTCTATCGAGAGAGTGCTGAGCGAAGTACGCTTAGCCGTCCGATATCACACGCACGGCGCGCAGGCGCCCTGCTCGCTTCCGCAAGGAAACAAAAAGGTCCCGAAGGCGACTTGTTACTCGTTTCCTTGCGAAAGCGGTGATCTCGGACCTCACAGCGTCGGCAGTTTTCAAGACTGCTGCCTTCAACCACTCGGCCACGCTTCCTGATCTGTCGCATTATGCCGAATACGACCTACCCCGAACAGTACGACGATGCCACGCATCTTGACGGGTTTCTTCTG
>Ga0247814_10001676_pt1 | contig 12799 bp, 10 predicted proteins | sample UWRJL179409R1_FD_179947 | JGI IMG/M metagenome (GOLD analysis project Ga0247814, IMG submission 179947) | Plant litter microbial communities from Arlington Agricultural Research Station in Wisconsin, United States - UWRJ-L179-409R-1 | ecosystem: Environmental > Terrestrial > Plant litter >...
TGAAGACGGTTACCGCGATGTGGCAGCCGGATTCGGATCGGGCGCCAACCTATCATTGTCCAACGGCACGGGCACGGGATATGGAGCCACGACTCCATTGCCCAATTCCAATTACTTTCTGCAAAACATGAATTTCATGGACGTTGACAACGATGGCGACGTAGATATATTCGGATGTAACGACGTGGGCCTAAGCCGGATTTGGGTCAACAATGGAAGTGGCGTGTATACGGTTTCCAACATCATCAATTTTGATGTCACCGCTTCGGACGATTCGGGTAACTATGGTTCCGTGTGGAGCGATTTCGATAATGACGGCGATGTCGATTTTTATATAGCCAAATGTCGCCAAGGGGTAAACGATCCTAATGACGCAAGACGTATTAACGTATTGTTTGTAAACAACGGGAATGGCAGCTATACCGAAAATGCCGCCGCGTATGGCTTACGTATCAATTCACAATCCTGGACGGCAAATTTTGACGATATCAATAACGATGGTTGGTTGGATGTATTGGTTACAAACCACGACGTGCAAACCATGTTGATGCTGAATGATGGCACCGGTCATTTTACTGATATCAATATTGGAAACGGAGCCGGATTGGATATCAACTTCACACCTTACCAATCCAAAATGATGGATTTTGATAACGATGGTTGGATAGATGTTTTGATCTCGGGCGAGTCTGACAACAGCGCCGCGGGCCGTTTATTTAGGAATAACCATGATAACACGTTTACCCCTGTTTTGGGAGCATTTCCCACTGCGTCCAATAACGCCCTCCATTCATTCGGCCTAGGCGATTTAAACCATGACGGTAAAGTAGATATATATGCCGGTTATGGATACGGTTACACCAGTTCTTCATCCATAGACGACGTATTATGGTTAAACACAACCGATAACGGAAACCATTTTGCGGCCTTTACATTACAGGGTACAATAAGTAACCGTGATGCTTTGGGTGCCCGTATATTTTTGTACGGAGATTGGGGTGTGCAAACACGCGAAGTACGTGCCGGTGAAAGTTATGGAACCTGTAATACGTTCAACCTGTATTTTGGTTTGGGCACGGCAACCGACATCGATTCTGCCATCATCAAATGGCCTTCGGGCACGGTCACCAAGTTGTTCAATAAACCGGCGGACCAATTCATCACCGTGATTGAGGGCACTTGCGTATCACCCGATAACAAAATTTCGTCCGTGGGTATTCCGGTCATATGTGAGCCGGGAGACGACCTCACCTTATCGGCAGCAACGGGAACGGGTTATACGTACCTTTGGTCAACCGGGGCTACAACCCCAAATATTGTAGTGGCAACGCTAGGAGAATACAGCGTGAAAGTAACCACGCCAAGCGGATGCTCGTCTATCTCACCTATCGTCAATGTACAACAGGGGCCAGACCAAACACCTACTATTACCGCCATCGGTGACACAAAATTCTGTGCTGGTGAAAGTATTACGTTGGATGGACCTTCTGGATGGTCAAGTTATTCTTGGACGGGTGGTGCCGGAACGGAAGATTTGGAGGTAACGGAAAGCGGTTCGTACACATTGACCATCCAAGGCGATTGCCAAGAATGGACATCGGCACCGATTGAGGTAACTGTGTTGGATGCGCCCGAGCCGTTGGCTACAGGCGGATCTGTATTGAACGCTGGAACCGTAACATTAAGCGCCACGGGAACCGACTTGGTTTGGTACGATGATGAATTTGCCGGAAACCAAGTAGGGACAGGAAATACTTTCGTAACACCGATCATCACCAATACGACTACCTATTATGTTCAATCCTCGTCCGAATTTCCGGGAGAAGAATTTTATACGGCACAAACAGACCATACGGGAGGGAGTGCTTATAGTGGTTCCAATTCAACCAATGCCACCACCTATTTCGAAGTCCTCAGTAATTGTATTTTATCATCGGCGAAGGTTTACACGGACCAAGCCGGCGAACGCCTGATACAGGTGAAGGACGGCAGTGGTACAGTCGTGGCATCTGCGTTGGTGAACATTCCCGTTACTACAGCTTTGCCGGGTGGAAGTACCCGTGTTGATTTAAACTTCAATCTGCCTGCCGGTGTTTATACTTTGGTTACCGATGCCGCCACGAATACATCCAACTTCGGTTATGCCGGGCCGCGTTTACAACGTAGTAATGGCGGCGGTGTCGTATATCCATATGTGCTTCCTGGCGTTATTTCCATTAATGGAAGCAGTGAGGGGAATACATTATTCTACTATTTCTACGATTGGGAAATCAACCACGGCAGTATGGTTTGCTCCAGCGAGCGTGTCCCGGCGGTAGCCACGGTACTTAGCGATGCTTCTATTGACGAAATGGCCAATACATCCGGTATTAACGCCTATCCGAATCCAACGGACGGTATGTTGAATATCCAGGCAACCAAAAACCCAATCAGCGCGGCTACGCTAAAAATATTGGATGTTACCGGTAAGATAGTTTATGCAGAAAGAACCATCAATCTGGCGAAAGATGGCGTAAAATCCATTGATGTAACCAGCTTGTCATCTGGAATATATACATTAGAATTGAGGAATGCAGAAATGAATTATAACGTAAAGTTCATCGTTCGTTAAAAGCAACTCCTACATAACATCAGCGAAAGGCCTTTCTTCGGAAAGGTCTTTTCTTTTGGTGACAGACTGCCAAAAATTAGGGTGAATCAGCCATTTTATGTATATATAAAGCTTTAACCGGTAAAGCTTCTGTAAAAATGTCACTCCGTTTCTGTTGGCATACATTGTGTGTAGGGGAAAGAGATTTTAAAATTTTAATTACATCTATTGATATGTCAGAAGTAAACATTAAACCGCTTGCAGACCGCGTGGTAATTTTGCCTGCCGAAGCCGAAACTAAAACTGCATCCGGAATCATCATCCCGGACACGGCAAAAGAAAAGCCACAACGTGGATCAGTCGTTGCCATTGGAAACGGTAAAAAAGATGAACCAATGACCGTAAAAGTGGGTGATTCCGTATTGTACGGAAAATATGCCGGTACCGAGATCCAAATCGATGGCAAAGACTTTTTGATTATGCGCGAATCGGACATCGTAGCCATTATCTAATCATTCTATCTAAATCACATTCAACATAATAAAAAAGTAAGATGGCAAAAGAAATCATATTTGATATTGAAGCCCGCGACCGTTTAAAGCGTGGTGTAGATCAGTTGGCAAATGCCGTAAAAGTTACTTTGGGCCCACAAGGCCGTAACGTAATCATCGATAAAAAATTCGGTGCTCCGGCAGTTACCAAAGATGGTGTTACCGTGGCTAAAGAAATTGAATTGAGCGACCCAATCGAAAACATGGGCGCACAAATGGTAAAAGAAGTAGCATCCAAAACGGCTGACGTTGCCGGCGACGGAACTACCACGGCCACCGTATTGGCACAAGCCATTGTAGGTGCCGGTTTGAAACATGTAACCGCGGGTGCAAACCCGATGGATTTGAAACGTGGTATCGACAAAGCGACCGCTAAAATCGTAGCCGCATTGAAAGGCATGAGCAAAGAAGTGGGCGCCAACAGCGAACAAATCGAACAAGTGGCATCTATCTCTGCAAACAACGACTCTACCATCGGTAAGTTGATTGCAGAAGCCATGCAAAAAGTGGGTAAAGAAGGTGTGATCACGGTAGAAGAAGCCAAAGGAACCGATACGGAAGTAAAAACCGTAGAAGGTATGCAATTCGATCGCGGTTATATTTCTCCATACTTCGTTACGAATGCGGATAAAATGAACGCCGAATTGGAAAATCCTTACGTATTGATTTACGATAAGAAGATCTCTTCCATGAAAGAATTGTTGCCATTGTTGGAAAAACAAATCCAAACAAACCGTCCGTTATTGATCATCGCCGAAGATGTGGATAGCGAAGCGTTGGCCACATTGGTGGTTAACCGTTTGCGTGGTTCATTAAAAATTGCTGCCGTTAAGGCACCAGGTTTCGGAGACCGTCGTAAAGCGATGTTGGAAGACATCGCCATCTTGACTGGCGGAACATTGATCAGCGAAGAACGTGGTTACAAATTGGAGAATGCCGATGTTTCTTTATTGGGACAAGCAGAAAAAATCACCATCGACAAAGACAATACCGTTATCGTAAACGGAGCTGGCCAACCGGACGATATCAAAGCCCGTGTAGGACAAATTAAAGCCCAAATGGAAACAACCACTTCCGATTACGATCGTGAGAAGTTGCAGGAACGTTTGGCTAAATTAGCCGGTGGTGTTGCCGTGTTATATATCGGTGCAGCCACCGAGGTGGAAATGAAAGAGAAGAAAGACCGTGTGGACGATGCATTGCACGCAACCCGTGCAGCCGTCGAAGAAGGTATCATCCCAGGTGGTGGTGTCGCATTTGTACGTGCAGCCGCAGCGTTGGATGGTTTCAAAGGCGAAAACGAAGATGAAGATTTCGGTATTAATATCGTACGTCGCGCCATCGAAGAACCACTTCGTCAAATCGTGGCCAATGCCGGTTTGGAAGGTTCCATCATCGTGCAGAAAGTAAAAGAAGGTAAAGACGATTACGGCTTCAATGCCCGTACCGAAGTGTACGAAAACTTGTTTGCTGCCGGTGTAATCGATCCTACCAAAGTAGCCCGCGTAGCATTGGAAAATGCAGCGTCTATCGCTGGTATGTTATTGACTACCGATTGCGTATTGGCCGACAAAAAAGAAGAAAAAGCACACATGCCACACATGCCAGGCGGCATGGACGGAATGATGTAATAATCAATTCGTTGAATTGTTATAGTTAATTAAAAATCTCCGGTGGAAACGCCGGAGATTTTTTTGTGATATATTTCTTCATATTTTCAAAGAAAATATAACACGTTTTAAAATTTTGCTGTTACCTTTTTCTGTTGAAAGGTTATATATATACGCGTATGTATATTGGTTTGAAATCTTATTTTTGAAAAAATACACCAATGCCTAAATTCTTTCTGATTCTATTTTTTCTTGCCTTAAGCAGATTGGCTATTTGCCAGCAACCAACATTTTTTGAAGGCTCTAAGCAAACTTACGTATATAACAAGTTATTAGGTGACACGGTGCATTATGAGATGAGATTTCCCAGGTATATTTATTTGGGTGAACGCTATAGGTCTGATTTGGTGAATTATGTAGTGTTCGACAGGCAAAATAGAATAGGTTACCAAAATACATTGAACAGCATTGAATACCTAACAGCCGTCGGAGCCATTCCCCAGGGAATAATTTACGGTATTACATTGCCTGCGGATAAAAGATGGGCTTGGACATCTACGGATAAAGATGATGGTAAAGCAGAATTATTTCTGGAAATTATTATTCAGTCCATATTAAAATCCAAAAGCGGGGAAACCTTTAATTTATTTATCGGGCATTCACGTACGGCCATTTTTTCGCTCTATTCTTTCATAAAAAAGCCAGAACATATAAATGCAGTATTCGCCGCCAGTGCTTGGCGATTGGGGCACAACGACGTGCCTGACGAAGCAGAATTTAGAAAAGCGATGGATAACATCGCAAAAAATAAATCTAACCATTATTTATATTTTTCGTCGGGAAGCGAATATGCATTGGACGGACACGAAGAACCATGTAAAGAATTAGCGAAATATTTAAAGAATAATACACTCCCGCAAAACCTAAAATGGAAATATTACCATAACGAAAATGCAGATCATTTTACCAACTACGGTTTATACATCCATGAGGCCTTGTCGGACATTTTTGCGGAGTACAGAAGGCCCTTGCTGGAAACGTTCGCGTTATTTAATTCACAAGATTCAATAACTGGTATTCCTTGGGAAAAGATAGATTCGATTTACTCCAAACATTCAACATCGTTGGGTTATACAATACCGCAAGATATTCGTTGGTATAATTCTATCGCATCGGGATTTGCGGGGAATTTTAATAATGTTCCCCAATCATACAGAAATAAATTAACCAAAGAAGTTTTAATTGAAGGGAACAGGAAATATGAATTGTACGACGGTTTCTATTCATGGTATGGGGAGATTCTATTGGAAGAAAAAGAAAATAAATTGGCCAAAGCGTTTCTCATGGAAGCCGTGGAAAAAGCAAAATTGAATCCGATGTATGATGATTTGGAAAGGCAAGAAACCATCAACCAAATTTTAGGGTTGATCAATAGCATCCAATAGAAATCATTGCCCAGGTTGGGGATTTTCCCCAACCTTCATTTTTCTGCACATTAAAAAAATGTCTATTATAGGACATGCGCCTATAATTGAAAGCTGCTATGGCTAAAGGGTTGTATTGTTTTTTTATCGTGATGCCTAAACTATTTTTACAAGTATTTGTCATTTATGGAATGATTATTCACTACGTAGGGTGGATTAAACTTCTAACACAATGGAAAAACAGGAACTCACGAAGAAAAAAGGAAGATGGAAATCGATGAAGAGATGGAAAAGAGGGCTCATCATCACCAGTATTGTGTTGGTTTCACTCATTGCCGTTATTTTTGCTTGTCTATCCTCCATCGCAGAATATTTGATCGAAAAATACGACGTAAAATATACGGGCCGCGAAATTGAGATGGACTGGATGTTCATCAACGCGTTCACGGGCTACGTACACATAGAAAACCTCGCCATTTATGAAGCAGAAAGCGATAGTGTATTCTTTAGCCTCAACGGATTGAGCGTGGACTTGGCCATGCATGATCTGTTGACCAAAACCTATACGATTGAATCGCTGACGTTAAATAAGCCGTATGCGAAAATCATCCAAGACAAAAAGAAACTAAATTTCGATGATCTGATCGTGCGTTTTTCGCCGGATTCCACCGAAGTTCCCGATACCACAAAACCGCCTGTTAAACTCAACGTACTAAACGTGGAGATCAACGATGGCGAATTCCATTATATAGAGAAGGATATCCCCGTCAATTATTTCGTGAAGGAAGTGAACGTGGAAACGAAAGGCTACCGTTGGGACGAAGATTTGGTGGACGTAACTTTTGCGCTGAAAAACGGTCCCGGCTCGGGAAATATTAAAGGAGATGCGAACATCGATTTGGCCTCCATGGATTATAAAGTAGCCGTGGTAATCGATACGTTCGATTTGCAGATTATGGAGCAATACATCAAGGATTTGGCCAACTACGGAAGGTTTAGGGGCTTTTTGGATCTGGACGTAAAAGCCGCCGGAAACGTAAACGACCAGACCAATATGATGGCCACCGGAATGGTGAAAGTAAGCGATATGCACTTCGGCAAAACACTGGAGGACGATTATGTTTCATTTGAGCAGCTGCACTTGCAGATGAGGGAAGTGAGTCCGAAGCACTTCAAGTATATTTTTGATTCTGTCATCGTTACCAAACCGTATTTTAAATACGAGCGTTATGATGACAAGCTGGACAACGTATCCACCATGTTTGGGCGTGGAGGTTCAAACATTAAGCAAGCCAAGGCTGCACAGGATGCGGGGCAGAAAAACAACTTAATCTTCATGATTTCGGACTTTATCGAGGTATTGGCCAAGAACTTCCTGAAGAGCTATTACCGTGTGGGACGTGTGGCCATTTATGATGCAGACATCCACTTTAACGATTACGCCATCACGGAAAAATTCGCGATAGCCGCCAATCCGTTGACGATTGAGGCCGATTCTTTGGATAAGAACAAAAAACGTATGAAAGTGGCACTGAGAACGGGACTGAAACCATCCGGAAATATATCGGTAGGCGTCAGCATCAACCCCAATAATTTTAATGATTTTGATATATCGTACCATGTAAGCAAAATTCCCGTGGCGGCATTTAATCCATACCTCATTACGTTTACGTCATTCCCTGCGGATAGGGGAACCGTGGAACTCAAAGGCGATTGGCACGTAAGAAACGGAAATATCGATAGTAAGAATAACTTGTTGGTGATTGACCCACGCTTTGCGGATAGGCTAAAAAGGGCCGGGAACAAATGGATTCCGATGCGCTTTATCCTCTCTATATTAAGGAGCCGTGGCAATGTAATCGATTATGACGTCCCGATCCAGGGAAGTCTAAAAAATCCCAAGTTTAATGTATGGGATATTATCGGCGACGTGTTGACGAATGTTTTCGTAAAACCGCCATCGTTGGGCTACATACTAAAAGTAAGGAGTACGGAGCGTGAACTGGAACGTTCGTTGACGCTGAAATGGAATATGCGTACCACTGAACTGCTAAAGAAACAACAGAAATTTATTGACCGGATGGGCGATTTCTTGGTGGAAAACCCCAATGCGAGAATTACCGTGCAGCCGCTGGTTTATGTGGAAAAGGAAAAAGAGTATATCTTATTTTTTGAAGCAAAAAAGAAGTACTATAAACACATCAATAAATTAAAAACGCTGTCTAAATCAGATTCGGCAGCCATCGATAAAATGAGTATCAAGGATTCGATGTTTGTGAAGTACTTAAACAATCATGCAAACGGACCACTTATTTTTACCATCCAAGAAAAATGTGAAAAATATGTGGGGGCAAGCATAGTCAATTCGGAATATAATAAATTGATGAAGCAACGCGAGAAGGTGTTTAGGTCTAATTTTAGGGATGTGGGTGTAAACAGCCGAGTAAGTTTCTCGGGTATTACCAATAGTGTTCCATACAATGGATTCTCTTATTATAAAATCGATTATAAAGGAGAATTTCCGGAGAAGCTAATAGACGCTTACAATGAAATGCATAACCTGAACAAAACGAAACCCAGGAAAAAATACGAGAAGAAACGCGCTAAATTGGGTGCCCCGGTGATGGAGAATAAGGAAATAAAGCAAAAGAGAAAAAAATAATAAGTGTATAACAAAAGCCATTCCTCAGGAATGGCTTTTGTTATATTTAATACTCGCTGAGGGAATGATATACTGGTAATTAAATCTCCCACAGAACTCACAGGCTTATTTGCATTTCTAGACAAATCTGCGAGTTATACGGGTAAACCTTTGCGTTAATTTGTGTTGCGGGTGTTATTTTACCCTTACCTCAAAACAAGCCTTGGTCCAAGTCTTCTCTTTGTATTTACATTTCGGGCAAAGCATAAAATGGCTTGCATGTATCTGCTCCACATTACCACAGAAGGTACACGCGTACAAACCATCGGCAGGTGCGGTTTGGATTTGCTCTTCATACAATTGAGGTAAAATAGGTAAGCCTGGCCTTACCTCATTGTCCGGATAAAAAAACAAGCTGATGTCTCCGGTAGTTTCGATATAAGCCAAACGGATCTGTCCCAACTGCGATACGCCTTTCAATCTCAATTCCGCAAAAAATTCGTCCTGCGCTAAATGCTCGTTCTTAAAGTTCTGTATGCTGAATTCGCCTTCATGGATTAAGCAGATGGTTTTTCCTTCCAATAGCCGTTCCACAGGCTTAAATGTATTGGCTAAGAAGATAATTAAACGATAAAGCACTATCACAACCAATAGTACGACCGCTGCGGGAATGATGCCTACGTCTTCATAAAACATCGGGTCGCCGGCGGCAGAACCTAACCCAATGACGATGACCAATTCAAACACGGATAATTGTTTTAGGCTTCTCTTGCCGGAAATGGCCAATACCGTCAAAATCAGGACAAACATAACCGCAGTTCTGACCACTACTTCCAACAAGAATTCCCAAGGGTGGTTATTCATGAAAAAACGGCCCGGCTCAAAAATTTCCATAGGATCCATTATATTGAATTTATCATCTAATGTAGATGATAAATCTGTGCCAATCATTTTATGGCCGGTTAACCCAGTGGTGGAACTGCTTTAATTTATCTGCATTGATGGTGGTTACGCCAGCATCCTTTAGCCCTTGCCAACGATTGGTATTGTTTCCCGCGGCCCAGAAGCGTATCTCACGGCCTTGCGTAGTGGTTTTTGATACGAGTTCCTTTAATTGATTGATTTCTTTTTCCGACAATTTTCCATTGGGCCTTTTATTGAAAAATGCCCCAAAGGGAGCACTTTCCCGCCCCACGTTTACTTTGCTTTCCGAGTAATTTCCGCCCAATGGGCCATCGATACAGAAAAACTGTTCCTCGTCCGCAGCCAATAACTCCGTGGGTCTATTGCCCGAAAGCATAAGGCGTAAAGCCCCTTTTTTGGCTAATTTACCTTGGTGATATATCGTTATGTACTCGCGGTATGGCTGTAGGGTGTTTTTTAGGATAGGGTAGGTGAGGCTGCCATTTCCCTTGAGGTCGATCATGAGTGTGAGGGCAATATCGGTGTCCCGGAATACGCGGCCACCATTTTTGTCGATCCATTCCTTCAACGGTTGCAGATACAATTTTTCCAACGTAGGTTTTTGCAATAACGCAAATGGAATATGCGATACATGCAAGGTGCCGTCCGCGGCCGTATATACATCTATTTCAATAGAGGTGAAACCGTAGGAAAGTGCTTCCCATAAAGGTTTTATTTGTATATAATCGTTGTGGGAATGTCCGTAGGGAATAGGTTTTCCGATGGTAAAACCCTTCGGGATTTGTGCATTCAGGGCCGTAAAAGCCAAGAATAGAATGGCCGTATTAAATAATTTGCATGTCGACACCGGCAAAGTATAAAGCAAGAATAATGCCCCCTACGACGATGCGGTACCAACCGAAAAATTTGAACCCGTACTTCGTGAGGAATCCGATGAATAACTTGATGGCAAGTATGGCGATGATGAATGCCACCACATTGCCCACGGCCAAAATTTCTATTTGCTCGGCCGTAAACCCGCCGCCTTGTTTGTACATCTTCAATAGTTTGTAACCCGTGGCGGCAAACATGGTAGGCACGGCCAAAAAGAATGAGAATTCGGCAGCTGCCTTGCGATTTAATCCTCTCGTTAATCCACCGATGATGGTAGCCGCACTGCGGGATACGCCAGGAATCATGGCAATGACCTGGAAGAGGCCAATGAAAAAACTATCTGAAAACGAGGGTTCTGTTTTGGCTCCCTCCATTTCGTTTTTCTGGAAAATTTTATCTACAAATAATAAGAAAATACCACCAACCAGAAGGTTGGCACCTACTACGGTTACGTTTTCCAGCAATGCATCGATTTGGTCATTCAACAAGAGGCCGAAGATGCCGGCGGGAATAAAGCCTAAAACCAATTTTACGTAGAACATGAAATCCTTCAGGAACCTTTTGGCATAAAGTACCACCACGCTCAAAATGGCGCCCAGTTGGATAATGACGGTATAATTCTTTACGAAATCGTCGGCTTCGATACCCATCAGGGATGAGCCTATGATCATATGGCCGGTGGAAGAAACGGGCAAAAACTCCGTAAGGCCCTCAATGATGGCCAAGATAATTGCTTCCCAAAGACCCATCGATTACCCTTTTTTAGGCTTCAGCATGATGGCTGCGATGTTGATCGCAAAGCCAAGTAATACCAGTATAGGGGCAACGGTAATACGAGTTTGGCTAAATACATCCGGATTGAATTTTTGTGGGTCGTCGGAAGCGCCACCGGCCATTAGGGCAAACCCGATCACCACGAAAGCCATTCCCACCAACAAAACGATAATATTCAAGCGAGAAAGTGCAACACCTTCATTGCCTTTGTTTCCAGTTGTTTTATTTTGTTCCATAACTAATACAAGTCGCCGGTTTTCTTTTTCAAAAATTTATTTACAGCCAATCGGGTGCTGAATCCGGAGATAAAAATACCCAACGTGATGACGAAGATACATATTCCGGCCGGTTTCAAAAATCCTAATCGTTGGGCAAAGTCCGGAAATTTATCAAAGACCTGGTAACCGACTACTGCCAGCAGACCTGAAGCCAATATGCCCGAAAGTAACCCACGTAACACGCTCCCGGAAATAAAAGGCCGCCTGATGAAAGCCGATGTGGCACCCACCAACTGCATCGTTTTGATGGTAAAACGTTGTGAATAAATGGCCAAGCGGATGGTATTGTTGATGAGCGCAATGACAATCAACAATAATAAAATGGAAATCCCCGTGATCACCAAAGCAATTTTTTCGAGGTTTTTGTTGGCCTCTTCCATCAACTCGCGCTTTTTGAAAAACTCCACGATATCCGTTCCAAATTCATCCTTCAATTCGGCCTCCACATTTTCAATCAATGTGTTGGATATATTATCGGCATGGAAAGTAATGGTATAGGATGCATACAACGGATTTTCGTCCAATATGTCGGAAAAATTATCGTCGAACAGTTCTAGGTAAATCGCTTTGGCGGTTTCCTTGTCGGTATATTTTATGTCCTTTACTTCCGGCCGCGACTTAATATTTGCTTCCAATGCGGCCTGTGTATCTGCCGTAATGGTATCTTCCAGAAATATTTCGAGTGTATATTTTTCTTTTACGTATCGCGAAAGTTCATCGGCAAATACCACAATGCCGGCCAATAACCCGGCCATGAATAATACCAACGTAATGCTGATGACCGTAGACACGTGGGCCAGTTTTATTTTTTTCCGTTTTCCGTTTTCCGTCGTTTCTTCCATATCCGAGGTTTGCCCAAAGATATACATTGACGTTTTTTAAAAAGCGTTATCCCGATAAGGGTTTTAAACAAGTAAAAGCTAATATGTGCAAGAGATTATGTTGCTTCGCCCGAAAAGTATTTCTTTATTTTTTCCAATACTTCTATTTTGCGTCTGATGGATATTTCAACCGGAGAGTGGTTTTTTAATTCAATCGTATTGTCCTTCCGTATCAATTCAATAAAATTAATGTTGATGATAACAGATTTATTCACCCTCACGAAATGGTCGGGGAGCCGGTCTTCAAATGACC